>Ga0070734_10002890_pt1 | contig 19412 bp, 13 predicted proteins | sample Coa_R1_8_FD_66444 | JGI IMG/M metagenome (GOLD analysis project Ga0070734, IMG submission 66444) | Surface soil microbial communities from Centralia Pennsylvania, which are recovering from an underground coalmine fire - Coalmine... | ecosystem: Environmental > Terrestrial > Soil > Unclassified ... | reverse complement strand
CCTGCATCTTCGCTTTGGCGACTTCGAGCGATTGGCGGAAAGGCTCCCAAAATTCGGTCAGGACTTCATCGCGATGGGCTTTGCGCGATTCGATTAAATCGAATTCTTCTTCCATGTGGCCGGTGAATTTGAGGTCCATCACCTTGGGAAAATGTTCCACGAGCAGATCCGTGACCACCATGCCCAGTTCCGTGGCATAAAAACGGCGCTCCTTCTGCTCGACGTAGCCGCGTTCCTGGATCTTGCTGATGATTGGAGCGTACGTACTGGGCCGACCGATCCCCTCCTTTTCGAGTGCCTTGACCAGCGACGCCTCACTGTAGCGGGGCGGCGGCTGCGTGAAGTGCTGTGTGCCGACGAGATCCTGCAGATCGAGCGACTGCTGATCCCGCAACGCCGGCAACAGAGCGTCTTCTTGTTTGCCTCCCGGAGGAAGCACCCGGCGGTAGCCGTCGAACTTCAAGATCTTCCCTTGTGCTTTGAACAGACCTTGGGCTGCCTGGACCTCGACGTTCGTGATGGCGAACACTGCCGGCGTCATCTGGCTGGCCACGAAGCGGTTATAAATCAGCGTGTACAGGCGGAGTAGATCCTGCGGGAGAAACTTGGCGACCTTCTCCGGCGTGTATGCCAGATCCGTGGGACGCACGGCCTCGTGTGCTTCCTGGGCGCTTTTGCCAGAGGCGTATTGATTGGGCTTTTGAGGTAGATAAGGCGGACCAAACTGGCCCTGGATATGCTCCCGGCACGCTTTCAACGCTTCATCGGCGATGCGCGTGCTATCGGTGCGCATGTAGGTGATGAGCGCCACCGAACCTTCCTTGCCCAGCTCCACCCCTTCATAGAGGCGCTGAGCCAGCATCATCGTCCGCTTGGCCGTGTAGTGGAGCCGAATGCTCGCCTGTTGCTGGAGAGTACTCGTCGTGAAGGGCGGCGCCGGTTTTTCCAGGCGATCTTTCTGCTCGACTTTGCTGATGCGATAGGCCGCGCCTTCCAGGGCGTTCAGGATCTTCCGCGCCTGTTCCTCCGCCTTGGCTTCGAACTTCTTGCCAGCCCACTCCGCCAGCTCGGCGAGGAATGCCCCCTCCGGGACCTCGGGAAGCGCGGGCTTGTCCGTACCGTCGTCGTCTTGAGCATCCGACTTTTTGCGGATCCGCGCCTTCAGGTGAGCCGGCTTGGGGAGCGAATCTTCCGGTGCCAACAGGGCCGTAATCTTCCAATATTCCTCCGGCTTGAACTGCTGGATCTCGCGTTCCCGCTCCACAATCAAACGGACAGCAACCGATTGCACCCGTCCGGCGCTCAGGCCGCGGGCAACTTTCAAGCGAAGCAGCGGGCTGAGTTTGTAGCCGACGACCCGGTCCAGGAACCGGCGTGCCTCTTGGGCAGCCACCCGGTCCATATCAATGTCGCCGGGATGCGCAAACGCTTCCTGGATGGCCCGCTTGGTAATCTCGTTGAAGGTCACCCGGCGGATCTGTTTTTCGTCCAGGCCCAAGGCCTCTTTGAGGTGCCAGGCAATGGCCTCTCCTTCGCGGTCCGGGTCGGGAGCCAGGTAGACCGCCTCGGCCTTCGCCGCCTGCTTCTTCAGGGCTGTGATCAGCTCTTTGCGGTCCTCCAGCGTCTGGTAAGTCGGAACCCAGCCCTTTTCGATATCGATGCCGAAGCGTTGATTGGGCAAATCGCGAACGTGCCCTTTGCTGGCCGCGACTTCGAAGTCTGCACCCAGGTACTTGTTGATGGTTTTGGCCTTGGCGGGCGATTCCACGATGACCAGGTTTTTTTTCTTCCGTGCAGCCACCTGCGGCTCCTCTAATTGGCGAACCAACGGTTGCCGTTGTGTTTCTCCGCGAACTCACCTACAATCGCTATTTTAGTTTAGTCCGCCACTCACCCATACTACACGACTTTGTCAAGTGTCAAGTCCGCCCCCGGCCCAGGCCGGAGTGTGGATCGCCATAAGTTGAGGTATTACAATGGCTTTCAATCCATTCCACGGTTTCCGCAAACATCAAAAGGTCGTCTTTGCCGCCCTGACAATTGTTTGCATGCTGACGTTTATCATGGCCGGCGGCAGCTTTGCAGGCGGTGATTTCTTCTCCGAGCTCACGCGCTGGGTGACCGGCCAGAGCAGAACTCATGAAGTCGCCACGGTTTACGGCAAACGAATCAGCGATCGGGAGATCTTGGAACTGCGCCGCCAGCGCCGACTGGCCAACCAATTCATTCAGCAAGCAGTGTTGCAGGCGCAAGATAATGTCCTGCGTACGGTTGAGGCGGAAAACACTCTTTCGCAATTTCCCCCGCAAACGCGGGAACAGCTGAAAGAAATCCTCCAGCGACGACGGTTCGCACCCTTCATGCCCCGTGAGTACCTGGGGAGCCTGCAAATCTACCTCTTCCAGTTGCAGATGATGGCCCAGCAATTGGAGACGGCCAAGCCGCCTGAGCAACCCAAGCCCGAGTTGGCGCGTCTGCTTGAGCAATTGCAGGTCGCCCTCCAGCGCGATTATTGGTTGTTCCATACGCCGAAAGATCCCCTCTATCCCGAAGAGAATCTGTATTTTGGCGGCTCGACGAGCGAAAAGGGGCTCCTCGATTTCATGATCTGGCGGCAGCAGGCCGACCGCCTTGGCATCGTGTTGCTGCCGGAAGATATTCGCAACGAGTATATCCAAGAGACATTGCGGCAAGCCCCCAACACGGCCCTCATTTTGCGACAAATTGGTGTTCAGCCCGACGCCGCAACCCAGCAGGCGTTGGTAACGGCCTTGGGCGACGAGTTCCGTGTTCGCATGGCCCAGGCGGCACTCGTCGGCTATGACCCTGGCAGCAACGTTGGCCAGATCCCGGCATCGATCACGCCGTACGAATTCTGGCAGTACTACCGGACCAATCGCACCGAGCTGAGCCTTAAGTTGTTGCCGATCCCCGTGCAGAAATTCCTGCCGGAGGTAAAGGAGCAGCCGAGCGAAGCCGACCTGCAAGCACTTTTCGACAAGTACAAGGACGATGAAGCCGCTCCCAACAAGGAAACTCCGGGCTTCAAACAGCCACGCCGCATGAAATTGGAGTGGGTTTCTGCCTCACCGGATTCGGAAAGCTATCGCAAGCAAGCCCAGCATTGGTTGCTTTCGTTGGTCGCTGCTGGTTCCAGCCAGCCATTCCTGCCGTTGGCGCTGCTCGGGCCGGTCGTGAGTGACTACGAAACACTGAAATGGGGACATTTCCGTGCGTCCCCCTTGATGGCAGCAGACTTCGCGATGTCGTTCTACGATTACGCTTATGTTGAACGGGCGGAAAATGTTGCGTCCATTCTGGCTCAAGTCGGGGGAGCCCTGGGGTCAGGGGGCAATCCTTTTTCGCCGCTCGTGGCGATCCAAAGCGCGGCCGTGGCGCGCACTCAGAAGGAATTGGCTCCCGAGGTGGCGCATGAAGCCCAACGGCGACTGCCGCTGAGCGGGGCGTTTCTTGCCGCGGCCACGGGCCTGCAACCCTCCCTGGCCGCTGCGGCCATTGTCCAGTGTGCCAACAGGACCGATCAGTTTCTCCCCATGGAAATAGTGAAAAGGCCCGTGATCCAGAAGGTTCGGGAAACCATTGCCAGCAATTTGGTAAGCAGCAGCTTGGACGCGTTCAAGACCGACCTGGAAGCGATCCGCAAGGAAGTTGAGACCAAAAAGGCAAAAGCAGCCGATGCCGAAAAGCGCGTGGAGAAAGCGGTCCAGGAGCATGGTTGGGCCCACGGCGCGATGAGCGAGCCCAAAGATCAATACGCGATCAATCAAGATGCCAAGGAACTGGCCCCGCTCAAAGAGGAGTATGTGCGGCAAGGTCAGTATCGGGACCCGAAAGGCAAACAGTTTGCCCAGAACCTGTTCTTCCGCCTCCCCGCGGATCAATGGAAACTCTACACCCCGCAGGAATTGTTCTCCACCCCATCGTTGGACACCAGCGACAAGAAAACATTCCTCTACTGGAAAACGGATGATCAGCCAGCCAAGGTCTTGACGTTTGCCCAGGCTCGGCCGCAGGTCGAGGCCGCTTGGCGGCTGGAAAAAGCTCGTGCATTGGCCAAGGCCAAAGCAGAGGAGCTGGCGAAGCAGGCGAAAGAAGCACATGGAGATTTCCTTCCCATCCTCAACGAGGCCAGCAAGCAATATGGCGCGGTTTTTGACCTCATGGGGGTAGCACGCTGGGCCAGGCCTGCTCTCACCAGCCGGGCTGAAGCGTTTGGCCAGTATCAGCCCTATACCGTTCCCGAGGACAAGATCGAATATCCGCCCCCTTGGCCAACCTTTGTGGACCCGCTTCTGGAGAGTGTGCACGAGAAGGGGGATATCACCGTCATTAGCAACCGTCCCAAGGACATCTACTACGTGGTGGCTCTCGTCCGCCGCGATCCTCCGACCGAGGGGGATTTCTACAAAGAATCGACCGGGAATCGAAATCTTCTGCTTGGGCAGCTGGAGGTCGAGCGACAAAAGGCATACCGGCTGGCATTCCTGGGCCAGCTTCGCGATGAGGCGAACCTGACGGTCAATCCCGAAGGATTGGACCGCATTCGGGAGCGGCCGAACCTGGCGGAAGAATGAGAACGTGTAGCGGCGGTTCACAGAACCGCGCGGTTCACAGAACCGCGCGGTTCTGCGAACCGCCGCTAAACTAGTGTCCTCGGTGAGATCATTTGTCAGGCTTGGCCATCACGGCCCAGGAAGCGGACCTGGACATCCGGCGCCTGGATGTGGTGCAACAGATGGCGCGGTAGCCAGCACCAAATGCGGACGCGATTGTCGACGTATTCCTGTCGGTAAATCTCGGCGTGTGCACCCAGATAAGCCAGGACCCGGCCATTGCCGGAGCTGGTTTCGATCTGTGCATCCGCAAAATCCTCGCTGATCGCCTCCATAACGGCTTCACGGAGATCATCCAAGCCTTGCCCCGTGGCAGCGCTGACCGCCACGGAGCGCGGATGCTGCTTGGCCAGCACATCCACGTACGACCGGTCGGGCAACTGGTCGATCTTGTTGAGAACCAAAAGGGTTGGCCGTTCCGCACAACCGAGTTCGGTTAAGACGCGGTTGACGGCCTTGATTTGCTCTTCGGCGGACGGGTTGCTGGCGTCCACAACATGGAGCAGCAGTCGGGCCTGCCGTGTTTCTTCGAGGGTTGCCTTGAAGGAAGCCACGAGGTGGTGCGGAAGGTCGCGGATGAAGCCGACCGTATCGCTGAGGAGCACCCGCCCCCAATCCTTCAAATGCCATTGCCGGGTGCGCGTGTCCAGCGTGGAGAAAAGCTTATCTTCGACGTGGACCCCGGCTCCCGTGAGAGCGTTCATAAGTGTGCTTTTGCCGGCGTTGGTGTAGCCGACAAGGGAAACCGTGTGCTCCTCACGACGGCTGCGTACCTCGCGCTCTTTGCGTGCCTGGACCTCAATCAGTCGATGGCGCAGATCGCGGATCCGCTGATCCACCAGGCGGCGATCCTCTTCCAGCTGTGTTTCGCCCGGCCCCCGCAGGCCAATTCCGCCGGTGTACCGCGATAGGTGCGTCCACATCCGCCGTAGTCGCGGCAAGGCGTATTCGAGCTGAGCCAGCTCCACCTGGAGACGTGCCTCGGCGGTGCGGGCCCGCGTGGCGAAAATGTCCAGGATCAGCTCGCTGCGATCAAGAACTTTCACCTCGGTCGCTTTTTCAAGATTGCGCACTTGGGCGGGTGAAAGATCGTTGTCAAAAATAATTACATCGGCGTCGCTGGCTTGCACCTGTTCTTGCAGTTCGGATAGCTTGCCTTTGCCGATGTACGTGGCCGGAATGACATTTTGGCGTCGCTGGACCAGGCTGCCGACAACAACGGCCCCGGCTGTGGTGGCCAAGCCGCTCAATTCTTCCAGCGGGTCGGTGCTGATCCACGGCCGATCCGGTAAAGCCACGCTCACCAGAAAAGCACGTTCCCGGTGGACCGTCAATTCGTCGCGCGTTACATCCAATGTCACGTAAGTTTGGAAACCTCCTTCATACCGTGAATTGTACGGGCGCGAGCGCGCCCACAGCAAGGAGAAAACCGATTATTCCCCGCGCAACAGACACCCCCTGGTATGCGAGGTTCACGGCGCCTAAGATTCCTGGAAGAGCGAAGCCTAAACCCCCTGTGGAATGTGCGGGCTTTTGGCCGCACTCCAGCGCTTGGAGGAGAACTCGACCTTGCCCCTCGTTGTGCAAAAATTTGGCGGAAGCAGTGTAGCCACGGCAGAGCGGATCATGGCGGCGGCGCGGCGGGCAATTCGTGCCCGGCAAGCCGGCAACCAGGTCATCGTGGTGGTGAGTGCCCGCGGCGATACGACCGACGAGCTTATTTCTCTGGCACGCGAAATCAATGAGCAGCCACCGGCCCGAGAAATGGACATGCTCCTGTCCACCGGCGAACAGATTTCGATCGCCCTCATGGCGATGGCAATTCAGGGCCTGGGCCAGCCGGCCATCAGCTTCACCGGGGCCCAGATCGGTATTGTCACCGACAGCTTTCACACCAAGGCCCGAATCAAAAACATCTCCACCCAGCGGATGCGGCAGGCGCTCGACGAAGGCAAAATCGTCATCGTAGCCGGCTTCCAAGGGATTGATGAAGAATACAACATCACGACGCTGGGGCGGGGTGGCTCGGATACGACGGCGGTCGCCTTGGCGGCCGTCATGAAGCATGATCCGGGTGGGGCCAACGGCCGCGTCGATTGTGAGATTTACACGGATGTCGATGGCGTATACACGACGGACCCGCGCATCGTGGCCGAGGCACGGAAGATCGACGCCATCAGTTACGATGAGATGCTGGAACTCGCCAGCGTTGGTGCCGGCGTGATGCATTCGCGGAGCATCGAATTCGCCAAGAAATTCCATGTGCCCTTGCAAGTCCGCAGCTCCTTCAGCGACGTGGAAGGAACATGGATCGTTCCCGAAACCGAATGGATGCGGAAGGTCGCCGTCTGCGGTGCTGCCTTGGTCCGCGATGAGGCTCGGATCAATCTGGACGGCGTCCCGGATCAGCCGGGAGTGAGTCATCGCGTCTTTTCGGCGATTGCTGAAAAGAATATCGTCGTGGATATGATTGCCCAAAACGTCGGCAGCGCCGGCCGGGCGGCGATCGGCTTCACGGTGTTGCGGAATGACTTGCCGGCTACGTTGGCGATTTTGCGTCCCTTAGCCGATCAACTGGGCGCGCAGGTGCAACAGAATGAGGAAGTCAGCAAAGTTTCCATCGTGGGAACCGGTATGCGCACGCACACCGGTGTTGCCCAGCAAATGTTTGCTGCCCTGGCTGCGGAAAACATCAACCTGAAGATGATCACCACGGGAGACATCAAGATTTCGGTGCTTGTGGACAAGGTAGACGGGACCCGTGCCTTGCGCGCGGTTCATCAGGCGTTCCAGCTGCACGACCTGCGGCCCGGCGCAGGGCTGGCCGGAGGGGGCGCCGCCCAAGATTTTCGGCCGCGGCCGCCGGTCCTCGTGGAAGAGAATTCCAGCAACGAATTGGCGCAGCGGACGCAACAACTGACCAGCATGGAAGAAATTGTGATCAGCAACGTGTTGCTCAATACCGAGGAGGGCCGGATCACCATCTTTGATCTACCCAACCGCCCCGGGAACTGCTCCCGCGTTTTTCAAGCCGTGGCCGCCGCCGGGATTGTCGTCGATATGATTGTGCAAAACCTAAGCGGCAAAGATCGGGCCGAATTGTCGTTCAGCGTCCCGCGCAGCGAGCTTGCCCGAGCCGAGGCCCGGACCGAGCAGGTGGTCCATGAGATCGATCCGGCGACCCGCGTCCTGGCCGACGCCGATATCGCGCGGCTATTTGTGTTTGGGGTTGGCATGCGCAGCCACACCGGAGTTGCGCGCCGGATGTTTGGGGCGCTGGCCGAGTGCGGGATCAACATCGGCATGATCAACACGAGCGAAGTCTGTGTCAGCGTGGTCGTGGACCGCAATCGAGGGGAAGAAGCGCTCGCCGGCTTGAAGGAAGCGTTCCACGTGGCTTAGGAACCATTTCAAGGGGGGGTTCACGCTTCTTGTTGGAGCCCGGCCGTTCTTTCCAAACGCGTACGGCTGGCAGCTACACGTCGGAACCGTGAGTCACCTACCACTGCACCAGGAGTTCACGCGCAAATCGGCTTAGACTTTCCTGGCTGATGGCGACTGGGGTCTGACACTCGGGACAACAGAGGCTGTCCCCAGTTGCCAGGATACGGTAAATGTTATCTTCGATCGTTTCGCCGTCCCCCAGTGGGCACCATTCTCCCTCTTCCGCCATGCGATCCAGCACTTCTCCCATGGTCGAATCCTCGGGTATGGAGAAATTGCAGACGCACGACGGGCAGTGAAGCTCCAAGGGGTTGGGCTGACCGATTGTGAAGGGCATATCTTCTCTCCAGTTCCGGGACTGTTCGCCTCGTTTATCGAGGACTCAACCATTGGCAACTTCGATACCAAATCGGTTGGTGCACGCCGGTATTCCGGCTGGCGAGGCCACAAGACAATGCGGAGACAAGAGTTCCAATGGAGGGAAGCAGAGCCACGGCGTGTACGCGCGGAAGGGAAGGGCTTAGCAAGCGTTTCCGCTGATTTACAGAATCGGAGAGGAGAAGTTACAAAATAGCGATCTCGGGCAGCGCCGATCATCGGCTGGCACAAATTCTAGGGCCGCGTGCAAAAAAGGCCGCCACCCAGGATGTGCTGAATGGCGGCTGGTTAAGAAACCCTAACAACACGGTGTCTGGAACTCGAGAATCAAAGGTTCCGACACCGTGTTGTTAGGGTTTCAAAATCACTATTGCTTGTTGGCCGTTTGCGCGTGTGCGGCCACATCGTAATTCGCCAGCGCTTGGTGCAACGCACTGTAAGCCGACTCATCTCCGGGCATGGCAGAGGCAAACTGAAGACCTTGTTTGGTCATATGATCGACCAACTCCGGAATGGTCTTGGCTTTAATGCCGAACTTTCCGGTGAAGTAATTGCCCACGTCCCGCTGCCGAAGGCCGCTTACCGCATCATCCAGGTTATTCAGAAACGTCTTGGCTTCAGTGTAGAGCGCGAACGGGAGGTCGCCACCGTTCTTGCGGAGCTGCCGTTGCAGATTGTCCACATCATTGCTCAATTGCGTCAACGTGCCGGGATCAACTTGGCCATTGAACTCAGCCTGCCGAACAGCAGCCTGGGCCAGCGAATTGACCCGCTCCCGTTGCTCCTTGAAATCCGGGCCGTTCAGAGCAACCGGCCAGGTCAACTTCCCTTCGTTCTTGAGCAGGGCGATGTTGCCCGCGCCTTTGCTGACGTTGATGTGCTTCAGACCGTCTTCGTCGAGTGGCAGCTGTTGGATATTGACAAGCTGTCCAGATTCGGGCTTGGAAGGCGGAAGCCTGCGCAAATCCGCCAGCAAGTCATTGAGCGCTTTGCCGGACCAGATTTCGGTCACGGGCGGATTATTCCGACTTCGGTTGAGCTGTTCCAGCTGGTTGCGTTGCCGCTCTTCTTCAGGCGTCGGCGTCTTTTCCCGTTCATAGAGGTATTCATCGAAAACTTTCCGCCGGTTGGCGAGCCGTTCGGACCGTACTTGTTCTCGGGTGAGGTAAGCCTGTTGCGTGTTGACGAGGAATCGGCCCTGCGCGTTGATGACGTCGGCAGCACCGCGGAGATACCCTCCATAGGGATCGTAGTAATTGTACATGTACGGATTGGAGTAAGACGACGTATCGTAACCCGGGCTGCTGGAGTAGGCGTTCGCGTAGGGGCTGGCGTACATCGTGGCATAAGGGTTGGCGTAGAGGGACGCATACGGATTGGCGTACGCCGCCGGAGCCGACGGAGCCACGACAGGATTCACCACAGGATAAGACGCCACACGGGCATAGGGGTTGTAGCCCAGAGCATAGGGCGGAACGTGCGAGAGCGCCTGGCCGATGGTGGCAATATTGAATGCCGCTTGCTGCAACGTCAAGCCAGGACGCACCTGGTAATTTGGATTGGGGCGTTGGGCGTTGGCTTGAAGTGGAATCATGGCCGACGCAATCAGGCCAAGGACAGCCACCCGGCCCATGCGCTTGCTCGAGCTAAACATGGCATGCCTCACAAACGAGATTGGGGAACCGATGAACATCTCCGAACCGCACCAACTCCTCGATTGGCATCACGCCCGCAAATTGAGTACCGACGGTTCGCGTATCCACATTTTGCCAGGCGTCAATCTATATTCTAGCCGAAGAGCTCAGCAAAACAACTTTCACCGATCCTGATCCGCCGGAGCAAACGGCTTCCAAGGAAAGACCGGTCTCAGGGGACGTATACAAACTCATTGGAGTTGAGCAATGCCGAGCAAAAATCCGCCACGGCCGCAGCTTGGGCAGGATCCAGCGTCTCGGGAAGTGCAGCAATGCGTCGCACAGGCTCCCCGCGGCGTAAGCGTTCTCGGATCAATTTCTCTTGGGTAGCCAAGAATTCCTGGGCCATCCGAAGCTCAGCGGCACGAGGCGGCCGGGCCAACGCCAAGCGGTAGGCCCGGTCGATCCAGTCCGCCGCATTCGAACCGCCGTCGCCCAGTAGCCGTGCAGCAAACACCTTGCTTTGCGCTTGGAGAAAGGGCCCATTCAGCAGGATTAAGGCCTGCGGTGCGAAGGTGCTGACCGGCCGGACTGCGCACGAAGTCAACGAATCGGGCCGATCAAAGGCCTCCAGAAGAGGCAGCCGGACATTCCGCTTCGCAAATAGGTAAATGCTTCGCCGGGAGTGCGCACGGAGATCGGGCGTAACGGGCCATAGTCCATCTGGTTCGCCTTCGGTGAAAATCAACTCATAGACCTCCGGCTCCAGCGGAACAAACACCATCGGCCCGCCCAGCGCAGGATTAAGGGATCCGGCCACGGCCAAGATGCTGTCGCGGAGCGATTCCCCTTCCAACCGCCAGCGATTCATTCGCCAAAGTAGCCGATTATCTGGATCGACCCGCTTGGCCAACGCACTGGGAGCTAGCCGGCTCGTTTGCTGGTAGGTGTTCGAGAGCACCAGCAGGCGGTGGATGTGCTTGATCGACCATCCGTGGTCGATGAATTCGCAAGCCAGCCAATCCAGCAGCTCGGGATGCGACGGTGCTTCGCCGCGCACTCCAAAGTCGTTGGGCGTCGCGACCAAACCCCGTCCAAAATGGTGCTGCCAAAGCCGATTGACCAGGACCCGGGCGGTCAGCGGATGCTCAGGACTGGTCAACCAACGAGCCAGGTCCAAGCGAGTTAGACGGGGCTGAGGCAGGGCCGGCTGTTTGGCAGTATGCGCAGGGCGCCCAAGGTCGTTCTCACCGAGAATGCGCAGAAAACCCGGTTCGACCTGGGCTCCCTTGCGTTTTGGGTCGCCACGATGCAGCACGTAGGTGGGCGGGCATTTCTCGGCCTCGGCGACCGCCCAGGCATGGGCCGGTGGCGGCGGTTTTTGTGCTTCCAGGGCATGGATCTGGGCCCGCCAGGCTGCCCGCCGAGCCCGATCTTCAGGCGTGAGCGCTCCCAGGAGCTCATCCCAGGTCACCTTGATCAGAACTTGAGCCTGTTCCGCCCGTTTCTTCTGCTCCGGCGTCCGCTTGCTGGATTGCACCGCCAGTGCGTGCCGATAAATGGGTTCCAACTTTGCCTTCTTGGCCTCGGTCAACCGGGCCCGGTAAGGTGCTTCTAGCTCGGCGACCTGTTTCTCCAAGGGCTTCCGCTGCGCTTCGATTGCCGCCAGAAGCTTTTGGTGGGCGGTCCGATCCGCCGCGGTCGCGATATCCACGTCTTTCGGCTGCGTAGCTGCAAAGAACGCTTGCAGCCGGTAATAGTCCGCCTGAGAAATCGGATCGAACTTATGGTCGTGGCAGCGGGCACAGCCAACGGTGAGGCCAAGAAAGGCCGCCGCCACGCCGCTCGCCATCTCGGTCAGCACTTCTTGACGATTGATCTCGGGATCGGTGTTTCCACTCACCAAATGCACAGGACCGCACCGGTTAAAACCGGTAGCGATCAGCCGATCGGGACTCGAACACCCCGATTGCTCCGTTGGCCGAGATGGGAGCAGGTCGCCAGCCAGTTGCTCGGTCACGAAGCGGTCGTAGGCCAAATCCGCGTTGAAGGCAGCAATCACATAATCGCGATACCGCCAAGCATCGGGGCGCTGGCCATCCACTTCGTAACCGTTGGATTCCGCATAGCGGACTACATCGAGCCAATGTTGAGCCCACCGTTCGCCGTAGTGAGGAGATCCGAGCAAGCGATCCACCACCCGCTCATAGGCATCGGGTCGGGTATCGTGAATGAATTCATCACATTCTGCCGGCAAAGGCGGCAGCCCCGTTAAATCCAGTGTGACCCGGCGTAACAGGGTCGCCCGGTCCGCCGGCGGCGCAGGCTGGAGACCTAGCTTTTCCAGCCGGGCCAATATAAACGCATCAACTTCGGTGTGGACCCACGAGGCGTCTCGGACAGCGGGAAGGGGCGGCCAGGTAGGTTTGTGGAAAGCCCAGTGGGCTCGGTCTTTCTCAGTCAGGACGGGCTCGTCCGGTGGTCTTGGCGCAGATTGTTCGGCCAAAGCGAAGCTTCGCAAGGTGCCGATTGTCAGCAACGCGAAGATCAAGCTAGTGGGGACTAGGCAGGAACGCATCGAGGGCCTCACTTGCTCGGAAAAGTTCACTCCCAGGCCATGCACCCGGTTCCCGGCGAAGTAAAATACAGAAGGAGCATGGCCGCAGCCGTCGGTCGGTCATATCCTCTGACTTTGCGTGTTTGCGAGGCAGGATAATTGCGGAGTGAGCACGGCAACTCACCCAATTAGGGTAGTCGATCTGGAGCGAGGCTGCAACAGCTTGCGCCGGAAACCGAAAATCTTGGCCCCACTCGTGCTGGTCCCGCAGCGCATGGAAGGTCCCTCGCAACAACGAAATTCGCTGGCTGCGTTCAATTTCTTGCCTGCCGTCCATATAATGAAAAGGAGCAGGGCAACCTTACCACGCAAAGGACGAACAGAAGAGGCAGCAGAGTGTCTTGAATGCCGCACACAGAGTTTTTGTGTGAAGGCCGAGCACGAGCCTGCTCGTGACGTAAATTGTCCTGGCGAATAGACTTCAACCACCGGAACAGAGATCTTTGGGACGTAGCGATGAAACGGAATACCGATTCGGCAACCATGGCCACACGGCGGCGTTCTGCGGAGGGAGAGAACGCGCGATTTGAGCCTGAGATCGCCAAGCGGCGGCTGTCCGGTGACGCGGAAGACGAGAGTCGGGGTTCCTTCTTCGAACATGAAGACGAGCAATCCTCGGAATCCCTCGACCTCCTCGACGAGGATCAGCCGTCCTCACTGGAGGCCGCCGACGAAGACAGCTCCCAATCCCCGGACGATACGCTGGGGCTCTACCTGCGGCAGATGGGGGCTATTCCGCTTCTGAACCGCAAGCAAGAGCTCGAACTGGCTCAGCGGTTGGAGATTGCCCGGCAGCGGTATCGCCACGCGGCTCTATCGAACCTGTATGTGCTCAGCAAGGTGGTCGATACCTTTGAGCGCGTCCAGGGCAATGAGCTGGCCGTCGATCCGACCATTGATGTGGTAACCAGCTTGGGCTTGAGCCGGGAGAAGATTCTGGCCCGGATGCCCTACAACCTTCGGACTCTCCACCATATTCTGCGCAAGGCCTGCAGCGATTTTCGGCTCTTGTTGCGGGCTGGCAATGCGGCTGCGGATCATCGGGTTCGACGCAACCTTTGGCGAAAGGTCCGCAAGGCAGCCATCCTGGCGGAAGAGTTGTCGCCTCGGATTGATCTGCTCGAGCTCTGGACGGAAGAGTTGGCCAGCCATGCAACACGGATGGCCAGCCTTTCCAGGCTCATCAGCTCCGGCGGACGTTCCCGCTTGGATCGCGAAGACCGGAACAAGCGGATCAAGGAATTGCGCGACCTGATGTACCAGGTGCACGCTAGCCCAGAAGATCTGGCGCGCCTGATCCGCGTCCTGGAACGGCGCCAGGCGCGGTACCGCCAGGCTCGGCGGGAGCTGGCGGAGGGAAATCTGCGGCTGGTGGTGTCGATTGCCAAACGGTACCGCGGCCGCGGGCTAGCGTTTGCCGACCTCATCCAGGAAGGCAATCGCGGTCTCATGCGGGCCGTGGACAAATACGAGCATCGGCTCGGCTTCAAGTTTGGGACCTATGCAACGTGGTGGATTCGGCAAGGGATTACCCGCGCCCTGGCTGACCATGCTCGGACGGTACGAGTTCCATGCCATCAGGTCGGGATGCTGGCAGCTATCGAGCGCGTCCGCGGTGAGTTGACCGTCAAGCTCGGCCGCGAACCAACCGTCGAGGAGATCGCCGCGATTTTGGGGGTCACGCCAGAGGAAACGCGCTCTTTGCGGATCGTCGGTCGACATCCCGTGAGCTTGCATGAGCCCCTGGGTGGAGACGGCGAGCGGGCCCTGGAGGATTTCCTGAGCGATGCCGATGCCGCCAGCCACCCCGGCCGTGCCGTGGATCAGCATCTTCTGAAAGAACGGCTCGGTGAGGTACTTCGTTCTCTGACGCCGCGGGAACGGGAGGTAATTGAGCTACGTTTTGGCCTGCGTGACGGCCATCCGCGCACGCTGGATGAGGTGGCCCGCACCTACGGAATCACCCGGGAACGGATCCGTCAGATCGAGGCTCGGGGCCTGCTGAAGCTCCGGCAACCCAACCGCAGCCGTCGCCTGGTCGAGTTTGCCGAAGCGCAGCCTTGATTGTCCATCCGGCTGCCATTGCATAAGACCATCACCGACTTGCCATTCCAAGCTTTTTTGCTGGCATTCTGCGCGCTGCTGCGGTAAACCATTGTTCATGAAGAACGCTGCGAGCTTTATCGGATTGGACGTCGGCGGCACCTCCATGAAAGCGGGGGTAGTCACCGACGAAGGCCAAACACTGAGCGCGGTTTCCCTGCCGACGGAGGCCGGACGGGGCCAGGCGTTTGGCTTGGAGCGGATGTGTGAGACGATTCGCTTGGCCATCTCCGAGGCAGGACTTCGGACCGATCAAATTGCCGCCATCGGCGTAGCCACCCCGGGGACGATGGATATCCCGGCCGGATTGATTCTCGATCCTCCCAACTTGCACCCTTGGCAGAATGTGCCGGTGCGGCAGTATGTCCAGGATGCCTTCCAAACGCCGACCGCATTTCAAAACGATGCCAATGCCGCGGCCTTCGGCGAGTACTGGATCGGAGCTGGTAAGGATGCGCACAGCATGGTCCTGTACACGCTTGGCACCGGCGTGGGCGGCGGGATCATCATCGGCGACCTGGTGGTGGAAGGGGAGCACAGTCACGGTGCCGAGCTGGGACACATGAAGATCGAAATCACGAACCCGCGGCAGTGCGGCTGCGGCCGCTGGGGATGCCTGGAAGCATACGCCAGTGCCACCGCCGTCGTGAAGCGGGCTCGGGAAGCCTTGGCTCGGGATGGCGAGAATTCGACGCTGGGGCCGCTCTTGGGAAAGGAAGCGGAACTCACGGCAAAAGCGATCTTCGCCGCCGCCGCCGCAGGGGATCGGTTGGCGCAGCAGATTGTTGGGGAAACCGCCTTTTACCTGGCGGTGGGGGCGACCAATTTGATGCACACCATTGATCCGGACATGGTAGTTTTTGGCGGCGGCATGATCGCGGCCGGCGAATCGTTCCTGCAACAGATACGCCAGCACGTCCACCAGCTTGCCTTCCCGGTGCCGGCCGAGCGGACGCAGATTCGCTACGCCCAATTGGGCAGCGATGCAGGTTTCATCGGGGCCGCGGGGTGTGCCCGACAATTGTTGCGGGCCATTCGCTAAGGGGCCATTTTTGCTAAGATAGCGAGTGCACCGCAGAGGGAGCATCAACCTGGAAACTGTGAACCAATGCCATGACTGACCCGGACCGTAGTCGTCAACGCGAACATTGGCAAGCCATCGCCGAACAGCTCGGACTTGCGCCGGACCCAAGCCAGCCCTGCGCCGCACCTGCCGAATCCGACTTGCGATCGCAGATGCCCGAAGAAGAGCCGGTCGCCGAAGTGTCCGCGCCGGCGGTTGAGCGCGAACCCCCCTCGGAACCACCGCCGCCCCGCCGTGGCCGCCGCGGTCGGTCGGATCCAGCGGAGAAGCAACCCGTGTCGCGGGAAAGACCGAATTCGATGGCACGCGCGGAGGTTGCGGCGCGCGAGTCGGCTGCCACGACAGGCCAATCCGAGGAAGAAGGGACCCGACGCGGCAGAAAACGCCGCTCCGGAAGATCGGCCGCTCCAGCCGAGAACCGGCCGCGTGCCTCCGAGGCCGCCGCGGAGATCAGCGACGAGGCGGAGGCCCCGAACGAGCCGGCCGCTCATCCCAAGCGCCGTGGCCGAGGCCGAAACCGTTCGAAAAAGGCCGAAACCGAAAAGCCTCGCCCGGTGCGGGGGGAGAACAAGGAGCCGGCCGCCGAGTCCGTCGCACCGCCGGGCGCGGAAAAGGAAGACGAAGAACTGGATGACGTGCGCAGCCTGTCCAATTGGAATGTGCCTTCCTGGAACGAACTGATTGCTTCGCTGTATCGCCCCGAACGCTGAGGGGAGAAAGGTTCAAGGCCGGAGAAACGACTGCCATGGCCGATGCGATCATTGAGCGAGTCGGTGAAGATGAATTGTCGACCATTGCCGATCTCTACAACCAGATCTTTCGGCCGCCCCGCGATATTGACTCGTTCCACCGCCGGTTTCGTGGACGGTATAACGTCCTGCAACTCGTCGCCCGGATTGGCGATCACAACGTCGGCTTTTTCATCGGTTTCGAGCTGAAGCCGAGCGTGTTCTTCGCTTGGTTTTACGGCGTCTTGCCCGACTTCCGCCGTCAGGGCATCGCTTCGCAGCTGATGGAAGCCGTCCATAGCTGGGCCCAGCAAAACGAATACGAATCCATTCGCTTCGAGTGCCACAATCAGCACCGCGCGATGCTCCATTTGGCCATCGCGCTTCAGTATGACATCGTCGGTATGCGCTGGGATCCCGATCGCGGAGACAATTTGGTGATCTTTGAGAAGGTGCTGAGCGGCTAACCGAGTGCCGCGCCTCCCGTTTTGCCATTACGGCAAGGTGATAAAATTCTGCAGGAGCTGCGGCCCTTCTGCCGTCAGAAAACTCTCCGGATGGAACTGGACGCCGTGGAGCGGCCAGGCGCGGTGTCGAACGCCCATGACCTCATTCTCTTCGGTCCAGGCGCTGACCACAAAATCGGGATGCGTGAAGGATTCCCGCCCAATGACTAGGCTGTGATAGCGCGTGGCCTCAAACGGGTTCGATAAACCGCGAAAGACGCCCTGGCCATCGTGATGGATCCACGACGTTTTTCCATGCATGATTCGGTAATTCCGCTGGATCTGGCCCCCAAAAACTTGGCCGATGCACTGATGGCCAAGGCACACGCCCAGAATCGGTACGGCAGGACCGTAGCGCTCAATCACCTGGTTGGAGATTCCTGCCTCGCGCGGGGTACACGGTCCGGGCGAAATGATAATGTGCGTTGGTTTCAACTCCTCGATTTGCGGGAGCGTGATCTTGTCGTTGCGGTAGACTTGGACATCGATGTTGGGGTCCAGCTCGCCTAGCCGTTGCACGAGGTTGTAGGTGAAGGAATCGTAGTTGTCGATGAGCAGAATCATATTGTTGGTCCGCGACCATCCGTGTGCGGCAGAGGCCCCGAACTAGCCTTGCTTCTCCGGAATGGGCTGGGCGCTGTTGACCTTGGGATCAAACTTGCTCTTTGCTTCATTGGCATCGAGCTTGGTCAGGTAGTCCGTCGAAATATCGTACCAGCCGCCGTCCTGAAAGTCGATCACGGCCTTGTTATTATGGTTCACGGTGACGACGCGCCCGACAATTCCGGCAAACCGCTTTAGCTCGGGACGCTCGGGATTAACCGTTACAAATTGATCCGTCCATTCGCGTTGGAGTGCGTCGTGGACCGGCTGTGGATTCATGTTGGATCTCTCCCTTCGGACTTCAGGTATTCTCGGGACGCGAGGGTCGAACGGCCAGGCTTCAGCCGGATTCGCCCAACGCCTGTCCGACGCCGGGAGCCGGCTCGAAATCGAGCCGCTTGACGAATTTGCAAGCCTCCTCGGCTCCCTGCTCGCGGTTCATACTGCAGTCTTTCCACTCGACAGATAACGGCCCTTGATAATTGGCGGCGTGCAGCGCTCGGATCAGTCCTTCCCAGTCGATGCCGCCTCGGCCGGGGGCCCGAAAATCCCAACCGCGCCGGGCATCGCCATGTGGCAAATAGGAGTTCAGGAGGCCGCTGCGGCCATTTAACGTGAGCGCAGCATCCTTGACATGCACATGGTAAATGCGTTCCGGAAACCGGCGTATAAACTCCACCGGATCCACGCCTTGCCAAAGAAAATGGCTCGGATCGAGCGTGAAACCAAACTCCTCCCGGCCATCGAGCGCATCCAGGGACATCTCAGCGGTGTACAAATCGAATGCCATCTGCCCAGGATGAATCTCGGCGGCAAACCGGACACCACACTCGCGACACACATCCAAGATGGGATGCCATTGAGCGGCGAACTCCTGATACCCGTCTGCGATCACGGAAGCCGTTGGTCTAGGATAGCCGGCGACATAGGACCACAAGGGCGAACCCGTGAAGCCGCTCACCACCGTGACTCCCAATTCTTGCGCAGCCCGGACCGTGGCCATCACCTCTTCGACAGCCCGTTGGCGAACACCGCTCGGGTCGCCATCGCCCCAAACGTAGTCTGGTAGCAATTGCTGATGCCGGCCGTCAACGCGGTCACACACCGCCTGGCCCACTTGATGGCAGCTCAGAACTGGCAAGCTGAGGTCGGCCCGGGTGAGTAAGTCGAGTTTTTGTTGGCAATATCCCTGCTCGCTGACGGCGCGCTGCACCTCGAAATGGTCGCCCCAGCATGCCAATTCCAAACCTTGATATCCCCACTCGCCCGCTTGCCGGACCAGCTCTTCCAGTGGAAGATCCGTCCATTGCTGGCTGAACAGGATCACGGGGCGGGCCATCTGCGTTTCCTCCGGCTTACGAGCTGGCCGTCCCCCCCGCTGGAATGTTGCCGTCGCCCGGGTTGGCGGCCGACTCCTCCGGTACGGAAGAGGAGGCGGACCCAGGCGAGCTCGGGGCCGCGGTCGTCCGTACCAAAGAAGGTGCTTCGACCATCTGGAGCGTGTTCGGCGCGGCTGGTGCCGCCGGCGTGGCCGGGGGAGCAGCCGCCGGCGCAGTGTAAGTATCTTCCGATTCCTCTTCTTCCAGGTAAACTTCATCGAGTTCCGTGTCGTCCACCTTGCGGCGCATCAACAAGTAAATGATCGTGCTGGCACTCCAGAAGTAGCTGTAGCCAAACCCGA
>Ga0070734_10002889_pt1 | contig 19416 bp, 22 predicted proteins | sample Coa_R1_8_FD_66444 | JGI IMG/M metagenome (GOLD analysis project Ga0070734, IMG submission 66444) | Surface soil microbial communities from Centralia Pennsylvania, which are recovering from an underground coalmine fire - Coalmine... | ecosystem: Environmental > Terrestrial > Soil > Unclassified ... | reverse complement strand
AAAGTGCAAGCTCGTCGTATCTACTGCCAGGCCCGGTTATCGACGGTGTTCTCGTAGGTGGCGCCGGGGGAAACCAGGCCCCAACCGAGCGTCCACTGATAATTGTCGTTGAATCGCTCGCGCGTGTACGGCGTCGGCGGAGCATTCAGCAGCCGGGACAGCTTGAGATCCTTAAGTTCGATCAGGCCACCGGCTTCCTCGACGAGATAGTGCGCGTACTTCTCGGGATTCTTGTTGATCGCCGCAGCGGCGCGCGCTTCCGCCCGGAACATCTTGGCGAGCGTCGGGCCGTCCAGCTCGTCGCCCGCAGCCTCGCTGCGGGTCGAATGAGATTCGATCAGCACCCGACATCCCTGCTTCTCGGCGACGCTGATCCACGGCTCCTGCAGGCTGACAGCCTTGATCTTGCCTTCACGCAAGGCGTCCAGCCGCTCGCGATGGGTGCCGACGAACTCCCATTTGATCTCTTCGCGCCGCACGAACCCTTCCATCATCTTGAGCATGGTGAAATGAGAGCCGTTGAAGGGGCTGACGCCAATCGGCGTATTCTTAAGCTGCTCCGGCTCGTAGATCTCAAGCTTCGGATCCGTCACGATGGCGAAGCTCGACATCGCGGAGCCAAGCGCCACGATCTTGGCCGGGCGATGCCCGGAATCCACGACGGACTCGACCGCACGTTTCATGATGCCCCACTCGCACATGCGAAACTGATCGCACTGCCCTTCCTCGTAGGATGCCTCGAGCGTCCGTTTGAAGATGTCGGTGCGCAGCGCGCGATGGTCGGATGCATGCTGGCCGGACCCCGGCGTCATCAGGATCTCCACGTCCAGGCCTTCATCCCTGAAGAAGCCTTCATCACGCGCGACCAGCAGAGGCAGGTCATGCACCGCGTTCATCATCGAAGATCTTACTTTCTGGAGCGCTCCTGCGGGGGCGTTCATGGCTTCCTCCTGGCGTTTCCTGATGGTGCGACATTAACAATCGACAGACGTCTGTCAATCTGCGGCAATTGCAGGACGGATTTGCTTTGTAGCGGCCGTCTCAGTGAAGTTATTGACCGCGAAAGCGCAATCTTCGCCGCCGCTTTTATTGGGCCGGCGCGCTCGAAAGTGGCGTGGCCGGTGACGGCTGGCTTTTGATGCAGTATTTCCCCGTGCCCGGAATACTACCACTCACAGGACCAGATAAAGCGGCAGCGCCAACAGCGTTACGGCGGCGGTGTAGACATGGCTCATCGCGTCCCCAACTTTTCCGAGAAGTGTCGCGCTTTTGCCATCAGCCCGGAATATTGATGGCCGTCAAGCTGAAGGGACGTTGAATCCCGCGCAAGTGTGCGTTGCAGACCTGTGATTGTGCAGGCAAAAGTGCGGCCGGCACGGCCTCGATCTTATCGAAACGTCATCTCACACCAACAAAAATTGGGGGCAATGGCATGAAAACGCTGCGCATATGGCTGGTGGCATCGGCAGTAGGAATGAGCGGCGTCATCTCGGCTGCCGCACAGCAGGCGGCTGCCCCTCCCCCATCTCCCGAAGCGATCGCGGTGGCGAAGGAGCTTCTGGCGGTGATTTCTGGCGACATGCTCGGCGATCTCACCAGCAACGTGAGCGCGCAGGCATGGCCGACGATCGAGCAGGCACTGCGAGCCCAATATCCCAAGCTTGACGCTGCGACCAGCACCGAGCTGCGTGGGGAATTCGAAAAACTGATCGCCGCCGACGTGGCCGAATCATTAAAGGACGCGCCCGCCATCTACGCGCGCTACCTGACGGTGCCGGAAATGCGCGACATCCAGGCATTCTACCGCACCCCGACCGGCGCCAAGACCCTGAAGCTGATGCCGCAGATCACCGGCGAGGTCATGGGTAACCTCGCTCCCCGCCTCCAGAGCATGATGGAGCGGGTCAACGTTTCCTTCACCGGCATCCTGCAGAAGCGCGGCTACGCCAAGTAGCGCGTTCACATCGAACTTGCGGGGCCCATGACGCCCGGCGCCTGTCCGGCGTTATTATGTGGTCATGCGCCCGAGTCTTCTCAATCCGCTGTTCGCTCCGGTTACCGCGCTTGCCGGGATCGCCGAGAAGTCGGCGAAGCTTTACGGCAAGCTCACCGGGCGGGACGGAGCCGTGCGAGTCATCGATCTCCTGTTCCACTTGCCCTCCGGCACCATCGACCGGCGCCACCAACTGAAGCTGCGCGATGCGGTGCCCGACAGCTTCGTGACAGTCGCGGTCCATATCGACAGCCACCGCCCGGCGCCGCCCAACCGACCCCGCGCACCGTACCTCGTCTATGCCAGCGACGACACCGGCACGCTCACCATCACGTACTTCTCCGCCCGCAGGGAACAGATCGAAAAGCTGCTCCCAGTGGGCAGCCGACGTTATGTCTCAGGCACCATCAAATCCTACGACGGCATGTTGCAGATGGTGCATCCCGAACGCGTGGTCGACCCGACAGGGTTTGCCGCCATGCCGCTGGTCGAGCCAGTCTACCCGCTGACCGAGGGCCTGACTCAGAACACGGTGCGCCGCGCGATCGCGGTAGCGCTCGGCCGCCTCGTGCCGGCCCTACCCGAATGGCTCGATTCTGCCCATCTGGCTCAGGCCGGGTGGCCGGATTTCGCCGGCGCGCTCGCCAAGCTGCACCGGCCGTCGGAACCTGGCGATGTGGCCCCTGAAGGCATCGCGTGGTCGCGGCTCGCCTATGACGAGATGTTGGCGAGCCAACTGGCGCTCGCCCTGGTACGAGCCCATCTGCGCCGCCCGGCGGGCCGGCGGACGCAAGCACCAGATCACGCCCCCCCGGGGGGAGGTCGGCCCGCGTCAGCGGGCCGGGAGGGGGTGACGGCGGCCCAGCTCCCTTCCCGCCCTTACCGAGTGGCGAGGGAGGGTCAAGCCGGAGGATGCCCCACCCCGGACTGCCCTCGGCAGTCCGACCCTCCCCCTTCAGGGGAGGGTGAAGGCAAGGAGCCCCTCCTCGCCAGACTCCGAGCCGCCCTGCCCTTCCGGCTCACCGCGAGCCAGGCGGCTGCGATCGCAGATATCGAGCGCGATCTCGCCAGGCCGGAGCGGATGCTGCGGCTGTTGCAGGGCGACGTCGGCGCCGGCAAGACCGTGGTGGCGCTGTTTGCCTGCGCGACGGCAATCGATGCCGGCGGACAGGCCGCCTTGATGGCGCCGACGGAAATCCTCGCCCGCCAGCACCTCAAGACGATAGCGCCGCTCGCCGAGGCCGCGGGCATCCGCGTCGCGATCCTCACCGGACGCGAACGCGGCCGCGAGCGCGCCGCCGTGCTGGCGCGGCTCGCGCAACGCGAGATCGATCTGCTGATCGGCACCCATGCGCTCTATTCTGACGACGTGGCGTTTGCCGACCTCGCGCTTGCGGTGGTCGATGAGCAGCATCGCTTCGGCGTCCATCAGCGCCTCGCGCTTTCGCATAAAGGCAACGCGGTCGACCTCTTGGTCATGACTGCGACCCCGATTCCGCGCACGCTGGTACTCACCTATTTCGGCGACATGGATCTCTCGGAGCTGCGCGACAAGCCGCCCGGCCGTGAGCCGATCGACACCCGGACAATCCCACTCGACCGTCTGGACGAGGTGATCGCCGCGATCGGCCGCGCCATCCGGGACGGCCGGCGGGTTTACTGGGTCTGTCCGCTGGTGGAGGAATCCGAGAACAGCGATCTCGCCGCCGCGCAGGCGCGTTACGCCGAACTGACATCGCTTTTTGGCGGTGCCGTCGACCTCGTCCACGGTCGCCAGAAGGGTGCCGACAAGGATGCCGCCATGGCGCGGTTTGCGGCAGGCGAAACCCGCATCCTCATCGCCACCACGGTGATCGAGGTGGGGGTCGACGTGCCGGAAGCGACCGTGATGGTGATCGAGCATGCCGAGCGTTTTGGGCTCTCCCAGCTTCACCAATTGCGCGGGCGTATTGGCCGCGGCCAGAACGCATCGGTGCGTTCCACCTGCATCCTGCTCTATCGGGCGCCCCTCGGCGAAACCGCAAGGGCGCGGCTCGCCATCATGCGCGAGACGGAGGACGGCTTCCGTATCGCCGAGGAGGATCTGCGGCTGCGCGGTGAAGGCGATGTGCTCGGCACGCGCCAGAGCGGCCTGCCGGGCTTCCGCATCGCGCAGCCCGCCGTGCATCGCGATCTGATGGCGGCGGCCCGCGATGACGCCGCTCTCGTTCTCGCGCGCGATCCCGGCCTTAAAAGCGAGCGCGGCCAGGCGTTGCGGGTGCTGCTCTATCTGTTCGAGCGCGACGAGGCGGTGCCGCTCATCGCGGCGGGATGAACCGGGCCGGCGGTGGTGTTGGCCCTTTTTCTCAAGGCGGTCACACACTACGTCTACTGCCTCGGCTCAACCGTCAGCACAGCGAGAACTGTCATGGACGAGAATGCCAACACCGCATCACAGTGGCGGCGCAGCAGCCTGCCGAGTTTCGCCACCCTAGCGTCACTGGCGTTCCTCTGTGTCGGGATGCGCACTGCGGCGGCAGCGGAGTGTTTCCCGTATTGCGACTACACCCATTATTACGGCCCGTTCGACTTCACCTATATTCAGCCGGGACTTTTCGGCTATCCGCTCTGCGGACCACGAGGAAATTGTTCTCCGCAGCTCGTCTACTCGACCACCGGCGTTCGCCGTGGGCGGATCACGGTGCGATTTCCGCGGGCGACGATAGCACGCCCCGCACCTTGAACTTTGGTCAAGGCGAACCGTTGATGGCGGCGACGGGCGTTGCAGCGCGATCGTCCGTTCTGCGGAGCGTGCTTGAGAGCGGGAGGCATCCCATGAGGCCGGGAGCTGTTTTGCTCTGCCTTGCTATCGGTATGTCGGTCAACATAACCCTGGCGACGACCGGGCATTCGGCACCTTACCTCACGCGGTGCTCCGACGCGTGGAACTTCGGCGGGTGCCGTTACGGCGGCGGGCGATGCTACGTGACCATGACGGGGCTGGGCGTCTGCGTTCCGGGCCCATCTGCGTCATGGCGCTATCGAGATTTCCTCGAACGGCGCCGACCTTGACCCGCGGCTTGCTTGTCCAGGTTAGTCTCAACCTTCCGTCGGTGGGGTTCGGCAGATCGAGTTCATTAGGTATCGGCTGGAAACGACGGCCGCCCCTCTCACCGGGCCATTGCGCAACTATATGACAGGCAGTAATGATCACCTCGCATACGGCCACGTGCCAGAGTGGTTATGGAGCGGTCTGCAAAACCGTTTACCCCGGTTCAATTCCGGGCGTGGCCTCCACCGCAATCCGTTGTTTTTGCTAGCTATTTATCAAAAATTGCGTTCACACCGAGTAAGTGACTCTACTAGACTCGAAAATAGACCGCCGTTTTCCCGGCCTGCGCAGCGAGACCCGGCTCGATGCATTCGCGCGCCTGCAGAACGTCAGGGCGCTGACCGAGACGAGAATTAACGCTCAGCGCAGCTTTCGAGCCCACGCCGTCGCGCTTGCGATAGCCTAGGCCCTGCTCTTTTCCCGAAAAGAGCAGGGCCCGATCTCCCGTTGTGTTTGCCGCGTAGGGAGGTCGGGCCCACTTCGACTCAAGCTTCGATCGCCGCCAATGGCGAAAAGCCAAGCCGGTTGCATTTTATCAATTTTCTACCGTTTTGCGACATTTTTGCAACATTCACCTCGGCCCGTCTGCCTTATCCCGCGTGGAGACCGGCTGGTCCATCGCGAAACCTGCGTAAAAAAGCGCCATGCTTAAGTCGTGCCAGAGACAGACATCACGAGAGTTTGTTCGTTCACATCTGTGTTATTTTCGCCACGGTCGCCGACTAACGACTCATATATGTTGAGGATGTGTTGCGTGCGCTCTGAAAATTAAGTCATGAGTAAGGCAACCGCAGCAAGTAAGAAGACGTTTTTTGCAACGGGAATGCAAGGACAACAACAGATGAACGAGCGTCTCAAAGACATCGACGTGATGACTCGGTGCGCGTTCTGCGGAAAGCGCCTGCCGGTCGTAAACGGAGAGTTGCAGCCCTGGCGTGCCCCAAATGGACAGTTCTTTTGCAACGAATTCTGCGCCGACGATGCTGAAGAGGTCCGCTTTCGCAGACATGGCAAGGCGGAGCGAAAGGCTCACGAGCGCGACTTCTTCTTCTAAAGCGGTTCCACCCCCGGCGCGTAACGGCCCTTCGCCGTGCGGCTGGCCCCACCACCGTAAGCCCAACAGGGATGATAGGCCCGAACGGCCCTAACGGCGATGGCGGGTCTTGATACGCGCCCGCCCAGCCGGGCGAGAAGGTTGGCGCCGACTCGGCTGCTCCGTCACGGCGGCCTTGCCGGCCTTGGTGACCTTCCAGCTGATCATCTGAGGGTCGATCTGCTTTTCCGGCTCGATCAGCTTCTTGCGCTGCAGGCTCAGGAGAGCCGCGTAGGTGGTCTGGAGTGTTTCCACCGAGCTCCTGGCGAATCTTAGCCTGCCGTCGGGGTGCTTGATCCCGGCAATCAGGAGTTCCCGCTGCAGCTCGGGAACCGCATTACGCTTGCTCGACATGGGACGAAATCTCCATGTCTCTAATCTAGCGACTGCCGCGCTCCGCGGCATGATTCCTGCAACTCTTTGTAATGACATAGTTAATCCTGGCAAAAGGCATCCCACGAGGGCCGGCTGCCGCACACGGCTGCCGTGGACACGCCGTGGCGATGCGGTGCGAGATGTGACAATGTGGCGGCTCAGAGGATGAAGCCACAGCGGATAACCCCATGAGATTTGGCCTTTTCGGCAGCGCCCAGGCGCAGCGCGGCGGCGTGGACGTGGATAGCTCACAGGGCTTCAAGGATTTCGTCGAATACAACGTGGAAGCCGAGGGGCTCGGCTATCACAGCACCTTCGTGGTCGAGCACCACTTCACCGGATTTGGCCAAGTCTCTGCCAGCCTTAATCTTTTGACCTGGGTGGCAGCCCGCACCTCGACCTTGCGGCTCGGTACTGCGGTGATCGTGCTGCCGTGGCACAACCCGGTGCTGCTGGCCGAACAGGCGGCCACCATCGATCTCATGTCGAATGGCCGACTCGAGTTCGGCGTCGGCAAGGGGTACCGGCACAATGAATTCGCCGGTTTCTGCATACCGGTTCAAGAGGCCGACGAGCGGTTCGAGGAAGGGCTTGCGCTCGTTCTCAAGTCATGGACCTCCGAACAACGCTTCTCCCACCACGGCAAATACTGGCACTTCGAGAACATCGTGGTCGAACCGCCGACCGCGCAGAAGCCTCACCCGCCGATCTGGATGGCGGCCGGCAATCCGGATTCGATTCGCCGGGTGGCAGAGCGCGGCTTCGGTCTGATGCTTGACCAGTTCGCGGCACTCGAAACGATCATCGAGCGCTTTAACTTGTTCAAGGCCGAAGTCGAGAAGCGTGGCCGCAGCTTCGACCCCATGACGGTCGCGGTCGCGCGGGCTTTCTACGTGGCCAAAGACGCAGCCGATAAGGCAAATGCCGTCGAGCGCCGCCTCGCTGCAACGCGGCGCATGACCACTTTGGCGCAATCTCCAGCCGGCGACAACAAATCCAGCATGGTGAGTTTTGCCGATACCCGCGAGGCCAGCGAGCAATCCGCGCTGTTCGGCATGCCGGACGAAATTGCCGACAAGCTGGAGAGGCTGCAGCGCGCCGGTATAGCACATATTCTGCTCAACGGCCCTGGCTTGCGCGATCAGTTGCGCCGCTTTGCCCGCGACGTCATGCCGGCCTTTGCGGCTCCGGCAAAAATCCGAGCCGCCGGGTAGCCGGGCGCGGAATCACAGTGGCTGACGGGTGGGGGCCTCCGGCTCGGAAGGTGGCCCCGAGGCCATGCACCCATGTCCTTGCTGCATTGCGGTAAGGCACACATAAATAATCAATACTTCGTCCTTATATAGATTTCGAAGTTCATTCCTCCACATCAAGGTGTTCACCATGACGGCAATCGCCCTGCAATTCTCCTCTGAGCGCGGTCATCCGCGCCGCGGTTTCATAAGACTTGTCCTGGACTTCATCGATGGATTCCGTGAGGCCCGGGTAGTCGCCCATCGCTACAGGCAGCTTTCCCATCTGTCGGATGACCAGCTCACCACGCTTGGGTTACGCCGGGAAGACCTGCCCCGGATCGCCTTTGCCGGGCGGGGCGTGACCGCCGCCCGGTAAAGCCCCTCTCCGTCGCCAGCCCTCCTGGTAGCGCGGTGGCACGACGGTATCAGGCTGGAAATCGTTTGCCGCGCCCGCGAGCGTCCGGTTGCCACCGGCGCCCGTCGGCGCAGGTGAGTCTGGCGCAAAAGCGAAGGCAAAGCTCTAGCAAAAGCTGCTAGGCAAACACCGGCGGCTTTGTTATACGCGGATTGCTTCTGGCGCCGTTCCCCGGTAGCTCAGTGGTAGAGCAACCGGCTGTTAACCGGTTGGTCGCTGGTTCGAATCCGGCCCGGGGAGCCACGAAAATTTCTTTATCATTCAAATAGTTATTGAATACCCAAATCAGGGCCAAAGCTTACGCGCTGAAATCTCCAGCATTTTCTGGATCCCATACCGGTTTCTTCACTTCGGCGAAGTTGGCATTGATGCCGGTACTGGGAAACACGGAGCGCCGACCGCCGTGGTCCCCGTACGTGGATACTACCGAAGCACCTCGATGCCGTTTTGCTTGACCACATGCAGAAGCTTAAGCGCCGCCCCTGTGGGGTGCCGCTCGCCTCGCTCCCATTGGCTGATCGTGCTCACCGCCACGTTAAGAAACGCGGCCATGACCGCCTGACTGACTCCCGTTCGCTCCCGCACGGCGACGATCTGGGACGGGGACATTCGCTCCACTTTCGGCAGTGCGTCCTTGCCCAGCATGCGCAAGGTCGTTTTCTGCAGTTGCTCGTCGCTGATTGCGCCCACCTTGTGCAGCGACTCCGACATCTCGACGATCTCGGCCCGCATACGCGCCTTTCCGCGCAACTCAGCTTTTTGCTTTGCTCTTTTCGTCATATTCCACCTCCGTTAAATCTCCTTCGGCCAGCAACTGCGCCAACTGCCCGGTATTCAGAGCCAGAAATAGCTTGCCTCGCTCGCGTAAAGTTTCGAGTTCGTCGTCATCGACGTTGTCACGCTCGTTCTTCGCAAACCCGAATAGGAACACCGCCCGTTCGCCCCGGCGGTAGGCAATCAATGTCCGGAACCCGCCGCTCTTTCCTTGTCCCGGGCGGGCGATACGCAGTTTGATGAGCCCACCGCCCAGATCGGCATCAACCAGACCGCGTTCGGCTGCCAGGATGGTTTCGACGAGTGCCGTATCCGCGATGCGCTCACGGCGCTGGAACCGCACGAAGCCCTTGATCTTGTTCCCACTCACGCAACTATAGCTCAATGAGTGGTAACAATACAAGGCCCGCTCTGATGCTGCTATGTCATTCCACTGTTCAGACGAGTGGCTACGCGTTCGAGGCCAATAACACGCAGCATGTGTTTTACGTCGGCAGTGGCGATGTGCCCCTCCACGAACTCCGGTGGACAGCGGCGATTGGCAGGAGGCCGATTTAACTCAAACGACGGGCGCCCCGATCGGAAATACCCCGACCGCCTACGCGTTCGAGAAGCAGGGCACCGGTCATGTGGTGTTTTCTGGGGCGACGGCAACATCCACGACTTTGGCGGGACGGCAACGGCTGGCATTATATCTGACGCGCCGCGTGTCAGTAGCAATCCGATCGCGAAGCATTCGAAACACAGCGCACCCACGTCATCTACGTCGGAACGGACGGGCACGTCATCGAGCTTTATTGGACGCCACCTCTGATACAAATGTAGTTACTCGCGTGCGTGCGATCGAACGGTCGAACCGGCCAAACCGGTGCTAGGCCGAGGGCAAATAGTTGATTGACTACATCTCGGACATTGTTCTCAATCGCCCGTTGGGCTCGACGCGCGAGACGCCAGCGTCGCGGACCTACATCGAAGAGCGGACACGCGTCCTCAACCGGCAGAATGTGATTTCGCCCATCTATGAAGCAGTGCCGGTAAGTTCGCCTCGGTTACAGCCACTCCATCTGGCTGGTTCTTCCACAAGGCATCCGAGAGCTGCATCATCGCCCCGTACGTTAGACGCTGAAGCAGGGTCGCTATCTCGTCGAGAGGGTGCCTTGCTGGCTGATCCGCTCCGTGGTCTCTTCGAGTTAGCTCTGTCTTTGCCTCAGCTCTGCGAAAATGCGGCAGATCAACTTCATTCATTTCTGGGTCATCGAGCGTGTCAAATTCAGCGTCGCGTATCTGGCTGGTTCCCCTGACCTTAAAATCTGAAGGCGTAGCAATTTCTCGCCCGCGTGATTTCGCAAACACTTTCGGGAGCCGCTCCTCAGCCATAAACATCCCTCCACCAACTGGATCTCGCCACCATACTCGACATTCCCGCCTAGCACGTCTCACACTGAACCGACACCCAGGCAGCCAACCATGCTAACGGCGACAACGTAGCAGGCGCAGTTTTTTGAAGAAAATGTGACATTTCTGCAACGTCATTAGCCCGCCACAAGTGTTCAAACGACCATTATTGATGAACCCGCATTCGATTTTCGATTTGGCGCGCCCGCGAACTCGCGCTGGGCTGACGAATCACATTGGCTCGAAGAGAAACTCACTTTGACCGCTTTAACAGCGCCGGCTCACCAAACCGAACGGCGCGCAGGCCCCTGAGAGGACAGGGTCGGATCTTCTACCAGGTGGCTGCGACAACAGGTGACAGCGGCTATTCGATCGCTGAGCAATACGAATTCGCGGGGCCGTCGAAAACCGCCCGAGGCCACTTCACAGGCCTTGGACTTATACCAATCCTCACAATGAGTGACCGACGGCGTCCCAGTCGCGTCGGGCGACGGACATGATCTTCCACGGTTGGCCGATAAGTGTTCCAGGCGAAAACAATATGATCTTTATAGAAACAATATGCCGAGTGGCACATTTCTCCATTTGCGGTGATGACGCTGGCGACTGCGGCCAGAGGAGAGTCATGAGCAATCCTATGCAATTGCACACGGAGATTTACGAGTAAGGGTTTCGACGATGCTCTCTGAAGAGAGGAACGTCCCACGGAGCGTTGCCTTCAGCGATGCGGACCGCTGCGCGCAAGCCATTGTCGATAGTGTAGGCTACGATCTCAGGCTCGCTGTTCCGATGAGCATCGGCAAGCCGATCCTCATCGTCGACGCACTGTATCGCCTGGCTGAGGCGGATCGTCGTGTGCAGCTCACGATCTTCACGGGCCTGACGTTGACGCTCCCTCGCCCCCGCTCGTCGTTGGAGCGTCGGTTCGCGGAGCCGCTTCTCGACCGCCTCTTCTCCGGCTGCGTCGAGCCGCTCTATGCGGCGGCCGTCCGTCAAGACCGGCTGCCTCCGAACATCCGGGTGCACGAGTTCTTCTTGCTGGCCGGCCAGTCCCTGGGCAACAAGCTGGCGCAGAAGAGCTACATCAGTCTCAACTATTCCCAGGTAGCGCGGCACCTTGAAAGAGTCGAGGCTCCGCGCATTCTTTCGGAACGTGAGGCGGAAGGCCGCACGCAATGCGAGATCATTACTGAGTTGTCGCCCGAAGGCTGGGATCTCGGAAAGTACACAGGAGCTACCACATGCGGAACACAGTAATTAAACTGCTCGCTGGCGCCACTATCGCGGCGGGCTCAACGTTGAGCGCTACTGCTAATGGCACTGGCAGCTATAGCAGTACAGGCCCGCAGTACGGTGACCATGGTGAGTATAGCCAATACAGCGGATCAGGCCGTGCGCACGCCGACGGCAGCCAATACACAGAACATCGTCGCTCGCACGGCGCTTACGGCGAACGTGGAGAAGTCGGTCGCCCCCTTTATGGCTACAACGAACGTAGCGAACGTGGAGGTTATATGAGCGAGGGCCGCGACGGAGGGTTTGGCGAGTATGGCCAGTATCGCTCGCGCGGCGGTTTCCGGGACCGTGGCGAGTATGGCTATAGTGAAGGTGGTAAGAGCGGAATGTATGGCCGCTCCAGTACTGGCAACGGGCGTCGTAGCCAGTACAGTCAGTTTGGCGGCTCGTATGGCGCTTACCGCGAACCTGGAGAATATGGCGGCGCACATTATGGCTACGGCGAACGTGGTCAAGGTGGCACGTATGGCCGCTCGCACCGCTACGGCGGAGCTAGCGAGTACACCCAGTACCGGCGCTCACGAGGTGCTGGTTATGGCGGACGTAGCGAATACGAACGCTAACACTGCTACCGCTTAAAACCCGACGAACTCTCCGACACGGAGGCGCAGTGCCGGGGAGGCCGGGGCGAGCCCAACGTAGCTCCCATCAAATCATCACCCTCCGCTTTGCCAGGACGCCTTCGTCCCCGGCACCAATGTGTGGAACACGAACCCTTGCGCATACTTGTAGCATGCGAGAGATGATGGTGGAGCGGTCCATACGCGGAAAACGAGTGCAGTTTGAGGATGAGACCTTCAATGCACTGGACCTGCCAGCTCGCAGCGCCTGATCGGCGCTGGAAAGAACTATACGCGATTTCTTTGACCACTCTAAGATGCGTTTTCGCGAGCGGGCTTATTGTCGTAGGCTTGATTCAATCCTCCGGACTACATCGTCAAGCCGGAAACGTTGGCTGGCCAAATTGTCGCTTCTTAGTTGGGATCGGACCGTGGATTGTACGGTTCACCCGGGGGCCGTGGAGCTGCTGATGTCCAGGAAGCTGCTCGGCGCGCCGTTGGGCGTGCTATCAAGCACAATGAACGTGGCGACTACCGCGTGCAAGTGACAATATTCATGTTCACTAATCCAGGCAGGAAAAAAATGAGAGCGATTTTATTCTTCGCATTGACAGCGCTAGGGGTCACCACGGCCAATCCAGCCGAGAACACGCATAGCGCAGGTTACGTCCTTCCATTTTGCAAACTCACTTTTGATCGGGCGGTTGATAGCTCTGCCAATTCTTACGGCGCTGGACGCTGTGCTGGTTTGATAGAAGGCGTCATCAATATGTCAGGCTTGCTGAAAGCGATGCACACGCTCGGCGACATCCCGAATATGGATCCTCTGCTGTGTGCTGCCGTGCCTGAGGAACTCCCGATCGAGGAGGCCATGAAGGTGGTGGTGAGGTATGGCGAAACCCACCCAAGGGAAGCACCCCTACCGTTCACTGTGCTTGTCCTGGACGCCTTGCATGACGCTTGGCCATGCAAGAAATGAGGGTTTCCATGAAAGCGCGTATGTGCGGCGCCTTGTTGGCGCTACTGGTCACGGCTTCCAATGCAGCGGTGGAGGAGGACGTGCATAGCACACATTCCATGCTCCCGTTTTGCAAGCTCAGCTCCAAGCAAACCGTGGCAAACGTCAGGAATGCTCTGCTTTATGGCGAATGCTTTGGCATGGTGTCGGGCGTTGTGGCGATGATCGAAGTGCTAAGGCAAGCGCGGGCAAGCGGTAAGGCGCAACTTGACCCGGTCCTGTGTGCCGAGATTCCAACTGCTACTACCATCGAACAGCTTGTGAATACTGTGGTGAGGTACGGCGAAACACATCCAAACCTCGGCCACGAAAGGCTTGAGGTAGTTGCTTTCATGGCATTGCGCGACACCTGGCCATGCAACAACTAGCCAGTTTCATCGGACCATTGCACCGTTGCATGGTCTGATTGCCGTGGCCTTATGCATCCCAAGTTCGTGGGCCAAATGACTGCTGCGCTTCCAATGGGACAAGCCCACAGGTCGCCTGCCAGCTCGTTCGCGATGGTCTATTTGTGTGGCGCCGTCGGCCCAAAGGACGGAACCTGCGTCTATCTGATCATACCGGCGCCCGAACACCCGGTGCTTCCAGACCGTTTCTGATGGCCCGGTTTTCGGTGAGGAGCCAAGCAGTTGTTGCGGTGCCGCCAGCAATGTGAGTTTCTTGCGACGGACAGATGGCAGGTCGAGGAGAAGCCGTGTAGCCTTGATGATGCGCCGTGGCGTTCTGCTGATACGCCCAGCAGCTCGCCTGAACACGGATTTGCCAGGAAGGTTTGCGCCACAGCCATCAACACGGGCTTTACGCATGATCCGCGCCGAAGACCCGCCACAAACCAGGGAGGCTTTGCAATGGTCGGCACACGGAATCGTCGCACTCTCGGTATCGCACTCCTGGCGGCCGTGACCGGCCTCGGACTGCTTGCAAAACCCCCGGTCGGGGCGGCTCAGTCCAGCCGAGAGGCTGACGGCGCCCGCCTCCTGAAGGGAGCGGTCGATCTGCACTTTCATATGGATCCATGGACTCCGGAGCGGGTTAGGGGGGCTGGGATCGCGGAAGTGTTGGCGGCGCGCGCGAGCGGGATGCGCGGACTCGTAATCAAGGACCACAACGAACCGACGGCGCCGCTGGCTTACCACCTTCGCCAGGTGGTCCCTGGGTTGGAGCTGTACGGCGGCTTTGTCCTCAATCTGCCGAACGGCGGGGCCAACCCGGCGGGCGTCGAGTTCATGGCAACGCAGATCAGGGGCGAACCGGGACGTATCGTCTGGATGCCGGCCGGCGACACGGAGAAAGAGGTGCGTGGTTCAAAAAATCCGAACGGGCCCTTCGTGGCGGTGTCGCGGAATGGCGAGCTCCTGCCGGAGGTGAAGCAGATCGTCTCGATCATCGCCAAGCACGGGCTGACGGTCGCGTCAGGTCACATCCTCCCCGAAGAGGCCTTGATGGTGTTCCGCGAAGCGAAACGCCAGGGTGTGCAACACATGATCGCCACCCACGCCTTCGACCTCGCCGGCAAGATGACCGTGGAGCAGATGAAGGAAGCCGCCAAGCTTGGGGCATGGATCGAGTTCGATTTCAGGAATACCCTTGAAGGCGGACGCATGGACGCGATTCGTCAAGTGGGACCGGAATTCTGCTTCCTTTCTGAATTCTGGACAAAGCTCGACGGTGCCAGGGAGTACGCGGGCGCGGCGGGCGTAGGCGCCTTTGCGGAGGTGATGCGCTCGCACGGCTTCACCAACCGGGAACTCGAGATGATGTTTAAGGATAATCCGGCGAAGGCGCTGGGGCTGCCCGCCACCCCGGATAACCGTATCTGAAATCGCGGGCCCCCGGCCGATCGCGAGAGCTCAGCCGAATGGCTGAGCGCTTGCGTTTTTTTGGCTGATCGCAGCACGATGCTGTGACGGACAGGGCCCATCGTGCGGCATGAATTTTGAGGGTGGATGGTAGCCGCCTGGCGCGCCAGCGTTCTCATGGTCGATGTCGCACCGGAGCCGAGGCGCGTCCGATCCGTTACGGCGACAAATAGCCGTTGATTTAGCTATTCCACGCGGGGTTTCAGGGGCGCGTGCGGACAGCACGTGAAAAGCCGTCGGCTCAGCACATTACAATTTAGTAATATTCAGATCGGGGTGATTGACCTTTAGCCAAGCGCAACGGTAATCCAATACGCGCCCCCTCAGTCAGAGGGGCATCACCCGATATTGCCAGACCGATGTCGTGGTCAAAGGCCCAGCTTTTGGCCCTTCTCGCCTGTTGGCATGTCGGGAACGACAAGCAAAACCAACGAAAGGAAGTACGTTTTGAGAAATCAAAACACGATGTATCGTCGTTCCATCAAGGCCGCTGCTCTCACAGCAGTGATCGCGTGTGTGCTCGCGACAGGAGTTGAGATCAGGCCGTCCGCCGCTGCCCGGCTGACGTATTTCCATAAAAACGGACAACTCCATCTTGTGAACACCGATCGAAATGGAGGCTTGCAGGGAATCGCTTCGGTCTACCATGACCGCATCACGGCGAACGGTGAACACATGGACCCCAACGCCATGACGGCCGCCCACAAGTCGCTCCCGATGGGCAGCAGGGTCACTGTCACCAACAAGCATAATGGCCGCTCTGCGACGGTGCGAATCAACGACCGTGGCCCATACGTAACTGGGCGCGTCATCGACCTTAGCCCGGGAGCGGCGCGCGTCCTCGGCGTCGACGGGCTCGCGCAGGTGTCGCTGCAGGTCAATCGAAGCTCCAGCTAATAGATCGCGGTAAGCTCGCAGCCCCAGCAAACGGGTTCGCATTTGCGGGCCCAAGCTGGGGCCAGCGAGCAGCTCGCCTCCTTCTATATACACATCGATGTCGCCCACCATTCCGGAACGATGTCGCCCCGCCATTCCGAGATAATTCCGCTCACCGTTTCGAGATGATGTCGCCCAGCATTCCGGGATCGCGACCCATGCCGCAATGCCGATGTGGATATTCCCACGTTCACGGCGGAGCTGCGCGCCAAGCGGGCCTTTCTGTGCGGGCCCCCGACCTCGCGATCCTGACCGCGAACTGCACCAGCGAGGTGGGCACGATAGGATGAGATCGACCTCGATGCGCGGTGGACCATACCGGCAAGCCGAATGAAGGGCGGGCCGCAAGCCAGGACGACACTGACCAACTCTACGGCGGTGCGCTAGAAATCCGGCCTGTCAGCGTGCGGGAGCGGTACCACTTCGTAGTGCAGGAAATCGATGTTGTTATCGGCGCAGATGTCCTCCTCCCATTCGCGGTCGATGCGCCGGAAGCGCTGCTTCGCATTCCACGGCGTCGTGAACGCGCCCGGATCCTCGACGTGGATCGAGATGTCGATCGCCTTGCCGTCATCCGTCAGCTTGTAGCGCTCGATCACGTGCAGCTGTTCGGTGTGGGGCGTCAGGTACGGATCGACAAATGTCTTGGTCGTCAGCCCGATCGTATCCACCACCAGTGTATCGCCCCCTTCGTAATGGCCGACCGAGTCGCCGTACCAGGTCGGCTTGGGGTTCACCGCATGCGGTACGTTGAGCCAGATGCGCCGCACCTCCGGGCCGCCTTCATTGATCATCGTGACGTGGGTCGGCGTCTGGAGGATGTGGATCGGCTGGACGAGCGTGTAGACCACCCAGCTCGGAACGCCCGACGGGTAGCAGCGCTCGCGGGCACGGAACGGGACTTTTCCGGCCAGTACCCAGTCGTTGGCCTTCTTCAGCTGCTCGACGGCCCAGGGCGTGAGAATCGGGTTCGTGAGGTCGGCCACCCGATAGGTGGGTTGCGAACGGGTGAGTCGCGCTTGGCGGTTGTCCACGTAGGGATAACGCTTGTCAAAGGTTACCGGGCCAGGACCGCTGTCGGGCGGCAGCAGATTGTCGCTGATCATGAGCCACGCCGATTTGCTATCCAGGGAGAAGTCCGGGATATTCTCCTTCTGCTGCGCGAGGGCCGAACCGAACCACGTCGCCGCCGCAAGGGCGAGCATCGCCCCGATGGCCAAACTGATACGCAGCTCGGCGTAGCGCGGCGTGGCAGGCTGCACCGCATTCGCGGAATTCGTTTCGGACATGGTGGCCTCCTTCGCGCAGAGCAGGCGTAGCATGATCGAACCCGGGACTAACAGCTAGTGGGGTTCTTGATTGTGATCGTCGCACATAACCATCGCAGGGAATCGGCCGCGCGGAAAGAGCCCTGCTGCGATTCACAACCTCCCTGGGCGCCGAGATGCGCCCGACCTGACCGAGTTCAACGGCTGACCAGGTGTTGTTGGATGCCCAGGTGTTCATGACCGGCGTGAGGTTGTAGGCCAGCGACGGGCCGAACCTCGCCATCGAGAAACGCAGGGCGCGTGGCCAACATGATCGCCCGTCCGGGGGCTGGCGACTGATCTCGGGCGTGCCTGGAGCGCGGGTGTTCCGGCTCCACAGGCAATGAAGCCGGGCCTAACGTTCCTGAATGGATTTCAGATACGCCACGATGGCGCCGACGTCTTCACCGCTAAATCTGAATTCGGGCATGTCTGGGTGGCCAGAGATGATGCCCTCGCCGAGCGCCTCCTCCAGCGATTCGATCGGGTAGCGCTTGGCAAGTGTGCGAAACAACGGAGCCTGCGGATGTCGGCTCTGACCGACACCGCCGGTGGCGTGGCAACGAGAGCAATTTCTGACGAGGACCTCTTCGCCGCGGTGGAGGTTGACCGCGTCCTCGGCGGCACCAACCGTTACGGTGAGGGCGAAATAGACGCCAAGCGATACTATTTTCATGACTTTTCCCGACGCAAGGGAGTTCAGCGATCGTCAGCCATAAACTCGAATCAGAACCGAGGTATGATCTGGATCAATTGGCAGCCCGCCCGTTTCGGAATGGAGGCCGCTTTGGATCCAGAGTTGCCGTCGGTGATGCCGATGACAGATAGCGATAATGAGCGGCGTCCACCGAGTAAGCGCAAGAAGCCACCGTGAGATCCGGACGGCATCCTATATGGCACCGCAGTCCAAGGAATTATCTCACGAGCGCTGCGATATAAGCAGCAATATCGTTGGCGTCCGGCCCACGCACCGCAAAATTCATCTTAGCGTGCGGGCTGACGAGCGCTGGCACAAGGTCATCTTCATTAAACCCATACTTTCGACCTATTACCTCAAAGGGTGGGGCGTCTGCAACAACGCCCCTCAAACCACGACCAACGATGTGGCATGCCGCGCATCGATCCTGAGCGATGTGCCGGCCGCGCTCAACATCCCCTGCGAACGCCGTAGCCGCCGTAGAGGACAGCGCGACGCAAATAAGAAAACCAAGAGCATTGCGCCCCATAAATTCCTCCGTTTAAACAGGGCAGCGTTCCATATCGTACGGTTAGTGGAAGGGGCGAAGCGGACAGGACACAAGCTGTTGCCCCGCCGTTCCGCTTTCACGGGGTCACGCCACACCCATGCACGCCTGCGCCTACGAAGGAAGCGTGCGTCCGCTTCCCAAAGCAGAATAGACTCTCGCGCCATGAATTCGGTTACCAGATGTCCACGCTGGCCAGACTGGCGACGTGGGCCTTATCGCCCGTGGCAACTACGTGGTAACCGCCGTCGGGCACCTTGAACGCATACATACCTGCCGCGTCTGTCTTCGCCGTTGCCAATACCCGATAGTCGGTGGTTGCAAGCAACAAGATCTCAACGTCTCGAGCGAGCTCCCCGTCGCTGGTAATCACCCTGCACACAACATCCTCGTTGGTGATCTTTTTGCACTGCAGACGCAAGCTGTGCGCGTTTGCTCCCGTCGACAAACCCAGCACGGCAGCGATCAATATAAATCCAAAAATCTTCATTAGGCTCTCCATTTGCCTAGTGAGAAGGCTCCAAAAGCATCAATGATCGCCAATGCGTTTTCATTGACAAAGGTCAATCCCATTTAAAGAACGAGGGCTGGTATTTCGGGTCGCCGGAACGAGGTCGGGGCAGGCACGTTCGCGTTAGCCGGCGAGTTGTGGCGGCTTGAGTGATCAGCGGTAGGACCTTGTACCTCGTCCGAACACTGCGGAGGGCTAACCCAACTTAGCCGATTGGGGCGTTTGACCGGCAGTTTTTGCGGTGCCCCGTCATCAAAACGCGAGTCGGATCAACGGCAGCCGCTCGCAAATTGGCTGTAGTGTAGACCTACCAC
>Ga0070734_10002888_pt1 | contig 19419 bp, 15 predicted proteins | sample Coa_R1_8_FD_66444 | JGI IMG/M metagenome (GOLD analysis project Ga0070734, IMG submission 66444) | Surface soil microbial communities from Centralia Pennsylvania, which are recovering from an underground coalmine fire - Coalmine... | ecosystem: Environmental > Terrestrial > Soil > Unclassified ... | reverse complement strand
GATTTCGGTGCAGGGGCCGATGTCCGTCAGTGTTGTGGGCGGGCAAGTGAAGACGGTGCTGCGGAGCGGCGGCGACGTGCGCGTAAAATCCGGACGCGCGACGATTGATCTGGTGGAGGGCGGGAAAATTGCGATTTGCGGGCCGACGCATCTTTCGGTTTTAAAGTCCGGCGGAGCGCTGACGGTGGCGCTCGATTCCGGAACGATTCATACGTTCGTCGATCAGGAACCGTCGCTGACGATTTATACGGCGCTGCTGCAGGCGAAGCCGCTGACGATTGGCGGAGCGCCGCAAGATACGCTGATCGGACTGGACGCGCTTGGCGGACTTTCGGTGCGGGCGATTGCGGGCGCGGTTCGAATCGAGCAGCAATTGACCGGACAAAGTATCGTGGTGCCGCAGAACGCGGACGTGCTTCTGAGTAATGGCCAATTGAATGGCATGAAACCGGGAGCGGGCCACGTTGCGTGCGAACTGGGCGACGTGAAATTGCAACAGCAGCCATTGCCGCAGGTGAGCGTGCCGGCGACGGCAGAAGAAGTAAAGGAAAAGCATCTCGCCGATGCTAAACCGAATCTTCCGCAAGCGAACGCAAAGCCTGCAGCGGACGAAGGTCCGACCTATCAGGTGTTTTTGCCGCCGATGCGGTATGACTCGAATCTGAAAGTGCAGCAACCGCCCGATCCGAACCTGATTGTGCTGGTGCGGCGAGTGCGAGTCCGGCCTACGCTTATTTTCGAAGGGCGCGTTGAGGGCGAGGCACTGGTTGCGGAAAGCCACGCAGCGCCGCCGCTGGCTGCCGCGCCAAAGCCGGGCCAACCGGTGCAGGCGGCGGCTGCCAAAACTCCAGCTCCCACGCCATCCGTCACGGATCGCGTGCGGACGTTCTTCAAACGGATGTGGGAACCGAAATCTTAGCCGAAGCCAAGTGACCGAAAGTATAGGGTGCGTTAGACGGCGAGGACAGCGGCCCTACTTCCCATTCAACCAGCGCCGCGACTGTGCTAGCTTTTTAGATAGAACAAGGAAACCAGCCCCCCGGGTTTCCTGTGCGTCCCGACCATTTTTGAATCGAAACTGGAGTGTCGCTCCGTGAAAACCTTGCCTCGCTCTGCGCGGTTGCAGCCCAACATTGTTTATTCGATTCTGATTTTGGCGGCGGTGTTCGCCGCGGGTTGCGCGGGTCCGGGCGGGACGACCATCACTCCACCGCCGATCGTCGTGTCGGTTACGCCACCAATGCCAAGCGTGCAGACCGGCAAGACGCAACAATTCACAGCTACCGTTACAGGGACAGCGAATACCGCCGTGACGTGGCAAATCAGCAGCCCATCGGCAGGAGCGGCAAGCATTGGAACGATTAGCGCGACGGGCCTGTACACAGCTCCGGCAAATGTTCCCACGGGCGGAACAGTTACGGTGACGGCGACTTCGCAAGCGGACACGACCAAGACTGGAAATGCGACGGTGACGGTGACGGCGCCGCCACCGGTTGGTGTAGCCATCAGCCCGAAGACGCCTTCGGTACAGGTGAGCAAGACGCTGCAATTCACCGCGACAGTTACGAACACCACCAATACAGCAGTGACGTGGCAGGTGAATGGCGTGACGGGTGGAGGCGCGGCGACAGGAACGATCAGCGCGGGCGGCCTGTACACGGCACCCGCGGCGGTTCCAACCACGACTATTAAGGTTGCGGCGATTTCGCAGGCGGATGCGGCGAAATCGGATTCGACCAACGTTACGGTCACGTCTGCGCCGGTGATTTCGATAACGCTCTCACCGACGACGGCAAATGTTCAGGCGGGAATCGGAGCGCAGAATTTTAGCGCAGTGCTGACGAACGATACGGGAAACAAAGGCGTGACGTGGTCGCTTGGGGGCACGGGTTGCAGCGGCGCAGCGTGCGGAACACTGAGCAACGTGACGACGACTTCGGTTACGTATAGTGGTCCAGCGAGCGTGCCGAGCCCGGCGTTGGTGACGCTGACGGCGACGTCGATTGCGGACCCGACGAAGAGTTCGCCCGCGGGAATTACGGTGACGGCGCCGGTTGGCGTGACAGTCGCTCCGACGACGGCAAGCGTGAATGTAAGCAAGACGCAAAGCTTTACGGCGACGGTGACGAACGATGCGCAGAGCAAGGGAGTGACGTGGTCGCTCTCGGGCACGGGATGCAGCGGCGCGACATGCGGATCGCTGTCCACGACTTCCAGCGCTTCGGGCGTGGCCATTACTTACACAGCTCCAGCGGCGGTACCGGCGCCGGCAACGGTGGCCATCAAGGCGACTTCGGTTGCGGACGGAACTCGCAGTTTTTCTTCGACGATTACAGTTGTTCCCGCGATTGGAGTGAGCGTTGCGCCGTCGACGCCTAACGTAACCGTTGGGCTGACACAGACTTTTACAGCGACGGTGACGAATGACTTGCAGAATAAAGGAGTCACCTGGGCGCTCTCCGGCACAGGATGCAGCGGCGTCACTTGCGGAACATTGTCGACGAACTCCAGCGCTTCGGGCGTGGCAATTACATACATGGCGCCGGCAGCGGTGCCTTCACCAGCGACGGTGACGCTGACGGCGAAGTCTGTGACCGATACTTCTCGAACTGGCACAGCAACGATTACGGTTGTGCCTGCTGTCGTTTCCGGATTGTCGGTTTCGATCAGTCCCGTGCGCGGCGGATTGACCATCGGGCAGAGCATGAATTTTACGGCGACGGTTACGAACGATGTAGGCGCGGCGGGCGTGACGTGGTCTGCGACGAGCGGAACGATTTCGAATCCAACCACGACAGGGGCAACGTTTAGCGCGCCTGGCGTGGCAGGAACGGTGACGGTGACAGCCACGAGCGTCGCTGACATAACAAAGAGCGCATCCGCGACGCTGGGTGTAACGGATTTGGCGGGAGTAACGACCTATCACAACAATCTTTCGCGGGACGGCTCAAACACGCGAGAGTTTGCGCTGACTCCGAGCAACGTGACGACGGCAAGCTTTGGCAAGCGGTTTGCGTGCACGGTTGATGCCGCGGTTTATGGTCAGCCGCTGTGGGTGCCAAATCTGATGATCAATGGCGCAAAGCACAACGTAATTTTTGCGGTCACACAGCACGACAGCATTTATGCCTTTGACGCGGACGCGAGCCCGTGCGTAACGCTTTGGTCGAAAGTGGGAACAACGACAGGTTCGTTGATACCTACGGGAGAAACGTGGGTAACGAGCGGGAGCGGAGCCGTGGACGTACCGTGCGGGGATCTGCAGCCGGCAATCGGAATTGTGGGGACGCCGGTGATCGACCTTTCGACCAACACGATCTACCTCGTGACGAAGACGAAAACGATTACGCCGGTGGCGTTTCATCAACGGCTGCACGCACTGGACATCACGAATGGCGCGGAGAAGTTCGGCGGGCCGACGGAGATTTCGGCGAGCCTGCGATCGGCCACGTTCACACCTTTGAAAAATAATCAGCGGCCGGGCCTGGCGCTGGTAAACGGCAACGTGTACATAGGATGGTCGAGCCATTGCGACCAGGGCGCGTATCAAGGCTGGATGATGGCGTATTCCGCCTCGACGCTCGCGCAGGTTGCAGTTTTCACGCCGGCGCCGAACGCACCGACGAGCATTGAATCCGGCATCTGGATGAGCGGCGGAGCGCCCGCAGCCGACAGCAGCAACAATCTCTATCTGATTACGGGCAACGGCACTTTCGACGCGAACAATGCTTCGGCACCGAACGACGACTACGGAGATTCGTTCCTGAAGCTTTCGACGGCGAGCGGGATCTCGGTGGCCGATTATTTCACGCCGAGCAACGAATCAACACTGCAAACCAGCGACGCAGATTTCGGCTCCGGCGGCGCGGCAATCCTGGTGGACCAGCCGAGTGGGCCGGTGCAGCATCTCGTGATCGGCGGCGGAAAAGACGGAATACTTTTCCTGTTGAATCGCGACAACATGGGAAAGTTTACGAGTACGAATAGCGGAGCGGTGCAATCACTGAATGTTGGCACAGATTCCATCTACGCGACAGCGGCCTTCTGGAACAACAAACTCTTTATCGGTGGAGCGTTCGGCGGCGGGCATGTGCAGGCGTTCGACTTCGTGACGTCCACGGGGAAATTTAACTCGCCGAGTTCGTCGCAGTCGCCGACATCGTATGGATTCCCGGGTGCGACGCCGTCCGTTTCCGCGAACGGGACTTCGCAGGGCATCGTGTGGGCGATCGACTCATCGCAGAGCGGGACGTCGGGATCGTCGGTGCTGCATGCCTACGACGCGAGCAATCTGGCGAACGAACTTTGGAACAGCGGACAAGTGGCGGCGGACCGGGCGGGATTTTCCGTCAAATTCACGGTGCCGACCGTGGCGAATGGCAAGGTGTACATTGGAACTGGCGGAGAGATTTCGGTGTACGGACTGAAACCATAAGCAAGTTTTCTGAAAATATTCTCGAGAGGCCTGCCGAAGTTGGCGGGCCTTTTTGTTTAAGAACAAGATTCGTGCTCACGACGGTGGCGTCGTGTTAAGTTCTAGGGCAGAACATTTTGCAGTACCGTCGTGCGACTCGAACACGACTCCTTCGCATTTTTGAACCCGGAGTGAGGACCCATGAAAAAGATATTGCCCGGTGTGAGCTTCCTGCGGACTGGACTTGCGCTTGTCTTGCTGGGATTGACCGCATGGACGTGCGGATGCGGAAGTACGTATACGCCGCCGCCGCAAATTACGGTGGCAGTGAGTCCGAAGCGGGCGGCGGTGACAACCGGACAAACGCAAACGTTTGTGGCGTCGGTGACGGGCAGCGCCAACACGAGCGTGACATGGGAAGTGGACGGGACAGCGGGAGGAAGCGCGAGCGCGGGGATGATTACGAGCGGTGGTGTTTATACGCCGCCGGCGGCGGGCGGCACGCACTCGGTGGTGGCACGGAGCGCGGCGGATACGACGATTACCGCGAGCGCGAATGTTGCGGTGACGGATTTGGCGGGAGTGTTTACGTATCACAATGACGCGGGGCGTACGGGAGCGAATGCGCAGGAATATGCGCTGACGGCCGCGACCGTGACGACTGGAACGTTCGGCAAATTGTTTTCGTGCGCGGTGGATGGAGCGATCTACGCGCAGCCACTCTGGGTGGCGAATTTCACGATCAACGGCGCGAAACATAACGTGATCTTTGTGGCGACGCAGCACGACAGCCTATATGCGTTCGACGCGGATGCGAATCCCTGCAGCACTTTGTGGCACGCGAACCTGATTGATCCGGCGCATGGCGGCACTGCCGGCGAAACATCGGTTCCATCGTCGAACCCGGGCGCGTTGGTCGGAAATGGATTTGGCGACATCACACCGGAAGTTGGGATTACGGGGACGCCGGTGATCGATGCGACGACGAATACTCTCTACGTTGTGAGCAAGTCTGTAATTCCCACGGCAAGTCCCGTGGCATTTTTTCAGAGGCTTCATGCAGTGGACATGACTACCGGCCTGGAAAAATTCAGCGGACCATTGAAAATCGCAGCTTCTGTGCCCGGAACCGGCGACGGATCGTCCGCTGGAGTGGTGGCGTTTGATGCAGGCAATCAACACCAACGATCGGGGCTTGGCCTGAGCGGCGGCGTTGTATACATCGCGTGGGCTTCGCATGAGGACCACAGCCCGTACCATGGCTGGGTGATTGCCTACAAATCGGATTTGTCGCAACGGCTCGGAGTTTTTAATACGACGCCAAATGGCGGACTGGGCGGGATCTGGATGGCGGGAGGAGCGCCCGCGTTCGACAGCGCCGGGAATTTTTATTTCGCGACGGGGAATGGTTCTTTTGATCAAGCCACTGGATACGGCGACAGCGTTTTGAAGATGGGGCCGCCAAGCGCAGGGGGCTTCCCGTTCCTCGATTTCTTCACGCCGTCAGACCAGGCGAACCTGAACGCGGGCGATGTGGACGTAGCCGCAGGTGGCGTGGTCGTCATTCCAGATTTATCGTCGGGATCGCACAAGCAGCTGCTCGTGCAAATCGGAAAAGATGGCACGATTCATCTGCTCGACCGAACGAATCTTGGACAGTATTGCAACGGGTGCCCGACGGACACGCAGATCGTGCAGGAAATACGCAACCAGATAAATGGAATGTGGGGAACGCCAGCGTTTTGGAACGGAAATCTTTATGTTGGAGGTGCGCAAGACGGAGGAACGAGCGGCGACAACCTGAAAGCGTTTTCGTTCAACGCAGGAGGCTCCGGCCTATTTTCTCTGACGCCAACTTCCCTGAGTTCGCTTACATACAATTTTTCCGGGCCGACTCCGTCGGTTTCATCGAGCGGGACGACGAACGGAATCGTCTGGGCGATCGACAACAGCAAGTACGGCCCACCGACGCCAAACGGGTCGGGGCCTGCCGTTTTGCACGCTTATGATGCGACGAATCTTGCAAACGAATTGTGGAGTAGTTTGCAAGGGGCTGGCAACACTGCGGGCAACGCAGTGAAATTCACGGTGCCCACTGTTGCGAACGGCAAAGTCTACATTGGGACGCGCGGAAATTCGACGACGAACGGCGGTGTGGGCGAATTGGATGTTTATGGATTGCTGCCGAACTGAATAGACGGTGAAGCGCATGGCCTTGGCGAAGCACCTTCTAACATTCAGACGCAAGCCGAGTGCGATATCGGGCTTAACAGGAAGCAGCGGTCGCCGGAGCTCAGCCAGGAGTGGCTAAGCTACTTACATGCCTTCGTAATTTGGACCGCCGCCGCCTTCGGGGACGACCCAGGTGATGATTTGATAAGGATCGGCGATATCGCAGGTCTTGCAGTGAACGCAATTCGCAAAATTGATTTTTAGCTTTTGAGCGGCGCCGTCTTTGACCATTTCGTAGACTGCGGCGGGGCAAAAATATTGGCAGGGATTGCCGTACTCTTCGACGCACTTTGTTGCGCAGACGTTCAAGTCAGCGACGTGGAGATGGCAGGGCTGATCTTCTTCGTGGCGCGTGCCGGAGTGATAGACATCGGTGAGGCGATCGAAGGTGCGTTTGCCGTCGCCGGAAAAGCGCGGTGCGGCGGCAGTGCCATCGATTTTTTTGTAGGCTTCGTGGCCGGCGTGTGCGGGCATGGGATCGACGAGACCGCGTCCGCCGGAGATTTGCTGGAAGGCCGTGTTGAAAAAGCCGGCGAGCTGGCCGTGAGCGAAGCCTTGGTGGAAATTGCGGACCTTCCACAATTCTTTTTTGATATAGCTGTTTTCGATTTTGGATTGATAGGCGCTGAGGGCTTTTGCGGACGTGTCGCCGGATTTGAGCGCTTCGAACGCTGTTTCGGCGGCGAGCATGCCACTCTTCATGGCAAGGTGAATGCCTTTTAGTTTTTGCGAGTCGAGAAAGCTGCCGGAATCGCCGACGATGAGGCCGCCGTCGAAATAATTGCGCGGCATGGCGTACCAGCCGCCGTAAGGCAGGGATTTTGCGCCATAACGGACGAGCTTGCCGCCGTCGAGGAGATTTGCGACGAATGGATTTGTTTTCCACTTTTGGAACGTGGCGTGGGGATCGAAGCGCGGGTCGGCGTATTCGAGCGCAATGACGAGGCCGATGGAGACGCGATTGTTCGAAAGGCCGTAAATCCAGCCGCCGCCATACATGCTGGACGGAACGGGCCAGCCGAGCGTGTGCGCGACGTAGCCTGGCTGAATTTTTCCGGGCTGCACGTCCCAAAGTTCCTTGATGCCGATGCCGTAGCTTTGCGGATTGATGTTGTCGAGTTTCTTTTTTGCGACGAGCTCTTTGGTGAGCGAGCCGCGCGTGCCTTCGGCGAGGACGGTGATTTTTGCTTTCAGTTCGTAGCCGGGTTGAAAATTGTCCTTCGGCTTGCCGTTTTTGTCGATGCCCTTGTCTTCCGTGATGACACCGCCGATGCCATCGCGTTCGTAAATTAGTTGCGCGCCGCCAAATTCTTTAAAGATATTGACGCCGGCGGATTCGACTTTTTCGCCGAGCCATTTGACGAGTTTGCTGAGGGAGACAACGTAGTTGCCGGTGTTGACAAAGGGCGGCGGAGTGATGGGAAAACGGAAGGACGATTTTTCGGTGAAGAAGAGCGCGGCGGAATCGGTTACGGGCGTATCGAGCGGCGCGGACTTTTCGAAATCGGGAACGAGTTCGGCGAGAGCTTTCGGGTTCATGATGGCGCCGGAGAGTTGATGCGCTCCGAGTTCGCGGCCTTTTTCAAGGACGTAGATATTTTCGGCGGAGAGTTCGGGTTTGGCGCCGGTGGCGTTCTGCGCTTTGATGAGGGTGGCGAGATGCAGCGCGCAGGCAAGGCCGGCGGGTCCGGCGCCGACGATGAGTACGTCGGCTTCGAGTTGTTCGCGTTGGACGGTCACTAGTAAAGCCTCGTTGGAACAGCCTTCCTATCTACCTTCTGCTCTTTAAATATTCGGGAATCGGGCCTGGGATAAATTGCAGAAGAACGAATTTGGCATTCTTAAATTCAAAATATTTTGTTCCGCATTCGCGGGAACTAGTCGGGACGTCCCAATCAAAACATCCCGATGCAATGAGAAGCCGGCTTTGCCGGCGGAACGATATGCCCTCGTATGATGCCCCTTTTTTTGAATCAAAATGGGACTCGATTGTGGTGTACGGAGAGTTTTCCAAGACCGCCCCGCTCTTTAGGTCCACTATCACCAGCTCGGCACAGTTTGTACCGCAGCTATATTCGGCGATACCGTAGTGACCAGCAAAATTAGGTTTCTTTTGGACCGTGCTCTGCGCCGCGAAAACGAGCCTGTCGTGGGCCGGTTCGCTGGGGTCGAACCCATCCGGCCAAACAATTTTCGGGTGTCTCCCTTGAAATACGTCGCCAACCCGGAAATCTTCGAAACGTGGTCGCGATTCAGCCATTGAGGCAAGCGCCTGGCCTGCGCTATCGGAATGCGAGCACAAAAAAGTAGCGAAAAACAGCGTAAACAAAGTCATAGAGCTTTCATGCGCGAAGAAAATTATACGTCAAACCAGTGTTCGAATAGAGTTACGAAGATTTGGACTTTTCCAGTGCTTCGGTGAGCGCGGGCATGATTTCGAAGATGTCGCCGACGATGCCGTAATCGGCGATTTCGAAAATGGGCGCGTTCTGATCTTTGTTGATGGCGACGATGGTGCGCGCGCCTTTCATGCCAACGACGTGTTGAATTGCTCCGCTGATGCCGAGCGCAAGATAGAGTTTCGGCGCAACGGTCTGGCCGGAGCTGCCGATTTGGCGCTCCATGGGGAGCCAGCCTTCGTCGCAAATGGGGCGCGAGGCAGCGATTTCCGCGCCCATGGCTTTGGCGACGGCTTCGGCTTGCGGAATATTTTCCGGCGCTTTGATGCCGCGGCCGATGGCCACGATGAGCGGAGCTTGCGTGAGATCGACGGCGGATTTTGCTTCCTTGAAAAGTTCGAGCGGCTTGGTGCGAATCTGTGCGGCGCTCAGATGAATGCTGACTGCGTTGACCGGTGCCTTGCCGGAAGCGTGAGTTTGGACAAGGTCTGCGCGAAATGCGCCAGCTTGGAACGAGGCAAACCACGGCCCCGCGCCGAGGAAAGAGACGTCGGCGACGGTTTTGCCCTGGAACATTTGGCGGACGAAAACGAGCTTGACGCCTTCGTTGCGGTAGCCGACGCAATCGCCAATCATTCCTTTGCCGAGCGATGCGGCGAGTTTCGGCGCGAAATCGCGGACTTGATAGGTGTGCGGAAACAAAACGAGATCGGGCTTTGCGGGCTCGATGACCTGCTTCAACGCGATGCAGTAGCCGTCGGGAGTGTAGTCGGCGAGGAGATCGTTTTCGACAGAGAGAACTTCCGCGACGGCTTTGCCGGCGAGATCGTCGGCAAACGCACTGACGCCTTTGCCCAGAACTACCGCAGTGACCGCGCCGGAAGCTGAGCTTGCAATTTGTTGCGCAGCGGCAAGCGTTTCGAAGCTGGCATTATTCCACTTACCCTGGCGATGCTCGGTGACGACGAGGATTTTCATGGCTAGATCACCCGCGCTTCGAACTTCAGCTTTTCGACAAGTTTTGCGGCCATTTCTTTGGGCGTGCCGGTCAGGAATTCCGTTTTTTTCGTTTTGGTCGGGACGTAAATCTTTTCGACGCGCTGCGTTGGTTCACTCGCGACACCGAGCGACTCACGCGTGACCGAGGTAATCTCTTTTTTCTTTGCCGCCATGATGCCTTTCAGCGTCGCATAGCGCACTTTGTTGATGCCCGACTGAATCGAGAGCACGGCGGGGAGCGGGCACTCCACCCATTGAAACCAGCCCGCCTCCAATTCCCTCTTCAACTTCATTTTTCCGTCGGCGACTTCGATCGCCATGATGATCGTCGCGTGCGGCCGGTCGAGTTCGGCGGCCACAAGCACTCCGGTCTGGCCAAAACCCTGGTCATCGCTTTGCAAGCCGGTCAGGATCAGATCCGGATTTTCGCCTTTCACCGCTGCGGAAAGCGCTTTTGCCGCGCCCAGCGGATCAAGCTGAAAGAAATTGTCGTCGGAAATATGAATGGCACGATCCGCGCCTTTCGCCAGCGCTTCCTTGATCGTCTGCTTTACGCGCTCCGGCCCCATCGAAAGCGCAATCACTTCGCCGCCGTGCTTTTCCTTCAAGCGCAGCGCTTCTTCGAGCGCGTAACTGTCCGGCTCGTTCATTTCGAAGCCGATATCCGATTCCTTGATCCAGCTGCCGGAAATCGCCAACGGCGCGTCCTTGGCCGGCACCTGCTTAATGCATACGATAATTTTCATGAGGATTCTTCCCGGAACGACATCGCGTGAACAAGAATTCTCAGCTCACGCAAAAATTGAGATCCTTCGCTTGCGCTCAGGATGACATGCGCCCAAGCATGCTGGTTACTTGCCCGTCCAGCGCTTGAAAATCAGCGCGGCGTTCGTGCCGCCAAAGCCGAAAGAATTCGAAAGCGCGTAATCAATTGTCTGCTTGCGAGCCACGTTTGGCACGTAATCCAGATCACACTCCGGATCGGAATTGAATTGATTGATGGTCGGAGGCAAAATGCCGTCGCGCAACGCCAACACGCTGATACCCGCTTCGAGGCCGCCTGCGCCGCCGAGCAAGTGGCCGGTCATCGATTTTGTCGAACTCACGGGCAGTTTCTTGCTAATCGCGCGCTCGCCAAAGAGCCGCTTCATCGCGCGCGTTTCAATGGCGTCGCCAATTGGCGTCGACGTTCCATGCGCGTTGACGTAGCCGATATCGTCCGGCGATAGCTTCGCGTCTTTCAGCGCAGCCTTCATAACGCGAAATGCGCCGTCGCCGTTTTCGACCGGCTGCGTGATGTGGTACGCGTCACCGGACATTCCGTAGCCGACAATTTCCGCGACGATGGGCGCGTTGCGTCGCGTCGCATGTTCGAGCGATTCGAGGATCAAAATGCCGCAGCCTTCGCCAACGACGAAACCGTCGCGATCGCGATCGAACGGCCGGCTCGCCGTCCCGGGATCGTCATTGCGCGTGGAAAGCGCGCGCATCGACGCAAATCCGCCAACGCCCATCGGCGTGATGGTCGCTTCGGTGCCGCCGCAAATCATCATCTCCGCGGCACCGCGTTCGATAATTTTGAAGGAATCGCCAATCGAATGCGCCGATGCCGAGCAAGCCGTCGCCGTTGCCGAGTTTGGCCCTCGCGCACCATAGCGAATTGAAACGTGCCCGCTCGCCAGATTTACGATTGCGGAAGGGATAAAGAACGGTGAGATTTTTCCGGGACCGCCCGAGAGCAGTTTTATGTGTTCGCGCTCGATGATGTCGAACCCACCGATGCCGGACGCGATGTACACGCCCACTTCGTCAAGGTCCGACTGTTCCGGTTTCCACTGCGACTGCCTGACCGCAAAATCCGCGCCCGCCAGCGCGATCTGAATGAAGCGGCCCATCTTCTTTAATTCTTTTTTCTCGATCCACTGGAAGGGGTCGAAGTTCTTCACTTCGCCGGCGATCTTACAGTCGAAGCCGGTGGTATCGAACTGCGTGATGGGACCGACGCCGCTGACGCCGGCGAGGAGGTTTTTCCAGCTTTCCTCCGTGCCAATGCCCAACGCGCAGACAAGTCCAACGCCCGTGACCACAACCCGGCGAGTCAACGTTCCTTCACCTCGGATGATTTGAAATATCGTGCGGAATTCGCGCCGTTACTTCGATTTGGCGTGTTTGTCGATATATTCGATGGCATCTTTCACCGTCGCCATCTTCTCGGCGTCCTCGTCCGGCACCTCAATGCCAAACGCTTCTTCAAACGCCATGACCAATTCCACCTGGTCGAGCGAATCGGCGCCCAGGTCGTCCACGAAGGACGCCGTCGGCGTCACTTCCGCTTCGTCCACACCGAGCTGCTCGACAATAATCTGCTTTACGCGTTCTTCTACGCTGGCCATTCCCATTTCCTCCGCGGTCTCCGCGACCGCTTATTTTAGTATTCCCAACCTTCGGCGCACCCACTGCCAGCGCCCGAACTCTTGCAGAATGCCCGTTTTAGCCCCACAAAGGCAGCCTGCCCATTCTAGACATGCCCTTCCACAAGGTCAACTTTGGGAGTCCTACTTGCCTTCAGGGTTAAGGTGGGCAGAAACAACGTACACCTCAACACCGCTCATGGAGCATTCTTCCTGTGAAGCTTTGTGAATAGCAATTGTTTCGATCGTCTTGCCCGAATACTCCGTGAACGTCACCCGATAGATTTGTTGCCACAGATCTTTTCCGATTCTTTCCGACGCAAGTCGGACGGTCTTCGTCTTCGTAAAATCGACCTTATCGTTGTTTGTTAGACCAGCGTTCTTCAAATGAACGAACGCCATGGTTGTAGGCCAACCACCAGCACAATCTGGATCTTTGCCAAATGCGGAGGAAGCAATTGCGCAAAAGCACAAAACAAGTCCGAATCTGTAGAATTGCATATAGCTCCTTTCGTTATGCCAAATGCATCCCACCGTTCACATTCAGCACATGCCCCGTAATGTATCCCGCCTCGTCGCTGGCAAGAAAAACGATGGCTGCTGTAACGTCGCGCGGCTTGCCCATTCGCCCCAGTGGAATGCGTTTATTCAATTCTTCTTTCACGCCGGCCGAAAGCACGTCCGTCATCGGCGTCTCGATGAATCCCGGCGCGACAGCATTCACCGTGATATTTCGCGAAGCGATCTCGATTGCGGTAGCTTTGGTTAAGCCAATCAATCCCGCCTTCGCCGCGACATAATTCGCCTGACCTGAGTTTCCACTCTGCGCCACGACCGAGGAAATGTTGATGATCCGCCCCGCGCGCGCCCGCATCATCACGGCCAGCGCCTGCTGCGTGCACAAATGCGCTCCGGTCAAATTCGTCCGGAGCACCGCTTCCCAATCTTCGAGCTTCATGCGCATGGAAAGACCGTCGCGCGTAATCGCCGCGTTGTTGACAAGAATGTCCAGCTTGCCGAACTTTTCGAGGACCTGTTTGAAACCTGCCTTGATCTGCTCGGCGTCCGCCACGTCCATCTTCACGGCAAACGCTTCTCTGCCTGCGGCAGTGATTTCGCTGACAAGCGCGGCGAGCTTTTCTTCGTTTCGGGCCGCGGCAGCGACTTTCGCGCCCGCTTCGGCTAGCGCCAGAGCTGTATCGCGGCCAATTCCCTGCGAAGCACCGGTCACCAGCGCAACTTTGTCCCTCAGGCTAAACATTCAATTCGAACCTTTCGGAGAGTTATAAGTCTTAGGTTGTAAGTCTTAAGTAAGAGCAAAAAAGAAAGAAAGATGGGTCGTTTCTCTCTTCCGCATGCCACGCAACCCAAGAGAGAGAGGGACCATTCTTGCTTTCACCTAAAACTTACAACTTTTCACGCCGCGTCGGCCTTTGCCGCGGCGATTTTCTCCAGCGTCGTGCTCAGACTCTTTTCGTCTTCGATATTGAGCGTCGCCACCGACCGTTCGATCTGCCGCAACAAACCCGTCAAGACGCGCCCTGGCCCGACTTCGACGAACGTATTCACGCCTTCGTCGATCATCAGCCGCACGGACTCTTCCCACCGCACCGGCATGGAAACCTGCCGCTCCAGCGCGCTACGCGCTTCTTCGCTCTTTTCAATCGTATCCGCATCGACGTTAGTCACGAGCGGCACGCGCAAATCGGAAAATTGCACCTTTGCCAAATCCTTCGCGAGCTTTTCTTGCGCAGGCATCATCAGCGCCGAATGAAAAGGCGCGGAAACCGGCAGCATTACCGCGCGCTTTGCGCCAAGCTGCGACGCAATTTCCGTTGCGCGCTTTACCGCGCCCGCATGGCCCGAAATCACGGTCTGCTCGGGCGAGTTCAAATTCGCTGCCGAACAAACTTCGCCTTCGGCGGCACGCTGGCAAGCATCGGCCACCACCGCGTGCGAAATCCCCATCACCGCGGCCATCGCGCCCACGCCCTGCGGCACGGCTTCCTGCATGTACGTCCCGCGCTTGCGCACGAGCTGTACGGCATCGGAAAACTTCAATCCGCCCGCCGCGACGAGCGCTGAATATTCGCCCAGACTGTGCCCCGCTACAAAATCCGGCTTCAAGCCTTTCTCTTCCGCGACACGAAAAATCGCCACGGAGCACGTCAAAATCGCCGGCTGCGTGTTCGCCGTCAGCTTCAAATCCTCTTCCGTGCCTTCGAAGCACATCTTTGAAATGGAGAACCCCAACGCTTTGTCCGCTTCGTCAAACACGGCTCGCGCCGCCGGATATTTTTCCGCCAGCTCTTTGCCCATGCCCGGGTATTGCGACGCCTGCCCCGGAAATACGAACGCTACTTTTCCCATGTCCTCTACCTCCGCAAGTTGGCACGCAAAGGCGTCACTCGCTCGCGCCACTTGCGAACAGCTCTTGCTCAATCTTCTGATTCACGTTGGCCCTGGCAAGGCCCGCCGCGACGCGAATCGCATTTTTCACGGCATTGGCGTTCGAACGGCCATGGCCGATCACGCAAACGCCGCGCACTCCGAGCAGCGGCGCGCCGCCATACTCGGTGTAATCAATCTTTTTCTTCAACCCACGAAACGCGCCCTGCGACAGCATTCCCGCGAACTGCGTAATCAGCGAACTCTTCAGCGACTTTCGCATGAAGGTAAAAAGCTGAAACGCCAGACCTTCGCAAATCTTCAGCGCGATGTTGCCGACGAACCCATCGCAAACAATCACGTCCACTTCGCCCGAGAAAAGATCGCCGCCTTCCACGTTCCCCATATAGTGCAGATGGGTCTTCTTCAACCGGTTGTGCACTTCGCGGGTCAATTCGTTTCCCTTAATCTCTTCTTCCCCGATCGAGAGCAAACCCACCCGCGGCCTGCGGTGCCCATGGCCAAAGGTCACGCGGTAATAAATCTCGCCCATCACCGCGAACTGCACCAGATGCTCCGGCTTCGAATCCACGTTCGCACCGACATCGAGCAGAACGCTCACGCCGCCCTTGGCATTTGGAAACGGCGCCGCCAGCGCAACTCGATCCACGCTTTCGAGCGTGCCAAGCAAAAATCGCGCGACGGTCATTACTGCGCCCGTGTTTCCCGCGCTGACGATTCCGTGCGCCTTGGCTTCTCGTACCAGCCGCGTCGCCACATGCACCGACGAATCCTTCTTCCGCCGGAATGCCTGAGCAGGGTGATCGTCCATCGTGATCACTTCGCTGGCAGGCACAATTTCGATCGGCAGATTCGCGGGCGCATGCTTTGCCAGCTCGGCACGGATCGCCGCAGCCTGCCCAACCAGCAATATGCGCACTCCCAGCTCGCGTGCGGCCAGCACACTGCCTTCGACTTCGGGGCGGGGGGCGTTATCCCCGCCCATCGCGTCCACGGCAATCGTAATCATGGGGACTGGTTACCGCTCTGCTCGGTATGAGTGCTACAAACTCCGGCTCTTACGCCTTTGCTTCTTTGACGGCCTTGCCCTTGTAGTAGCCGCAGTGCGGACACGCCTGGTGCGGCATCTTCACTTCATGGCAGTTCGGGCACTTCGAACTGGCCGGCTTCGTCAGGTGGTCATGCGCGCGTCGCGTGCTGGTCCGGCGCTTCGAATGTCTTCTCTTTGGATTCGGCATCGTACTACTCCTCTTGAATTAGTCCGCTGGAACTCTTGCTGCTTCACACCACAAAAACACACAAAACCGCAAAATACGACCAAAAACTTCGCGCTCTTATTGTTTCTTGAGCCAGTCCTGCTTCAGGCGCGCCAGGGGAGCCAGGCGCACATCCACGCTATGCGTTTCGCAACGGCACTCTTCATGGTTCAAGTTCGCGCCGCACGCCGCACACAACCCGCGGCAGTCGCTGCGGCAGATCGCCTTCATCGGCACCGCCAGCAGCACTTGCTCGGTCAAAACATCCGCCAGAAAGAGTCCGTTCCCTTGATAGAAACCCACGTCCGCGTCGTCGTCTTTCAGCCGCTCTTCTTCCGGCTTGGCGGTCTTCGGCAGCGGGCTGTAGAAAAGGTCGAATGAGCGGTGAATCTCTTCCGTAACCGGTTCAAGGCACCGGGCGCAGGAAAGCTCCAGCTTGGTTTCCAGTTCGCCGGTAATCCGGATATCTGTGCCCTCGAAAAGCTCCGCCGTAGCGACAACGTTGAGCGGCTCGACCTGCTTCATCTCTGTCGTATGGTAATCGATCGCGCCGGGAGCATAGCTCTTGCGCAAGGTCATCTTGCGGACGGCTAGCTCTTTCACATCGAGGAACATCGAATCGGCGCCTCCAGCGCTTACGCTCATGCCTATTTATTCTGAGGTCGCGTCCCCGGCAAGTCAAGAAAACCAGGGACCGGAGCCTGGAATCGTGCGATCTCGCCAAGACCCTCTCCTAGTACCCGGTCGGAGAAACTCGAGGCGACCGCGTTGACGGAAGGAGGGAGTCAGGGGATGATGCAACGGGAAAAGTAAACGTTTCCATTCCCAGCGCCATCACCTCAATTCGGTTGGCCCAGGATCTGATCCACGCCCGGCGAAAGCGAGTCATTACTCCATGAAACTCCGCGTTCTCACTTCACTCTTTGTGCTTGTTACCGTTGTGCTTCTTGCAACCGCGGCGCCTTTCTCCTTGGCGGAACCCTCCATCCACTTCAACGCAAAATCGAAACTCTTCTTCCTCGACGATGGAAAAATCTCCTACGTCTTCGGCATTAACGAACAAAACGGCCTGCAACATGTCTACTGGGGCAAACATATCGAACGCGAAGAAGATTTTGCCGCGGTGCGCACAACCAGCGAGTGGGCCTCCTTCGACGTCAGCACCACACGCACACCTCAGGAATACCCCGGTTGGGGCGCGGGTCTCTACGTTGAGCCGAGCCTGAAAATTACGTTTCCCGACGGCAATCGCGACCTCGTCCTGCACTACCTCGATCACAAGATCGAGGGCCTTACGCTCACCGTCACACTCAAGGACATCGAGCGCGAACTCTACGTCCATCTCCATTACGCGCTTTTCCCGAACACCGGAATTCTGCGCAAAGAAGCTTCCATCGAAAACCGCACCGGCAAACCCGTCGTCGTCGAAAGCGCGCAATCCGGCGCACTCTATCTTCCGCAGGGTGATGGCTATCGCCTGCGCTACTTGAGCGGCCGCTGGGCCGGCGAAGATCAGCTCAACGAAGAGCCCGTTCACACCGGTTTGAAAGTTCTGGAAAGCCGCCGCGGCAGCACCAGCCACCAGACAAATCCCTGGTTTGCTCTCGATCGCGACGGCTCGTCCGATCCCGAGCGTGGCTCCGTTTGGTTCGGCCTACTCGGCTGGAGCGGCAATTGGCGCATCAGCGTCGAGCAGACGCCGCACCTGCAAGTCCGCGTCACCGCCGGTTACAATCCCTTCGATTTCGGCTACTTCTTGCCCGCAAACGAATCGCTTTCCACGCCGCCGCTCTACGCCGGCTACACCGACCTCGGAATCGGTGAAGCTTCGCGCATGCTCCATCGCTTCGAGTTGCTCCGCATCCTGCCGAACAACAGCGGCTCTCGCACTCGCCCCATCCTCTACAACTCATGGGAAGCGACCGAGTTCGCCGTCGATGAACCCGGCCAAAGCGCGCTTGCCGAAAAAGCAGCGAGCCTCGGCATCGAACGCTTCGTGATGGACGACGGCTGGTTTGGCCAGCGCAACACCGATCACGCCGGTCTCGGCGACTGGAACGTCAATCCAAAAAAATTTCCCAACGGCCTCGGCCCGCTCATCAAGAAAGTGAAATCCCTCGGCATGGATTTCGGCATCTGGGTCGAACCCGAAATGATTAACCCGGACAGCGATCTCTATCGCAAGCATCCCGATTGGGCAATGCACTTCGACGGCCGCCCGCGCACCGAAGCGCGCAATCAACTCATCCTCAATCTCGCGCGCGATGATGTCCGCGACTACATCTTCCAATGGCTCGACGATCTCGTTTCCAAAAACGACATCGCCTTCTTAAAGTGGGATTACAACCGCAACTTCACCGAACCCGGCTGGCCCGAAGTTCCCGTCGAGCAACAAAAAAATATCTACGTGAAGTTCACGAACAACCTCTACGACATCCTCGACCGCCTGCGCAAAAAACATCCCGCGCTCGAAATCGAATCCTGCTCCGGTGGCGGTGGCCGCGTCGATCTCGGAATTCTTCGCTACACCGAGGAAGTCTGGCCGTCCGACAACACCGAAGCCTTCGACCGCCTCACCATTCAGCAAGGCTTCACCTACGCCTACACGCCGCACATCATGATGGCCTGGGTCACCGACGTGCCCAATTTCAACGGTCGCAGTGTCTCCCTTCCGTTCCGCTTCCTCACCGCGATGCAAGGCTCTCTCGCCGTCGGCTCAAATCTAAATCATTGGCAAGAGGAAGACTTCTCGCTCGCGAAAAAAATGATCGCCTACTACAAATCCGTCCGCGCAACCGTCCAGAACGGCTCGCTCTATCGCCTCACGCCGCCCTCCGACAACAATTTCAAAGCCACTCAATACGTCGCGCCGGATCAATCCACCTCGGTCCTGTTCGCGTTTTTGCATTCTCAGCAATTCGGCCGCAACTTGCCCGCGCTTCCCCTTCGCGGCCTCGATGAATCCGCCACCTACTCCGTCACCTGGTTTGACGGCACCGACCGCAAGGCCTTCGCCTCGCTCCCGACAACGCTCAGCGGCGCATACCTGATGAACCACGGCCTCGATCTGCCGCTCCATGGCGACTACGACGCCCTCTCCGTCAAACTCACGCGCGCCCCAAACTGAAGCGCGGCCCCTCCCCAATGTGCGGATAACGGCATCGCCCTGCACTGTCATCTTGCTTGCGCGGCGGGCGGGCCGCATAATTATGTCTGCATCTCAACCTTAATCTTTTTGCCGCCACTTTCTGAGGAGGGGCAATGAGCATTTCTCCCAACGTGCCGAGTCCGCAGGAGTC
>Ga0070734_10002887_pt1 | contig 19423 bp, 18 predicted proteins | sample Coa_R1_8_FD_66444 | JGI IMG/M metagenome (GOLD analysis project Ga0070734, IMG submission 66444) | Surface soil microbial communities from Centralia Pennsylvania, which are recovering from an underground coalmine fire - Coalmine... | ecosystem: Environmental > Terrestrial > Soil > Unclassified ... | reverse complement strand
ATGTCATCCTGGCGGCGAGCAGCGCCGGAACGAGCGGCAACGATATGCCGCTCAAAGCCAGCTCCTACGTGCCCCTCACCAACCAACTGCTCTCCTACCTGGGGCAGGGTGCGGTCTCGCACCGCAATCTTCAGCAGGACGACCCGCTCTTCCTCTCGCTTCCCCTCACGGACGCCAACAAGTCCGTACGGGTGACCGATCCGGATAACCGCACCGTCTCGCAGAACAGCGTCCTGGACGCGCGCGGCGTCACCTTCTCCTACGCCTCCACCCATCGCGCCGGCCTCTATCAGGTTGCCGTCGTCGGCTCGCAGACCACCGACGCCTTCGCCGTGGGCCTGCCCTCCTCGGAATCGGACCTGGCTTATGCCGACCCCTCCGTCTCTGCGGCGCAGTCCGGCGTACAGAAAGACCACCTCACCGTCGTCAACACCCCTGCGCAGCTCCGGGCCGTCGTAAACCGGAACCGCTATGGGGCGGAGATCTGGCGCTGGCTTATCGGGCCGGTGATCTTCTTGCTCTTTCTGGAGAGCTTCCTGGCGCAACACTTCGGACGCCGCGGCTAACAAACCTGAGCAGGCCCTTAGAACGCCAGGACAATCCGATTCCCTCGTGTATCTTTGTCATACTTCGCAATTTTGCGTGGATTCCAGGCACAGGTTTGGGGTATTATGCCGTCAGGCTGAAGCGGTTTGAGCCTTGGAAATGGGAAGGCGCTCTGGCCGATTAAGAAAGGGGAGACCGGCGATGCGTCTATTTCCGGGGGGTGTATGGAGGCATGTGGGCGCAAGGCGAGCGTTTTGTGTCACCTTGCTGTCTCTCTGCTTATTGGGAGCGCTCACCGGTTGTACAAACAATCCGGCCGATCCGCAGAGCCTCAACCCGATTGCACCCCCCTCCCGACCGCTGGACGCGGCAATGAAAGAGATCACGCTGACCACGGAAGACGGCTGGACCATTGTCGGGGATCTCTATACGCCTGCGGAGGTGTCTCATGGCGCGGTGATCCTGCTGCACCAACGGAAGGGCTCCGCGAAAGACTGGAGCCCGCTCTGCCTGGCCCTGCAGAAGGTGGGATACACGGCGCTGGCGCTGGACCAGCGCGGCGCTGGCCGCTCCCTCAAAGGTCCCGGCCCAACCGGCGACAACGCCCCCTGGCCGACTTCCGGCGACATTGCCGCCGCCGTAGCCTACCTCAAGCCTACCGCCAAGAAAAATATCGGCCTGGCGGGCGCCTCCTACGGTGCGAATAATGCCCTCATCTATGCCGCCGCCCATCCCGAGCAGATCCGAGCGGTGGCGTTGTTCTCGCCGGGCGAGAACTATAATGGGCTGGATGCGGTGGCAGCCGCGCGCTCCTATACCGGCCCTCTCCTTATTTTTCATGCCCGCAACGATACGATTGCGGGCACGGGCCCACAGACGATCCGCGATGAATCCGTATCCGGTGATAAAGACCTGCGAGAAATAGACGATAACGTGCATGGCACCGAATTACTCAGCCGTTCAATAGACGAGACCGTCGCCTTCTTCCAGCGCCTTTTGCAGTAGGACGGAGGTATCTCCTGGAAGCGTCCCGATTTCTCATAGAAAAAATTTTATGTAGAGACCAACTTCAAATTTTGAAGTATAATAGGGTGTGTGATCGGGCTGTGATAGGCGTTGACAACGGATCGTGACGACGGACAGGCTATGAGGCCCGCCGTACAGCTAGCTCGCCATGTAAGACCCCTGCTTCTTAGAGGCTCTTCCGAACGGCTACGCATGTGCTCTGCACGGCGGTTTTGTATTGCAATGACCGTTGAAACGAGAAGTATCATGATCCCAAAACCCTGGCGGATCGAGATGCTGGGCGACCTCTGCATCAAAATCCGTGACCATCGTTCGCTGTATCCGCGCCTCGGCAGGCAGAGTTCTCTGCTGGCCTACCTGGCGTACCATACCCATCACGGGCACACACGCGAGGCTCTGGTAGAGCGCTTCTGGCCGGAAATGGACCAGGAGAGCGGGCTGACGAACTTGCGCGGAGGCCTGGCTGCCGTTCGGCGGATGTTAGGTGCACCCGACCTGAATACGGAAGACGTTCTGGTCGCGGATCGCTATCTCGTGCGGATCAACCCCACGCACCTGGAGACAGATGTCACAGAGTTCGAGGCGCTGATCGCGCAGGGACAGGGCGCGGGCTCCGACCCACAGGCCGCCCTGACGCGCGCCGTGGAGTTCTACAAGGGGGAATTGCTGCCCGGCTACACCGAAGATTGGATCGAGTTCGAGCGGCTGCGGCTAACCAACGACCATCTCGCCGCGCTGCAGCGGCTGGTGGTGCTGCATGAAAAAGCGGGCGAAGCCGAGGCGGCCCTACGTTACGCCCAGCGAGTATTGCAGACGATGCCGACGTTGGAGGCCGCGCATAGCGATGTCATTCATCTCTATGCGCAGTTGGGACGCAATGCCGAGGCCGTGAAGCAGTTCGGGTCGCTGGAGCGGATGCTCCGAAAAGAGTATCAGCGCCGGCCATCCCCCGCCTTGAGAGACCTGGTTCAGAGTTTGCGGGCGAGCCCGGATGGGCTGGTCGGCTCTCTGGTGCGTGAGACGCTGACGATCACTCCGGCTCCGGTAGTGCGGATGCCGAAGCTGCTGACGCGCTTCTTCGGCAGAGAGGGAGAGATCGCCGCTCTGCTCGAACGGCTGCGCCCGACAGGAGACGCTTCCATCCGGCTGCTGACGCTCACTGGAACGGGCGGAACGGGCAAGACGCGTCTGGCGATGGAGGTGGGCAAGCGGGCGGCGGCGCAACTGGGCCTCTCGGTCACCTTTGTGCCGTTGGCGGATGTCTCCCGCCCAGCCCTGATTGCCCCGGCGATCCGGAGTGCGCTCTGCCTGGAACCGACGGCTCACATCGAGCCGCTGGAGCAGGTGGTTCAGGCGTTGGCCGAAGCGCCCTCGCTGTTGATCCTGGACAACTTCGAGCATCTGGCGGGAGGCGGGTCTGCAACAATCCTGACGCTGTTGGAGCAGGCGCCGGGATTGCGGCTGTTACTGACCTCTCAGCGTCCGCTGCGCCTGCCGGGCGAGGAGATCCTCGCCATTCCGCCCCTGCCCCTGCCGGAGACCGGGGTAGCGGTGGACCATCTGGAGACCGTCCCAAGCGTTCAACTCTATCTGGACCGCGCAAAGGCTGCCAGCCCGAGTTTCATGCTGACGCCGCAGAATGGGGAGGCAGTCGCAGACCTCTGCCGGAAGCTGGAAGGGTTGCCGCTGGCGTTGGAACTGGCGGGGGCGCGTGCCGACGTGCTCACCCCGGCGGAGATGCTGCAGCGGCTGACACGGCGCTTCGAGACGCTGGTCACGGCGGAGGTCCCGCCGGCGCACCGGCACAGTTCGCTCTGGGCGACGATCTCCTGGAGTTACGATCTGTTGCCTCCGGAGTTGCAGCGCTTCTTCGCGCGCCTCTCCGTGTTTCGCGATGGCTTCGATGCGTTCTCGGCGGAGGCGGTCTGTCTGCCGCAGGGGAGAAAGGAAGAGAGCGACGGATTGGAGGAGGCGAGCGGCAGCGCGCTGAACGCCCTATCGCACCTCCAGAGCTCTTCCCTGGTCACGCCGATGGGTGGCGGGACGCCCATGCGTTTTCATGTGCTGGAGACCCTGCGCGAGTTCGCGGCGGAGCAGTTGTCAGCAGAGGAGGCGGAAGAGGCGGCGCTGTGCCATGCCGAGCGCTTTATGCGCCTGGCAGAACAGGCGGATCCGCATCTGGAGGGGGCAGATCAGTTCGCCTGGACGCGGCGTCTGGAGAGCGATAAAGAGAACCTACGGGCGGCGCTCACCTGGTGCGATGCCAGGCCGGAGCGGGCGGGACTGGAACTGCGGATCGCGCGGTGCCTGGCCCTCTTCTGGCGGCGCGGCGGGTATTTGCGAGAAGGGCGTGAGTGGCTGGAGCGGGCGCTGGAACATCCCTCCGAGGGATATGAACAGCTCCTTACCAAGGCGCTCAACGGCCTGGGAGCGCTGGCCTGGGAGATGGGCGACTACGACACGGCGGAGCGGCGTTATACGGAGTGCCTGGAACTCTCCCGCAAACAGGGTAAGCAGGGAAACCTCGCGGGTTCTCTGATTAATCTGGCGCTGGTGGCCAAGGACCGGGGAGACGTGCCGAAGATGCAGCAGATGCTGCGAGAGAGCATCGCAGCATATCGTGTGCTGGGTCGAGAGGATCGGGTCGGCGACGCGCTGGCAAACCTGGGTGCTGCTCATATGGAGCAGAACGACTATGCCGCAGCCGAACCGCTGCTCAAAGAGAGCCTGGAGATTCTGGAGAGAGCCAGAGACCTGGCGACGATGGCGAGTACGCTAGGCAATCTGGGAGAACTGGCCTGTATCCAGGGGGATGCTGCGGCAGGCCGCACCTATCTGGAGCGCGCCCTGGAGCTGGATATTGAGGGACAGTTGCGCCTGGACACGATCAATACCCTCTTCTGGTTGGGGCAGACCCTGTTTCTGGAGGGAGAAGTCCGGCGCGCGGTGCGCGTTTGCGGCGCGGCGGAGGCGTTGCGGGAACAGGCCGGCAAGGCGCTCTCCGCCTACGAACAGAGCCATTTTCCGCGCTACCTCCAGCCCCTGCGGGACAGCCTGCCACACGAGGAATTCGAGGCGCTCTGGAGTGAGGGCCGCCGCCTGACGTTAGAGGAAGCCATTGCGGAGGCGCGCCTCCGCCCCCCTGCTCCCCGTTCTCCCTCCTGATGGGCGAGAAAACAGGGGACAGTCTGCATCTATTTCGACCGATGTCCCCTACACCCCGGTCCCTTGTAGACCTATCTTATACCCAGGAGGTTTCAGTCTTGCCTACCTATAACCCCGTCAGCCTCGACAGCACCATTCCGACCTTCGACAACAACGGCATCGCCTACTTCACTCTAACCGTCACGTTGCAGAATACTCCCCCGCCTGGTGGGGTATCGGTTATGCTGTACAGCAATCCGGCGGATCTCAATCTGAGCAATCCGTACACGTTCACCAGTGCGACTCAGCAGATATCGCTCTCCACCACCAGCGCAATCACGCAGCAGACCGTAGTGAAGATCACGGTCAACTCGGATGGCGTAAATATGTGCCGAGCCGTTCCCATCTACCCGCCGCCACAGACCAGCCCTTCCGGCAGCAATGTGCCGTGCTAAAAAGGATATCGTCCCTCCCACCTACCCGAAAGTACGCGACATGCTTTTGGGCGGAAAGAAGGGCCTGACTACTCGCTACCCCTAGCGCGATGTGGACGCATTACGGGTATTATGGAGGGAGCAAGAATGACACTCCGAAAGGAGGGCGATTGCTCCCTCACTATGCAACTCAAAGAACTGATAAAACCACCGAAAGCGCTGGGGTTCGATCCCGACCATCTTCAACTTGCCGAAGCCCTGCTGCAACGCGGCCTTGCCGATAACCTCTACTCCGCCGCTGTCGCCATCGTGCTGCGCCATGGCATGATCGCCGCTCAGACCGTTTTGGGACAGGCGCAGCCCGCCGCCACCCCTCCTATTCCCACCACCCTCGACACGATCTTCGATATGGCTTCCGTCAGCAAGACGGTCACCGCGATCCTGCTGCTGCAGAGCGTCGAGCGGGGGCTGCTCCAGTTAGGCCAGAGCGTAAAGTCCCTGCTTCCCGAAGCCGAGAACGCGCCCGTCGGCGCGGTCACCCTGCGCCAACTCGCCACGCACACCAGCGGCCTGCCTGCCTGGAAAGCCCTCTACCAGACGAAGGCGCCCTCCGCGCTGGCAGACATTCTCACCACACCGCTCGAAACCGAGCCCGGAACAAAGTACACCTACTCCGACCTGGGCTATATCACTCTGGGCGAAATCGTCTCCCGCGTCAATGCCAGGCCCCTGGATCAACTCGCGCACGAACGGATCTTCGCCCCGCTCGGTATGACCCGCACCGGTTACAATCCCGCCCCCGAACTCCGCAGCAATATCGCCGCGACAGGGCACTCCCGCGACCGGGAGGGGCAGACTAACGTCGGCGTCGTGCATGACGAGAACGCCCATGGACTTGGCGGCGTCGCCGGACATGCCGGGGTCTTCTCCTGCGCTCCCGATCTTGTCCGTTATGCCCTCGCGCTGGCCTACCCTGCATCCGCCGCGCACTTTATGCTACCGCCGCTGCTCAGCGTTCCGACACGCCATCTCGCACAGCGCAGCCAGATCGCCAACCCTGCCGTCGGGAGCCACTCCATCGGTTGGTTCACCCCGCCCAACGGGTATCTCCCCCGTGGCGACCTGCTGTCCGACCGTGCCTACGGCCATACCGGCTTCACCGGAACGCTGCTGCTTTTCGATCCCGAATACGACCTCTCCCTCATCCTGCTCACCAATCGCGTCATCAGCCCAAGTGATGGCAACGCCTTCCTGCGATTGCGGTGGATCTACGCAAACATCGTTGCGGGAGCGCTTGTAGGATAAACCGGGAAACCAGGCAATTCCCCTATTGACGAAATGAGGGATCTGTGCTAAGATGTTGTGGGGCAGAGAAGCCCATGCAGTGCCAGGGTGGCCGTACAACTCGTACAGAACCTATATTTACTGTACTCGTCGCTCATCGATCCATTCTCAGGATAAGGCATACCACCCGTTTAAGCAGATTGCTCCGTCCGCAGCATTTCTAACGAACGTTACTCCCCCGCTTACAGGTGACACGCCTCCGACTGGATCATTCAAGGGAGGAAATCATGACCGAAAAGGCCAAAGTGAATCGGGGATTTACCCTGATCGAATTGCTCGTCGTCATCGCTATCATCGCTATTCTTGCCGCCATTCTTTTCCCTGTCTTCGCGCAGGCGCGCGAAAAGGCCCGCCAGACTACCTGCGTCTCCAACCAGAAGCAGATCCTCCTGGGGGTCATGATGTACACACAGGATTATGATGAGATGTACCCCGTCGGAGAGCACTTCCCCGTCCATTGGGATGGGAACATCAATACGGACGACCAGGACGTAGGCATCGAAAATGAGATCGATCCCTATGTCAAGGCCGGCGATCCGTGGGGGCCGGAGCGCGCCTCCAGCATCTGGAAATGCCCGTCGGACCCGATGCGGCGTGACGACTGCGACGGCGCTCCGGGCGTCGGTACCGGTTACGACATCAGCTACGCTTTCACCAACTACGATCCAAACAACCCGAACAAGTTCGGGGTCTTCTCCTACACAGCGGGCGTCAATTCGCAGACGCTGGCGGGGGTCGGCGCTCCTGGCGACACCGTCATTATGTGGGACTGGTGGAACCCCCAGGCCTACTCCCGCTTTATCGCCGTCACCCGCACCAATATGGCGGGGCTGCTCCAGTTCCCTGTCTATCCGGGCTATATTGACATCGGCGACAACTGCGGCGACGGCTATCGCTGGCACTTCGCCATCGGAGGCCATAACGGTATGACGCCCTTCGGGTTTGCGGACGGCCATGTCAAAGCCATGAAAGCCAGCAGGCTGTGGAATGTCAACAGCAGCGGCGTATGGAACGGGTTGGCTCCCAACCTGATGCACTGGGACGCCCAATACCACGTCGATTAGAGAGGAACCATCATGCCGAAACCATCTGCCGGCGGCATGGAGCCGGGCAATGTGGGCAAACTCGTGTTCGCGGTCGTTGCGCTGATCGCTGCGGCGGGCTTTCTCTTCTGGTACATCCGTAGCAATCAGGAGCATGAGGTAGGCCATGCGGAGCAGCCGCCCGGCACCAATATCAAGCTCCAGGAGATGAAAGCGATGAAGGAAGGGAAGTCTCCCGACGGCAGCGCCGCGCCCGCTACCAGCAGCGACTCCGGATCCGCTCCCGATGCCAAAGCCCCGGGCGGCGCCAAGGATCCGATGTCCCTGGGAGATAAGTAGCACCCACGGTGCGGCATCCGAACAGGAAAGGCTTCTCTCCCGTTAAACGCCGGTCTCAGCACGTGCTGGACGCCTCGTGTCCAGCACGTGCCCTTCAGGAACCAATCCTCGCCATGCGTTCGAAACGAACTCCGCCAACCTCCGCTTCCAACCCTCGTCCCTCACCAGAACCTCTCTCGCCTCCCGCAAAGCGCCCGACTTCGGGGCGCGTGGTCGTGCTTCTCCTCGTGCTCGTCATCGCCATTGCGCTCGGAATACGCCTCTGGCATGACCATCAGCAGGCATCGGGGCCTCCCAGGGATCTCGCAGAGGCGGAGCGCCGTGCGAATGAACAGCCTGCGGATCTTCAGGCGCAACTCGACTGGGGAAGCATGCTGCTGACAGGCGGACGTGTACAGGAGGCTGCTCAGGTCTTCTCACGCGCCTCCCAGCTGGCCCCTCAGGATGCCCGTCCCTATGTCTGGCTGGGCATGGCTGCGGTAAAGCAAGGGCAGTCGGAGCAGGCGAAGTCCTACTTTGCCCAGTCGCTCCGCCTGGCGCCTGAGGATGCCGACGTCTGGCGCGCGCTGGCGGAGTTGCAGCAACACGACCATCAGGTGCGGGAAGCGCTCGCTTCCTATGAGCATGTGACGCAACTGCACTCCAACGATGCTTTCGCCTGGAGGCAGGTGGGCGCCATGGACATGGAGTTGGAACTTCGTGCGCGGGCGCAGGAAGCCCTGCAGCGGGCACTGAAACTGGAACCGGGCGATAAGCGGACGCTCTTACGGCTGGGAGCGCTGGATGTCAGCCTGGGGCAACTGCCGGAAGCGAAACCGCTCTTCGAGCAGGTCCTGGCGCAGGATCCTGCCGATCCCGAGGCGCTGCTGGGAGCCGCCGAGGTGGGATTGCAGCTCGACCCGTCCCCGGAGGGATTGCAGCGAGCGCAGCAGCAGATCGAGCAGGCGATCCGGAAGCAGCCTACCGGCAAAGCGCACCTGCTACTCGGGCGCATCGCCTTACAACAAAGAGCGCCGGACCGGGCAGTGGCCGAATTCAAACAGGTGCTTGCGATGGACAAAACGCAGAGATTGGCTTACAACTACCTATCACAAGCCTATGCGGCATTAGGTAAGGGGGACCTGGCCCGGAAAGCCGCGGCAGACTACCAGGATGCCGAAGCCCGCAGCAAGGCCAACCAGGCAACCCAAAACGGCGAAGGGGTGGGGCATTGAGGGATTGTCACGCTCCACATCGGAGGTTCACTTGTGCTTTGCTCGCTTCGCTCGCTCTCTCTGCGGGCTGCCACTCTGCGTCCCCTCCCCCTGCAGCCCCCCCACAAACCGCGCTCCCTCCTCGCGCTACGGGGTTATTTCGCGATGTGGCCGCAACAGCCGGACTGAACTTTCGCTGGGGACACTCTGACCTGGATCAGCTCACCATTCTCGACACCATCGGGCATGGCTGCGCTTTCCTGGACTATGACGGCGATGGGCGACCGGACATCCTGCTCGTCGGCAATGCGGGCGCCAGGCTCTATCATAACCAGGGCGACGGCACCTTCGCCGATGTCACTGAACACGCCCTGCCGAAACCTCCCGCCCAGGCCCATTTTCTCGGCTGCGCCGTCGCAGATTACGATGGCGATGGTCACCCGGATATCTTCCTGAGCGGCTATGGCTGTACGGCGCTCTACCATAACGAAGGCAACGGCATCTTCCGGGACGTAACGTCCGGCTCCGGGCTGGAGGCGCGCGGCCCTTACGATTGGACCACCAGCGCCGCCTGGGCCGATGTGGATGGCGATGGCCGCCTCGATCTCTATGTATGCCGCTATGTCCGGTTCACTCCGGAGAGCCGACAATTCTGCGGTTACAAGGGGTTGGATAGCGCCGGGCTGAAGATGGCTTGCGGGCCGGCCTCCTACCCTCCTCTCCAGGGTTCGCTCTATCATAATGAGGGCGGCGGCCATTTCAAAGATATTACCAGAGTAGCCGGGATGGGCGATGCGCACGGCAACGCCCTGGGATGCCTGTTCTGCGATTTTAATGGCGACGGCAAGCCCGACCTCTATATCGCCAACGATACCCGCCCTGCCGACCTCTATCTGAACCTGGGGAAGGGGCGCTTTCGCAATATCGCGGTCGAGACCGGAACCGCGTTCGGAGCGGATGGCCAGGCCATGTCCGGCATGGGCCTCGATTGGGGCGATTACGACAACGATGGCCGCTTCGACCTGCTGGTCGCCAACTATGCGGGCCAGCCGAAGAGCCTCTATCACAACGAAGGGAACCAGCTCTTCACCAACGCTACCTATCAGAGCGGGATCGGCGCGGCCTCCCTGCGCCCGCTCACGTTCGGAGCGGTCTTCCTCGATTACGACAACGATGGACTGCTCGACATCGCCTTTACCAACGGACACGTGCAGAGCCGGGTGGAGCAGGTCGAGCGTGAGAACAGTTATCGGCAGAGCGCGCAACTGTTCCGCAACGTGGGCGGCGGACGCTTTACAGACCTGAGCGCGGAGACTGGGCCGGACTTTACCCGCAAGATCGTCGGCAGAGGCATTGCGGTCGGGGATTACGATGGGGATGGGCGACTGGACCTGCTTGTGGTGGACGACGAGGGAGCGCCCCTACTGCTGCACAACGAATCCCGCACTCCGAGCCACTGGCTCTCCTTGCGTTGTCTGCGCGCACCCGGTGGCCCGGACGCGGTCGGGGCGACGATAGAGGTCCTGGCTGGCGGGAAAAAGCGGATCGGGGAGGTCCGTGCAGGCGGAAGTTACCTCTCGACCAACGCTCCGGAGATCCACTTCGGTCTGGGCAACGCCATACAGGCGGACGAGATCCGGGTCCGTTGGCCCGACGGGCGCACCGGCGTCTTTCCTGCCGTCGCAGCCGATCACTGCTATGAACTCGTGCCGAACCGTCCCACCCCGATACGCTTAAGGTAGGGTTAGGTAGGATCTTGCCAGCGGCCCATATTGCGGAATTTGAGATAGCGGGCCTGGAGCAGTTCATCCGGGGCGAGCTTCCCTAACGCAGCCAGGTGGCGGGCGATGGCCTGCTTTAAAGTCGCGGCGGTGGCTGCGGGGTCGCGGTGTGCGCCGCCCAGGGGTTCCGGCAGCACTTCGTCCACCAGGCCGAACTGGAGGGCGTGGTGCGCGGTAAGCTTCAGGGCCTCGGCGGCCTCGGCGGCGCGGTTGCGGTCGTTCCAGAGGATCGCCGCGCAGCCCTCCGGGGGAATGACCGAGTAGACCGAGTGCTCCAGCATCAGGACGCGGTCGCCGACGGCGATGCCCAGCGCGCCGCCGCTGCCGCCCTCGCCGATCACGGCGACCACGATGGGAATGCGGAGCATCACCATCTCGCGCAGGCAGATGGCAATCGTCTCGCTGATGCCCTCCTCCTCCGCCATCAGGTTCGCTTCGGCGGCAGGGGTGTCCACAAAGACGATCAGCGGCTTGTTGAACTTCTGCGCCATCAACATGAGGCGCAGAGCCTTGCGGAACCCGGCGGGGCGGGCGCTGCCGAAGTTGCGCAACTGCCTCTCCTTGAGGTCGCGGCCCTTCTGATGTCCCATGACCACCACGGACTCGCCCCGGAACCGGGCGACGCCCCCCACAATGGCCGGGTCGTCGGCATTGGTACGGTCTCCGTGCAGTTCGAGGAAGTCCTCGAACATCAGGCGGATATAGTCGAGGGTATAGGGCCGGTCCTTGTGTCGTGCCATCTGTACCTCATGCCAGGGCGTCAGGCTGGCGTAGATCTGCCGCGCCTTCTCCACACGCAGCGTCTCCACCTTGGCGATCTCCGCCGCCATATCGATTCCCTTCGCCAACGCATCCTCCCTCGCCGCGGGATCGCCGGCGACACGCTTCAATTCTGCGATCAAGGCGTCCAATTCCTCCAATGGCTTCTCAAAATCAAACGGCTCATTGAGCATTCGCCCGCTCCTCCGAGAAAAACGCCAGCAACTTGGCCAACGTACTCCGCATCTCTTTCCGCGGCACGATGCGATCCACCATGCCGCAGCGATACTGGAACTCCGACGTCTGAAAGTCGTCCGGAAGTTTGACGCCCATGTTCTGGTTGCCGACCCGCAGCCCGGCGAACCCGACGGTCGCGCCCGGCTCCGCAAGGATCACATCGCCCAGCGAGGCGTAGGAGGCATAGACGCCCGCCGTCGTGGGGTGCGTCAACACGATCACATAGGGCACGCCGGCGCGGTCCAGGCGGGCTGCCGCCGCGCTGGTCTTCGCCATCTGCATCAGGGAGAGCAGGCCCTCCTGCATTCTGGCTCCGCCCGAAGCCGTGAAGATCACCACCGGCAGCCGCGCACTCTCGCCGTACTCCATCACGCGGACAATCTTCTCCCCCGCCACGCTGCCCATCGAGCCGCCCATAAACCCGAAATCCGCGATGCCCAGCGCCAGCGGCTTGCCCTCGATGCGGGCCAGCCCGGTCGAGAGGCCGTCGTTCAGGCCGGTCTTCGCCTGGTCACGGGCCAGTTTCGCACTGTAGTCCGGGAAGCCGAGCGGGTCCAGCGAAGTGACCTCCGCATGCATCTCCTCGAAGCTGCCCTCGTCCACGGTGAGCAGCAGCCGCTCCTTGACCGACAGACGATGATGATAATCGCACTTGGGACAGACGTTGAAGTTCCGTTCCACATCCCGAGCAAACGAGATTTCGTTGCAATTCGGACATTTGCTCCAGAGACCGTCGGGAACCACTGCCTGTGTCCCTCCATTGCGGCTATGCCGCCGAAACCAACTGCCTCGCGCCATAAAAGAGCGTTCCTTTATCTATGCCTGCTTGTCTGAGCAGGAAAAACGCCATCGGTCGGCGAAACGGTGGAGGCCCCTGCGGGGCGCAATCCCTCCGAAGAAGGAACCTTCGCGATGAGTCTACCCGAATGGCGTAAAGAAATAGATCGAATTGATGAGCAGGTGATTCAATTATTGAATCATCGGGCAGAGTTGGTCCAGCAGATCGGCCACGCCAAGTCTTCCACCCGCTCCCACTATTTTACCCCCGAACGCGAATATAACATATTCAAGCGCCTGCTTTCCCTGAATAAAGGTCCGCTGGACGCGACCGCCATCCGCGCCATCTATCGGGAGGTCATCTCCGCCTGCCGCGCCCTGGAGAAGCCGCTCACAGTGGCGTTCCTGGGACCGGAGGGCACCTTCAGCCACCTGGCCAGCATCGCCCGGTTCGGAACCTCCTGCCACTTTGTGCCGACGGACAGCATCGCGGAGGTCTTCTCGCAGATCGAGCGGGGCAGCGCGGACTACGGCATCGTGCCGGTGGAGAACTCCTGGGCGGGCGTGGTGCCGGAGACGCTGGACACCTTCATGAACTCGAATTTGCGGGTCGTCTCGGAGGTCTATCAGTCCATCACACACAATCTATTGACGCGCTGTGAGGCGCTGGAGGGGATCAAACGGCTCTATACGCACTTCCAGCCACTGGCGCAGTGCCGCCAGTGGCTGACCAATCATCTGCCGGGCGTGGAGAAGGTCGAGGCGTCCAGCACCTCCAGGGCGGCGGAGATGGCGGCGCAGGATGCGGAGAGCGCGGCCATCGCGACCTCGCTGGCGGCGGAGCGGACAGGCCTGCCTATCCTCTGCGAACATATCGAGGACAACCCCTCGAACCGGACCCGCTTCCTGGTGCTGGGCTACAACGAGCCGGAGCCGACCGGCAAAGACAAGACCTCCCTGATGTTCTCGGTCCACAACCGCGCCGGGGAGCTGGTCCATGCCCTCAACGCCTTCGAGAAGTACGACGTGAACCTGACCATGATCGAGTCGCGTCCCACCAAGACCGCTGCCTGGCAGTACTTGTTCTACATCGACGTCCAGGGCCACACCAAAGACATCTCGGTAACGAAAGCCATCAGCCTGCTGAAAGAGCACTCCCTGTTCGTCCGCGTCCTGGGTTCCTATCCGGAGTCGAGTTAACCTTTCCGGCGTTGAAACGCCGTTCTGATACACAAAGTCCGCCTTCGCGGACTCCATCTCCCCATCTTCCCAGCGAGGTACGCAATCTGCGGGGAAGAGCAGATTTGGATGCGCGGAGCGCGACCTCTTTTGGAGAGCGGGCAAGGATGAGGTTGCAGTCCGCGAAGGCGGACTTTGTGTATCAGAACGAGGTTTTAACCTCGTGGAAAATCACAAGGGAGTAAACTCCCTTGCGCAAAGTTGTGGGTTCTGAAGATCAACCGCACCGAACAGGTTCACCGGCCAATCCGAATAAAAAACATCGGACGTCTGGAACTGGGGGAATAACGAATCGGTGGCTCCGATCTCCGTGCTGTCATCCCCAAAGAATGTGAAACCGAACGGATCGGAGCTAATCCCCGTGAAGAAGTCATCAAAGAGTGGAACCATTGGGTCAGAACGGTCGTTGCTTACTGTCACCGTCATGTCATGTGTAAACGTCGCAAGAACACGCCTCATCGCGACTGCGAACTCATAGCGCGTTAAACCGCGCTCGCCATAGAAACGTCCATTGGGATACCCGATTAGAATGCCCTTGCTCTCCAAATCAGTAACGGCCTCGTACGCCCAATGATCCTGCTGCGGTTGCCACGCATCGAATGGGACCTGAGCCTGTGCAGGTCTGGTGAGAGATAGCAATGCGAGAGCGGTAACGAGGCAGGACAGGAACGTTTTCATGGCTATACCTCCAGGAACGGAAGCAGGCTTCAGTCGAAGACCGGCGGGCCGGATTGGGGTGAGTGGGGGCTGCGGGATTCGAACCCGCACTGGACAGATTTTCGTACCACTATAGCTTTCGCTACGCTGTGGTCTGGACTATGCCTTTGCCTTTTACTTTCGCAGTCAGGCAGGAGCCGTCTAGTCTCTACACGTTCCTCTGTAACAAGGCTTCGCTCGGCGTTGCCATTTCAGGTTTCGCCGAATTTGACTCCATTCATGCCTGGCATTTCTGTCAGGATGCTCTGTATCTCTAAAGTCTGCTGCCTCTGCCGTTGGGCTAAGCCCCCTGATCTGCCATATTATATCGTTTGCAAGGTGTTACGTCAAGGCTGGACTTTGATCTTTACAGATGGCATGATATGCCACCTGCCGAAATCGAAGCCAATTGCCCCTCGGAATGAGATGCTGCCTCTCTCAGGTAGATACCCATTCTTACAGTTTTTCATCCGGACCCCCATCTTAATACCCTATCTTTCGCACGTGCGAAAGATAGGGTATAATGAAAACATGAACGAGAAAGTTGGATTGGCGCTCTTACGCACGGAGTTTCCGAACATCACCGGGCTTGCTATCGAGGATTGGCACGCCGGGTGTGAGGCTGGATCTGCGGATGTCCGGTTTCTGGCAGGAGGGATCTGGTTCGCCGTTGCGTTCAAGGCGGCGGCGAACACAGAGCAGATTAGTTCCGCTCTCCGCAAATGGTCGGTCACACCCGAACGACAGGCCGTGCCACTTCTCGTCGTGCCCTATATGGGAGAGGCAGGGCGCGCGTTATGTCGCAGCGCACGCATCGTGTGGGTCGACCTTTCGGGCAATGCGGAAATCACGACAGGGCCAATCCATATCCGAATTTTGGGCGAACCCAATCGCTACAAGCGTTCCGGACGTCCGGAATCGCTCTTTGCCCCCAGGAGCGCGAGGGCCGCGCGCGTCTTCTTGATGGACGTACAGCGGACATGGCTGCAGACCGAACTTGCCAGGGCGACGGGGCTGAGCGCCGGTTATCTCAGTCGCCTGTTACCCAGGTACGAGGAAGCAGGTTTCCTTGAGTGCGACCATGAGGGCAGAAGCTTGCGCTATCGCGTCACGAACCCGAATGCGCTGCTCGATGCCTGGTACGCAGACTACGATTTCAACCATCATACGATCCTGCGAGGGCATGTAGCAGCCCGTGGCGGACCGGAATTGCTCCGGGAACTGTCGGCAACTCTGACCAGCCGTGGAGTTGAGCATGCCGCGACCGGCCTCGCGGGCGCATGGATGTGGGAGCCTTTCGCGGCGTTTCGCACGGTAACGCTCTATTTATCGGCCTGGCCCAGCCAAGATCTGTTGGCGGCGTTGGGTTTCCATGAAGGGGCGCGCGGAAGCAACACCTGGCTCGTTGTACCGGATGATGCCGGGGTATTCACCGGCGTGCAAGAGCGCGACGGCATTCGTTGCGCAAGCCCCGTCCAGGTCTATCTGGACCTGAAGGGCCAACCCGAGCGTGCCGAAGAGGCGAGGGTTGAACTCAGACGCGTACATCTTGCCTGGTCAGGCACCGAACAGGAGATCAAGCCGTAATGGACGAGCGTAAGACGATTCTGGACTACTCGCCTGAGACCTATGAACGTGTCCGCCAGGCGCTGCTGCATGTTGCCACTGTACTGGGCGACTGGATGGAGCAGGTGACCTTGATCGGTGGCGTGGTACCTTCTCTGCTCGTTCCTCCGAATGCACTACCCGAAGGCGTGGACCCCACCCCGGTACTGCGGATCTGGATCTTGGACTGCAACTCTCTGTACTCACCAATGAGGGGTACGCTACCATTTCGGAACTGTTGCGGCAGGCAGGCTATAGCCCTGTGGCGAAAGAGGAAGACCGGATCCGGCGTCAGACCTGGCGCACAAATCCTGTGCTGGGGCCAATCGTGACGATTGATTTCCTGATCGCTCGCAGTCCCGAACAGCCGCCAACGACGCGCGTCCAGAACCTTGAGGCCGATTTCGCCGCCCTGATCGCCGATGGGCTGCAACTCGTGGAGCGGGACAGGCGCAAGATACCGATCTCCGGCCAGACGTTGCGCGGCGAGCGCGCAGAACGCTCAATATGGGTATGCGGTCCAGCCTCCTTTGTTGTGCTGAAGGCGCGTGCGATCCACCTTCGCGAGAAACCCAAGGATGCCTTCGACCTGTACTACGTTTTGATGAACATAGCGGGCGGCATCGCTATCGTAGCGGACGCGCTACGTCCGATGCTGGACGACAAAGATGCCGTGGAGGCTATGGAGTTCCTACAGAAAGCCTACCTGACAATAGATAGCATCGGTCCCTCTCGTGCTGCGTTCTTCCTGTATGGAGAGCGGGGACCTGAAACACAAGAGGACTATGATAATCTCGCAGCCTCCGCGCACGCTTATGTCAACCGCCTACTGAAAGCACTCCAATAGTCCCATTCGAGCGGCTGCCACCGCATTATTCAACCGTATCCTGGAGCCAAGAAATTATGCCGACCTTTCCGACCACTCACGACAAACTGAGGGCAACGACACGTGAGCAGGTGATTGCTCATGCCTTAACCGCTAGAACCCCCACTGAGATCGCTGCCGCAAAAACAGTGCTTTCAGACTGGCTGGACAAACATCCCGATGATACTTCCACGGAAGATTTGTTTGAAGTGCTTGCGCTACGATCAAGCGATGAATAAACTCGCGCTATCTTTATCCTATTCAAACGTCCGTTTGAGAACCATACGCTCCTTTCCCCTTTTCCCCTCCTTGTATTGATCTTTTGCCCCATCATCGGGTAATCTTGACTAACACAAACGGTCATTTCAGAACATTACACGAGGCTAAGATCAGCAATGAACATCTACCTACGGCAAATGTATCCAATTCCCCATCCCGAACACTATAAATTACACCTAGCCTGCTACAACGGGACTTTCCAACCTTTAGATGTGTTCGTCCGCGATAGGGAAGATTGGGATGGATGGAACAGATGGAGAGGGAGTCGCGATGACTTCAACCGACCCTATATTTTTTCCCTGATCGACTTCTATCCGCAAAGAAATACATGGTTGTTTGGAGGAGCGTATCGCATACTTTCACGGCAGCCGGTCAATCGCTCTCGGAGCTATGAAATCGAGTTGCTTGAGGAAAGTCAGCCATTTATCGGTCGCTTAAAGGTTGCATTGGAGCGCCCTGGTCGCGCAAGGGCAGTGAACTTCGAGAATCATTACAATAGCCTGGTTGTCGCTGAAGTATTGCCTGGACCTTACACGGGTGAACCATTTCGTGGTTACGATGAGATTGATATCGCATTTTCGATGTTGGAGAACATTGTAACAAATCAGCATCCGGATTGGAAGACTGCTCTGGAGAACGCAAAGGGAGTGTACCTGATTACAGATACAAGTAATGGAAAACGATATGTTGGGTCGGCATATAGCGAGAACGGGATTTGGTCGCGCTGGACCTGCTATATCGGAACTGGACATGGCAACACCGATGAGCTGACACAGCTTATCACTCAGTATGGGATAGAGTACGCACGTCAACACTTCAGATTCGCCCTACTCGAACATATAACCGTGAAAACCGATGACAAATCCATCATCCAAAGAGAACAGTATTGGAAGAAGGTGCTTCTATCACGTGGCGACTACGGATACAACAGGAACTAAGCTGAGCGACCTTCCGATGGTTACATAAATACCCAAACCGCCGTTATGTTCGGTGGCTACTGGTAAATGTAGAGATCCATGCCTGATCCCGCTCCGACGTGATCGCCGCCTCTATGACTTCCTGGACCCTGGCCCCCTCCGCGAAGTCAGGAGAGATCTCCTGATCGTTGAGGATGGCATCTATAAACAGCCGGTCGCCGACCGAGAGGTAGGTAAAGACCGAGAAGGGGTTGCTCCGGTCGGCTGCGCCCCAAAAACGGGCCGGGACAGGCAACCCTCGAAACCGGGACTTGCCGTCGCGGATGCCCCGAATTTTGAGGTTGTTCAAGGAGATACCGACCTCCAGCGTGCCCTTTTCGCCATGCAGCGTGATCTGGTGCTGGATGCCCCGCTCCCCCACATGCCCCACGGTGCTGACCTGAATCACCCCCTGCGCGCCCCCGGCAAAGCGCACCGATAGCAGGGCGGCATCCCAGGCCGCCTCGACCGGCTGCGCGTCGGCGTCGCGACGCGCCACATAGCGTCCCAATTGGGCGCTGACGCCGACTATCGGCCCGACATACCAGTGCGCCAGGTCAATCGCATGCGAACCCAGATCTCCCAGTGCGCCCAGGCCACGCTGGGGATCGAAGCGCCAGCCGAGCCCGCCGGAGCGCCCATAGCCGATGAAGTGCTGGATGGTGCAGTGGTAGCATCGCCCGATGTAGCCCGCGTCGAGCAGCGCCTTCACATAGCGATGCACCGGCAGGCCGCGCAGCGTAAAGAACACCATCGTCTTCACGCCTTTTGCTGCTGCCTTGTCAGCCATCTCGCGCGCCTGGTCGGCCTTGAGTGCCAGGGGTTTTTCACACAGAACGTGCAGGCCCGCTTCGAGCGCCGCCATCGTGATGGGATAGTGGAGGTCGTCGGGCGTGGAGACCACCAGCGCGTCCAGGCCGCCGGAGGCGATCATCTCGCGATAATCGCTGTAGACCGCCGGGATGGCATACTTCCGGGCCATCGCCTCGGCCCGCTCCCGGTTGCGGCCACAGATCCCGGTGATTCGCGCCCCCGGATGGCTGCGGAGGTTGGGCAGGTGCATCTCGTCCGCCCACCAGCTCGTTCCCACAATCCCGACGCGCACGTGGTTCATCAGATTCTCCCTGATTGCGCCCCTTGAGGGGCCATACTTCCTTCCG
>Ga0070734_10002886_pt1 | contig 19428 bp, 16 predicted proteins | sample Coa_R1_8_FD_66444 | JGI IMG/M metagenome (GOLD analysis project Ga0070734, IMG submission 66444) | Surface soil microbial communities from Centralia Pennsylvania, which are recovering from an underground coalmine fire - Coalmine... | ecosystem: Environmental > Terrestrial > Soil > Unclassified ... | reverse complement strand
GGAGACGACGCCTCCCACCGAGCGGCTGCACGCCATGCTGGTATGGCGCGTACTCTTCCGCTTCGACAGCGTTCGGGACTACTATCAGAGCTTCACCGAGATGTTCGCTGCGATCCGCCCGATCTATCTGGCGCGCCGCGAACGCTATTTCGCGGCGGAGGCAGCGGTGTTTGCCGGCGTGTTGGAGCAGGGCAATAAAGAAGGCGTTTTCACGTTCGAGAGCGCACACGCCACAGCACACACGCTGCTGCTGGCAACCAATGCGCTGCTGCCCTTCAGCCTGAGCGCGCGGGAGTTGGGCGCGCGGGAAGTCGTCGAGGCGAAAGTCCGTTCTGTCGCAGACCTGATGCTGCGCGGGTTGCAGACCGGTTAACTTCCAATGAGCCTGAACAAGGCGGAATCGTTACAAAAACCAAGGAGAGAGGAATGCGAATTTCGATGGGAATACTCACCGCCGTTCTGGCGACCACGGCGTGCATGCCGTTACAAGGGGCGAAAGCCCAGCCCTCCGGCCCGGATCAGCCCGACATGGTCCTGACCGCAGAAACCCGTACGCAGATCATCGCGAACCTGTTGGGTAAGCTGGATGCCAACTACGTCTTTCCGGATGTTGCCAAAAAGATGGACGCCGCGCTCCACAAGCGCCTGGAGAACAAGGAGTACGACAAAGTCACCAGCGCCAAATCGTTTGCGGAGCTGCTCACCAAGCACCTCCAGGAGGTGAGCCACGACGGACATCTCCGGGTCCGGTTCAGTTACGAGATGCTGCCGACACGCAAAGAGGATGACCAGCCTTCGGCGGCGGAGATAGAGCAGTATCGTACCTGGAACCAGCAGGTGAACTTTGGCTTCGAGAAGGTGGAGCGGCTGAACGGGAATATCGGCTATCTCGACCTGCGCGGCTTTTTTGACCCGGAGATGGGCGGCGATACCGTCGCCGGAGCGATGACGCTGTTGGCGAATACCGACGCCCTCATCATCGACCTGCGCCAGAACGGCGGGGGCAGCCCGGAGATGGTCCAGTTGATCTGCTCCTACTTCTTTGAGGGCGAGCCGGTCCATCTCAACGATCTCTATTTTCGGCCCAGCGACACCACACGCCAATATTGGACCCTGCCGCATGTCCCCGGCAAGCGCTATGTGGGCAAAGAGGTCTATATCCTCACCAGCCATCGCACCTTCTCGGGGGCGGAAGAGTTCTCCTATAATATGAAGAACTTGAAGCGGGCCACGCTGATCGGTGAGACGACGGGCGGCGGGGCGCACCCCGGCGACATGGCGCGGATCAACGACCACTTCGCCATCTTCGTGCCGAGCGGGCGGGCCATCAACCCGATCACCAAGACGAACTGGGAGGGAACCGGAGTGACCCCGGACGTCGCGGCGCCTGCCGAACAGGCCCTCAAAACGGCCCAGGTCGCGGCGCTCAAACACCTTCTGGCAAAGACGACCGATGGGCCGCGCGCCGGACAACTGAAGGAGGTACTGGAGACCACGGAGAAGGAGTTGGCTGCGCTTCAGGCCAACAAGACGCCGGAAAAGCCTTAATTCCTCTCTTCTCCCCCTCTCCCCGCACGGGGAGAGGGGCGTAATTACAACAGAGATTGTGCGACCTGTTCGGCTTTGTTGGCAGCGGCTTTGCGCAGGTTCTCCTGTGTGGGTGTCAGGTCCAGCGTGTGCATATTCACCTGCTTGCGAAATTCGCGCACGGCGGTCAGCACCGTTTGCGCCGCCTGCTTTGCCCCGGCGACATCGCCCTGCGCCTTCCGGATCTGCGCCAGATCTACCCAGGCTTCAAACCGCTCGTAAAGCGGGGCGACCTCGGCCCACTGCTCGGCCCATTGCCCGGCTTGCGGCAGATGGCCGGCCTTCAGTTCCGTCTCCGTGAGGAAGCGCAGGGCCTCCGACCGGTAGACGGTGCCCGGTATCCGCTTCAGCAGGTTCTCATAGCCGGCTTGCGCATCCGCCGTCCGGTTGGCATCCGCATAGGTACGCGCGATCATCCGAAGCGCATAGTCCAAATAGGGACTTTGCGAATAGCGATCCACGATCAGTTGATAGTACGTGATCGTCTCCTCGGTCGTCTTCTGCCGATGCCCCTCCAGCCTGGCGCGCGCCTCCGCTGCACTCGCCGCCCAGATGCTCTTGGGCATCCGGCTCACGACCTCATCCAGCCCCTGGTAGTGCTTTACGTTGTCGCCCATCGCATCCCCTTCCTCCGCCGTCAGGCGCCAGGGATTGTTAATCTCCCCCAGATAGCGGGTAAAAGCGGGACCGAACAGCGGCGCGACCGGCAGCGGGCCATACGAGGCGAACTGATACCGGAACCAGATCAGGTCATTATTGGGCAGCGTCCCCCGATGCTGATAGCCATACCCCACCTTCAGGACCGCGCCCGAGATGAGATAGAAGGCGAGGATCCCGGCGACCGCCAGCGACGCCCGGCGGCGCGTCCGAAGCGTGAGAGGCGTCCCCAACGTAAAGACCAGTCGCGAGTGGTACATATAGAGGAGCAGCGCCGCCGCCAGCAGGATCCCCTTGGCAATCCACCAGGATTCGAGGAACGTCAGGTGGTAGGGATTGTTCATTGAAGCGTAGTAGGAGCTCAGCGAACGGAGCGATAGGTAGGGCTGAAGCGGCGCGCCCGGCACCAGATCCATTGCCCAGTAGAGCGCGGCGACGCCGAAACCCACCAGTGGATGGCGATACAACGTGGCAAACGTCAACGCCAGCATGGTGAGAAAGAGCGTCGAGGGGATGCAGGCCAGGATGTCCGGCGCCAGATCATAGGGTTTCAGCCCGGCATAGAACGCGCCCAATGAAATCAGGGCCAATACCCATACTAAGGCCAGCATCACCAACAGGCGCATCACCACGATCCTGCCGATATTCACCGGGCGGGAGGCCAGCACCGCCCCGATGCGGGAGCGATACTCCGCCGACAGCAGATGCGCCCCCAGGAAGGCCGCCAGCAGGGGCGTCACCATCTCCACGCTCCGGGCGGGCAGGTCGGGCGTAAGGAGGCTTGTCGTCAGAATAAACCAGAAGACGGTCAACTGGCTGACGGCCACCGGAAACGCCAACAGGAGCCAGTTATGAAACATCAACACGCGAAAATTGTAACGAAACAGCGTGGACTGGGACATATGCTCCTCTTAAGGTCGCTCGGATAGAAACGCATGGGGGTCAGCGGGGCTCCGCAGCCAGCCGCTCCTGAATGATGCTCTCCAGACTGAACAGGTCGTAGGAATCCACACCGCTCAGCTCCATCTGCACGCGCCGCCGTCGGTCGGTGATAATCAGCTTGGGCTTGGGATTGGCGCGATAGGCGCTGGAGAGCGGCGAGGCTTCGGCCTTATCCGGATTGCTGCCTGTGCCCCAATCCATCACCATGGGAAAGTTCAGTCGTTCGCCTTTGGCAAACGTGGTCGCCGCGCTGTTGTCTTCGTTCACAGTGATAGCCACCACCTGAACCCCTTTCGGGCCGTAGCGCTCCTGCAGATCGTTGAGACGATCCAGCAGCAGCACCGAATCGGAATCCTGCGGCGACCAGATCACCACAAGCAGGATCTTGCCCGCATAGTCCGACAGCCCGATCAGCTTGCCGTCCTGATCCGGAAGCAGAAATCCGGGGGCGCGTTGCCCGACCACGGTATCTTGTTCGCCCATGCGTTCCAGCGCGGGCGCCAGCCGCAGGTGCGGATCGTTCCCCTCCTGGATGAGGGACCAGAAGAGCCAGCCGGTAAGGAGCAGACCAAGAGGCAGACCGAGGCGCACCGACAGGGATGCGGGCTTATCCCCACGCTGAGAGCGACGATACAACAGGAGGGTCAGACAGAGCAGCGTCGCCCCCAAGGCCAGAAAGGCGCTCAAGTTCTGGATATAAGCGGGGAAGTAGAACTTGCCCAGGAAGGACTTCCCGGCCAGGGTCAAGACCCAGTAGAGGCCGACGAGGGCGCCGGCAATGGCGTTGTCGAAGAGCAGCGCCAGGGTAAAGCTCGCGCTGGCGGCGAAGAAGAGGACGCCCGCCGCTCGCAGATACTGCAGGAGATAGGCATCCGCACCCATCAGCCCCCCGCCGGTATACACCCTCCCCACCATGCAGCCCAGAAACAGGGCGAACAGGAACGCATACAACTGCAGCAGCGCTCCCACGAACTTGGCGAACGCCAGCCGTTCCATCGGTTGGGGCTTGGAAAAGACCAGGATGCCGGTACGCAGGCTGGTCTCGCGCACGGCGGCCAGAGAGACCCAGACAATGCCGAGGAAACCCAGCACCTGCCATCCAGCCTCCGCAGCTTCGTAGGCGGACAGCCCCACACCGCGCCCCAGCGTACCGCCCACCGTAAAGCCGAAGAGAAAGGAGAGCAGGACCACAAACCGGAACCCTGCGGTACGCCAGCCGATCCGCCACTCCATACCCACCAGGGCCAGAAGCGATCCTATTGCTGTCCTAGTAGGATTAGCGGGCGCCATTCTGTCCCTCGCGCATCAGCCAGATATAGGCATCTTCCAACGTCGGCTCGACCTGCCGGCAGCGGATCCCCTCCATGGTCTCGGAGACGACGCGGATGTGGAGGCGACCGCCTTCGCGGAGCAATCCGGTCTCCAGGTACTTGCCCCGAGTACCGGGCAACTCCTCCTGCGTGACATCCAGCGCCCACACCTTGCCGCGCACCTCCTCCAGCATTCCGGCGACATCCCCAACATAGCGCACGCGGCCCCGATGCAGGATCGCGACGCGATCCGCGACGGCCTCCACATCCTCGATGAGATGCGTCGAGAGCAGGATCACCCGCTCGCCGCTCAGCTCCGCCAGCAGAGAGCGGACCCGGATACGCTCTTCGGGATCCAACCCTGCCGTCGGCTCATCCACAATGAGGAGCTTGGGGGAATTGAGCAGCGCCTGCGCCAATCCCACCCGCTGGCGCATCCCTCCGGAGAACCCGCCCACGGCGCGGTCGCGCACGCTGGTCAGGTTCATCCTCTCCAGCAGCCCTTCGATGGTCGCACGGCGTTGCTTCGGATCGTGGATATTGCAGAGCAGCGCCATGTAGTCCAGCGTCTCATAGGCCGATAAGACGGGATAGAGGCCGAAATCCTGCGGCAGGTAGCCCAGGATCTGCCGGATCGCCTCCTTCTCCCGTCGCACATTGTGTCCATCTACAAAGGCGGTTCCCTCGGTAGGGTCCAACAGGGTCGCCAGGATCGACATCAGCGTGCTTTTGCCCGCGCCATTGGGGCCGAGGAGTGCGAAAATGCCGTCGGTGATGGTCAGGTTCATCTCCTGCAACCCCACGACCCCGCCCTCGTACTCCTTCCTTAAATTCTGGATCTCGACTTTCAGGGCCGTTTCTCCTTAGTGGCCGACAAAGGCGGAAATGTTGATGCGGCGAATGTTGTTATTCGCCGGGTCTGCGACATAGATGACGCGCTTACCGTCGGTAACGACGCCGCTCAAGGTATTGAACCGGGCGTGCGCCCCATCTCCATCCTGCGCGCCGCGCATCGGGCCGCCGGAAGAGCAGTAGCCCGCCAGCACCTCCGCCTTCCCGTTACGAAGCAGAAACACCGCCCCGGCATCGTTATCCGTCACCAGCCAGTCGTCGCCGAAGGGGCAGAGCGCCCCCGGGTGGCGCAGAGCAGGGCGCGTATTCGGGTCCGTTATCTCTTCCCCACCCGCCACGAACACATTATGGAGTGTCTGCCCTTTTAGCAGCAGCGTGCCCGTCTGTGGGATCGCGACCGCCGTCTGCGAGGCGGCGACCACGGAGGTCGGGGGTCCGGGCACCTCCACGGCGTTCTGGAGGGTTCCATCGGGGCCAATCCGATGCAGGCGTTTATCGCCTGCATCCGCGACGAGCAGGGCCGGCGTCGCCTCCGGCAGGAAGGCGACGCTTGCGGGCAGCGCCGTCGCCTGAGCGCCTTTCAGGGTCGTCACCTCCCCATTCTGGATACGCCGGACGCAGTGATTGCCTGTATCCGCCACATAGACCGCGCCATCCGGCGCGACGCAGACGCCACATGGGGCGTGGAAGCGCGCTTGCAGCGCCGAGCCGTCGGTTAAGCCCTCCTCGCTGCCTGCAAAGGTTGTGACCTGGCCGTCCGGCGTGACCTTGCGGATGCGGTTGTTGCCGGTATCGGCCACATACAGGTTGCCCTGCGTATCCAGCGCCAGCCCGGTAGGGCGATCAAAACGGGCGACATAGCCGATCCCATCCGCATCCCCCGGCTCCAGGTCTCCGGCAAATGTATCTACCTTCACCTGAGTGCTGCCAAGCAGATCCACATGCATCGGGCCGGCGCCGCCGCCGCCGCCGCCGCCTCTTCCCGGCTTTGCCACCTCTTTATAGACCAACCCACGCCACCAGATGGCCTGCACAATGCCCAACACGATAATCACCAGGATCGCCGCCACACCGGGATGAATATGTTTTTGAAATCGCTTCATGGCATTCCCACCTGGTAGACCATGATAGAATCGGTACCCAGAGCGACCAGCAGCAGTTCTCTGTCGCCTGCAGCAAGCACGGCATAGTTTTCGGGCAGGGGTAGCGCGCGCGGCAACTCCTTCCGGACGGTCAGCAGCCAGGCTTTCGGGGAGACGTCGCCATCTACGTAGCAGACCCCACGCTCGGTTTCGTACAGCCGCCCCCGTCCCTCCATCCAGTCGGTAAGCGTCTCCGGCTGATCGTCTTTGCCCAATCGGCGGATACAGACCACTCTATCGAATTGACTGGATTCCCGACTGGGCGCACTCCAGTAGAGCGCGCCGTCCTGCGTCAGGATACTAGACTGGAGCCCCGTCTCGCCGGCGACGCGTTTTGGGGCGCCGTGGAGGAGGGCGATACGGTAGAGGGTCGTGACCCCAGGAGCGCCGGGGCGCATCGCGGAGACATAGATCTGATCCCCGTGGATGCCGATCACTCGCCCCGCGAGCGGTTCCAGCAGCGTTGCGATGATGGTAGAGGCCCCCCCCGACACCGGTACGGCGACGAGCTGCAGCGTCGGCCCAAGCGGAGGCAGCGGCCCGCTGTCGGGGACCGTCGGAGGGAGCTGATCCAACCAGTAGATATGATCTACAGTGAGGTAGAGCCCATGCGGTTCGCGTGGGCCGCTCCAGACCTTTTGCTGCCCGGAGCCATCGGCGGATGCCAGCGTCAGGCTCCAGTGGTCGCCCTCTCGCGCCGCCCAGACGACCTTCCCCTCCGCAACGGCATAAGAGCCGAGGCCGTCCGAGGCCGCTATCGGCTGAAGGCTCGAGGCGCTCGCGCGCATCAACCGCGCGCCGGGTTTGCCGACGCCTTCGAGCCAGTACCAACTCCCCCCGCTCCTCATCGCCTCCTTCACCGGGGCGTGCGCCTGGCCGATGAGGGTAGGATGCATGAAGCGGGCGCGCAGCACAAAGAAGACGGCCAGCAGGCAGAGCAGGCCGATCAGTACCACAGGAAGGCGGTTCGGTTGTACATTGGAGCGGTTCGACAAAGGCGGAACTCGTTCGGGAGGGATCGGTTGCCGATATCCGTTTCGGGCTGGGGTCGGCTGATGGAGGTTCCTGTCTCCCGCACAGGCGCCGGGAACAGGCGTTCAGACTCCAATGTCCCAAAACAGGTAACCCTAACTTCGACAGAGGGGCGAGGATTCCTTCTTTTTTCCTGGGAATACTTCAATTTGCGGTTCTTAACAGGATTTAATTCTGATTTAATAGGATTTTAAGCTAAACCTGTTAGACTTCAGGGGTCGTGCGAACCATCGCTTTGCAACCTATTTTCCGCGCTCCCGCGCCGCACGATGGCCTCTTCGCCTCCCCTCGGGCGTCGGAGACCAACTCCTAATAAGCGATGCCCCAGCCGTTTGCAGACGTCCGGGGCATCTGGAGCGGGGTGTGATTGCGCCACACCCTGACCGGTTGCATTATACCACGCCCCCGCTCCTGCGTCACCCTATTCCCTGTCTGTATGAAAACGCGTGGCGCTCTTGACAATTGCGGGATGCTGCCGGTATAGTATAGCGCCAATTGGAAGCGATCTCGTGATCGCCTCTCCATCTATTCTGTCTCTGTTTCGGAGGAGGACCCGTGCGTATTCGAGCTAAAGAGATCCGCCGCACCCGCAAGCGGGAGCAAGAGCGTCTGGAAACCAGAATCAAGGCCGCCCGTGCTGCTAAGCCCGCCGCAGCCCGACCCGCAGCCCGGCCTGCAGCCCGACCGGCAGCCGCCGCTTCTCGCCCGCCTGCCGCCAAGCCTGCTGCGGCCCCCCGTCCCCCGCGCCCCAAGCCTACGCCCGCGCCCGAATCCGCCCCTGTCCAGGAAGCGCCGGCCGCTCCGGAAGCCGCGCCTGCGGAGAATACCGCCGAATAGCCGTCATCACGAGGCAAAACATGTTCAAGTTCGCTCTGACATTCGCGTTGCTCACGACCCTCGCCCTCGGAGCGAAGGCGCAGAAACTGTACCAGATCGTCGAGACGCGAAGTGGACTGCCGAACGTCTTCATCAAATTGAAGCTCGGGCGTCCGATCACCATCGCCTATTTCGGCGGCTCCATCACCGCCGGAGCCGGAGCTTCCGATGCCGCCAAAACCTCCTGGCGAGCGAAGACCACCGCATGGTTCAAAACGCAGTTCCCCAAGGCCGCCATCACCGAGGTAGATGCCTCCATCGGGGGCACCGGATCCTCCCTCGGCGCCTTCCGCCTGCAGCGCGATGTACTGGATAAGAATCCCGATCTAGTTTTCGTCGAGTATGCCGTCAATGACATGGGAACACCCGATGAGACGGTAGACCGCGCCATGGATGGGATTGTCCGCCAGATACGCCGCGACAAGCCTTATGCGGATATCTGTTTTATCTATACGCTGCATAAGGACATGCTTGCCGACTTCAAGGCCGGGAAGCTCCCTCCCATCATCCTGCGCCATGAGTACGTTGCCGCGCACTACCGCCTTGCCTCGGTGGATCTGGGAGCCGCTGCGGCGGAGCGCATCCAAGCCGGCCAGCTCACCTGGGATGCGTTTTCCAAGGATGTCTGCCATCCCACCGATGCGGGTTACCAGCTCTACGCCGACACCCTCACAGGCTTTCTGGCCGAGTGTAGCCTGCATACGCCTACCCTGAGACAGCTTCCCTACCGAATCTCCCTGGCCTACCGGACCGATGCATGGGAGCATGGGCGCCTCGTCGAGGCTGCCTCGCTCCCCCTCCCTTCCGGTTGGAGCCTGGAAGAGAAGCCTTTTCAGAAGGACTGGCCCCGCGCCCTGGCTTCGAACACCCCCAATTCCCAGCTCACCTATCCGTTTACCGGCGACACCATCGGCCTCTACTACATCCTCGGCCCCGACACAGGCAACCTGGATTATAAGATTGACGATGGAGACTGGAAGGCGCTTACCCCCTTCGATGACTTCTCGCTCCAGTATGCCCGCCCTCAGTACCGCATCCTGGCGGATCATCTCGCCAGCGGCAAACACACGGTGACACTCCGGATCCGTCCCGATTCGGACGCCCGCAGCAAGGGCCACTGGACGCGCCTCGCCTTCTTCATGCTCAACGCACCTCCCTAAGAAATTGTCTACAATAGCGCGCCGCAGGCGCATTCCTTATTCCGTCCGTGAGGACGGTTGGCGCATAGCGCCCCTGAGACGGGGGTTTTCAACCCCCGGAAACTGGACGCGCCTCGCCTTCTTCATGCTCAACGTGTCCCCCTAAGGGCATCAGACGGTATCGTGCCTGGCATTCGGGTCCTCGGGCATCAACAGCCCCGATGACCGCTGCGCTGCAGGAGCGACGGGTGGGAGGGAGCTCTCCGGAGAATCCAGATAGAAATAGGCCGTTGAGGACCAGTCGTCCTGCCGCCAGAAGTTGCACCAGCCCTCCGGGATCGACTCAGCCAGAAGATCCACGGGCTGCTCCAGATCCATCAGTGGAATGAACCCGCCCTCCTTGCCCGTGTCTATGCTGACGGGGATCAGCGGAACCCCCTTCTGCTGGAGTTCGATCACCTTCGCCTTTCCGGTCCCGCCGATGGTCTGGATGGTCACCTCGCAGGCGTCGTCGAAGTAGATGGGGTCGGCGGTGTGGTAGCGATAGAACGCCCACTGCCGGTGGTCGCGGTCGGCGATGAGGCAACCCTGGGTCCGGTGGGCATAGCTCCCCTGCCCCCAGCCCGTGCCGATGTAGTCTTCGGTGCCCGTGCCGCAGAGCGTGGGAAGGGCATCCTCTCCGAAGCGGCACTTCACCTCACCCTCGCCCCACCAGGCTCCCTCATAACGCGCGTCGGCGATCACGCCCAGATTGCACCCCAGAAACCGCCCGCTGCCCTGAACGCGCGGCAAAATCGTGTACTCCGCCCCGAGGGCGTTGGGCGCTTCGCGCCGCCAGTGGGTATGAAAGTAGAGCGTTTCGGGGGTGTGCGTCACATCCATCAGGAGATCCACATCATAGAAGAGGTGCGGCAGGCGCTCCCCGGACTCATTGGTGAGGGTGATGCGGGCCGCGCTGCGGAAGGGCATGGGAATGAAGCAGTTGAAGCTCCGTCCCTCCGGATCGGAGAAGAGGGCGCACTCGAAGGGCGTGCGCCGCCCCAGCCCGACGCCGAAGAAGTCGCCCAACGGGGCCGACACGGCGGGATGGGCGGCATGATCCCAGGTCATGTCGAGGCGCAGGCTCCGCAGCATCTGCGGACTGCGATCACTCACCGTCAGCCAGATGCGGCAGATGGTCCCGCTGCCCTTCACATCCAGTAGGGTCTTCGTCTCTCCAGCCGCAACCTGGTCGAAGGCGTGCCCCTTTGCGCCCTTATTCTCCAGGCCGGCGCGGCCCCGGCCCGGATCCGCATTCTCAAAGCTGAACCAGCGGGTCTGTATCCCGCGCGGTTTTTCGTACAGGTTCATTCTCTGTCCCTCTTATCCCAAATTGGTGTCGGCCTGCAGCGCCGCCTCCAGCATATTACCCGGTAGAAACTGCATCCGGATATGCTCTGCCTCTTCCGCCCTCACCTCCTCGCTCGCCTCGATCTCCCCAAACGCTCTTTTGCTCGCTTCCCCAATATCTTCGATGACCCGCTCGTAGCGATAGTAGGTCAGCGCCGTGCGGTTGATCTCGACCTCGCCGTACCCCTCAAAGAACCAGCTCTCTTCGTGAGGCAGCACAGTGCAGGCGATCCGGGAGCCGACAACAAACAGCAGATCGCGCTCTCTGGGAGCCAGCAAGGGACCGTCCCAATCCACCAGATGGATATCCCCCTCCTCGCTGACCAGTATGTTTGCGCCGTGGATGTCGGCATGGCAAAGGACATTTTCAAAGGGGATGCGCTGCAAATGCCCGGCTAACGTCTCGGCCCGGTCGAGAAGATGCGAGATCAGGCGCTGACGCTCGCTCCAGAACGCGGCCAACTCCGCTGCTGCCGGGCTCTCAAAATGGCCCTCCTCTATCCGGGCCGACAGGCGCCGCACGACCTGCACCGCCGGGTTCGAGAACGCCTCTTCGGGAACCTGCCCTCGCAGCAGTTCGGCAAACCCACCGGAGTGGATCGCATTCAGCGTCGCGCCGAATTCCCGCCACTGGTCCTCCGAGAGCCCCACAAGCTTGGCATTCTCTCCATGAATGAAGGGATAGACGATGACTGAATAGCGCTCCAGGGAGCACCAGAGAGATTGTGCGAGGGTTCGCAGCGGAGCGAGGATATGCGAAATGCCTTGCTCAATGAGGAGTCGAGGAACCAGCAGGCTGGGCAGGGGGATAGCGCCATCCCGGACTTTGACGAAGTACGAATCCCCTTCCGCCGTAAGCGCCTCGTAGACGAAAGCGTTCATATCATAGCCGATGGGTAGATAGCGACAGGTGACGACAGGAAGGTCAAAGTGGGTGCGAAGACAATCGATCAGTGTGTTTTCGGAAAGTTCGGGCGGTTGACGCATAGACGGTAGCCTCCTTATGGATACTTTATCGCTCAGGTTCCGTCTATGCTACAATAAACCGGACACGCTTATAGCCGCTCGCATAGCGAATGGCGGGGAAGTTGGCAGCAGGGAAGGGAAATGAATTCGATGCACTCCGGAACGGTTCCACGCTGGATCACGGTGACGCTCTGGCTGGCGGCAATCTACAATATCGTGTGGGGGGGTTGGGTCGTCCTGTTTCCCCTAATGGCGTTTCGGTGGCTGCATATGCCGCCGCCCAACTACCCGCAGATCTGGCAGTGCATCGGAATGATCGTAGGCGTCTACGGCATCGGATACGCTTGCGCCGCGTATGATCCCTTCCGCCACTGGCCGATTGTGCTGGTGGGCCTCCTGGGGAAACTCTTCGGCCCCCTCGGTTTCCTGATGGCAGCCTTCCAGGGAGAGCTTCCCTGGAAGTTCGGCTGCCTTCTCCTCGCCAACGATTTCATCTGGTGGGTCCCTTTTGGACTCATCTTGTACCACACCTGGTCTTCGGTAAAGACAACCCCAAATAGGTGATCATCACATGCGTAACCGTCGGCTGGAGACTGTCGCGCAGGGTCCGGCGGATCCCGGCGCATATCAGGCTGGGTGGAGTGCTTTGTAGGTCGGAGATTACTTGTATTCGTCCGCTTCCTGACTGATCTTGGTGCATCCGCCCGTTAAACTGGGGATCCCATCCGTCCAGTCCTGGTCCTGGCAAGTAGAAGCCACCTTCAGATGCTTGGCGTGCTGGTCTGCGAACAGCCAATTGCACATGGTATTGTGCGATTGGAATGGACCCAGAGGCTGCTTGGAGGGATCATTGCCGTCGTGGCGGCGCGGGATCCACCAGTCCCCCAGGTCGGGATAGCTTTCGCGCGTCTCCAGCAGCAGGATCACATTGGAGGGCGCTTTGACCTCACTGCGATAGCGCCCACGCACCAGAGACTCGCCCAGCCAGCAGGGGGCGATGGCCTCATGGAAGAAGCTGCCGTTGAGGGCATACGACCTTGGCAGCCACTGGGACTGCGGATAGAAAACATTGGTCTCGTCGCCGAAGTTCTGCTTGCCGTTATAGCCGCCGGCCTCCCAGAGAAACGTATTGGAGGGGCAGGCCCAGACGCCCTGGTTCTTGACATAGGTAAGGATAGCACGCTTCCAGTTGACGCTGGATCCCTGCAGGTCATCCTCCGGCTGAGTGACGCCCTGGCTGCTGGTACAGCCTCCACGCGGATGGGTCGCATCGGGGAAGCGGCTCATAGGGTAGGTGCTGTCATAGTCGTCCACGTACATCTCGATGGCCAGCCCCAGTTGTTTCAGGTTGGAGAGGCAGGAGGTCCCACGCGCCTGCTCTCGGGCGCGGGAGAACACAGGAAAGAGGATGGCTGCCAGGACAGCGATGATTGCGATAACCACCAGTAGCTCGATCAGCGTAAATCCGGTGAGGCGGGAAGGCGAAGCGCCCTCTTCATGACGGTTCTGCTTAGCGACCATGTGATTCTCCTCTCGTCGGCGGGCGATGCCGACGGAACGGTTGCCTAACGGTACTCCTGTGCGATCTGGTCCAGATGCCCACACCCGCCGGTCTTGCTGGGGCGACCATCCGTCCACATCTCGGTCTGGCAGGTGTCTTGCAGTTTGAGGGACTTGACGTGCAGATCGGCGCACAGCCAGTTGCACGTCCCATTGTGCGTCTGGAACGGTCCCAATAGGTGCCTGGCGGGTTCATTGCCGCCCTGATCGCGTCGGATCCACCAATCCCCCAGGTCGGGGTAGCTCATGCGCGTTTCGATCAACAGCAGGAGATTAGCGGGCGACTGAATCTCGGAGCGGAAGCGTCCGCGCACGGTTTGCTCATGCATCCAGCACGGCGGGATCGCCTCATGGAAGAAGCTGCCGTTCAGCGCATAGGAGATAGGCAGCCATAGTCGCATTTCAGGATAGAAGACGTTGGTCTCATCGCCGAAGTTCTGCTTGCCGTTATAGCCGCCGGCATTCCAGAGATACGGATTGGACGGGCAGGCCCAGATATCCTGGCGCTGCACATAGGGCAACAGCACACGCTTCCAATTGATGCTGGATCCCTGCAGATTATCCTCCGGCTGAACGGTGTTGTGGCTGGTACATCCCCCGATGGGATGGGTCGCATCCGGGAAACGGCTCATGGGGTAGATCTCATCGTAGTCGTACACATAGAGATCTATCGCCAGGCCGATCTGCTTGAGATTGGACATGCAGGTCGAAGCGCGATCGCGCTCACGGACTTTACCCAGAATGGGATAGAGCAGCGCGGCCAGCAGGCCGAGGATGACGAGCACGACCAGCAGCTCGATCAATCCAAAGCCGGAGCAGGTCTCGATCCGTCGCAATCGCTGCGTACGTCGCATGGGATGCTCCTCTAAACAGATCAGCGCGCCAGTTGCCAGAAGCGCTGGCACTGGTGGTACCGGTGCAGTGTCGCGGTCAGGACCGCCGCGCCGCAGCCGATCGGAAGCCAGACGGCGATCTGGATCAGCAAAAATACCATGCCCTCGATCTTGGGCAGCAGGAGGCAGGCCGTTAGCAGCGTATTCGCGCACAGGATCCCCAGGGCATTGATGATGCCCTGGATCACCTGCCTCGGAGCCATCAGCCCGCTCAAGCAGCCGGCGACGATGGGCGACAGGAGCAGCAGCCCTATCAGGTAAGGAAACAGGGCATCCTGGTAGGAATATGGCATCAAATAGCCTCTGGTGATGACAAGCTGGCTGCTCACCTCATAGGTATACTGCTCGATCAACAGCAGCGAGAGCACGGTCGCAATGCCGAACCAGGCGAACGCGCATAGCGTCGCCCGCCGCACCGCATTCCTGGGAGCTGCTGCCCTGCCCAGGCTCCACTCCTGCACAAAAGACTGCCCGATGCGCCACGGGTTACCATGCGCGTGGAGCGCACGCGTCAGCGCCTCTTGCGGAGACAAGCCCTGCTCGCGGAACTCCTCGACCAGATCTTGCAGATGCTGGCGCGCCTCATCGCGCAGGCAGCGGCGCTCAGCATAAGGCACCACGCCCAACAGCGGGGCGCAGAGATAGTCGAGGTAGTCTTCGATCCGGTCACACGCGTCCGGCGCTATCGGGTCATCAGGCGCGCAAAGAGGCGTCTCAACTCGTTTGCTCATGAGGAATGCCTCCGATCAGGCTGGACATGGCGTCGGCAAACCGGTTCCACTGCTGTGCCCGCCGCGCCAAAACGGCGCGGCCTGCCGGGGTAATGGAGTAGATGCAGCGCGGACGTTCGCCATCGACATGCTGCCAGTTCCCTACCACCAAGCCATCGCGCTCCAGGGCATGCAAAACAGGATAGAGCGTACCGCGCTTGAACGGGACCGCATCCCCGACGCGCTCCACGATGATCCGCCCGATTGCATAGGTGTGCTGCGGTCCCTCGCTGAGCACCGCCAGCACTACGGTCGGGGTATTCCCTTTGAGCAGTTCGCGCATCTCGTCCAAGCTACACCCTCCACAGATCTATTCGATGGTGAAGTATATTCTATTAAATAGAATATGTCAAGGGCCTGTGCGAAAAAAAGAGGAGAATCGCGAACCCTTTTAGAATGACCCATTGTGGCCGTTGCCGGAGTAGCGTTTCGTCGCTCCTGGCATCGCGCCCCACAGGATGGCCTGTATTACGATGCAATAGATTCCACACAGACAGGCGGAATCCTCTCCCATCCGTACAGGGAACGTGAAATGAACCATCGCCTTCTGCTCGCTGTCGGGCTTCGGAGATCAACCCTCCTTGCGGGAGGGATGCTGTTCGGCCTGGCCCTCCCCCACCCGTGTACCCATGCCGAGCCAGGTATCCCGCACGCTCCTGCCGCCGAGATCGCGAAACAGAGCGCGCCCTCGGCTCCATCCGCCCAACCTCCCAACAAAACGCGCCTGGATGCGGATCTCTTGCGCGCTGCAGAAGCGAATGACTTCGTCAAAGTGAAGGAGTTGCTCAAACAGGGAGCCAATATCCGGGCGAAGGGCGAGTACGGGCAAACCGCCTTGATCTGGGCCGTGGTGAAGCGCAATGTGGATATGGTCCGCTACCTGCTCACCTCGGGGAGCGATCCGAACGGTATCATGTACGGCTATGCCCTCCATGAGCGTAATGCGGAGGGAGGAACGGCGCTCAGTTTTGCCATCCAGAATGGGGATCTGCCCATCGTAGAAGCCCTGATCGCCGGTAAGGTAGACATCGAAGCGCCGGATGAAGAGAACCGAAAACCCCTGGATGATGCTGTACTAAAAGGCGATGTGCGCATCGTCAAAGCGCTGCTGGATGCCGGAGTAAAGCCGGACGACCGGGATGTCTTCGATGGAACCCCCCTGATGAGCGCCCCCTCCGTGGAGATCATGCAACTGCTGCTGGAACGGGGCGCGAAAATCGAGGCGCAAGACCGTTATGGAGCTACCCCGCTCTACTATCACGCCACCCTCGCCGCTCACGCCCGCTTCCTCCTCGACCGTGGCGCAGACCCCAACAGGGGAGTACGCTTTGGGGAGACGGCGCTGCAGAGCGCCGTCAAGAGCGGCTGGGCGGATGCCGTGCGCGTCTTGTTGGATGGGGGCGCTGCGATGGACTACCACCGGCAGGGATCCAATACCACCGGCGAATCGCTTGTGCGCGAGGCAGCCAGCGCCGGCTATGCCGATGTCGTCAAACTGCTGCTGGAGCGCGGCGCTTTCCCCGACCTGAAGATGCCTGCGGGAGTGTCTGTCCTGGGATTCTCGGGTAATCGAGCGACGATGCAGGTTCTACTGGATGCCGGCGTGGACGTCCACATGCGGGATTCCGGAGGGGGTACTGCGCTCCTATCTATGGCATACAACGGGGATGCCGACCGATTGAAGCTGCTGCTGGAGCGAGGCGCAGACCTGCACGCCGAGAACGATATCGGTATGACCGCGCTGCTGGAAGCGGCAAGCAGCTCCAATGTGCAAACGGTCCGGTTCCTGCTGGATGTGGGCGCCGATCCTCGCGCACGCATCAAAAAGACCGACGATGCGCATGGTTTGCATGAAGGCGACACCGCCTTGATGGTGATCCTCAATGGAGATGATCGCGGGATCGCAGTACTCCGCCTGCTGGACCGTCGGGTAGATGTGAACGCTGCCAATAGCGAGGGCGTTACCGCGCTGATGCACGCGGCGACCTTTAGCGACCCACGCGCCGTACAGGAGCTTCTGGCGCACGGCGCGCACGTCAATGCAAAAGACAACACCGGCAGGACGGCTCTCTCCTGGGCGCTCCATGGCAGGTTCGGTCCCTGGGTAGAGGTCGTGAACGCCCTGGTGCAGGGGGGTGCGACGGTGGACGCCCCGGACCGCGCTCTGGTGACCCGGCTGCTCAAAAACCGGGCGGAGCAATCGGCGCCCTCCAGCGCCCGCGACAAAGCGCTCCTCACCGCTATCTCCAGGGGCCGTATCTCCCAGGCCATGCAGATGCTTGCCGGGGGCGCCGATCCCAATGCGCGCGGGGGTTACGATAAGGATCCGGCGCTCTTGGCGGCAGCCGAACAGGGCTCCTTGCGGCTTGTACAGCGGCTGCTGAGCAGGGGAGCGGACGTTAACGGCGCGAACGGTTGGGGGGAGACGCCCTTGATGGCCGCCGCCCAGGCAGGCCATGCCGACATCGTCTCCCTCCTGCTCAAACATAAGGCAGAGGTCAATCAGCGGGATGGCAACGCAAGGTCGGCGCTGCTGGTGGCGACCACTCCGCAGATCCGCGACCTCCTTCTGCGCAACGGCGCGGACGTCAATGCGCAGGACAGAGACGGGAACTCGCGACTGATTCTGAAGTCCGGATGGTATGGGGGAGGCGCAGAGGGCGTGAAAGAGGTCGAAGCGCTGGTGAATTGGGGCGCCGATCTGGAATTTCATGATGCTTCCGGCAAAACGGCTCTGATGCTCGCGGCGGAGTTCCAGAATAATGAGACGCTTACGATCTTGTTGAACCGAAGCGCAAACCCATTCGCCACCGATAATGCGGGCATGACGGCGCTGCTGATCGCCGTGCAGGCGCGCAATCTGGAAGGTGAAAAAATCCTGCTTCACCATGGCAGCGATCTCCAGGCGACGGATTGGCGGGGGCGCAATGCGCTATGCATCCTGATGGGCGACATAGAGGAACTGATTGCTCCGCACCCCGAAGACCTCGCAATGGTCCGCCTCCTGCTGGAGCAAGGCATCCACGTGAACGCTCAGGATAAGGAGGGCAACACCCCTCTGATTACCGCAGTCGTTCAAGGCCGCGCCGACATCGTTCGCCTCCTGCTGTCGAAAGGGGCGGATGTCCATATCAAAAGCTTCACCGGCGAAACGGCGCTTATGCGAGCGCAGGCGAAAGATCGGGCGGATATAGTCGCGCTCTTAAAACAAGCGGGCGCCACGGAGTAGCTTGCCATAGCCCGGAGGGAGATGCTTCCCTCCGCCTGTCAGCGCCTATTGAATGATCCGGAAGGTCAGATTGATCCGGGGCGCGTGGGGCCGGGTGGACTTGGGGATCTGATGCTTCCAGAAGTGCTGGGTGGTCCCGCGCATCACCAGCAGGCTGCCGTGCGTCAGGTCCACGGCAGCCCGCAGTTGGGGATCGGTCTTGTGCTTGAACTGGAAGGCCCGCGCCGCGCCAAAACTGACGGAGGCGATGACGGGGTTGGTCCCCAACTCCGGCTCATCGTCGCTATGCCAGCCTACGCTGTCCCGCTCGCTCCGATAGAGGTTCAAGAGGACGCTATTGAAGGCGACCCCGGCAACCGGTTCGACCCGCTGACGAATCTGCAGCAGTTCGGGGGTCCACGGCTGCGGCGTCAGCGTGATACCGGAGTAGGTATAGGACTTGCCGGCATCGCCATACCAGGCTACCAGGCGGGGCTGGTCTATCTCCCGGCCATACATCATAATTTTGTCCTGCCTCCAGGCGATGTTCGTGGTAAGCACGGCGAAGAGGGCATCGGCTTCTACCGCCGGAAAGAAGCCGGGAAATAGCAGGACCTCTGCATCCGGCATATCCAGCGCATTCCCCAAGGGGGGCATCTCCGCTTCCTGCCCCACTCCACTATTTTGCATACTGCGCCCGGTTCCCGTGCAATGCTGCCTGCGCCTCCGGTGTCCGTCCGGCCTGAAGCGCCCTATACGCCGCCCGGTGCCGATCATGATATGTAAACGAAGACTCGATGCCGAACTCTTCCGCCAACTGCGCCGTCGTCAGCGTGGGATCCATCGGTTCCAGGATAAAGTGCCCATCCTCCAGATAGGAGGTCACCCGCACCCGGCCCGGATAGGCGTCCATAATCCGGTCGGGAGTGGGGAAGTTGAAGTCGTAGTGCGCGACCAGGAAGTCGAGATTGACATCACGCACGGCCAGGTTCACCAGAGAATCGGTCTCCGCCACCACGCGCCCGCAGGGATCAATAATGCGCGAGCGGTCGGGATGGACCGCCGTCACCACATAGAAGTGGTGGAGATACGCATACGCCTGCAG
>Ga0070734_10002885_pt1 | contig 19442 bp, 14 predicted proteins | sample Coa_R1_8_FD_66444 | JGI IMG/M metagenome (GOLD analysis project Ga0070734, IMG submission 66444) | Surface soil microbial communities from Centralia Pennsylvania, which are recovering from an underground coalmine fire - Coalmine... | ecosystem: Environmental > Terrestrial > Soil > Unclassified ... | reverse complement strand
GAGGCGATCAGCGCGCCGCCCCAGGCGGCGTCGATGTGAAACCACAGGCCGAACTCGCGCGCCAGCGCGGCGCACTCGGCGAGCGGGTCGACCATCCCGGCATTGGTGGTTCCCGCCGTGGCGCAGATCATCACCGGAACCGCGCCGGCGGCGCGGTCGGCGGCGAGCGCTGCGGCGAGCGCCGCCGGGTCGAGCCGGCCGCTGCCGTCGGTCGCCACCAGGCGCAGGGCGCCGCGGCCGATCCCGGCCTGGTGGGCGATCTTGAACCAGGCGAGATGGCTTTCGCGCGACACGTAGAACACCGGCGGCCCGGCAAAGGCGCGTGCGCCCTCGGCGGCGAAATCCGGGTGCGCTCGGGTCAGCGCGCAGATCAGCGCGGTACAGTTGGCCTCGGCGCCGCCGCCGGTGAAATGCCCGGCGCTGCCGGCGGGCAGGCCGGCGCGGCGGGCGACGGCGGCGATCACATGCGCCTCGATCGCCACCGCCGCGGGCGAGGTCGTCGCCGTCGCCAGCTGCGGGTTGAAGGCGGCGGCGATGCGGTCGGCGCACTGTGCGGGAAACGTCGGCGCCGGGTTGAACAGCCCGAAATAGCGCGGATGCGTCATGTGGGTGACGCCGTGCTCGAGCTGCCCGATCGTCCAGGCCAGCAATTCGTCGAGCGGGCGCGGCGCGGCGAAGTCGAATTGCGCAAGCTCGTCGCGGAAGGCGGCGCGGTCGAAATCGGGGACGACCGGGCCGGCGGGGATGCGGGCGATCGCTTCGTCGAGGGCCCGGGTCAGGAAATCGTCCCAGTCGCGGCGCCGCTCGCGGCCGGGAAACAGCGGCGCGGCCGGCGCGCAGCGGAACGTGCCGTCCATTGCCGCCTAGACCGCCAGCCGCATCGCATCGGCGGGCGGCGCCGCGCGGCGGCCGCGGTCGAGCCCGTCCAGCCAGTTGCCGTAGAGCCGGGCGGCGACGCCGCGCCACGGCGCGATCGCCGCCGGCAGCGGCGGAAAGTGCCGCATCAGCGCGGCGTCGCGGCGGTGCCGCGCGAGGGCGCGGAATTCGAGCAATGCGGCCGTCATCTCGTCGCTGAAGCAGTCGCGCGGCAATTCGGGATATTCGCCGCGCTCGCCGCGAAGAAAGCGCTTGACGTCGCGGCGGTATTCGCGGCCGAGCGTGTCGCCGTCATATTCGAGATGACCTTGCACGAACAGGTGGAGTGCGCCGGCCTCCTTGACGAAGAGGTCGGCGCCGACCGCGTCGGCGCGGCTGAGAATGCGGTAGCCGTGCGCCGCCAGGGCCTCCTCGGGAACGTCGTTGAGCCGCGAATGCGGCACCCGCCAGCCCGTTCCGCAGCCCTCGATCAGCGGGTGCGGGCGCTCGACCGCGCAGTCGAACAGGCCGGAAAGCTTGCGCCCGAAGCGGCGCCGCTCGATGCCGTCGAGGCGGTAGACCGCGGCATGCGCGGCCAGGCACGACCACACGGTCGCGATCCCCCGGTTCTCGACCCAGTCGATCAGCCGCGCCAGGGCCGGCCAGTAGGGCTCGGCGGTCAGGTGCGCGGCTTTGGGCTCGGTGCCGGTGACGATCAGCCCGTCGAGCTCGGCCGGCCACAGCGCCGCGATGTCCTCGCAATGCGCCCGCACATAGGCGCGCCCTTCGGGCGAGCGCGGCACCTCGGGTATGGCGAACAGGCGCAGCCGCAGCGTCCGCTCGCCGGCGGCGTTCGACAGCAGGTCGCGGAACTGGCGTTCGGTGGCCTGCAAGGCGCCGTCGGGCATGTTGACGACAAGCCCGACCGTCAGCGGGTCGCCGCTCACCCGTCGCAGCCTTGCTCGGCCCGGGCGAGGGCCTGGTCGAGATCGGCGATGATATCGTCGGCGTGCTCGATGCCGATGCTGAGCCGGATCAGCTCCGGCGTCACCCCGGCCTTCGCCTGCTCGGCCCGCGACATCTGGCGGTGCGTCGTCGAGGCCGGGTGGCAGGCGAGCGACTTGGCGTCGCCGAGATTGACCAGCCGCTTGACGAGGCGCAGCGCGTTGTAGAACCGTACCCCGCCCTGGTAGCCGCCGCGGCTGCCGAAGGTGACCAGCGACAGCCCGCGCCCGCCCAGGTATTTCTGCGCCAGCGCGTGATAGGGGTTGTCGGGAAAGCCGACATAGTTGACCCATTCGACCCGCTTGTCGGCGCGCAGGAATTCGGCGACGCGGCGGCCGTTCTCGACGTGCCGCTCGACCCTCAGCGCGACCGTTTCGACGCCCTGGAGCAGCAGGAACGCGGCGAGCGGCGACAATACCGCCCCGGTGGTGCGCTGGCACATGCTGCGGCAGCGCGCGACATAGGCGGTCGGCCCGAAATGCTCGGTATAGGTCAGCCCGTGATAGGACGGGTCGGGCTCGGTCAGCATGCGGAAGCGGCCGGCATGGTCGCGCCACGGAAACCGGCCGCTGTCGACGATCGCGCCGCCGAGCGTGGTGCCGTGGCCGCCGAGAAACTTGGTCAGCGAGTGGACGACGATGTCGGCGCCGTAGTCGATCGGGCGCAGCAGGATCGGCGTCGCCACCGTATTGTCGACGATCAGCGGCACACCGTGCGCATGCGCCACCGCGGCGAGCGCCTCGATGTCGCAGATGTTGCCGGCCGGGTTGCCGACGCTCTCGCAGAACACCGCGCGGGTGCCGCCGTCGATCAGCGCCGCGATGGCGCCGGGCTCGGCGCTGTCGGCAAAGCGCACCTGGATGCCGAGGCTCGGCAGCAGATAGGCGAACAGCGTGTGGGTGGTGCCGTATAGCTGCGGCACCGAGACGATGTTGGTGCCGGCCTCGGTCAGGTTGAGCACGGCATAGTGCAGCGCCGCCTGGCCGGAGGCGACGCACAGCGCCGCCATGCCGCCTTCGAGGGCGGCGATGCGGCGCCCGAGCACCTCGGTGGTCGGGTTGCTGATCCGGGTATAGCGGTAGCCGTCGGCCTCGAGGTTGAACAGCGCGGCGCCGTGCTCGGCGCTGTCGAACTCGTAGGCCACCGTCTGGTAGATCGGCACCGCGACCGCGCGGGTCGCGGGATCGCCGTCGTACCCGGCATGGATGGCAAGGGTTTCCGGGCGCATCGCGGCCGCTCCCGTCACTCCGCCGAGGGCACCGAGAGCGCCGGCACCGCGGCGACCAGCAGGTCCTCGAACGCCCACCACAGCGGCAGCACGCTGGCGTCGGGAACGATGTGGCGGGCCAGGCTGCCGTGGCCGTCGGCGTCGAGATCGAAGCGGATGTGCTGTTCGAGAAAGAAGCGGAAGGCCTGCTGCCCGGCCCCCTGCCAGCACGGCGCGCGCAGCATCGCCTGGAACACCCGGCTGAGCCCGCCGTCCTCGTAGCTGGCGATGCTCTTGGCGCGGGTCTCCGCATCCATGTTGCGCACCGCGGCGAGATAGGCGGCGCCGAGCCGGTCGACGAGCTCGGAGCGGTCGTTGAGGTAGAAATAAATCAGCCGCTTGACAAACTCGTCGTGATCGAGGCGCTCGCCGGGCAGCGACAGCACCGGCCACGGCGACAGATTGTCGGTGTTGCACTCTTCGCGGTGCAATTGCTGCAGCTTCGCGTCGCCGGGATGCAGCCGGCAGGCGACCTCGAGGTTCTCCCGGAATTGCACCGAGAAGTAGTAATAGGCGTGCGCCACCTGCAGCAGCTCGTCCCGGGTCACCAGGTCCCAGCGCAACTGGCAGATGCTGTCGATCGCCGCGGCAATGTCGGCGGCATCCTCGCTCCCCGCTCGGCTGTCCAAGCTGTGCAGATATTCGACCGGGGCCGCGCCGCGTTCCGGGGTCGGCCTGTCCTCGGCCATTGCTTGTTCGTGCATTACCAAGTTCTCACCTTTCGCTTTATTCTTGCACCGCGGGCGAGTTCTGCCTAACACGGACAAGATGGATCAAATTGTGGCTTTGCACAGGTGCAGCCTTAGCGAATTCTGTTCTTAGCACTTATCCCGCCGGGCGGTCCTAACGCCAAACGGGAAACGCGATTTCATAAGAGGTACCTCATGCAGAATGTTGCGGTTTGCCGCTGTCCCTAAGAGTTTACCGATGGTCGCATTGCGATCTGTTTGGGAAACCCAGTAATCAATTGTCCGTGATCCGCGGGATCGGCGATATCTAATGCCCAGGAACGGTGCCTCGGCGTTATGGCGGCTTGTGGCCAAAAAAATTGGCGCCATAGTGCCACTCGTTCACGACGAAGATTGCGGAAATGCAGGAGATCGCATTCCGCTTTACTGCGTTCATTCGATCGCGGGCGAGGTAATGTCGCTCAGCACGGTGGCGGGTCTGCTCGGCGATGAATACCGGATGTACGGCATTCAGGCTCCGTTAGAGCAAGTCGAGAGCAATCACAGCCGCTCGATCGAGGAGATGGCAAAGTATTACATCGGATTGCTGACCGCCTTTCAGCCGACCGGGCCGCTGATCCTCGGCGGCTGGTCCGCCGGGGCGGTGCTGGCGCTCGAAATGGCGCGGCAGTTGCGCGCCGCGGGCCGCGATGTGCCGCTGCTGTTCGCCATCGACGGCGTGCTGTTCAACACCGGCGCCGACCTGAAGCCGTGGAGTTTTGCCTATCTGGTGCGGTTTCTCGGCAATCTGCCGCGGTGGATTGTCGGCCAGCTCGTCGACGAGCGCGAGCGGCGCGACTGGCTGCGGCAGGGCGGGCGCAAGCTGCTCTCGCTCGGCAAGGCGATCTGGGCGGTCATGCAGGGACGCCCGGCATTCCGCGGTTACGCCGTCGAGGGCTTTGCCGACACCGGCGGCTGGTCGCCGGCGCAGGTGCGGTTCGCCAAGGAGTTCTACGTCGCGCTCGAAGCCTATTCGCCGCAGCCCTATTCCGGCCGCGTCGCCGTCTATACCGCGCGCACCCGGCCGCTCTACCGCCTGCTCGAGGTCAAGTCCGGCTGGCGCCGGATCGCCCGGCACCTGGAGATTTTCGAGCTCGCCGGCACGCACGGCAGCATCCTGCGCAAGCCGCGGGTCGCGGTGCTCGCCGCCCATCTGCGCGCGACCCTGGCGGATGTCCATCCGGACCGCGCCGCGGCGGCGCTGCGGCGCGAGCTGCGCGAGCGCGAAGCCACCTGATCGGGGAGAAAGGAGCGATGGACGTCAGATCGCAGATCACCACGGTGTTCAAGGAGGTGGCCAAGGCGCAGCGCAAGAAGCTGGCGGCGCTGTCCGACGATCTCCCGCTGCTCGAAAGCGGCCTGGATTCGCTGTGCCTGGCGATCATCGTCGCCCGCCTCGAAGACGCGCTCGACGTCGATCCGTTCAACACCGACGAGGCGATCGACTTCCCGGTCACCTTCGGCGATTTCATCAGGCTTTACGAGAATGCCGCGCGCTGAGCCGGTGCCGCTGTGGCGCCGCCTGCACGGCGGCGGCTCGCTGCGCTCGGAAAGCGGCCGTGTCGAGCTCGCCGCGCTGGCGCACGGCACCGGCCTGTCCTGCCCGCCGGCCGAGCTTGCCGGGCGCTCGGTGCTGCTCGCCGTCGAAGACCAGCTCGCCGCCGCGCTGGCGATGATCGAGCTCGACGGGGTGGTGCGCCGCCTGGTGCTGTGCCCGCCCGGCCTGTCGGCCGAGCATCTCGACCTGGTCGCGCGCACCGCCGAGATCGATGCGGCGGTCGGCGCCACCCGGGATTTCGGCCCGGCGGTGCGCCATGTCGGCTGCGGCCCGCGCGTCGTACCGGCCGAGATCGAGCGGCGCGGCGGCTTCGCCACCGAATGGATCCTGCTCACCTCGGGCACCACCGGGGTTCCCAAGCTGGTCGTGCACACCCTCGCCAGCCTGAGCGGCACCGCCGGCGGCAAGCTCGGCGCCGGCGCGGTGTGGGGCACGTTCTACGACATCCGCCGCTACGGCGGCCTGCAGATTCTGCTGCGCGCGGTGCTCGGCGGCGGCTCGATGGTGCTGTCGCCGCAGCGCGAGAGCGTCGCCGAGTTTCTCGCCCGCGCCGGGGCCGAAGGGGTGACGCATATTTCCGGCACCCCGTCGCATTGGCGCCGGGCGCTGATCAGCGGCGCGGCACAGGCGATGGCGCCGCGCTATGTCCGCCTGTCGGGCGAGATCGCCGACCAGGCGATCCTCGACCGGCTGCGCGAAACCTATCCCGCGGCGGACATCGCCCATGCCTTCGCCTCGACCGAGGCGGGGGTGGCGTTCGCCGTCGGCGACGGGCTGGCCGGCTTTCCGGAAGCGCTGGTCGAGCGCGGCGGCGGCCCGGTCGAGATGAAGGTCGAGGGCGGCTCGCTGCGCATCCGCTCGCCGCGCAACGCGCGCGGCTATCTCGGTCCCGGTGCGCCGCCGCTGGCCGGCGAGGACGGCTTCGTCGATACCGGCGACATGGTCGAGTGGCGCAACGGCCGCTACCATTTCGTCGGGCGGCGCGGCGGCGTCATCAATGTCGGCGGCCAGAAGGTGCATCCCGAGGAGGTCGAGGCCGCGCTCAACCGCCATCCGGCGGTGCGCATGTCGCTGGTGCGCCCGCGCAAGAGCCCGATCACCGGCGCCATCGTCGTCGCCGACATCGTCGCCGCCCCCGGCATCGCTGCCGACGCCGCGCTCGCCGAGGACATCCTCGAAGCCTGCCGGCATTCACTGCCGCGCTACAAGGTGCCGGCCCAGCTCCGCTTCGTCCCCGGGCTGGAGGTGAGCGGCAGCGGCAAATTGCGGCGGGCCGATGCCTAGCGTCGTCATCACCGGCGCCAGCCGCGGCCTCGGCCTCGGCATCGCCCGGCGGCTCATCGGCGCCGGCTACGGGGTGGTGGCGGTCGCCCGCCGCGACAGCGACGCGCTGGCGGCGCTGCGCGGGCAGGGCGAGCTGCGTTTCCTGCCCTTCGACCTCTCGGACATCGACGCGATCCCCGGCTTTGTCCGCCTGCTCCGGCGCGAGTGCGGGCCGCTCTACGGCCTCGTCAACAACGCCGCCGCCGGCCCCTACGGCGTGCTGGCGATGATGCGTGCCGAGGAGATCGAGCGCACCGTCCGCCTCAACACCGTCTCGCCGATGGTGCTGACCAAGCACATCGTGCGCGCGATGATGGTCGATGGCGGCGGGCGCATCGTCAACATCGCCTCGATCGTCGCCGCCAGCGGCTTTGCCGGGCTTTCGGTCTACGGCGCGACCAAGGCGGCGATGGTCGGCTTCACCCGGGCGCTGGCGCGCGAGGTCGGAGGCGCCGGGATCACCGTCAACGCCGTCGCGCCCGGCTTCATCGACACCGAGATGACCCGGGGCATCGGCGCCGGCGACCGCGAGCGGGTGGTGCGGCGCAGCCCGCTGGGCCGCCTGGTCGAAGCGGAAGACGTCGCCGACGCGGTCGCCTTTCTGCTCGACCCCGCCTCGCGCAACATCACCGGCACGGTGCTGACGGTCGACGCCGGCAGCACCGCCTAGGCCGCCCGCCTTGCCGTCGCGGGAACGACGCGTCGGCGCCGGTCAGAGGCGGCGCCGGCCGCTCTGGATCGCTTCGTACAGCGCGGCGTCGAGCGGCACGAAGGCGCCCGCCGCGGCATCGTTGACATAGAGCCGGTCGGCGATCTGCCTGGGGTCGTACCCCTGTTGGGCAAGGCGGTGCTTTTGCGGCTTGAACGTGCCGGTCAGCTCGATGCCGTCGCACAGCCGCAGGAACATCGGCCAGGCATAGGCCGGCAGCCGCGCGGCGAGGTGACGGCGCAGGCGGCCGAGGTCGAATGCCGCGTCGGCGACGATCGCCGCCATGCCGGCCCGCCCGTCGTGATGCGGGACCGCGACGCCGTAGACGGCGGCGTCGCCGACCCCGGGGCACGCTTCCAGCGCCGCTGCGACTTCCAGGGTCGAGACGTTCTCGCCCTTCCAGCGGTAGGTGTCGCCGACCCGGTCGACGAAATAGAAATTGCCGCGCGCGTCGCGCCGCATCAGGTCGCCGGTGCGGTACCAGGCGTCGCCGGCGGCGAACACGCTGCGCAGGATCTTGCGCTCGCTCGCCGCCGCGTCGGTATAGCCCTCGAAGCCGCGGCCCTCGAGGCGGGCGATGGCCTCGCCGGTCTCGCCCTCGGCGCAGCGCACGCAGAAGCCGTCGGCGCCGCGCAGCGGCTCGCCCGCCTCGCTGTCGAACCGCACCAGCGCGACCGGAAAGCGGTGCGCCAGAAACGGCGGGATGCGGCCGATCGAGCCGGGCGTGCCGTCGCAATTGTAGAGCGAGAAGGTGCCTTCGGTGGCGGCGTAGAACTCGATGATCTGCGGGATGCGGAAGCGTTCCCGGAACGGCTCCCACACCTCGGCGCGCAGGCCGTTGCCGCAGCACAGCCGCAGCCGGTGCGCGGTCTCCAGCGGGTGCGGCGGGCTCTGCACCAGGTAGCGGCACAGCTCGCCGATATACTGGAACAGGGTGCACTCCCACTCGGCGACCTCGCTCCAGAAGCGGCGCGCCGAGAACCGCTCGCGGACGACGACGGCACCGCCGCCGACCAGGGTGGCGCCGGTGGCGACGACGCCGCCGACGCTGTGGTAGAGCGGCAGGCAGTTGTACATGCGGTCGTCCGGCCGCACAGCCATCAGCCCGGCGAACCAGTGGCTCCACTGCATCAGCCGGAAATGGCTGACCCGCGCCGCCTTCGGCGGCCCGGTGGTGCCCGAGGTGTAGATCAGGAGGGCGGTATCGGCGAGCGACGGCGGCGGCGCCGGCGCCAGCGCATCCGCGCCGCCATCGGCCGCGCCGTCGAGCGGAACGAGGCCGTCGCCGCCCTCGATCCAGCAGCGGATCGCCGGGTCGAGCCGTGGGCGAATCGCGGCAAACGCCCCGGCCAATTCGGCGCCGACGATGACGTGGCGCGGCGCCACCAGGGTCAGCGAGTGCAGCAGCGAGTCGCCGACGAGGTGGGTGTTGGCCAGCGCGACGACGCCACCGACCCGGGTAATGCCGAGCCACAGCGCAACGTATTCGGGCCGATTCGCCATCAACAGCCAGACCACCTCGCCGCGGACGACGCCGTGGCGCAACGCCCAGCGCGCATAGCGGTCGGCGCGGCATGCCAGATCGCGATAGGACAGCCGCTCGCGGTCGGACAGCAGCGCCGCGGCGTCGCCGCGCGCCTCGGCGGTTGCGGCCAGCACCGCCGGCAGCGTGTCGAGCGGATTTCGTCCAATTGCCGCAGTCGCTTCCAGCGCGCGCTGCCAGGCTGCATTCGGGCCGGACACTCGGTTCGACTCCCAAATTTTCGGTGGGCGGCGCCAGCATAGGGGCGGGAATGCCGCGCTGGACCTACCCGAAGGAGGTAGCCCCGGCGCCGTTGCTCCGGCGTCCCCGGCCGCTGCGGAATTTTTGCGAAGACGGGAAAGAGCTTCTCGGACTATTATCCAAGGGCTCTACCCGGGGCGCCCTCCGACGGGCGACCGTTGACATTCGCAGGGGGGAGGTCGCCGGGCCCTTTGAGCGCATTTCGAGCACAGCGTGTTCGCCAGGGGGGACGGGCTTGCCGGCGCATCGTTCGCGGCGCCGGTGCGGGGCTTGCCGTCGCCCTGAGCCTCGCCGCCGCCGCGCCCGCCGACGCCCAGCAGCTGTCGCCGGGCGGCTCGCTGCAGCAGCGGTTCGACGGGCTGCAACAGCCGATCGGCGCGCGCTTCGGCGCCTTCACCTTTCTGCCGCGCGCCGAGATCGACGAGACCTTCGACGACAACATCTTCGCCACGCCGACCAACCGCCGCGGCGACATGATCACGACGCTGACCGGCTCGGCCGACATCAACTTCATCCGCGGCGACGACGTCGTGCGCGCGACCGGGCGGATCAGCGATCACGAATATGCCTTCAACCCGCGGGAGAGCGAGTGGGAGGGCGGGTTCGGCGGCATCTATACCCACGAGCTGCACAACAACCTGCAATTCGACGCCGGCGCCGGCCTGCAGCGGCTGATCCAACCGCGCACCGACCCGACCGGGTTCAACGGGCTGACGCCGACCACCTACATGCAATATGACGGGTTCATCGGCGGGCGTTACGGCGACCCCCTGAGCAACCGCCTCGACCTGAGGATCGGCATCACCCGCGTCGCCTACGACTCGCTGCAGGGGATCGGCGGGCCGATCGACACCGGGGTGCGCGACTTCCGCGAGGTCTACGGCGTGCTCCGCTTCCAGCATCACTTTTTCGGTCAGCAGGATGCGTTCGTCGAGCTGCGCCCGAACACGCGCAATTTCGACCGCAATCTCGACGACAGCGGCTTTCAGCGCAGCAGCGACGGCGTGCGCGCCACGACCGGGGGCACCTTCGCGCTCGATCCGGTCATCCTGTTGACGCTGACCACCGGGTTCCAGGCGCAAAACTACAACGACCCGCGTTTCGGCTCGGTGTTCGAGCCGAACGGCAATTTCGGCGTGTCATGGTGGCCGTCGCGCGCGACCAACGTGTCGTTCAACTATACGCACCAGTATCAGGAGGAATTTTTCGCCCTGAGCCCCGGCTCGATCCGCAACACCGGGGTGATTCAGCTCGACCACGAACTATTCCGCAATGTCTTGTTCACCGCGCTCGGCTCGCTCGACCGGCGCGACGTGATCCGCTCGCCGACCAGCATCACCGAAGAGCGGGCCGAAGCCAAACTGCAATACCAATTCGCCGCCGGAATTACCGCGGCAGTTGACTATCTTTATGTGCGCCAGCAATCTACAGGAGCGACGCCCTTCGACGCCAACCTGTTCACAGTGACGTTGAAGAAGCAGTTTTGAGTAACGCGGACTTTGCGACTTACCGCATCGCTTGACGGGCAGAGGACGAGATTAATGGCCGTACCACGCGCTCTACAGGGAATCCTGGGCATTCTGTCGGTGGCCGCTCCGCTTCTGCTCGGCGGCTGCTACTCCGCGCCGGTAGCGACCGAGCCGGAAACGCCGCCCGGTCCGACGACGCTGGGGCCGGGCGACCGGGTGCGCGTCATCGTCTTCGGCCAGCAGCAGCTCAGCGGCGACTTCGTGATCGGCGACGACGGCTCCCTGTCGCTGCCGCTGGTCGGGCGCATGCCGGTCGCCGGGCTGACCGCCGGGCAGGCGGAGAAGGCGATGCGCGACCGGCTCGGCCACGGCATCATCGTCAACCCCGAGGTCAGCATCGACGTGCTGCAATACCGGCCGGTCTATGTCGTCGGCGAGGTGGTGCGGCCGGGCGGCTACGAGCTGGTCGGCAAGGGCCGCGTCATCAACGCGGTGGCGCTGGCCGGCGGCTTCACCTACCGGGCGCGGACCGACCGCATCATGGTGATGCGCGACGGCGATCCGGAGCGCAAGCTGGTCTATGTCACCGAGCGCACGCCGGTCGGCCCGGGCGACACGGTCATCGTTCCCGAACGCTGGTTCTGAGCCGCGCCCCGACGGCAGGTCGGGCCCGTTCGATCGCGCTGCCCCTCCGCTGGCGCGGGAACGGCGAGGCGAGCGGATGGCGCGCTAGGACGCCGGGGTAACGCGCGCCAGCGCCAATTGCTCGCGGGCGAGGTCGAGGCTTATCTGCAGCGTGGCGAGCGCCTCCCGCGCCCGCCGTGCCGCCTCGGCATCGCCGCTGCGTTCGAGGTTGGCAACCAGCGCCCGCTGGCGCGCGACACAGATTTCCGCATCGCGGACGCGCCGTAGCGCCCGGACGATGCGGTCGTCGGACAGGCCGTTGTTGCGCGCCCACAACGCCGCCTGGGTGCGGTTGGCGACCCCCAGTTTCCGCGTCAGCGCCTTCAGGTGGACCTTGACCGTCGACTCGGTGATGCCGAGCTCGTGCGCGATCATCTTGTTCGAGGCGCCGCTGACCAGATAGTGCAGGATGTCGATCTCGCGCGGGCTCAGCGTCCGGCCGCCGGCCGTCTCGGCCGCCTCGTCGCGCTGCGGCGCCGCCGCCAGATGCGCGACCAGGTCTGCCGGCACCACCCGCTCGCCGGCGCCGACCAGGTCGAGCGCGTGGATCAGCGCCGCCGACGAGATCTGCAGGGTCAGCACCCCGTCCGCCGCCATCACCTGGGCCAGGCCGAGCCGGGGAAAGTCGTCGTGTTCGGCAAGGATGACGATGCGCCCCGCCGCGGCCAGGCGGATTTGCTGGACGATGCCGGGATGCGCCGTGCAGTACCCGGAATCGACGATGACGAAATTGGCCCGGCGCGCCGGCTCGGGGATTGCCTCGCCGCTTTCCGCGGCGGTCACATCCGAGGCGGAGCCGATGACGGCGAGCCCGGTCCCTTCGAGCAATTTGCCGACCGCCTCGCACACCAGGCGCGAGCGCAGCAGCAGGAACGCAGTCCGCCGGTCCTCCCGGCGGGAGCAGCCGTCGGCGGGGTCGCCGGCGTTCTCGCGAGGCGGCGGCATGCGTACGACCGCAAGCTGAGCCTTCCGCCGAACCGAAACGGAAACGGCTCGTTATCCAACCGTGGGTGCAGCATCGCTTCTCCAGATGACAACAAAGCATTGGAGGCGGCGTTCCGTCGTCGCGGGGCGCGCCAAAGTGCCGCAGGTTCAAGCCGTCCCGGCTTGGCGATCGGGATGGAAAACAGGCTGGCGGCGCCGGCGATGGTGGGTGCACAAGGACTCGAACCTTGGACCCGCTGATTAAGAGTCAGCTGCTCTACCAACTGAGCTATGCACCCCACCAGGCGCGCGGCGGCGGGGCGCGACCATAGTCGATCGGCGGTTCGAGGGGAATAGCCAGGCGATGCGGCGCGACAGATGCCGTGGAACAAGGGGCGTTGGAAGTTCAACGCCCGCCGGAAGGAAATCTTCATAGCCACGCTGCGCGAAACCGCGAGCGCCGTGAAGGCCGCCGCGTGCTGCTCGGCCTGCTGCAGAAATACGCTGCCCTCGCCCGGCGGGAGCCGGTGCGAGCGGCGCTGGAGCACGCGCCGTGAAGGCGGCGCAGACGCCGGCCGATCCGCTCGCGGCGGTCGATGCCGCGATCGTGCACCTGGCGCAGATGGACGCCTGGGCCGACGCCCTGCGCGCCACGGCGCCGCATGCCGTGGCGGAACTCGGCGACCTGAGCCGCCGCATGCGCCCGACCGCGATCGGGTTCCTGGTTGAGATGACGGTCGAGGAGTGGGAAACGGTTGCAATCGAGCATCAGCGCAGGTTCGTCGAACGGGACTCTTCAACTTCTTGCTTGTCGCCTTTTAGTTGATAGGTCCCTGCCGGTGGCAGAACCAGATGATGGGTGCTGCCGATCACGGTATGATCTTCGGGGAGCACGAGCCGAAGGGGCCCCGCTAGTGAGTTCGTCGCCCGACAGCGCATCGGCCGCAGCGCAGGTTACCATTGCCGAGCTACGGCACGAGCTTGAGCAGCGCACCGCTGCGCTTAACGATAGTGATGCTCAAAAGGCGGCGATGGCAGAGGTGCTCCAGGTCATCAATTCCTCGCCCGGCAATCTCACGCCTGTATTCGACACGATTTTGGAGAAGGCGTTGAGCCTGTGCGAGGCAGCGTTCGGGAGCCTCGCTCGGTTCGACGGCGATGCCTTTGACTGGCTGGCGACACGTGGTGTCCCAGAGGCATGGTTCGCCGAGTTCAGGGCCACAGGTTACCGGCCAACTCCCGGCTTGGCGCTATACCGCTTCCAACACGGCGGCGACGACATCGAGCACGTGGTGGACATCACCGCCGATGAAACGGGCCGCTCGGCCATAGCCGATCGGCACCGCTTTGCCGAGTTGACCGGAGCACGCACTGCGATCTGGATCGCACTGCGCAAGGACAGGACGCTGCGTGGCGCGCTCGTAATTTACCGCCGGGAGGTCCGTCCGTTTACCGACAAGCAGATCGCGCTGCTCCAGAGCTTCGCTGCCCAAGCCGTAATCGCGATGGAAAATGCGCGCCTCCTAACCGAGACGCGCGAAGCCCTGGAGCAGCAGACCGCGACGGCCGAGGTGCTGCAGGTGATCAACTCATCGCCAGGCGATCTCGGGCCGGTGTTCGATGCGATGCTCGAAAAGGCCATGCGGCTGTGTGAGGCGAAGCTCGGGTTTCTATCGACCTATGACGGCGCGCGTTTCACCGCTGCGGCGATGCAGGGGGTCCCTGAGAACTACGCTCGCGACTACTTCGGGGGCCCCTATCTCCCCGGCCCTGGTACGACCCATGATCGTCTCGTGAAGGGCGAGGAGGTAGTCCACGTCGTGGACTTGGCCGCTGAAAATCTCGGTGACCGACGCCGGCAGGCGGTGATCCAACGGCTAGGGGTCAGGACGATCCTAGCTGTTCCTCTGGCCAAAGACGGTCGGCTGCTTGGCGGCATTCACGTCTACCGCCGGGAAGTGCGGTCGTTCAGTCAGAAGCAGATCGCGCTTTTGCAGAATTTTGCGGCGCAGGCTGTTATCGCGATGGAGAACGCGCGACTGATCACCGAGACGCGCGAGGCGCTGGAACAGCAGACCGCGACCGCCGAGGTCTTAGGCGTCATCAATTCGTCACCCGGCGATCTCGCGCCGGTGTTCGAGGCTATTCTCGAAAAGGCCCACAGGCTCTGTGGCGCCATTCGAGGCGCTTTGGCTCTTTACGACGGTAAATCCTTCCGCGCGGTGGCGATCCACGGCTACCCGGAGGAGGTGGCCGAGATGATTCGTCGGCCATATGGCAGCAATGTCTTCTTTCAGAGGATCGTCGAGGGCGATCGCTACGTGCAGATTCCGGACTTCCAAGCCGTTTCGGCGGAACTCGGTGATCCAGTGGGCCGAGCGGCCTTGGATCATCTGGACTTGCGGACCTGGCTTGCGGTGCCTCTGCGCAAAGAGGGGTTGCTGCTTGGTTACATCTCTGCGGTTCGGCCAGAAGTTTGCCCCTTCTCGGATAAAGAAATTACGCTGCTTGAGAGTTTCGCGCAGCAGGCGGTGATCGCGATGGAAAATGCGCGGCTGCTCGGCGAATTGCGCCAGCGCACCGAGGAGGTCGCAGAACTCAACCGCGGTCTCGAAGCGCGGGTCGCCGAGCAGGTCGAGGAGCTGGGTCGCGTGGGCCGGCTGAAGCGGTTCCTGGCGCCGCAGCTCGCCGAGCTCATCGTCAGTCAGGGCGAAGAGAAGATCCTCGAAAGCCACCGCCGCGAAATCGTCGTCGTGTTCTGCGACCTGCGCGGGTACACCGCTTTCACCGAGACTGCCGAGCCCGAGGAGGTTTTGGATTTTCTGCGCGAATACCACGGTGCGCTGGGGCCACTCGTCAGCCAGTTCGAGGGCACGCTCGACCAGTTCTCGGGCGACGGGATCATGGTGTTTTTCAATGACCCGGTGCAGGTCCCAGACCCGGCCGAGCGCGCGGTCAAGATGGCAATGGCGATGCGTAAGGCAGCAGGCGAGTTGATCGCGGCCTGGCGTCGCCGTGGCTCTGAGCTCGGTTTCGGTGTCGGCATCGCCCAGGGCTATGCGACGCTGGGCCAGATTGGCTTTTCCGAGCGCTCCGGCTACACTGCTATTGGCACGGTCTGCAACCTAGCGGCGCGGCTCTGCGCTGAGGCCCGAGATGGGCAAATCCTGCTTAGCAGCCGCGTCGCTGGCGCCGTTGAAGCCATCGCAAACCTTGAAGACCTCGGAAATCTGGAGCTGAAGGGGTTAAGCCGTCCAGTAGCTGCATTCAATGTGATCCAGTGAGCGCTGATAGCTACGGTTTTTGAGTATCAAGGATGCTGTATGGCGTGCGCATATCACGCGCAGTTAGCTGTTGAAAACAGCATAAGCGATTTCAATCGTTATATTTCAGATTCCGAGCTGCGCGCTTAAGAGTCAGCTGCTCTACCAACTGAGCTATGCACCCCACCAGGCGCGCGGCGGCGGTCTATAACAAAGCGGTCGCGGGTTGTCGATAGCGCCGCAGGCGCTACAGCCGGCCGTGGCAGTGCTTGAATTTCTTGCCCGAGCCGCACGGGCAGGCGGCGTTGCGCGGCGTGCCGGCCCACGGCGCGCGCGGACCTGCGGGCCGCTCGCCGGCCGGCGCCGCAGGCGGGCGGCGGGCCGGGCGCGGCGGCGGCGGGGGCGGCATGCGCCCCGGCCCCGGCATCGCGCCGGCTTCGGCCAGCACCGCTTCGCGCTCGGCCGGCGCGGCAGCTTCGCTGAAGCCCGGCGGCGGCTCGGGCGGCGCCTCGAAGCGCAGCTCGACATGGCTCAGCACCGAGGTCACCTGCTCGCGCAGGTGGCCGAGCATGCCCTCGAACAGCTCGAACGCCTCGCGCTTGTACTCGTTGAGCGGATCGCGTTGGGCATAGGCGCGCAGATTGATGCCCTGGCGCAGATGGTCGAGCGAGAGGAGGTGGTCCTTCCAGGTCTGGTCGAGCAGCTGCAGCAGCAGGCTCTTTTCCGCCATGCGCATCAGCTCGGGGCCGTAATTGGCGGTTTTCTCGGCCATCTTGCGGTCCGAGGCGGCGACGATGCGCTCCTCGATCTCCTCGGCGCCGATGCCCTCTTCCTTGGCCCACTCGGCAAGCGGCAGGTCGAGCGCCAGCAGGCGCTGGCATTCCGCGTGCAGCCCCTCGATATCCCATTGCTCGGCGATCGAGTTTTCCGGGATGGCGCGGGCGACCGCCTCGGCGATGGTCTCGTGGCGCATATCGGCGACGGTCGCGGCGACGTCCGGCGCGCTCATGATCTCGCGGCGTTGCTCGTAGACGACCTTGCGCTGGTCGTTCATCACGTCGTCGTATTTGAGGAGCTGCTTGCGGATGTCGTAGTTGCGCGCCTCGACCTTCTGCTGCGCCTTGGCCAGCGCCTTGTTGACCCAGGGGTGGATGATCGCCTCGCCCTCCTTGAGGCCGAGGCGCGACAATACCGAATCCATCCGCTCCGAGCCGAAGATGCGCATCAGATCGTCTTCGAGCGAGACGAAGAACTTCGACGCGCCGGGGTCGCCCTGGCGGCCGGAGCGGCCGCGCAGCTGGTTGTCGATGCGGCGGCTCTCGTGCCGCTCGCTGCCGATCACGAAGAGCCCGCCGGCCTTGCGCACCACCTCGCGCGCCGCCTCGATCTCGGCGCGGATGGCGGCCGCGCGCTCGGCGCGTTCGGCTTCGTCGGCGATGCCGGCCAGCTCGGTCTTCAGCCGCATGTCGAGGTTGCCGCCGAGCTGGATGTCGGTGCCGCGCCCGGCCATGTTGGTGGCGATCGTCACCGTGCCGGGGACGCCGGCCTGGGCGATGATCATCGCCTCCTGCTCGTGGTAGCGGGCGTTGAGCACGTTGTGCGGGATCTTCAGCTTCTTGAAGATCTGCGACAGCGCCTCGGATTTTTCGATGCTGACGGTGCCGACCAGCACCGGCTGCTGGCGCGCCCGGCATTCGAGCACCTGCTGCGCCACCGCCTCGAACTTCTCGCGCGTGGTGCGATAGACCTCGTCGTCGGCGTCGATGCGGATCACCGGCTCGTTGGTCGGGATCTCGATGACTTCGAGCTTGTAGATGTCGCCGAACTCTTCCGCCTCGGTCATTGCCGTGCCGGTCATGCCGGCCAGCTTGGGGTACATGCGGAAATAGTTCTGGAAGGTGATCGAGGCGAGGGTCTGGTTCTCGTTCTGGACGGTGACGCCTTCCTTGGCCTCCAGCGCCTGGTGCAGCCCTTCGGAATAGCGCCGGCCTTCCATCATGCGGCCGGTGAACTCGTCGATGATGACGATCTTGTCGTCCTTGACGATGTATTCGGTGTCGCGGGAGAACAGCTTGTGCGCGCGCAGCGCCTGGTTGACGTGGTGGACCAGCGAGACGTTGTGGAAGTCGTACAGCGAGCCCACCTGCAACAGGCCCGCCTCGCGCAGCAGCCTCTCGATCTTCTCGACCCCGGCCTCGGTCAGCGCGACGGTGCGCTGCTTCTCGTCCTTTTCGTAGTCGCCCTCGGAGAGCAGCGGGATCACCTTGTCGGTGCGGTAGTAGAGCTCGGAATTGTCCTCGGTCGGCCCGGAAATGATCAGCGGCGTGCGCGCCTCGTCGATCAGGATCGAATCGACCTCGTCGACGATGGCGTAGCGGAACGGCCGGTGCACCATGTCTTCGAGGCGGAACTTCATGTTGTCCCGCAGATAGTCGAAGCCGAGCTCGTTGTTGGTGCCGTAGGTGATGTCGCAGCGATAGGCTTCCTGGCGCTCGCGGTCGTCGAGCTCGTGGACGATGCAGCCGACGCTCATGCCGAGAAAGCGGTAGATCTGGCCCATCCACTCGGCGTCGCGGCGGGCGAGGTAGTCGTTGACGGTGACGACGTGGACGCCCTCGCCGGTCAGCGCGTTGAGATACACGGGAAGGGTGGCGACCAGGGTCTTGCCTTCGCCGGTCTTCATCTCGGCGATCATGCCGCGGTGCAGCACGATCCCGCCCATCAGCTGCACGTCGAAATGGCGCTGGCCGAGCGTGCGCTTGGCCGCCTCGCGCACCGTTGCGAACGCCTCGACCAGAAGGTCGTCGAGCTCGGCGCCCTCTTCGAGGCGCCGGCGGAACATCGGGGTGCGCTCGCGCAGCGCCTCGTCCGACAGTTTCTCCAGCTCCGGCTCGAGCTCGTTGATCTGCTCGACGAGCGGGCGGAGGCTCTTTACGTAGCGGTCATTGGCGGAGCCGAACAGCCGCCGGGCTAGGGCGCCGAACATGGGGTCCTCGGGGCGGGGATGGGAAGGGCGGGTTCCAGGCTCACGGCGACAGGTGACAGATAGGCCCCGGAGCGCGGGGTGTCAATTCATCGCCCCGTGCCGGGAAGGCCGGCGGCTTGCCGGGGCGGTCGCGATATGCGACATCAACGCCGCTCGCCGGAAACCCCAAAGAGACGAATCGATGGCCAAAATTTCGCCGCTCGCGCCCGCCCAGTTCCCCGCGCTCGCGCCGATTGCCGGGGTTCGCCTCGCCGCGGCCGAGTGCGGCGTGCGCTACCGCGGGCGCACCGACGTGATGCTGGCCGAGCTGGCGCCGGGCAGCACGGTGGCCGGCGTGTTCACCCGCTCGCTGACCGCCGGGGCGCCGGTGCTGTGGTGCCGCGAGGTGCTGCCGGGCGGCAGGGTTCGCGCGATCGTCGTCAATTCCGGCAACGCCAACGTCTTCACCGGGCGGGACGGGCGCAACGTGGTCGAGGCGATCGCGGCCAGCGCCGCGCGCTGCCTCGGCTGCTCGCCGCGCGAGGTGTTCGTTTCCTCAACCGGAGTAATCGGCGAGAAGCTGCCGGGCGAACGGATCACCGCGGCGATGCCGGCGATCGTCAAAACGCTGGCCGCCGACGCCTGGGAAAAGGCGGCGCGCGCGATCATGACCACCGACACCTTCCCCAAGGCGGCGACCGCGACGACGGCGATCGCCGGGGTGCCGGTGCGGCTCAACGGGTTCTGCAAGGGCTCGGGGATGATCGCGCCCGACATGGCGACGATGCTCGGCTATGTCTTCACCGACGCGTCGCTGCCGGCACCGGTATTGCAGAAACTGCTCTCGGCGGCGACGGTGCGCTCGTTCAACTCGATCACCGTCGACGGCGACACCTCGACCAGCGACAC
>Ga0070734_10002884_pt1 | contig 19443 bp, 18 predicted proteins | sample Coa_R1_8_FD_66444 | JGI IMG/M metagenome (GOLD analysis project Ga0070734, IMG submission 66444) | Surface soil microbial communities from Centralia Pennsylvania, which are recovering from an underground coalmine fire - Coalmine... | ecosystem: Environmental > Terrestrial > Soil > Unclassified ... | reverse complement strand
GTGTTTGCAGGAATCACCCTGATGAACGCATGCATGGCGACGCTACGGTTTTTCGTTGCGCGGGAACTCGGGCGCTAGGCCTTCAATCGCGCTAGATCTTCCAATCCCTATCCTTATCGTTACACTCCCTCGTCCAGCGTCAGGGTTTGGAGCATGGCGTCAAGCTGCTCCCGGCTCTTATTCCGCTGCTGCTCCAGATTCTGTATTTCGCTGCGAACCGTCTGCAGCTTGTCTTCCTGTTCGTTCAGTTCGCGGGTATAGCGCTGTACTAGAGCCCTCTCTTCAAGGCTTCCCTTGAGGGCCTTCATATTTTCTCGCAGACGCTGCTGGTCCTGGCCGATGCCATTAATCTGCGACTCGTGGGCCTTGATTTGCCTCTCGAATCCCGCAATCTCGTTTTTCTGCTGCATGATCTTGCGCAAAGCCTGCTCAAGTTCAGGCTTAATGTGCGTTTCATTGACCAGGATCTTGATTTGATCGTCGGTGAGGTTCGTGAGTGCCACGGTGCTATCCAGCGATTGCACCTCATCCACTTTAAAGACCTGTGTCTGATTGGCGCCCGCCTTGACGCGAAAACGATAATAAGAAGCCGACGACTCTTCGGGCTTGGTGTTGTTGATCAGCTTCCAGCCGGGGCGTACCGGGTGCTCGATCACGATGTCCCTCGCATCAGCATCGGAGTTGTGGATGGTGTAAGACTGATGGTCGCGCTGCTCGCGGGTTTCGATCATCACGCCTCTCAAAACCTTAATCCGCGTGATCGGCCGGTATTCCTGGATATCCTGGTGCTCGACGCGCACGCCCTGGTCCACAGCGTAGGAAAGAAGCCTCTTCTCCTCGGGCTTCAAGTGTTCAATGAGGCCCTCACCGGCGAAAGCATTGTTTTCGATGATGTTGAAAGCGCCGCTATCAAGCGTTAATCCGCTGGTATTCTTCACCCACAATGCGCGGAGAGGGCGAGGCGAGGAGTTGCTCCAGAGCGTTACCTTCTCCGCATCGACATGGGCGTTCACGATGGGCACCAGAGCCGAGTGGTTTTTCAGGATCGAGACTTTCTCCTTCAAGTTGTACTCGAACAAATCGCCGAGGTCTTGGCCATTGGCCCCAGCTTGCTGCCTCTCGGCAGCATCAGCGAGATTTATCGGTGCCGCACTCGCCTCCATGGTTGAAATTACACCACCCGCTTTGCCATGTAATTGCGCAAAGGATTCCAATCGGTCGAATTGTCTCGTTTGCGGCCCTCCTACCGCCAATCCCGCTGCGCTCGACGGTGCCGGCGGCGGTGGCGGCGCGGCAGGTTTGTCGGCCGCAACCTTCTCTTCGTCTTCCATTGTCCCTTCGTGGGTCTGGGGAGTCAGCATGGCAGTCTCGGGTAGTCCCACCACCGGACGCCGCGTGTAATAAGGCTTCGATAGCTCCTGTATAAAGGACTGCGGCGATCCAGCCACAAGGGACAGCTCCACATCCTTCCAATCCTCTCCTACGGTGTTATCCACAATGGCCCAGCCTTGCAACAACGAAGGGGCACCAGGCTTGTCGGGCAATAAAAAGCGGTAGGTGCTCTTCCATATAGGCACTTCGCTGATATAGCTCACGAACACATTGCGGTCACCGCTTCCACTGGTTGCGATGGTCATCCGCCTAACGTCCTGATCGCGCGCGGAGCTTACCAGATTCAAATATCGGGTGATCTCCTCGGTCAGATCATGATCGGCGATCCGAACACCAATTCCAGCGCCGAGCTGAAAAGAACGCACTTCGCCCGCATCGGTAATCACAGAAATCTGCAGCGCCCTGGTTTCCTCCGGATTCGCATCCGTGCCTCTCTTCACCACCTTTTCTTCCACGCTCAGCAACCGCCCAGAGGTCGTAGAAGAACCATTGCTGACTTCAACCCGCGAACCGCGCAGCGCTCCAAGAAAATCGGCAAGCGTGGTGGATTCACCCAGAGGCAGACGCAAAGACTTGAGCTGCTCGGAAATCGGAGCCACAGAGTTGTAGCCAACGCCGGAAATCTTGCCTCCGTTCAGGTCGAGCACGGTCAACGATTTGAGAACATCGTTGAGCTGGGAGCTCGTAAAGTCGATCCGCAGCTCCTGGTCGCCGCGAACGCGTCCCGTGTGCTCGAAATATCCCACGCCGTTCTTATAGAGAACCACCCGACGAACGGGCAATTTCTCCGTGGTGGCGTCTGTGGCGCCGACCGGCACAGCCAACGCCATGGCGGCCAACGCCGCACACGCGATAAAAGCCGATGGACATTGCATCCTTCTCATCCTCTTCCCTTTCATAACTTCACTCCCCTCCTTAGAAAACTGAACTCACTTGGAATCTGAATGGGTTTTTCGGTCTGGGCCCAACTTTCAACCAAACTCAGGCACACTCTGGGTTAGGCACACTCCTGGCGCCACGCTTGCCACTAAGCTTCTTTCGCCTGGAGCAAGCGCCATCTACGTGCACTTATGTTTTGAAGTCCAGAACCTGTTCTTTAGGAATTAAGCTCCCCAAATATGCCAATATCCCCAATATGTAAGAGACACCGCCCGCACAAATTTGGAACGAAGCGTGGCAGACATTCTTGCGTGATGGCTGGGAAAAAGGCGTTATGACCAGCGCCGTGGGGAGTCTCTTTCGTAACCCAAACGGAGAGATTGCAATTCCAATCGCTACCAACGATTACGAGAGTCCTACATGAGGGTTGCCCCGCAGAGTTTATTTTTAAGGCTCTTCAGGCGATTCGCTTAGTGGAAAAGCCGGCAGCTCTGGTTTAAAATCTGCCATCCTATAAATTGCGGTACGTTGGAACGTTTCGACGACACGGACTGGCCGTTTGTGAAAACAACGAACAAGTTTCTGACCTTTTCCATTTTCGCTCTCCTATCGCTGGCAGGCACGGTGCCGGCATCGGCTGTAGTCCATCGGGGCAGCCTCAAGTATCGCCATCACCGCGCTCACTACCGCCGTATCGTGTGGAACCCGGTGCTGCGTGGCTCCCATGAATCGCTGCTTCGCCAAAACGACGTGATTGACCGGCTTCAGCTCCCGCGCATCGCCGACGACAACCAGTTGGAAGAGCTGATCCGCGCGCAGGAGCTTGTTCCCATCGTGGGGTCCAAGTCCCTGTTGGTGAGCCCCTCAATCCTGCCGGAGAAGCGCTATTGCCGCCCCTGGACGAATCAGTTTGTACAGGACATGAGCGAAGCGTATTACAACGAGTTTCACGTACCCCTTCAGGTCAATTCCGCCGTCAGGACCATTGAGCAGCAGCACAAGCTGCGGCGGCGCAATCGTAATGCGGCCCCCGAGACAGGCGATACAGCATCTTCCCATCTGGCTGGAATCACGGTCGACCTGGCCAAGCGGGGCATGACCAAGAAACAGCATGATTGGGTCAACGATTATTTGAAGAATCTGCGAGACCTGGGAGTGATCGAAGCAGCCGAGGAAAGGCGCCAAGCCTGTTTCCATGTGATGGTTTCAGACCGCTATAACGAATGGCGGGAGGTAAACCAGCTGGCTGATAAACTTGCACAAGAATGATTTTCAAAAAATTTCTTCTACCCGCCGCCCTTCTCTCCACTGCGGCGCTTACTCCAATCGCCTTTAGCCAGGCAAGCAAACCTACCGCCAAGACCGATTCGCCCCAGGCGATCCATCAATCGGCCATCATTATCGACACCCACGCCGATACTCCCCAGCGGTTCGTTGACCAGCACTTTGATTTAGGAGAGAACACGCCGGTTGCCGACGGCCATATCGACCTGGGCAAGATCAAAAAGGGCAATCTGGGTGCTGAATTCTTTTCGATCTGGGTTGAGCCCGAAGAATTTAAAGGCCGCTATGCCTACCGGACGCTCGCGCTCATCGACAGCGTTTACCGTCAGGCCGCCCGCCATCCCGACGCAATGACGATGGCGTTTTCAGCAGACGATATCGTGCGCGCTCACGCCCAGCACAAATTTGCGGCGCTCATGGGCATTGAGGGCGGTCACTCCATTGAGAACGACCTGCGCTTGCTGCGCGACTACTACCGGCTCGGCGTGCGTTACATGACGCTCACATGGTCGAACACCAACGAGTGGGGCGATTCCTCCGGCGATATCAACAATCCCAAAGTGGCCCACCATAACGGCCTCACCGATTTCGGCAAGAATGTAGTTCGGGAGATGAACCGCCTGGGCATGATGGTCGATATTTCCCATGTCTCCGATGACACTTTCTATCAAGCCTTGCTGGTGAGTCGCGCACCAGTGATCGCGTCCCATTCGTCTTCGCGAGAGTTGACGCACCATCCTCGCAATATGACCGACGACATGCTGCGTGCCGTGGCCCGGAATCGCGGCGTGGTCATGGTCAACTTCTTTTCGGCATTTGTCGACGAAGATTTCCGCAAACAGTCCTACGATTCGGCGAAGATGCAGCAGCGGGAAGCCGAGGTAGAAGAATTCAAAAAGAGCCACGCGCATGCCGACGGCAGCAACGTAACCTATGCGGAATACGCGTTTATCGAGAAGAAATGGGCGGAACAGTTCCCTCGCCCTCCGCTGAAGGCGCTGATCGATCACATTGACCATGTGGCGAAGGTCGCGGGAATCGATCATGTTGGGCTAGGTTCGGATTTTGACGGCGTGACCTCTCTTCCTCAGGGAATCGATTCGGCCGCCGATCTTCCAAAGATCACCGAGGCGCTGTATGCGCGCGGCTATACCAGGGCACAGATTCATAAGATCCTGGGCGGCAATCTTCTGCGCGTGATGCGCGAGGTTGAAAACACGGCGCGGCAGATTCAAGTGGAGAGCAAGACTTCCGACAGCCTGAGCCTTGAAGACCTGGAGCTGATGGTGGGAAATCGCGCGACCGCATCCCACCTTACCGACATCATCAACCAATACGGCGTGAACTTCGATCTCACTCCGGAGCGGCGGCAGCGCCTGCAAGCCGAGCTCATGAGCCAGTACAAAGACGAACAGATTGCGAACGGCCTTCTGGACACGATATCCAAAGCGCGAAGGAAGTAGCCTTTTAGGATCGAGTTTGGCAGGCGACGACCAAGCCACGAGTAGACCCACCACCCCGCGTCTAGAGACCTATGTCGCGTCGACAAATCCGCGATTTCTCACAGCTATGCCCAGGCCAAAGCATTTGGAGTAAACTGCTCCTGCCTGCTCTTCAGGAAAAACTATATGAACGTATTCTGTGCTTGTTTCCTTTTCCTATTGATGGAGATCGGCTCAACCGCTCTACCTTGTGCGGCGCAGAGTCCTGCGCAAGATTCGCCTGACGCGATGGCGCTGCCTGCGCCAGTGCTTCTATCGCCCGCTCACGGCGCTCAGTTCCATCATTACCCGCGTTTGCTGGAGTTTCAATGGGAGAAAGTTCCGGGCGCGTCCAGTTACGCCATTGAGATCGAGATGGAATGCTCCCCTGCGCGCCCAGGGTGTGGCAATGGGCCTTACGCGATTCGCGAACTGGAGGTTCCGGGACTTATCTTTACCTTTTGGGATGACCGGCCCGGAAGGTGGCGTGTCTGGGCTAGTTCTCCCACAGGGGATGGGATTAAAAGTGAGTGGCGAAATTTCGCATTTGATGCTCGCGGCGCAGCTAGGGAAAATATGTCCGCCTCCAAACGAGACTGTTCCTGGCGTAAATCAATCCCTCACGATCCGGAGATCGTCTCGGCTCGACCTATTTTTACTCCAGCGCCGGAATATGCCCAAGGAGCGGAAAAGGTAAACGCCGTGGTCTCGTTAGAGGTTAAGGTGGGCACAGAAGGCCAAGTTGAAAACATCTGTATTCTTAGCTCCCCGCGCGCCGATTTAGACGAGGTCACAGCACAAGCCGTAAAGAATTGGCGTTTTGCGCCTGCGCACAAGGGAGGCGACGCCGTTCCCGGGATTGCGCATCTGGAATTTCGATTTCGTGCCTGTTGCGATGCCGCCGTTCTCTTTTATCCCCCTTCGTCCAGGCTTGCCGCGCAACAACAGACTGCATCAATATCGGCTCCACACGAACCAACCAGCATGACAAGAACGAATTCCTCAGTGCCGGCCCAGGCGACCGTGAACAGCCAATGCCCTTCCTGGCCGCGGACCGGGGAGCCCCTCAAAGGGTCTCCCAAAGCAATCTACACGCCCGATCCTTCTTATACGGAGGCCGCACGCCGAGCAAAGATAAGCGGGCAAGTCTCCTTGTGGCTCAAAGTAGGAAATACCGGAGCGGTAGACGACGCTTGCGTTGATAAGTCGCTTCGAGCCGACCTGGATCAGGCCGCGGTTCAGACGGTTAAGACCTGGCGGTTTGAGCCGGTTATGAAAGATGGCGTCGCCGTCGGAACCACGATTGCTGTTTTTGTTACATTCTCGCTTTATTAGAACGTGTGTATACGATGCGGCTTCGAGGCGAATCTAATCCGTTCTCATTCCATGGTATGGCCAACGCACATAGAATCGCCGCACCGCCGTCTTACAGGAAACTCTCAATACCCAATTCAAGTTTCCGACAGTCTATGTATGGATGATCCGCCTACTTTGCTGGGCGCTATTTTGCCAGACTTACTTTGCTGATCCAGCCTTCCGAATATAGATACTACCGTTGAAGGTCTTGAACTGGATCTCTGGGCCGCCTCCATTCACCGATCCATGCACGGCATTGTCCATATGCAGGCGATACTTGCCCCTGCGGCCGCCATCGCTGTGATTGTCTTCAGTAGTTAGCTGCTCTGGCTTGCGGGTTTGCAAAACCACGTCAAAATCGCTATAAGCCTCGCCCCGATCTGACTTAATGCTCAGATTGGCCTTCAAATCCGGTGGAAAGGTTACGTCAATCGCCCCGTTCATCGAACTGAAAGCCGTCGGCTTTTGGGCGTCCATACGCAGGAAGTTGGCGGTGATCTTTCCATTCAGCGCATGTGCTACCACGCTGCCGGAAATATTTTTAAGCATGACCTCGCCGTTCAACGTATTGATATCGAGATCGCCCTCGACATCACTCACATCAATCGTGCCGTGATTCATGCCTCTCAGCACCAGGGACGTATGCCGAGGAACCGAGATTACGAGATCGACCCTGTGCCTCAATGCCTCCGTGCCAATCCTTACCTGGTTGTTCTCTTCCTCCACCACCAGCCCGGTTGAATTGCCCAAGGGAATACGTTTCATTCCATTTTCAGTTGGCCGGTTTTCTCGCTCTCCCTCATCGCCGCGTGAATGGGCATCCACCTGAATGTCCTTGCCATCGTAGCCCTTCACAGCTATCTCACCGTGCATGGTGCTGACCTTCACGACAGCGGGACGCGACGGGTCGCTCAGGTTGACGACCACATGATCGTTTTGTGCCTGCGCCGTGCCTGCACTCGCAAAGACAAAGACGAAGATGCATACCGGCAAGGATACGAAGAGAGAGATCGAAAAGCGGGAAAAACCATGTTGTTGAGTGTGGCGATTCATTGGCGCTCCAAGATGCTGATGTTTCCGTTGAGATTTTCTACGTTGATTTCAGGGCCACCCGAGCCGACGCGGCCTCCTGTGGAGCGATCCGCGCGAAAAACAAATTTTCCATTGGTCCGCGCGGCCTCGCCCTGGCGGGGAGCCAAGGCAGTCATGGGAAAGTCACTGAATACTCTCCCATTCAAGGTCTTGAAACGAAAATCGGCCGCGAGATTCTTCGCAAAAGAAAGGTCGATATTGCCATTCAAGGACTTGAAGTCCGAGCTCTCATGCGGGTTCTCTCGAAACCCTACTTTCAGCTTGCCGTTCACGGTGCGCACCTGGCCCGAACCGGTGGCGTCATCCATTTCAATGTCGCCGTTCACGTTACGCAGCGAATAACCGCCGGTAACATTCCTCACCAAAATGTGGCCCTCGTTCACGGTCTTCAGGTTTACGGCAATTGCAGCCGGCACCTGCAAGTGGAAATCCATCTTGACCGAATAGCCTCTCTCCCTCCAGCCTTCACAACCATCGTCGCAATGGCAGCGAAATGGGCCATTCACATAGAGCTTGACCAAGCCTCCCTCCTGGGTGGCATCCAGAGTGACTTCTTTGCGGGCCTTCTCCAGCTTCTCCTTGGACTCTGCACGGATGACTTCGTTCACCACCAACTCAATCTTGCCGGAAGTGGAGCCGATCACCTCGATCGAGCCATTTACATTGTCAACTTCCAGCCTGTTGTCATGACCGGAAGGATCTACCGAGAACGACTTTTGGATCGTCTCTTCCTGTCTTTCCTGGAAGTCGCTTCGTGCGGGCATAACAGGCGAACTCTTCGGCGCAAGCGAGGAAACGGAAGATGCTGCATTTATGTTGCTTCCCGGCAGTACGGCGCACCCTAGCGCCACAATGGAAGAAGCCGCAAATCGACAAAGCCACTTTATACGCATAGTCCTCCTTGGATTCCGACAGCGTGGAATCAATGCTTCGTTTTGAACAGATGGCCGCTCTAATTCCCGTCTGGAATCAGCTCAACTGGCGAATGCCCCACTCGACGCGCTGGCGAACGGTTGGATTTAGATCGGCGTCCTGCTGAAATTTTCGGAGTTGCTGCAGCGCGTCCTTGTCTTTGGTCTCCACCATCAGGTCAATCAGTGCGATCTGCACCAGCGGCGACTGCCGGGGCTGCAAGGCATCCATCAGGTCTCGGCGGACCTCAGGGCGGCTGTGATAACGGCTCAAGGCATCGAGAGCCGCCAATCGGACATCCACGCTGCTGTCATAGCGCAGGGTATAGGTCAACGCCGCAAGCACCTTCGGATCGGGCTGGTCCTGGCCGGCACTCCAATTCACCCCCTGCAGGCGTTCGCTGGCCGACTGGTTCTGCAACATCGACAGCACCACCAATTGCTTCATATTGCGAAGCTCAGAGTGCATCTCAGCCAGTTCCTGTTGGCGATCGGGACCTTTATTCCCAATGTTCCAGTGGGTCGAGCTACCGGCAAAAAAACCAACAAGGAGAAACACCGCTGCCCAGGCCCCTCCGGCGATTGAGCGATGCCAAGACCAGCCTCCCATCGATCGGCCCGGCTTTTTGATGGCTCTCTCCGCCGTTTCTCCTTCCGCACGTCTAGTGGATTCGTTCAAGACGGTTAGGACGGGCTCTTCTCTCCGCCCAACAAGGGATCGACCAGGCTCTATTCCAGTCTGATGGCCTTCCTGTCCCTCCCGCTGTCCCTCCCGCTGTCCCTCCCGAAAGACCTCCAGCATGGCGTCGAATCGGGAACGTAATGAGGGATCCGGTTGCGCTTCCGGTAAGAGAGCCAGTTTCCGCCACAAATCAGCCTCTTCCCTGCACTGGACGCAGATCTCCAGGTGGCGCTCCACAACTCTGAGGTCTTCGCTCTCGCCTTCATTCAGAGTGCCGGCGAGATAATCTGCCATCAACTCCGCAATCCGCTCACAATTCATGTCGCTTGTCATCCCCTGTCCTCTTCAACCTTCTTTATGCTTTATGCGTTGCCTTGGCTTTTCCATGCCATACGGGGCGAAGGCCGGCATCGCTCCAGCCGGTGAACCGTTTCACGTAGCTCCCGCAGGGCGCGATGAACCTTGGTTTTTACCGTGTTAACTTCACATCCCAGGAGCCGCGCGATCTCTTCGTATTTCAAGCCCTGAAAGCGGCTCAGGATCAGCACCTCTTTTTTGTCTTCCGGCATCTTCATGAGCGCCCGATAGAGCAACTGCGATTCCTGCTCCTGCTGCACGGCATCCTCCGAAACCACAGCGGGTTCAAATTCCGGCTCCCAACTTACTTCGGCGCGCCGTCCCCGCACCTGGTCGATGCGCGCATTGCGGGCAATACGATAGATCCAGGGCCTGAAGGGCGTGCCATCCCGATAGCTGGCCCGATACTTTAGAATGCGAAAAAAAACGTCCTGCACTAGGTCTTCGCTCACGGTCCGGTCGCCGGTGAGGCGCAAATAAAAATTGAATAGCGGCGTCTGGTAGCGGTCGAACAAGACACCCAGCATCTCGCCCGCGCCATCGCGCACTTGAAACATCAGATCCTCATCCGAGGGCACATTTGTCATCAGTTTTTCCGGGACCGTGATTGCCCGTTCTGCCATTGAATACCGCATCGGGGAAGAAAGGTTCCCAAAGATTCTGCAAAATCGTGAAGAGCAATCTAGGCGGCAGAAACAACTCAGGCGACGGGCGCAGCCCTGTGCTTATTAAGACGGAACACTGCCCCCACCTGTGAGCGGCTTGGCGTTCTTTTAGGCGACAATTCGGGCAATCACCTGAGGTTTAGAGCTTTGGGCACTCGTGGGTGGTGGTTCTAGACGAAAGAGCGCTTTCCATTTCTAATAGGTGGTTATGTCATTCAGGGAGATGGGGATGCTGCAACGATCTGCGTTAATCTTTCTCTTGTTTACAATTGTCGTTTCCGCCGCTTGCCAAACCGCAAACACACCGGCAGCCAAGCCGGCGGCCCAGGGGCACGGGGCCACCCACAAAGCACCAGCCGCACCCGCGGGACCGCCCACAGCCATTCTGCACACGACGGCCGGCGACCTCAAGTGCGAGCTGTTTCCCGACAAAGCGCCTAAGACAGTCGCCAACTTCATTGGCCTTTCGAACGGGACAAAGGAATGGACCAATCCCACGACGAACAAAGTGGAGCATCATCACGCGCTCTATGATGGTGTGATCTTCCACCGCGTGATTCCGGATTTCATGATTCAGGGCGGCGATCCTGCGGGTAACGGCAGCGGCGAACCTGGTTACACGCTCAAAGATGAACTGCTTCCCGATCTCCTGTTCGATCAGCCCGGTAGGCTCGCGATGGCAAATCGCGGACCCAATACCGCGGGTTCGCAGTTCTTTATCACCGAAAAAGTGACTCCGTTCTTGAATCCTTGCCTCACCGACGGCGGATGCCCTGCGCTGCAAAGACCCAAAGACACGGGTTACACGATCTTTGGCCAGTGCGACGACCTCTCGGTGGAACTGGTCAAGAAGATTGCGCGCATGCCATGCGCCGGAAACGTAACCTGCACTGTCAACAATTCTTCTCCTGTGAATCCAGTGAAAATCACCCACATCGAGATTCTGAACGCCGGAAAGGCCGCCGCGGCTCCCCACAAATCTACGGGAGCGGCTGCACCAATCAAACCCACAGCGCCACGCAAGCCGGACGCTCCGACCGCCCAATAAAGAGATCGGGGCCGGGCTTTTTAGTTCAGGAGTTCTTGAATCGGCTTAGATCCGGTTTGAGATTGTGCGGCCTTAAATTCAAGAGCGGTTCCGTTATAGAGTGATAGCAGTTCAAAACAAATTTTTTGCACCTTACTCCAAGGAAAGAACAAACGATGAGTCGTCAACCCGGCACCTACGCAGCTTTCAACACCTCAGAAGGAAACTTTGTCTGCCGCCTCTTTGAAAAAGAAGCGCCCATTACGGTCAAGAACTTCATCGATCTTGCGGAAGGCAAGCGCGAGTGGAAGGATTCAGTCAGTAAGAAGTCGGGGCCAGGGCCGCTTTACAACGACACCATCTTCCACCGCGTGATTCCGAACTTCATGATCCAGGGCGGCGACCCGAGCGGCACGGGAATGGGCGGTCCCGGCTACAAGTTTCAAGACGAGACCAAAGGCTCTCCCCACAGCTTCGACAAAGCGGGCAAGCTGGCGATGGCCAATTCTGGCCCCAATACGAACGGGTCGCAATTCTTCGTGACCGTGGCTCCCACCACATGGCTTACGGGCAATCACACAATTTTTGGCGAGGTGGTCGAAGGCCAAGATGTAGTGGACAAAATTGTCAACGTGCCTCGTGGCCGCCAGGATCGCCCGAACAAGGATGTGGTGCTGCAATCTGTAACGATCGAGCGCGCATAACAACCTGGGCCACTGATCGTTAATCATCGAATGGATACGACCAAGCTTTTTATCTTCGGCGCAGTCTTCCTCGTATTTTTGTGGCTGACTCGCCGATTGTTTCCCAATGAAAAGCCGCCAATGGGGGGCGAACTGCCGCAACAGCCGCCCCCATCCTTTGCAAAGGATGCTTTCGCAAAGGACGGTTTCGAAGACGATGCTTTTGAAGACTTTGACGCCATAAAGCAGCCCGCGGTAATCGGCGCTGAGCTCCCCTTTCCCATCGACCTTCCGCCCCGAGTCCAGCGCTCCAACGGAACGTATAACCGCCCGCATATAGTCAATTACTACTTCAGCAAAACCGACCTGGTGCGCGGTCCGGAAGACCCAAGGGTCTTATGCGATACCTTCTTTGTGGAGTTTGCAAATCCCGAAAGCAGGGCGCGCTGGACGGGCGAGTATGTGGTGGTAACACCGGCAGGACTGCAAGCGGAACTGGACAGCCTGGTCCGCAGTGGCATCTTCTTTAGCGGGTTGATGGTGATTGTTCCTAACTGGAACCTCGGCACTATTTTGAAGACAATTTTAGATACGATGATGGAAGAGGATGCAGGCGCACCTGACGGCGCTACCTTTCTGCCAGACAGTTCGGAGAATATGATTTAAGCAACTTGCCCGCGCATCCTCTGCCGGCGCGGTCGCTCACGGTGGCATGCTGACAAACACATTGCCCTGTACCGGGGAGCAAATGATAAATGACCTCTAACGCCGATTCTTGTAAATTGATAGAAGACGGATCGCAAAACTCCAGATAGACCGGCTAACATGAATCAACACGATCTCTCTCAAACCATCGCCCTTCTCGTCCGCACACCGAATACCCTTAACGCGCTTCTCCGTGATCTGCCGGAATTCTGGACACACCAAAATGAAGGTGGAACCACGTGGAATATTTTCGACGTTGCCGGTCACCTTGCTTACGCCGAACGCAGCGACTGGATGCCGCGCGTGCGAATGATCCTGCAGTTCGGCGAAACCCGGACTTTCGAGCCTTTTGACCGGCTCGGGCAAGTCCGCGAGAGCCAGGGGAAATCGCTTCCACGGGTATTGGACGATTTCTCCCAACTACGCTCCCAAAATCTCGCCGAACTTCACTCCATGAATCTGCAAGCAGCCGATCTCGAGCGGCGCGGATGCCATCCGGTTTTCGGGGTCGTCACCCTTTCGCAACTGCTGGCCACCTGGGCAGGTCATGACCTGACGCATCTGCACCAGATTTCAAGAATCCTCGCTCATCAATATCGAGAAGCAGTGGGTCCATGGAGCGCCTACCTGGGCGTGCTGAAGTGCGACGGCCACAGCGCGCCCTAGCAGTCTCCCCCGTAAATCCTGCTCATTTAGAAGGTGCTGTGATCATTGTTCTTTGTACATACAAGCTTCCTCTATTTATTTGACGGATTCTACGATGAAAAAGAAATTCGAGCATGCAATAAATGTAGGGAGAAGCTATAGCCTGATCACTCCCATCCGAATCCCGTATCGCAATTGTTCCGGCAGAGGAATTTCTTTGATCTCAGCTGTAATATTCTTACCATTCCTATATGCGATCCATGGCACTTTAGATTCTGTACCCTTCTTAGGATCACCGCGATTCCACACCGAAATCAAATAGCGCCCAGGTCGTGAAATTGCTTGACGTTTGAAAGCCATCTCATAGCGATGCATATAAGTATGACTAGGGTTCAATACGAGATTGATCCCAAGATCGCGTAGCCGAGATCTGAAATGCAGATCGTCGACGATATCACCTTTGCCCCTCTGAGTTTTAACGATATTTACTTCCCCGCATAGAAGCAGCATCGTGTGACCAAACCGCCGCCTTAAAAGATTCTCGATTAATGACTCCTTTTGGGCCCTTGGATGTGAAGCTTTTGCAAAGTACTGTCTCAAGCGAGAGGGTGATCGGTGGGCTTGGTGCCAGACTTCAATATCCTCAACAAGCTCTTCGCCATCAAGTCGTGTGACACCCAATATTACTGTTGAATGCTTTGTACCCCTTGGAAATAGATGTTTCCTCGATAGCTCGTCGAGGGAGCTCTCATTATGACTCGAAGAACTGAACATTAGGACATCGGCGTCATGCCTATTGGCTTCGTAGGCTATTTCTGGGAAGAATGGCCAAAAGCCTCGCTGTCGTTGGTTAAAACGATCAGGCCCATCTTGAAGAGAGTCTCGTGCAATAAGTGCGAGACATTGCGGTGCGATTACCGGATTTTTCTCGCGTCTTGCTCCCTCTTTAGCTGAAAGCTTGGAGAATTTATCCTCATCACTTTCCCTCATGCGAAACCTCCAAGGATTGCACGCTATCATAAGCTAGACGACATCTAATTTCCACGGCAGCGTTGTCTATCTCCACTACTTATAAATGCGCTCTTTGCCATTGGGCATGGTAAGCGTGCAGAAGGCGCACAAACGTTTCATGTGATTCATTGTGGTTCTTTGGTTGCAATCGTCGTTTGCCCCTCAAAATGTCTGAAACCAATTCAGCATTTCCAAGTTATTTCTTGTGAAGCGATTGAACCAACATAGCTTCTCAAACGACATTGATTGCGGAGGCTACAATGCGGCAGATAATTCTTACCTTCTTAAAGCTACCGCCTCGCCTGTGGTTCGTACTTGCAACCTTGATGCCCTGTGCCCTTTCGGCGCAACCCAGCCACAATCAGGAAGAGCATTTAATGGCAGCAGCGCAATCTGTTTCGCCGGACGAACAATTCAAGATCGCCCGCGCTTTTGAACTCGGCCTGGGTGTAAAACCCGACATGGCAAGAGCCACGCAGTTGCTCCTATTAGCCGCCAATCATGGCAGCCCCGATGCCCAAACCGAGATAGCCATCATATACCGTGATGGAATAGGAGTGCCAAAAGACGAGCCAGCCGCCTTTCGGTGGATGCAGCGCGCGGCCAGTTCCAATTATCCGCCCGCCGAATTCGGCCTGGGCACCCTCTATCTCATGGCGTCATCAGGCAAACAAGATGCCGGGGAGGCCAGCCGCTGGTTAGCTCGGGCCGCGGAGCATGGATTTGTGTCCGCACAGGTGAATCTTGGAATCCTGTTCTGGAACGGATGGGGCGTGGAGCGCGATCTTTCCAAAGCGGAGCATCTGATTCGTGAGGCCGCACAGAAGCACTCACCGATGGCAGAGTTCCTCTTGGGAACAATGTATGAGACCGGAGAGACTCTTCCAAGAAACATGGTGCTGGCGGCGAACTGGTACGAGAGAGCGGTAAAACAAGGGTATGCTCCAGCGCAAAATAACCTTGGGAGCCTTTATATCCAGGGCAATGGGGTTTCACGCGATCTCGACAAGGGAACGGAGTTACATCGGTTAGCCGCTGAGCAGCGCAATGTTGCCGCATGTGCGAACCTAGCGAGGTTTTATTCCAAAAGCCATGGCTCACCCCCTGATTACGCCCTCGCATATTTCTGGGCGCAGGTGACAACTCAGACAACGAACACCAAGTCGGGACCTCTCACCGATGCATTTTTGCTGGAAATTCGGAATCGCCTGAACGGCGCCGAAATCGCCCAGGTTGAAGCGGAAGTTGCAGATTGGCTACAAAGCCATCCCGTCAAAAAAGCACCCGAAGATTTCGTAGACTTCAACGGACGTTAAGGCCATGGATGAACGTATGAATAGGATCTGCATCAAGCCGCCGAGCCGCGTTCTTTATAGGTAGAACGGCATGGCCCCTGCAAAGCGGGCAGATCCAGATGGGGCTTCCTGAGTTCTTGGCTCTTTAGCCTGATTCCGCCGAGCCCTATGCACCCAGCGCAACACGCTCTTTCGAGACGATATCTACGAACCGTTCTATCTCCTCCGCGGAAACATCTGCTGTGCAAGAAAGGCGTAGCCGCTCCCTGCCGGGTGGCACGCTCGGAGAGCGAATAGCTTTCACCGCGAAGCCACGTTCTCGCAGAATCTCCGCCAGGTGGACTACTTCCCCGTTGCCTTGCACGATCAAAGGAACGATATGAGAGTTGCTTTGGCCGCAGTCGAAGCCTTCAGAACGTAGGCTATCTCTCAGCTTGGCCGATAGTGCAGCGAGGTAGTCGCGCTCCGCGTCCATGCCGGCTGCAAGGCGCAGAGCCGCTCGAATCTGAAGGCCAAAATAAGGAGGCATGCCGGTACTGAAGATGAAGCTGCGCGCGTGATTCACCAGGAACTGTTTCAAGATCTTGCTGCCACATACAAACGCGCCGGCTCCGGCCAGAGCTTTTCCGCAGGTGTGCACAACCGCCAGAGCTTGATTCTGGAGTCCGAAATCGGCTGTAAGTCCGCGGCCCTGCCAGCCACAGGTTGCCGTGGCGTGTGCCTCATCCACAATCAGGCGTGCGCCGTACCGCTCGCCGAGTTGAAATAGCTCACGCAGCGGCGCGCGGTCGCCATCCATGCTGAAGATGCTCTCGGTGACAATGAGTTTTGCGCCGGACCCATCGGAATGGGCGCAACGCTTTAACTCGTCTTCCAGAAAATCAAGATCGCAGTGCGGGTAGATAACCTTCCGGCAGCGCGCAAGGCGTGTCCCGTCGATAAGGCTTGCATGGTTCAGAGCGTCCGAAAATACGACATCATCGACGTTCAGGACGGAGGACAACAAACCGAGATTCGCAGCAAAACCCGAGCCGAAATACAACGCAGCTTCGGTCCCGGCAAACGCGGCGAACTCGTCCTCCAGTTCATCCCATATGGGATGGTGTCCGCTCAGCAGCCGCGATCCGGTTGAACTGACTCGCGTCATCTGGCCCACAGCATCCTGAAGAGCGCCTTTCAACAAAGGATGGCGAGAAAGCCCGAGGTAGTCGTTGGAACAAAGATCCACTCCCGAAGCAACGTAGACCGACCGCAGTCGATCATGGCGCTCCAGGTCGGCGAGACGGGCGGCCATTCGATCCAACGGATCGTGACTAGGCTTCGGAATGGGCATGAATCAAGGCTTGCATTGGCTTCAGTCCCAGATCGCGCAAAAGCTCCGAATCGTGATCGGGAGCGGGATTGGGCGTGGTCAATAATTTTTCGCCATAGAAGATCGAGTTCGCCCCCGCGAAAAAGCACAGCAAGATCGCCTCACGGGTCATCTGACCGCGGCCGGCGGCGAGCCGAACTCTTGACGCCGGCATAAGAATGCGGGCGGTTGCGATGGTGCGAACCATGATAAGAGGATCGAGGTCGGCTTGTTCTTGAAGCGGTGTGCCCTCGGCACGTACCAGCATGTTGATAGGCACGCTTTCAGGATGTGGCTGAAGCGACGCCAACTGATGGAGGAGTCCGATTCGATCCTGTTCCGACTCTCCCATGCCCAGGATGCCGCCGCAGCAGACCGTAATCCCAGCCTTGCGCACGGAGGCAATCGTATCGAGCCTCTCCCGGTAAGAACGGGTACTAATGATATTGCCGTAAAACTCTGGAGAGGTATCCAGGTTGTGGTTATACGCGGTAAGTCCTGCCTGCTTCAACTGGAGTGCCTGGTCATCAGTGAGCATGCCGAGAGTGCAGCAGACCTCCATGCCCAAACCAGCCACGGCCCGAACCGACTCTAGCACCGCGTCAAATTCCCTGCCTTGGGGCGCCTGCCGCCACGCGGCGCCCATGCAGAACCGGGTCGCTCCTTCCGCTCTTGCGCTGCGGGCTGCGGCGAGCACCTCATCTTTTTGCAGGAGAGCCTGCCGCTCCACATCCGTCTTATAGTGGGCGCTCTGCGGACAATAACCGCAATCTTCGGGGCATCCGCCCGTTTTAATGGAGAGCAGCCGGCACATCTGCACTTCATTCGGCGGATGATGCTCCCGGTGAACCTTCTGCGCCTCGAACAAAAGATCCATTAGGGGTAGGTTATAAATCTCGGCTATTTCCTGGCGGCTCCAATCGTTACGCATAGAAAGGGAATTATACCTATCGCCGCAGCAGGAAGTTTGCCCCTGCGCTTGATCCTTCTTGACTCAGGCGGTTCTTTCTTGAAGTCATTGTCCTGAAGTTCAGGTCTCTTTTTGATTCCACCAGGTTGCCCGGCACCGCGGCAAAAAATCTGGTTGTAAACAATCGCTTTGCACGCAAAAAAGACAACAATGCTTCTCTGATTTTGAACTACAATAACCGCAATTTACGAAGATTCATCAGCGGATTTGAATCGACCGACCTGTATAAAGAATGAGCTGTCTGGCAACCAACGGCCCTCGACTCAGCAAGACCAAGAAACGACTCCTTTTTCTTATCATCTTGTGCCAGAGCCATTTTCTGTTTTCGCAGACGCCTCAGCCGGAAAACGCCGCCTTATCAACCTCAGAAGCCACCCCCGCCATTGCTGCCGCCAAGCCGGTTCCACCACCTTGTACCAAGCCGGCCGGCGACCTTTTTGACATCGACGATTACAACGGTCCCTTCAACAAGGTCATCGCCCGCTTTTCACAAAAGGTAGAGATTAAAACCGTTCCGTCACTTCGGCACCGGCCGCACTTGCGCCTGTGCTCGATGGCAGCCGGAGAGAAATTCCACCTGTTTCTGGAAAACAGCTTTGAGCCAGTCAATTTTCTAGGGGCGGCGTGGGCCGCCGGTGAGTCGCAGGCCGAGAATGCGGATTCGGCCTTCGGCCAGGGAGCAGCCGGCTATGGAAAACGTTTCGGGGTCGCGCTCACCGACAATGTGGCCGGCGACTTCTTTCAAACGTTTCTTTATCCAGCTCTATTCCGGCAGGATCCGCGGTACTACCGCCTGGCGCGCGGCACCGTAGGACAACGATTGTTTCACGCGGCCCAGCATGTATTCGTAGCCCACAGCGATTCGGGCCAACTGATGTTTAATTTCTCGGAATGGATGGGAACCGCCAGCTCTAAGGCTCTCAGCAATGTCTACCACCCTGGAAACGAGCGAGGATTCGGTACAACAGCGGAACGAACCGGAGTCAGCATCGCCACAGATATGGGATACGACGTGCTTCGGGAGTTCTGGCCCGAAATCACCCATGCACTACACCTGCCTTTCAAAGCCCGTGACTATGTCCGCCAAGGCCACAACGATCCTCAGCCGCCACAGCAGACTCCCGCCGGAAGAGACGGGGCGGCAACCGCAACCGGCAGCGCCAGCCAGCCGTTCTAAAGCCTAGCTGTTTAAAGTATGAAGCTTGTTGCCTACGGGGACGGCTATTGTGTAACGACCATCGTCATGGGCTGATCGTAGAACTGCACATGCACGCTCAATGATTTGCGCGCATCGAATGCGGCCTTGTTTACAGGAAAAGCGAAGATCGTCATACCCGCCTGGCTCGCCTTCGGGGCAATCTTCAACTCCTCTTTCAACGGTTCAATCCGGTCTTGCGCCAATACAGGGAACGCTTGGAAATACCGCTCCAATTCCACCGAGGGAGCCGCGCTATCCGTGAGCTTTGTCCCCTCTGCGGTTTCCAGTTCCGACTTGATGTTCTTGATCCAGAGTTGCTTGTCGGTAACGTTGTCGAACTTCAGATGAATTGCCACCAGCACGTTGTCGACCTGCTCGGCGGCGACGACCTTCGTAATCGTGCCGGAGGCAGGAGGCTTGGCGCGATTCGTCATAGCGATCACGCCCACGATAAGCGCG
>Ga0070734_10002883_pt1 | contig 19451 bp, 23 predicted proteins | sample Coa_R1_8_FD_66444 | JGI IMG/M metagenome (GOLD analysis project Ga0070734, IMG submission 66444) | Surface soil microbial communities from Centralia Pennsylvania, which are recovering from an underground coalmine fire - Coalmine... | ecosystem: Environmental > Terrestrial > Soil > Unclassified ... | reverse complement strand
TGGAGACGCGACTACAACGAGGTCAGGCCGCACAGCTCGCTTGGCGACCTGACGCCGAAGGAGTATTCATCAACCGCCGGACTCGCAGCCTGAGTGGACCAGCGTTGGGGGTCAGGTCACGAGGGCCCGCTCCGCGAGCTCGCTGACCTCGACCTGGTCCAGCGGCCGGACCTTGGTCAGATCGATCCGAACGGCCTTGCCGATCCGGGTGCTCGGAATGTGGCCTGACTTCACCCGGCGCCTCACGGTGTTGACACTCACCCCGAGCCTCTCGGCGGCGTCGTGAACCGACACCAGGGGGGCCGGAAGGTGGCGCTCCAAGGATCGAATGGCGACCGTGAGCTGCTCCACCTGATCTTGGAGAATCACGACGAGCTCCCCCGTCCGACTCATCTTCTCCTCGGTCTCATCCGCGCTCCGTCGAGGACCCACCCTTCCCGGTTCCGGTGACGCTCCTTGATGGTCGGTTCGGCCCGCGATCTTAGTCGCCGCTTGTCGGCTCATGGCGGTCCCCTCCGTTCTTCTCTGCTTCCATGGCGTTGCGATCCTCGGAGCCCTCTCCCGCATTCGTCTTCTGCCCACCCGGCGGGCCGGGCGAGGCAGATGGTGCTGTCGATTCGCCTCCACCAGTCGGCCTGCCGGGTGCCTCTGTTTCGGGAGCCGCCCGGACCCGCCCCCGCCCCACCAGCCCGCGCTCCCTCAACAGCTCGAGCGCATTCTCGCCAAGCCTTTCTCTCAGCATCCGGAGACTGCGGGCGCGAAGGCGCGAAGCCCAAGAGCGGCCAACGCCCATCGCGCGACCTGCCGCGGTCAGCTTCTTGTCCTTGAAGTAGCAAAGATCGACCAGCTGTCGCTCGAGGTCCGGCAGCCCGCGGACCTCCTCTCCTACGACGATCTCCAGCCCGTCATCCTCGGCAACGGGAACCTGAGCCATGCGGCGCCCGTTCCACCGCGCATCGGTCTGTCCGCCATCGGTGATCTCTGGGGGACCATCACCGGCGCTCGCGTGGGAAAGGAGTTCGGACGCGAACCCTTCGCTTCCGTTGGTGTTCGCCGGCGAGTGAGCCGCAAGCGCGCGCAGGCGCTCATAAGGACGGCGACCAACCGGGCTCTGAGCCCGAATGCCATCGATCATCGCCCCTCGAATCCGAGGCTGTGCGAACGCGCTGAACAGGGCCCCCCTGGTTGGATCGAATCGGGTGGCCGCTTCGACGAGACCTTTTTTGCCGTCGGCCTCCAGATCCTCGAGACGAGCTCCCCTGCCGTGAGGGGACCTGCGGACCTTACGCGCGACCTTTCGGACGAGGTGGAGATGGGTGATGATCAGATTGTCGCGTGCCGGGTAGCCTCCCGTGGTGCCCGGCCCGGTAACCGGTTCGGAGCGGCTTTGTAGATCGACGCCTGTCTCTCGCCGGCGAGGGAGTGTCACAGCCGGTGTAACACCCGTGTCACCTGTTACACCGGCATCAGACACCTCAAGGTTCGTTCCATCCGCTTCGAGGTCCACGTCTCGGTTCTCGCTTCGAGGGCTCGCAGCGTTGCCAGGGTGGTGAACTCGAACAGCCGGAGGGAGCGCTCGCCGCGCAGTACGGCCTTCAGTGGTCCGAGGAGTCTCGCGTTCGCTGCTAGCGAGGTCGCGGACATCGGTTCGGTTCTTGGCCTTCATGGTGGGTCATCCTTTCGCGGTCGTTCTCGGCAATCGCCTCTGAAAAGCGACCAGCTCTTTCCTGACGCGGGGCGCTTGGACCCCTGCGTCGCCCTTCTCGGCAATCCGCCTCGAACTGGAACTGGGTTTCTTCTCGAACTGCGTTTTTCCAAACGCGCGAGTTGTCGAGGCGAGGCCCAAAAAAGTGTCCTACTATTTTCGATTTCGAGCGGAGTCCCCAGTCGTCAGACGGACTCGGCCGTGGCGGTAGGAGGAGAACCCAAGCGGCTTTTTGACGAATCGGGTTAAGTCCGCCGGGGAACCCAGGACGCGACCTCAGCCGGATGTCGCCGGCTGAGATAAGATTTTGACTCTGTTTTTGGTCGTAGATTTTATGCTACACTCAAGACCATGGATCGGACGGCCTTCGACGACTTCTTTGACGAGCAGATGGCGGATCCGGCGCGCGCGGAGGCCTACCGCGAGGCACGCGCCGAGATCGACACCTACGACCGCTTCATGCGCGCGATGAACGCGCTACGGCAGAGCCGTGGCGTTTCGAAGGCGAAGCTTGCGGACATGAGCGGCTTGCCGGCGCAGTCGGTTCGAAAGGTGCTCACCGACAAGAACGCAAACCCCACGATCGCAACGGTCTTCAAGATGCTCTCGACGATGGGGTTCGGGCTCCAGGTCGTGCCGCTCAAGAGCCGCCACACGCGCCGGCGGACCGCTCAGGCGGCCACCGCGCCGAAACGTGCCTCCGGGCGGCGGCACGCGCGCGCAGCGGCCGGCTAGAGCGCATCTCATAAATGCCGGATGAGGATCCGGACGCAGGCGAGCCAGACGAAGCCCATGAAGTTGCCGGCTTTGGACTCGTAGCGGGTGTGGACGCGACGGTGGCGTAAGATCCAGGCGAAGAGCCGCTCGACGTGCCACCGTCGCCTGTATCGGCGCAGGCGGCGGCCGTCCTGGGTCTTGCGGTTGCGTCTTGGATGGTGCGGCGCGACGAGCTCGATCCCGCGCTTCTTGAGCTCGGCGTCGAGCGGGTCGCTGTCGTAGGCCTTGTCGCCGATCAGGAGTCGCGGGAGCGCTTTCGTGAAGCGGGCGTCGATGGTTTCGACGACGAGCTTTTGCTCATTTCGTGGACCACTCGCAATCCTTGCGGCGACAGGAAGACCAAAGCGGTCTGAAATGACCATGATCTTGGTCGCGAGGCCGCGTCGAGTCCTCCCAACCAGAGGGCCCCCCTTTTTGCACCTGCGTGGGTCCCGTCGATGAAAGCCTCAGTGAGGTCCAGCTTTCCACGACGACGCAGGTGCTCGGCGAGAGATCGGAGGATCTTTTCCAGAGTGCCGTCGCGCACCCAGCCCTGAAACCGCCGGTGGCAGGTCTGGTACGGCGGGTAACGTCTCGGCAGGTCCTTCCACGGAGCGCCCGTACGCAGGACCCAGAGCACGCCATAGAAGACGTCTCGAGGATCGCGGAAGGGCCGACCACGTCCGTTCTCGAGAAGCGTCTCTTTCTCCGGGAAAAGAGGCTCGATCAGAGCCCACTGCTCTTCGGTGAGGTCCACATCAAGGTTAGATCAGACTTCGATCCACCTGTCGATCCCCTCGTGAAAAGTGATCGAGTCTCGCGGACTTAGATCCCTCGATTTACGAGATGCGCTCTAGGCGCTCGGAGACGAACCCTTCGGGGGCTCGATGCTCCTGGGGTTCCGGCTCCGGTACTCGTCGCCGAGCGCTCTGACCTTCGCGTACGCGTTCTCGGAGAGCGTGGTCATGAATGGCTTGTCGAGACCGGTCAGGACGACCAGGCTCGGGCCGCCGAGGCCCAGGTTCTCGCCGTCTCGTTCGAGCAGGCAGAACAGTCGGTAGTGGTGTCGGTTCGGCCCGTTCACGGTTATCTCGTGGTAGCCGGCCATGCTGCCGTACATGGCCTTCCACTTCCCTCCCCCTGAGAACTGGGGCGGCGGCGCGTCGGCGACAGCCTTGAGGACGGCGAGCATCGTCATACGGACCTTGTCCGGGCAATCGAGCAGAAACGCGCGGCCCGGAACAGCCTGCGACCGGTCGTCGCCGGGGTGACGCCGAAAGAAATGGATCCTCCACGGACCGGGAGCGGCCGGCGGGGTCTTGATGGTCGGGTGGGGCTTCTTCACGAGACCAAGATTAGGTTCGACGTCCCATGTCCCGCGCCGCACAACAAGGGCGGTGCCGGCGAGGCGTACACCAGACCGTCAACGGTCCACCCAGAGCGAAGCGTATGGGTCCTCCGCATGCCAGGCACGGGCAATGCGGCGATGGACCCAGGGGGCCATTCGGGCAGCACTCAGCCCCCTGCCCCTTCGCGCGACCAGCCAGGCCCGAATCCCCTTGTCGCCGAACCGGCGAACCAGCCACCGTATGTGCTCGGGGCCCCCGCGAGCCAGAACCTCCATGATCACCACGTCTCGATCCCGAGGAAGGACGATATTCTCGAGCCGGGTCCCAGCGAACACCGACCGGAGCAACTCTGGCAGGGTGCACCAGCGCGCGCGGGCCGCGTCCCGCGCGATCTGCCGCCGGCGCTGGGGGCTCAGGACTGCCGCCCGGGCTCGCCCACCTCGCTTGCCTCCGCGCAAGCCTCCCAGGCGTCCGAGCGCCACCGCATGCGGATTTTTCACGCTAGACGTTCTAGCATGCTTGAAGCGCTTTAAGTATTCAGCGCGCGCTGTCGGTCGGCAATCGCCAGCCGTGAATCCTGGCGCCCGGGTAACAGACTCCATCTCGTTCGAACCATCCATGGCCGGAGCAGCTGGCGAGCTCGCGAAGGCTGCCCGCTTTGGCGAGTTGGTAGGCGAGTTGGCCCTCGGGGGTGTTCGCCCAGGACGACATGGCTGCTGCGCTCTCGTACCTGTCCCTCGCCGCCTCGAAACCGATCGCATATCCGCCGCGTTCACCTCGACCGTGCGCCCACCAGCCGATCATCGAGAGACATACGGTCACCGCTACCACACAGCCCACCATCCACTTTAGCCTCTGCGCCCCGGCTGCTCTCTTCGCGGATGCCGTCGCTGCTTCCTCCACCGCACGGGCGAGAGCCTTCGTCGTATCCGCGGCGGCGGCCCGCGCCTGTGCCAGAGCCGTCTCACGGGCGGTCTTCATCACCTCTTTCGCCGCCTCCGCTATGGCCGCAGGGTACTTGCTGTAGAGCTTCTCGTAGTAGTGGAGCGCGAACAGCACCGACCATATGGAGTCGTTGGCCTTTATCTTCATGGCGTCGCGAACCTTGTAGAGCTCTTGCCGGTCCTGATCGGTTGGCTGCTGACCGAACAGTATCGCGAAGCTGGTGTCCAGCTCACTCATGGATCACCTCGGCCAGCATCTCCCGGCATTCGTCGCGCCATCGCTCCAGCTCCACCCGGTCACCGAGCGACAGCTCCGACGATGCCTTCGCGATGGTCAGACGTCCTCGGTTCATGGCATCGGTGACCCGGTCGGCTAGCTCCGGAAGGTTGAGGGATCTGCCTCCCGCCTGTTCGATCCCGGCCTTCATCTTCGAACCGTTGTAGAGCTCGAACTTGCTCTCCGACCCGAGATACATGTTCCGAACCACGTGCATCTCTGCCTGCGGCAGAGCCTTCGTAAAATCCGCCAGCAGTTCCAGGCTTTCCCGCTTGCGGTCGATCAGCCAGAACACGACCAGCTTCCGTTTCAGCTGTGGCAACGCCTTCCCGAGCATCTTGCCGAAGGCGCTGATGCCCGTCTGGTTGCGTGCCCCCGTGTTGATCACGATCGTGCTCTCCGGCCTGCCCTCGATCAGATTGACCAGCTCGATCCATCCTTCGCGTTCGTCCAAGTTCACGAGCTCGCCTCCGACCGAGTCCTTGTAGGTCTTGTAGACGTCGGGGACGGAGGTGTCCGTCTCGACCAAGAATGGCTTTGCTTCAGTGCCGTCCAGGTAGTCCACGACCGTCATCGAAAAGAGCGACTTGCCGACACCGCCCTTGCCACCGCCGATCAGGAAGATTGCATCCGACATGTTCCGTGCCTCCGTCTGTTAGTAGTCCTTCTTGTCTTCCACCAGGAACGCTTCCTTGCCTGTCCGCTTCACCGTGGCGTCAGGCTTCGGCTCCGTCGGCGCCGGAGCCTTCGAATCCGTCGCGGCGGCAGGTGACGCAGGCCGCTCACGGCTTGGCGCCGCGACCGGCGGGTCCGCCGGTCGTTGCCCTCGCGCCGTCTTCTTGCCGTTTCGCTTCTTGACGCGTTGGAGGTAGCTCTTGAGCGTCGGCGTGGTGATATCGAATCCCACGCCGTGCAGGCTCTCGACGACTTGCTCGATCGTGTATCCGCGGGCCTGCAGTGCCCGAATTTCAGCAGCCATCTGTTGCACAGCTGCCTGCTTCGTCAGGCGGCGTTTCGAACCGTCCACTGGAGGCAGCGCGCGCAGCGCGCTTACCATCCGTTCCGTCTCTTCGAGCGTGTACGTCATGCGCCTCTCCGGTAATCCGTCGATCCGCAGGCCAGGGACCTGCATTTCGGCTCTCAATGACCTATCGGTCAGACGGACGTGGATGTTTCCTGTCCGGTCGTCGTCGAGCCGTTCGCGAAGCGAGATCAGTACCTGCGGTGCCGATCTTCCTTCCCTACCGTCCGTCCGCGGTCTGCATTCCCTCCTGCCACCGCTGGCCAAGGGCGGCCGGCGGCGCGAAACATCGCCGTGCCTGCGACCGATTAGAAGATGGTGACGAGTCTGCGTTCACCGTTGCCATCGAGTAGTGGTGGGAGGCGGATAGCAGGATGGGGGCTTGTCCGGACACATGCGGCTAACGCCGCGCGTGCCCTCCCAAGCCCCCCGACGCCCCGCCCGCTCGGCGCTCCGCTTCTCTCGTCCGAGGCGTCCTCAGACCCGGAACCGGAGCTGCTCGGCGCTACCGCTTCTCGCAGCCTCAAGCCCGGAGGCGCCGTCGATGCCGTTCGCTAGGAAAGGGGCCGCCGGGCTCACCGAGCGTCTCGACGTGCGGGTGGCGCCCGCCGAAAAGGTCCGCCTCCGCGACCTGGCAGCCGCTGCCGGGGTCCCGGTCGCGGAGCTGGTCAGGGCGCGGGCGCTCGGCCGACCGGTCATACCGCGTACCGATCGCACGACCATCCGCGAGCTCCGCCGCCTCGGTGGCCTCCTCAAGAAGGTCCACCTCGACAGCCACGGCGCCTACCGGGCCGAGACCGCCGCGGCGCTTGCGGCCCTGCGCGCCGCCATCGCCCGCCTCGCCACCGGGGACAGGGGCGGGGCGTGATCGTCAAGAAGATCCCGTCCTCGAAGATGGCCGCGCCCAAGAGCCTGGCCGCGAACGTCCGCGACCTGGCCGACTACATCGCCGGGCCCCAGGCGGGGGGCGACGGCGAGAAGGTCGAACGACGCGGCGGGCTCAATTTCCTCGCCATCGACCATGACGGGCAGGTCCAGGAGATGATCGACCTCGCCGCGGTGGCCCGCCGGGATGCCAAGCCCGTCCAGCACTGGATCCTGAGCTGGCGGGAAGGCGAGCAGCCCACGCCGGCGCAGGCCGACGAAGCGGCGAAGATGTTCCTCGACGAGCTGGGCCTGGCCGACCACCAGGCCATCTACGCCCTCCATAGCGACACCCACAACTGGCACCTGCACCTCGCCATCAACCGGATGCATCCCGAGACGGAGAAGCTCGTCACCGTCAACAAGAGCTATGACCACAAGGTCGCCCACCGTGCCGTTGCCAGGATCGAGCTGCGCCAGCGCTGGCAGCCCGAGGCGGGGGCGCTCTACGCTCCCGACGCCCAGGGCGAGATCAAGCTCGCCAAGCGTCTGGGAGACGAGCGTCAGCCCTCGGCGCGCGCCCTGGCGTTCGAGGAGCACGCGGGCGCGCGGAGCGCCGAGCGCATCGCCATAGAGGAGGCGGCACCGATCATCCGCCGGGCCAGGAGCTGGCGGGAACTACACCAGACGCTCGGCGCGACGGGAATGCGGTTCGAGAAGAAGGGCTCGGGCGCGCTTCTTTGGATCGGCGACCAACCGGTCAAGGCCAGCGCCGCCGGCCGCGATTGTTCCATGTCCGCGCTGCAGAAGAGGCTTGGCGAATTCGAGCCAACCGTCACGCCCCTACCCTCTCCGCCCCTCCAGAAAGTTGCTGCCCGGCCACTCGTCCCTGCAGCGCCCTTGCTGGCGTCCTACTTGGAGCAGCGCCAACGGTTCTGGGAAGAGCGCGTCAAGCCGGCCGCGTACGCGGGTCGTCAGCGAACCGAGTGGCGCCGGCTTCTCGATCGACAGCGGCAGGAGCGCGCTCACATCCTTCGGGGGTCGTGGAAGGGGAAGGGCGACGCCCTCAACACCTTTCGCAGCCTCATCGCCACGCAGCAGGCGCAGGAGAAGGCCGATCTCCGTGATCGCCACAAGCGCGAACGGGCGGCGATGGCGCGGGACCGAGAGCCGTTCCCGTCATACGAAGACTGGCTCGCTCGCTCCGACCGCCAGGCGGCAGACGAATGGCGCCATCGGCCCCGCCGCCCCGCCACGATCCAGGGCTGGCGCTTCGACCAACCGACCCCGCGCGACATCCGCGCGGTGACCGCCGTGCTGGACGGCGGCAGAGTCCACTATCACCTCCCGAAGTCCGGCAGGTCGCCTGCCTTCACCGATCGCGGCAAGACCATCGACATCCACCAGGGCCGCAACCGCGAGGCAGTCCTGGCCGCGTTGCAGTTGAGTGCCCAGAAGTGGGGTGAGTTTTGGATCCGCGGCGACGCGCAGTTCAAGAGGATCTGCGTGGAGCTGGCCGCAGAGCACGGATTCAAGATCACCAATCCGGAGCTTCAGCAGGCCATCGCCGCCGAGCGCGAGCGACTCCGAACCATGAGGGAACCCGACGCCCCAACCAGCCGTATGGAGTCAATGACGCCAGCAGCGATCTACGGTCGCCACCTGGCGGCCGTCGTCCGGGAGCAGCCGGGGCGACAGGAGGATGCCTCGCGCCACGACGCAGAGATCGCCGCACGTCTGGTCGTCACCGGCCACTCGCGAGAGCAGATCGTGAACGTGATCAGGGACGGTGCGCGCGCGCGTCGACCCGACGAAGCTCGGAATTGGGACACTTACGCCCGCCGTGCGGCCGAATTCGCCTTCAGCCCACCCGGTAGGGAGATTCGTGAACGACTGGCGGACCAGGAACAGAGACTGCTCCGCCTGGAAGGCCGGGAAGCCGAGCACGCCTTACTTCGACGGCCCCGCGGTCCGACGCGGGATCTATGATCAGTTGGCCCAGGTCATCGGTCCGGAGAGCTCGACGACGACACCAACCGCTCCGTGCCTTTCCGAAGGTACGATCGAAAGCTCTCCAGGGACATGTTCATCAGGAAGTGCCAGCGCCGCGCCACCTCGGGACTGTTGATTTCGGCCAACTCCCGTTCGAAGGGCCCGAAGCGGCCGTCATGCGAGAAGACATTTCGCATTCGGCATACTCGGCGATCGCGAAGCGTCTTCGCCTTTGCTGAAAATCGCCGCTGGCCCGTCAAATCGTCCGTCAAATCGAGAAAGAATCCGAGGGTCTGCGATTCCCCTCTAAACCGGGCCAGCCTGCAGAGTTCGTCGAGGTTCACCGTCGGATTCCGATGAAGCACGATCGGTAGGCTCCCGGCGAGCGCCGCGTCGGAGTGCGCGCTCGAAAGACCGGCGGCAAGGACTTCTTCCAGAGGAGGAGGCTTCCTGGCGGGATGCTCCGAGTGCACGAAGCGATGCCGCACGGTGACCACACCGACTTCGTGGTGGCGGGACACCTGCACCACGTGCACGGCGATCATTGCGACGATCACGGTCGCGTCTCGTTGGCCTGACACAACGAGCGCGAGAACACCCGGCCAGGTCTGACGTCAAGGGGTTGGGCGGTCGATCCTTCGTAGGAGCCGCAGTCCATTCAACGTCACGAGCAACGTGCTTCCCTCGTGTCCAATGACGCCCCAGGGCAGCGTGATGAGGCCGAGCAGGTCCGACACCACGAGCAGGACGATCACCGTCAAGGCGATCGCCAGGTTCTGATAGATGATTCGAATGGATCGCCGGCCGAGCGCGACGGCGTAGGGGACCATGCCGACGTCGTCCTTCGTCAAGACGACGTCGGCGGTCTCGAGCGCGACGTCCGTGCCGATTCCTCCCATCGCGATCCCCACGCTGGCAATGGCCAGCGCGGGTGCATCGTTGATTCCGTCTCCGACCATCGCGACGCTGCCGTAGTCGGACGCGAGGGTCTTGACCCTTTGGACCTTGTCCTCCGGATACAACCCCGCGTGCATCTCATCTACACCGACCTCGGCAGCGACAGTGTCAGCGGTGGCGCGGCTGTCGCCGCTCAGTCCCACGATGGGTCTGATTCCGAGTCGTCTGAGGAAGCCGATGGCGGCTTGGGCCTCGGGCCGCACGCGATCGCGAAGTGCGATATAGCCGCGGCAGGTTGCGTCGCCGACGAAGACCACGGTGTGACCCTGGCTCTCGAGGTTGGCGACGGACCGGCCCACCTCTGCAGGCACCGAGAACAGGTCTGGACGGCCGACCGACCAAACAGTATCTGCCAGACGCGCACGAGCGCCCGCGCCGACGATCGCCTGGAACTCCGAGACGGGGCGGAGTGCCAGCCGACGGCGAGCGGCCTCCGCCACTATGGCGCGCCCCACCGGGTGCTCCGAGGCGCTCTCGATGGACGCCGCATGTGCCAGAAGGATCTCCGGCGCGGTGTCGCTGGTCGAAATGATCCTGGCGACGATGGGATGACCCGCGGTGAGCGTCCCCGTCTTGTCGAATGCGATGGCGTTGATCCTGCCCAAGGCTTCGACGAAAGCGCTCCCCTTGAACAGGATCCCGTTTCGGGCCGCGTTGGATAGGGCCGACAGAAGCGTGGGCATCATCGCCGCAGCAAGCGCGCACGGCGAGGCGACCACGAGGAAGATCATCGCCCGATAGATCGCCTCGCGGGCGGTCCACCATCCGAGGGCCGTAGGACCAGCGCCAAGGAGGATGGCCCCCAGCACGACGACCTTCGCGTACCTTCGCTCGAACCTCTCGATGAAGAGCTGCGCCGCCGGCCGATTGGCTTGCGCCTCCTTCACCAGCCCAATGATTCGGGCCAGGAGCGTGTCACCGGGGGCGCGGGTGACATTCACGTAGAGGGCTCCGTGACCGTTGATCGAGCCAGCGAACACGTCGGCCCCGCAGCTCTTCTCAACGGGTGCCGACTCTCCGGTGATGGGTGCCTGATTGACGGCGGACGTTCCCTTGGTGACGGCTCCATCCGCCGGAATTCGCGCGCCGGGGCGAACGACAATGTCATCGCCCATATTGAGGGATGACGCCGGCACGATCTGCTCTGCGCCATCTCTCAGGAGAACGGCTTCATCGGGTGCCAGGGCCATGAGCGCGGTGATGTCGCGGGATGTCCGGGCGCTGGCGTACCCCTCGAGGGTGCCGCTAAGGGCGAAGATAAAAATGAGCAGCGCGCCATCGAACCATTCTCCGATGGCAGCGGCGCCGATAGCGGCCACGACCATCAGAAGATCGACATCCAACTCACGCTCCAGGATGAGCGTCAGAACCCCGTCACGCGCTTGCCGGTAGCCGCCGAGCACGTACCCCGTGACGAGCACCGCCACGCCAGCCGCGTGGAGACCCCCTCGCAGGAGCAGCCACCCAATGAGAACAGCGACCGCACAGATGGCGGTCGTCACCGCCTCGGCATGATCCTTCCAATCCCGCATGACGACCCTCAGGTCAGGTACGAGTGGAGGACGTCGATGAGCTGCTGAGCCGCCCTGGCACGCGCTGGCGAGCGTTCCGTCGCGTGGTCGATCAGGTGCTCGCGGACGTGCCCTTCTAGCACCTCCGTCATGAGTGCATTGATCGCTCCGCGCGAGGCCGCGATGAGGTGGAGAACCTTGGCGCAGTCATCGCCTGCTTCGATTCCGCGTTCGATTGCCTCGATCTGTCCGCGCAGCCTCCGAACACGGCCGAGCAGCTTCTCGTCATGAGCAGTGTGTGCCACGCGCTCCATATATCATATCCGGGTAGGGTATACCTCTTGTGCCCTGGTCTCCTGAGGTCGGGGCCGCCCTCGCTCGAGTCGTGTGGCCGGCCCAACGCGGCCCAGGAGATCGCGAGATCAGCGCGAGCGTTGTAGTCCAGCCATCGTGACGTTGACGAGCCTCCGCGCCGCGGTCTCAGATGGGAAACGGCCGGCGGCCGTAAGCGCGTGCAGGCAATAGCTTGCGAGCTCGTCGGGGGGCACATCGGTGCGGATCTCTTTCGCCGAGGCTGCCTCGCTCAGCAGGCCGCGAACCAGGGCCTTGAGGTGCTGCTCGGCGTGAGCGACGTGACCGCCGCGATGGAGTAAGGCCGCGAGGTCGTTGTCGTGCTGCTGATATTGGATGAGGGCGAATGTTTCAAGGACGCCCGCTAGACGTTTGAGGGCGGGACCGCCCTGCTTTGCCAGCGCCGAGAGCTCCTCCAAGTGGGCGCCGATCTGGCGCTCGTGCCACGCCAGCAGGATGGCCTCAACGTCTGGGAAGTACTTGTACAGGGTCGCGCGACCGATGCCCGTTTCCTCGGCGATCTGCGACATCGTCACCGCTCGCAGCCCGAGCTTGGCGACGAGCGCTGCTGTCGTGTCGAGCGTCGCGTCCCGCACCGCTCGGCGGTGGGCGTCGATCGTGTCGTTCCAGAGTCTCGGCACCGCCCAAGTATACGCCCCGCCGTGGAGTGGACACCGTGCATTGACAGAGACATAGTGTCTCGTAAAATAGGTAGCGTCGCTGAAAGGCGGTGTCTCATGACTGACTCCCCCCCGTACCCCGGCACCCCGCGTTGGGTGAAGATCCTCGGCATCATCTCGGCGGCTCTTGCGGCCGCGTTCGTCGCCATCCACCTCGCTGGAGGGGGCTTCCACCATCATTCGCATTTTGGGGCCGCGTCGACTGCCGACACGACTGGAGCCGGGAAGGTACGCGAGTGAGGCCCCGTCTTCGCAAACTCGCCCTGACAGCGCACGTCACATCCTCAGTGGGCTGGATGGGTGCCGTGGCCACGTTCCTCGCCCTAGCCATCGGCGGTCTCGTCAGCGCCGACGATCAGGTGGTTCGAGCCTCGTACGTCGCGATGAAGGTCACGACCTGGTCAGTCATCGTGCCTTTGTGTCTCGCGTCGCTGGTGACTGGACTGATCGATTCCTTCCTGACGCCCTGGGGCCTGTTTCGTCACTACTGGGTGGTGGCGAAGCTGGTCCTGACTCTGCTCGCCACGGTCGTGCTGCTCGCGCACACGCAGGCGATCGGCATGCTCGCTCATGCGGCCACTTACGGTGGGCTGCTCGGAGCGGGCATGGGCAGCCTACGGGTCCAGTTGCTGGTCGACGCCGCCGCGGCGTTGCTGGTATTGCTCGCCGCGACGGCGCTGGCTATCTACAAGCCGCGCGGCGTCACTCGTTCCGGGTGGCGCAAGCAGCACGAGTCGCGGGCTGTCTCTGCCGAGGCCTAGCCACACGACCATTTGGTTGATGCGATCGAGGTCCAGATGTTCGATCGCATGAGCTGATGAAAGGGGGGCGAACGACGGCAGAACGACCACTAGGGCCGTTCCAGATGCTTCCTCGCCGTGTTTCGCGTTCTCTTAACCGCACCTTCTCTGTGTTTGGTTCCGGTCTGTGCATCGGTCGGCGCGGACCGTCCGTCGGCAGCTGACGCGATTCTGCCACTGGCTCCCGACGTCGACGGCTCCAGATGCTCGCCGATCAGCAGCCCAAGCGTGAGGGCGATGAGCGCCGGGCGCATCCAGCCTGCAGGTCTCAGAGGCGCCCGAGGCGTCGCGAGGATCGTCTTCTCGATTCCACTGATGCCAGCACCGTCGCCTGGTAGGCGCTCCACTTTGTCGAGAGCGCGTCGGAGCTCCCGCGCCGACTGGAAGCGGTCGGCGGGCTGCTTCGCCAGCGCCCGCATCACGACGGCTTCGACTTCCGAAGGGATGGAGGCTCGCCCGGCGCTCTCCCGGAGAGGCTTGGGGGCGGCGTTGAGATGCATCGCCAGGACCTGAAGGTTGTCGCCCTCGAAAGGGCGGCGGCCCGCCAACATCTCGTACAGGAGCACGCCACAGGAGTAGAGGTCGCTGCGCACGTCGGCTTTCTGACCGGCGGCCTGCTCGGGCGACATGTACCCGGGGGTCCCGAGGATGAGGCCCATCTGGGTCAGCTTCGGGCCCCCGGTCGTGCCGTCGTCTTCTCCGAGCTTCGCGATCCCGAAATCGAGCAGCTTGACGCATTCGCGCGACAGGAATCCCCGGGCTGGAACGACCATGATGTTTTCGGGCTTCAGATCCCGGTGCACGACCCCCCGGCGATGAGCGTAATCGAGGGCGTCGAGGACCGGCCGCACGATGGCTATCGTCCGCGCGACGGTGAGCCGGCCGCCGGTCCCGCCGCGGTTCGAATCCAGCAGATCTGCGAGTGATCTGCCGGGGAGAAACTCCATCGCCAGGTAGAGGCGCCCGTCCCAACTCCCGAACTCGACCAGCTTGACGATGTGGGGGTGGGACAGATGTGTCGTCACCTCCGCTTCGCGCTCGAAGCGCTGGACGACCTCCTCGACTCCGGAGAACTGCGAGTGGAGCAACTTGAGCGCGACCGTCCGTCCCGTGGCGAGCTGTTCCGCCCGGAACACCCGGCCCATTCCTCCGTCGCCGATTACCTCGAGAAGCCGATAACGGTCGTCTACGCTCCTACCGATGAGAGATGCGTCAGCCACCGGTGACCAGACTGGGCGATCGGCACTCGGGTCGCGGACCTTTAAAACGAGATGGTCAGATGCTGAGCAGGCCGCGCTCCTCTTCCGACGCTGCCAGCGCAAGTAACCCACTCCGGCGTGACTGTCGGTCCACCCGCTACAGTCACACGGCTATTCGAGCCGAGCATGCACGGCTAGTGAGCCGTTCTCTCTCACTGAAGGATCTGATCGAGTATGAGCGAGGACCTGGCGAGAGTTGATCGCCGCCTCGATGCGCCAAGCCGGAGCTGGCACAAGGTGGTTGGCTTTGCTATCGGCCTCGCGGCCGCAGGCGGCGCCTACCTTTTCGTCGCGCCCAAGCTCCCAAGTTGGCGATCCTGGGTCCTCACACACCTGAGCTCGTCGAACGCCGTCCCGGGTGCCGCCACCGCGCCGGCTGTGGCAGTAGGTGACGCGAGCGCCGGAGGTGCCGCGGCCGGGACGAGGACGCCGTCGAGAGCGGCGAATGTCGACGAAGTCACGGTGGCGGATCGTCAGGCGAAGGACATCGAGACGCACCAGGCGAACCGATCCGTGAAGCGGCACCGGTCCAGACATCGAAGGGGGGCTCGACAATGATGCGGATGGGGTTGGTGCGGGGGTGATGGTCGCGGCGCTCGTGGCGACCGTCCCCTTGGTGGTGATCTTCGGTGGTAGCCAGCCATCCGCGGCGGCGCGCGCGCCCACCGAAAGGAAGCTCGACTCCGGCGTCTTCGCCATCACCGTTGCTGGGCGGCGGGCCGGGCGCGAGACCTTCGAGATCGTCGACACAGGCCCTACCCTGGAGGTGCGCACGCACACCACCATCGCGCTGCCGGCCGGCCCAACCACGATCCGCGGGACGCTGCGGGCCGACGGCGATTGGAAGCCCCGCGGCGGTACGCTCGAGACAACCACGCGCGGCCGGACCGTGCGGGTGACCCTGCGCCCGTCGGCGAACGCCGTGGAGGCGGCGACCGAGCTGCCCTGGCGCTCGTCGATGTCGTTTACGCGTCCGCAGGCCGAGCCGGACTTCTACTTCGGCGCCAACGTCATCGCTCACCTGACGCCGCTGTGCCGGGAAACGGGCGCCAAGGACAAGACTTTGACGGCGTTTCCGGCGGCGCCGTTGAGGATCGCGCCGTCCAGCGTGCGCCGCTACCCCCTCACGAAGCTGGGGGCCCCCGAGCTGCAACTTACCGATGTCGTCGCCGACCTGGCCCAGTCGATGCGCATCGAGGTGGTCTGTGACGGCAACAAGCTGGTGGCGGCGCGCCTCTCCAATCTCGACCTGATTGCCGTGCGCGCCTCCTACGAGGAGCTGGCCTCCACGTTGGAGGGCCGCGGCCGCGGCAAGCCGATCCTGTCTACGGCGCTGGTGGAGCTGCCGCGCAAGGTGCGCGCCGGCGACGCGACGTTGGCGTGCACGCTCCTCGTGCCGGCCACGCACGCAGAGATGAAGCGCGCTCGGCCGGGCGCGCCGGCGCCACGCGTGCCGGCGGTGTTGCCGGGCGGTCTCACGCTCACGCCGCCACCTCCCACCCCGCTGCCAGCGGCACTTCTGCTGGGCGGGTTCGGGGCTCAGGATCGCGACGGCAACTCGGTTGGGCCGGGCGATGCCCACATCTTTTTCCTGGCAGTGCTGGCGGCCAAGTTGGGCGAGGAAGGGGTGGCCTCCCTCCGCTGCGACGATCGCGGTACTGGCCAGTCCACCGGCGACTTCCACCGCGTCACGCTCGATACCCTGGCGCGCGACGCTCGTGCCGCGCTGGCCGCCTTGCGGCACGAGCCGGCTGTCGATCCGGCGCGCGTCACCCTCATCGGGCACTCCGAGGGGGCGATCGTGGCACCGATGGTGGCCGCGCGGACTCCCGGGGTGCGCGGGCTGGCCTTGCTGGCCCCGCCTGGGCGCCCTCTGGACGCCATCATCATCGACCAAGAGCAGGCCAGCATGCGGCGCTTCGGTCTCAGCAAGGCCGAGATCGACACCAACGTGGCCGAGCTGCACGCCACCTACGAAGCGGTGCGCGCCGGCAAGCGACTACCAACCTCGCTGTCGCCGGCCGAGCACCGAGGCATCGCCGAGTCGACCACCTGGCTGCGCAGCCACTTTCGCCATGCGCCGCTGTCCGAAGCGGCAGCATTGGCGCGAACTCCCGTCTTGGTCGCCGCAGGCGGCCGCGACGTGCAGATCTCGACCGCCGACGCCGAGATCACGCGCGACGCGTTCATCCGGGGCGGCAACACGTCTGTGTCGTACAAGGTTTATCCCCAGCTCAACAACCTGTTCGCGGTCAGCATGAGCGGCAGCGTGGCCGATTACTTCGACCCGCGCGCCGAGGTCGATCGGGCCTTCCTCGAGGACGTCGCGAGCTTCGTGGTGACCGCGACGGCGTCTGCCCCAACTACGACGGCGGCCCAAGCTCAGCCGGCGCGGGCGCTCCGCTGAATCTCGCTCTCTAAAGCGCGCCGGCAAGAGTGCCGACATCGCAATGTCGTCCGAGCGTCTGAACGGTCCCTCTGCCTCAGCGTACATAAATGGCCCAGAAGGACCGAGCCGTTCCGCCCACCTCGTGGATCTAACAGGTGCCCAAATGCTGATGACCATCGCGACTGCTATTCCAATGTTGGCTGTCCTTGTGACCCCTGGCCCGAACGTCCCGGCTCCCCGAGCCGCCGGGGTTCGCCCGCACTTGCTTGCCCAGAGGGCCGGAGGCTGGCGTGCAGCTCCACCGCCCGGTGGCTGGCGCGGGACACCGCCGCCACCACCCGCGCCCCCGGTCGAGCGGGTCCAGCGACGCCGGGGGTTCGTTTGGGTGCAGGGAGACTATGAATTGCGGGACGGAAGCTACTTCTGGGTGCGCGGGCATCTCGAGCCTGCCCAAGAAGGCCGAGCCTGGCATGCCGGTCGCTGGGAATGGCAGGGCGATCGGTACGTCTGGCTGAGAGGTCAGTGGCTCGACGGCGGGGCGTATTCGCCAGCACCGCAGTTCGTGGTCAACACCCCACCGCCTCCGGTTCCTGTGGTCGTCGTCCAGCCACCGCCACCCCGTCCGGGCTTTGTCTGGATCGCGCCGTCGCACGAATGGCGAGACGGAAGGTACGCGCCGGTCGAGGGACGCTGGGAGCCCGAACGAGGAGATCAGCGCTGGGAAGCGGGTCATTGGGACCACGACGGCGATCGACACGCCTGGCACGAGGGCGGCTGGCAGCGACGTGACCGCGACGATGACCACGACGGTGACCACGACCATGACCACGGGCATCATCGCGGGTGGGATCATGGCCGAGGCCACGATCGCGACTGACCATCAGTGACCTTCAGTCTCAGGAAGGCTGTTCCTGAGCCGATCTGTTCGACATGAGCAGAGCTCGCCGGGGTTCGCATTCAGAAGAGGACGCGCGCCAGCGGAGATTCCGGTCGACCTGGAGATATTCGGAGAGTCGTTCGCCGCCACGTCGGTGAATGTCGGGCTCGGCGGGCTGTTCCTGGCGACCGATCGGACGTTTCGGATAGGGGACCGTCTCAACCTCCGCTTCACCCTCCCCGGCCAAACGCAACCGATCGGCGTGGCAGCCGAGGTCCAGTGGCTCTACGGACACCAGGGACGAGCGTTGGGCGTGGGCCTGCGGTTCGTCAGCCTTCCCCCGGTTGCGACGGTCGCAATCCAGGACTTTCTTCGGAAGTTCGATGGCGACGTCGCCCCATAGCGCCCCCGTCGATGCCCCCAGGGGAACACTGCGTCGATCTGCCGCTGACGCTTCCGTTCGTTGATTACCTGCTCACCAGTGCCGCGCACAGCGAAGCCCGTCGCACGGTCCAGGGCTCACTTGGCAACTGGGCGGAAGCGGAGCCCGACGACGCCGCGAGCGTAGGTCTTCGTGTCCGTCAACTCGAGCTTTTCGTGGTGGCCCTCGCCGAAGAGGCGGACCCCCTTGCCCAATACCAGCGGGTGAACGTAGAGGACGTACTCGTCGACGAGGCTAGCGGCGGCGAGGCTCTGGACGAGCCGCCGGCTGCCCCAGATGAGGAGACGCCCTTCGCCGCTCGCCTTGAGCTCCGAGACCGCGCGTACCGCGTCGCCCCGCAGAATGGTCGTGCCGGCCCAGGATGTATCGGTGAGGCTGTTCGAGACCACGTACTTCGGAAGACCATTGAACCTGTCGGCCGCCGCGCCGGCGCGCTTCGGCCAGGCCGCGGCCATTCCGTCGTATGTCGTGCGGCCGTAAAGGAGACCCGTCGCTCGATCGAGCTCGCTCTGGACGTCCGCGCCGAGGGTCTCCTCGACGTAGCTCATGTTCCAGTTCTGGGGGTCCTCCATTACGCCATCGAGTGACAGGAATTCGGTGACTACGATCGTCTGTGACATTTCATCATCTCCTCGGGGCGTCTCGCCCACGCCGGCACGACGAACAGCCCGACGCCAGATCGACATTCACCGAATCCACTCTTTTTCAGCCGCGCTCCGATCGTCCTTACCAGTAGGTTCGGTCCATCGTTCTCACTCCTTTGTTGCGTCGCCGGTGGTCGCCGCGCCGCCCACTTTTCCGACCGCCGTGGTCACTTCCTTTGATCGCCGATTGGTCGCTGCTCGATCCGCCGCCGTCGTTGTCCGGTCGTCGCACTCGCCGAGACTTCTCCGGCGATCTCCACGGGCGCGACCACGACCGCATTCCGGACCTGAGCCGCCGCCAGCTGCAAGTCACTGTAATGCCGGCGTTTCCGTCGTTAGCGCGCCCTTTTCTGGCCGCGTTGTCGATTTAGCCGCCGGCGCTTCGTCGTCCAGGCAGGAGGACATGAAGATGACGACCGAGACGGCGACGGTTTCAACCGCAGAGGTGGTGGCGAGGGCGGGGCGCCGCGAGGGACTGTTCGCGCTGGTCCGCGAGGCGCTGGCTGGTAGCCGACACGACTTCACCAAGTTGCCCGTGCGGCGCGCGATCCTGCTGCTGGCGATCCCGATGGTGGCCGAGATGCTGATGGAGTCGCTGTTCTCGCTGGCCGACATCTTCTGGGTCTCGAAGCT
>Ga0070734_10002881_pt1 | contig 19454 bp, 11 predicted proteins | sample Coa_R1_8_FD_66444 | JGI IMG/M metagenome (GOLD analysis project Ga0070734, IMG submission 66444) | Surface soil microbial communities from Centralia Pennsylvania, which are recovering from an underground coalmine fire - Coalmine... | ecosystem: Environmental > Terrestrial > Soil > Unclassified ... | reverse complement strand
GCGTAGAGCACCCCGGCCTTGGTGCGATAGAGCTGATTGCCGCCATGCGTCATCTGCAGCTTATAGGCTTGCGTCCAGGTCGCGCCTGCATCGGTCGTCCGAAAAAAGCCTCCGGACTGGGCGGTAAAGAGCCAGGTATTCTTATCCCCCTGCTTTGTAGCGGGATCGTACAGGAAGAAGACCGCCATTCCATAACCGCCAGCCGATCCCTCGGGAGGGTTATGTACGACCCAGCTACTCCCGCCGTCTCGGCTCTCCAGAACGCCGCAATTGCGCGAATCGCTCCAGGGGGAGTGGAAGCTGACCAGCACATGCCTGAAATCCGCGGGGTCCACTGCGAGAGAGTAGAGATCTCGTGTGCCGACCGGCTTCTGAGTAATCGAGACAAAGCCTTCCGGCATGGACCAGGTGATCCCGCCATCGGTAGAGACCCAGAACCCCTGTGTGGCTCCCCTCACCCCATCCACACAATAGAGATGGTTGGAATTGTGGGGATCCACGACGATATGGATCGGCTCATCGAGGTTGCCGATCCTGGCCCAATGGGAACCGCCATCGGTCGTCTTATAGAGCCCTCCCCTGGACACATCGTAGGCGCAGACACAGAGATAGAGCGTCGAGGGGTGTGCGGGATCTATCGCCATGCCCTGGCAGAAAACGTGATTGGCGGCGCTCATAGGGACCTCTACCGGTGCGATGTTCTTCCATACTCCCGGCGTCAACACGGGATCGGCACGGCTCTGGCAGAGTATGCATGTCGTGACCACAAAAAGCAGACAAAAGCGTTTGAGAAATGAGTGTCGGGGATTCATGCTTTAGATATTCGACATGCGGCCTACGCGCACCTTTATGGCGCAACAGCGCAAATGTTTTTGCGCTGTTGCGCCGGTGGAAGTCACATAACGAAGGCTCGGATAACTGAGGAGAGCCATCCGATCCCGACGATCGTTCCGCTGCTATTGATGCCCGTGGCACGAAGCAAGGAGGAGAAACTACCTCCGGTAGATAAGAACACCGCTCCGCTGGCTGGATAGCTGCCGAGGCCATTGGGGGTCCATTTGCAGGCGTACTCGATTAAGACCGGGCTGCCGTCCGGATTGTAGAGAGGATGCCCCTGTCCATCCACTGCCTGCTGGTAGGCCGAGCCGACGATAATCCCGCTGGTATTGATGGCTACGGCGCACGCAGTGCTATATCCACCTGACGGAGTAGGGAGAACGATATAGGAAGACGTAGTGATGTCGTAGGCATAGGCGCCCAGACCGCCAGCAAAATAGGTAGAATCGGTCGCGGCATTGTTGTAGGGAGAGTTGGAGGCGAAACCGACCGCGATGTCATGGCTGCTACTCCCGATAGTAACGTGTTTCACGCCGATGAGTCTGCTGCAACTTCCCCCCATGCCGGAAGGCTTGCCAACCGATACCGGGGACGACGCTGCGGTAGGCCAGTATACCGCACGAGGGCTGATGCTCAGGTCATTCTCGCTGGCATGACCGACGATGATCGTGCCGTTGGTACCCAGCGCTTCGGCCCATTTCTCTCCGCTACCGGGGAGGTTCGCCAGGTAGGTGATACTGGAAGGACTGCTGCTCGCCCAGTAGACCGCTGTATGGAGCCCGCCATTCTCAGTATTGCCGATCACGCTCTCTCTTGCACCGTACATGTGGTCATTGTCATCGATGGCAAAGGACCAGGTGAAGTGGGTGATAGTGTCTTCCGCAAGGGTGGTCATGGGGCCTGGGGAAGCCCAGTAGAAACCCGGAGGGGAATTGACATGGATCGAGGCCCCGGTGCCGCCATTGGTCGAGTTCCCGGTGATATGGTTGCTATTATTAATGCCGTTGGCCCAACTGGGGACCCAGCGTCCGGAGTTGTTCCCGTCAGGCTTCAATTGCCCCAGGTCGAGATAGCTATAGACCCCCATGGAAAGCGTCCACTGGGTCGCGTGAATAAAGGCCACCGGTCCCCCGCCGCCCTTGCACGAGGATCATTAACGGTCCATTAACAGAACTTCTTCTTAGCGCGGAGGTTCAAACGCGTTCTATTGTGTTGTGTAAAGTCTCCGAGGCGTAGGCTATGGCCTGATCACGGGTCATTGCATCGCCGTGCGCTTCCGCTTCCGCACAATGCGCTTCACTCAAGGCAGCGCGTGCCGCACGCAGGTGGATCTCTCGATCTGCCTGTTCATTGGGAGCGAGAGGGGCGCCTATGGCGCGGCGCAAGGCGTGTGCTGCAGCGGAGAGACGGATCGAGCGATCCGCGTTACCTTGCAACCACGCACCGGTCGCGGCTACCTCCAGAAAACTTGCGATTCCTGCCTCGTCACCCAGCGCGAGGAAGAGCTCCAGGCTCTCTTCGCAAACGGAACAGGCCAGGGTATGCCGCCCTTGATGGAAAGCGACATTGCCCAGATTCAACAGACTGATCGCCATGGTCCGTTTGTCATCCAGGGGACGCAGGATCCGGAGTCCCTCTTCATAGAGGGAACACGCGGCATCAAAGTAGCGCTGATGATAGGCGATATTTCCCAGGGGAATGAGGGCGAGCGCAACAAAACGGTCGTTACCCGACTGGCGATGCCGGGCCAGGCTCTCTTCATAGTAGGGACGCGCTGCCGCATAGTCGCCTTGATGAAACGCAAGGCTGCCTAAATTGAGAAGCGTATTCGCAGTTTTGTCGCTCTCTCCCAATTCACGGCTGAGGGTCAGGCTTGTTTCCAGCAGTTGGCGGGCAAGGGCCGTTTCACCACGATGTTTCGCAACAATGGCCTGACCAATGAGGACGCTGTTGATACCTTGTTTGTTTCCCAACTGCTGGTAGATGGCCATGCTGGCTTGAAAATGAGAGGAGGCGACCACATAATCGCGTTGGATGCCTGCCAGGCAGGCTGCCCCATGGAGGGCTCTTGCCCGAGCCGGGGTACAGCCTTCGGCGGTCTTCAAAAAGCTCTCAAGCCAATCACGCCCCTCCCTCACATGGCCCCGGATCTCCCAAAACCTCCATAAAGCCCCGGCTAGCTTTAGGCCAATTTCATCCGGATCAATCGAAGTTAGTGACCAGTTTAAAGCAGCCCTCAGATTATCCTGTTCGGCGTTTAATCGTGCCATCCATATGGATTGATCCGGGCCGGTGAGATGGCGTGCGACATGTTCCGCGAACCGGAGGAAATAGTCGGCATGGCGCCGTGCGAGGCGCGTGAGCACCTGCTCCTCCAACTGCTCGGCGGCATAGTCTCGTACGGTTTCCAACATACGGAAGCGCATCTCCACGCCGTTCTCTTCCGCTAGAATCAGGGAGCGTGTCCGTAAGCGTCTCAGCAATGCAATCATCTCCGAATTGGATGAGGGAGGACAGTCCTGGGCTTGCGGGCCGGCAACCGCTTCCGCGGCTTCGATAGTCCACCCTGACCGAAATACTGAGAGACGTGTCAAACAGTGTTGTTCTTCGCGCGTTAGCAGATGATAACTCCACGCCAGGGCGGCTCGCAAGGTTTGGTGATGCGGCAAAGGGTCTTTACGAGGGAGAATCGGGAGGCGCGTTCGGGTTGTTAAGCGTTCGAGCATCTGTGTTGGGGTAAGCGTGTCGGCTAAAGCGGACGCGAGTTCTATTGCAAGTGGAAGTCCATCGAGGTGGTTACAGAGAGCTGCCAGCGCGGACCTATTGGAGGGGGTGATACGAAAGTCCGGACACACCTCCTGTGCGCGAGCGATAAAGAGCCTGACACTGGCAAATGTCATCAAACACTCCAGGTTGCAGGGAGAGAGGGGCACAGGCAGCGGCAGAACAAGCAACTCCTGCTCGCCTTCTATCTCAAGGCGCTGCCGAGAGGTCACCAGGCAGATGACGTTCTCGGATTGTTCCAGGAGCGTGCGTACAAATCCGGCTCCCGCTTCCAGGAGGTGTTCGAAGTTATCAAGAACCAGTAATAATTTCTGTCCGTTTGCTTGCTGGAGCTGATACTGTAGGATCTGTTCGAGAGGTTCTGTCTGAGGAGAACGAGGGATAGAGAGGGCTTTCAAGATCTCCGGGGCGATGTGCTGAGGGTTCGTAAGGTGAGCAAGCGGCACAAAGCAGAGCGTTGAGAACGGCGCGGAAGACATCTGTTTTACGCCTTCGATGGCAAGACGTGTTTTTCCGGAGCCGGGAGGTCCCGTCAGTGTCACCAGGCGAACGACAGGAGACAGGAGTTGCAAGTGGAGTTTGCAAAGTTCCTCTTCTCTTCCGAAGAAGAGGTTCCATGTCTGAGGAAGATTGTTCCTTATGGGGTGCGGGGATGGAGCGGTTTCTGTGGCTACATCGGGATACCTATCTGACTTATGCCCAGCCGGGGTAAGCTGAGAGTTGTGTGAAGGAACGGGCGATCGCAATTCTTCGCCGATCCCATTTGCCAGTTGCATGGCAAAATCGCGCATGGTTGGCGAGGGCTCGGCGCCCAATGCTTGTTGTAAGATGCGCTGGAGCTCTGTATACTGTTGCAGCGCGGCAGCCGGGCGGCCCAGTATAGAGTAGAGGCGCATCAGATTGCGATGTGACTCTTCACGTAGAGGATCTACATCGATTGCGCGGCGAGCAAATCCGGCCGCACGATCAAAATCACGTTCCTTCACAAGATATTTGATGAGCCGCCGCAATGCTCCAAGGTAGACGTCCGACAAACGTTGACGCTCGGGCAGGATCCAGAGGTCATCGTAACCCGGCAACAGCTCTCCCGAATAGAGTTCCACCGCTCTGGTCAGCAGGGTCACTCGATCCGTATCGGAGCCGGAGTGCCGTTCGGATTCAAGCGCGGCTTCGAACGCGACGACATCGGTCCGGCAGGCAGGAGGATGGATTTGCACATGGGAACGGTCCGCGATCAACACGCTACCGGGTTTGAGGTCAGGGGGCTCCAGGCAACGCCGTAACATACTGAGAACGACCCGAAAGTTATTGTGGGCCGCTTCGAGAGAAATATCGGGCCAGAATCGTTCGATCAGGGCATCGCGCGGGTGCGATTGACGGCAGTGGTAGGCAAGATATGCCAATAAGGCGCCCGCCTTCAGGGTTCGAAAGTGGGTTACGAATACGCCGTCCCGTTCCATACAGAGGCGGCCCAAAAGCCCTATTTTCCAGAGTGGTTCTTGCATCGGTTGTTTTCGACTTCCAGGCAATGATCAGAAAGTAGATCGCAATGGGAATGTCGCCTGCTCTGCGGATTCGAAGTCGCACGCGGACGGTGGATTCACATTCCAGTTTACCAGAAAGCGATGGCGTCTCAACTCCGGCCTGGGCAGTTGAGTTGCCTCTATGGAGAAGTGAAAGGGTAGGAATAGTCCTCGATGCTGTCGAACACGGGAAGCGAATGAAGGCAAACGGCAATATTGAAAAAGGGGTGAGAAGTTTGTGTCCGGATCATCGACAGCATCGGGGAGCGCACCCGGAAGATGCGCGTCTCTTTGCGCCGGAAAAGCGTGACATGCTGCGCATCGCCATGGCGGATCTTTCCTGGCTGTTGAGCCGGGGATATGCGATGACCTCTTCGCTCAAACTGGTAGGGGATAGATACGCACTGACGGAGCGACAGCGTACCGCCCTCTCAAGGGCTGCCTGCAGCGACCAGGCGAGAGATCAGCGGACAGAACGCATGCTGCCCTGGACGAGCCTGAAGAGTGCGGACATTGCGGTAGATGGCTTTAACCTGCTGATTACTGTGGAGGCTGCGCTGGGAGGTGGGCTGATTATGCACTGCCGGGATGAGTGTCTGCGGGACCTGGCCAGTATGCATGGCTCCTATCGTGCCGCGGAGGAGACAGACACAGCGTTGGAGTTGATTGGGACCGCCCTGGATGCCGTGGGGGTGCGTACCGTGCAGTGGCTGCTGGACAGCCCGGTTTCCAATAGCGGACGGCTGGCCCAATCGTTACGCGAGGCCGCGCAGGAGCGTGGGTGGCCCTGGCAGGTAGAAGCCGTCTATAATCCGGACGCCGTGCTGCGCGTATCCGACAAGATCGTGGTCTCGTCCGATTCCGTTATTCTGGATCACGCAATGCGGTGGGCGAATGTCGCGGCGCATATCGTTCGTTACCATGTTCCGCAGGCGTGGATAGTAGATCTTCGTTCGTAGCCGACTTCCGGGCTGACGGACTTCGAGCTATTTGAGTTGAAGCGCGGCCTGGATGCGATCCGGGCGATGGTAGGTACGCTCGTAGGTAGCAGCCGGAGAGAGCGTGTCTCCCACGCGCCAGCGCAAGAAGTCCTTGATATTGTGGGAGCCGTCGTAGTAACCCTCCGGCGTATATGCGATCCAGGCGTCGGGCGCTCCCTTATCGTGTGTGGGGAAACATTGTAGCGTGACAAGCAATTTGCCCGTTCTACTGTTCCAGAGATGGAGGCTGCCGTCCGAGGAACCGCTTGCGAGCAGCTTTCCGTCCGGTGAATAGGCTACGGACAGAACAGGCCGGTCGTGAGGAAGCACAAAGCGCGGCGTTGCGGATTTCAGATCCCAGATGCGCACGGTTCCATCCTGGCCGGCGCTGGCAAGAGCCGATCCGTCGGGCGCATAGGAGAGCATATGGATCACGCCCGTATGGCCCTTCAACTGGCCAGTCTCGCTGCCGGTTGCGATATTCCATAAGCGGACGATGCCGGTATCGCCGACGGCGAGCGTCTTGCTATCGGGCGTGAAGGCGAGCGCACGGCTCCTGGCATCGCGATAGGGCTCTGCGGGAGCGCCGCCTTCAAAGAGGGTAGGCATCCTGGAAATCTGTTTTGCGGAGAGCGCATCCCACAACATGATTTCAAACATGCCGGCGCTGGCAACAAGCTTTCCATTGGATGAAAACGCGACGGCGAAAACCTCTTCTGTCTCCTCGGGGGGCATAATTTTCAAAGTTCCCGTTGCCACGTTCCACCATGCCAGGCCGTTTTTGCCCTCTGCCCGCGGGCCGAATTCGCGCACCGAACTCCCCTTGCCGCCGCTGACGAGGGTTTTTCCATCCGGGGAGAATGCCATGGTGTGCCACATAACCGGAGCGGAAACCATTTCTACCGTGCGTGTCTTGGTGTCAGGGTGATAGACAGGACGCTCTTGATTCACGTTCACATTCAGACGAGAGCGGTGTTGCTCCGAAGGGAGGTCCCACAGATGGAGGCTGCCGGAATCTCCGGAAGAGTAGTCCGGGAGGGCGATGGTTGCCAATGTATGATTATCCGGTGACAGGTCGAAACCGTTCCATAATTCGTGATCTACGGAGAGGAGAAGGTTCCGATCCAGGCGACCTGTATGTACGTTCCAGAAACGGAAGGCCTGTCCTCGACTATCGAGAAAGGTCAGGTGAGTGCCATCGGAGGAGAAGGCGAGAGGCATGGCGCGGTCGCGCCAGCCGGGAACGGTCGTCAATAAAGTGAGTTTGTGGGCATCAAACCAGGTTAAGGAGCCCTCCAGGCCTCCGGAGACGGCCAGCGTAGTCCCATCGGGGGAACATACGACCTGGTTTGCACCCCAGACACTCTCAAATGAGGTCGTGTGAAGGAGCGCACCGGTCTTTGCATTCCACTGGGCGAGGACGTGAACGCGACCCAAATCCTTATCTGGAACGCCCTGAATGGTTTCGGTAAAGAGCAGGGAGCCATCCGAGGAGAAGCGGAGCGGGCTCATCCAGCCCTGGCCCTTCAGGGTCTGCACTGCCTCGCCGGTCGCAATATCCCATAGTACCGCCGATCCTGTGTACAGAGATAGAGGATTCGAAGCAGCGTCAAGCCCCGAGCGTGGGGGTGGGATGGTGTTGTGCAGGCAGGCCAGTGTCTTGCTGTCCGGGGAGAAGGCGATGGCATTCACCCAGGTTTTGTCCCTGGAGAAGGTTCGCTTACGGCTGCCTGTTTTCCTGTCCCAGAGCACCACCTCTCCCGGTTGATCCATCGCGCCGCACACTGTCGCCAGCATGCTCCCATCCGGTGAGAAGGCCATATTCGTGACGGTCTGGATGGGCTCGGAGCTCCGATGGAGCAGAGAGCCGGATCGCACATCCCAGAAGGCGATCCCTGCGTCCGATTTTGTGTTGCCGCCGAGTGTGGGCTCCGTGTCGAAAGCCCCGGCCAGGATGCTGCCATCCGGTGAGAAGGCAATACTTGCCACGAAGTGTCCCGGTATCTCCAGGTGATGTAGGGGTTCCCCCGTCTTGCCGTCGAACAGATTGACGCTCAAGTTCGAGGCATCCCATTTCCGCGTGGTGATCGCAATGGTCTTGCCGTCGGGCGCATATGCCGCATAGAGAAAGTCATCCTCCGGGCTACCCAGGTCGCGTATGCGCTTCCCGGTCGCAGTATCCCACAGCAGGGCATGGCTACGTGCGGGTTCCTCGCGATGTCCGTTGGAACTCGCGGTGACAAGCCTTCTGCTATCGGATGAGAAAGCAAGCGAGTAGACCACCTCACCCGGAACGGTCATCGTGTGTTGAAGCTCCCTGCGATGCGCATTCCACAACTTGATGGTCGAGTCGCTGCTGCCGGTCGCCACGATATTGCCATCGGGCGAATAGGCGAGGCAATAGACACTGTCCCGATGGGCGAACTGGAAAGCGATCTCGGGGCGGGAATCATTGTTGGAAGCCGTAGATGGCAAGGATGATCTCTGCAGGAGGCATATCAGCACGAGAAACCAGTTCATGAGCGTCTCCGTCGGAAAGGGTTGCTCGCATTTGGACGAAATTGGGTCAGGATTGGTTACCGTATCCACGAAAGGCTAGAGAGCAGGAAATCCCTGCTCCATTGCGGAACGATGGCATCAGCAGATCGGATTGCAGGCTAAAGAAAGGATAATCTCATGATGTTTGCGTCACTTCAGTCTTATGTTCGCTCGCATTGTCGTATAGACCGAAAATCTCACATTGTCAGGCTTACCGTTGCATTGCGACTGATGGTACTTTGTGGGTTGATCGTCGCCGGGTTGACGGCAACACCGACAAACGCCGCGAAGCAGGCCGCAAAATCGGCGTGGACCTTGATGATTTATGAGGATGCCGACAACTCGCTGGAAGTTCCGCAACTCGCCAATGTCAAAGAGATGCTTCAGGTGGGGAGCAGCGACAATGTGCAGATCGTGATGTTGTGTGACCGCAGCCCAAAAAGCGAGCCGAAAGATCAGTATACCGACGAACCGATAGGCGGGCTGCCAGATTGGTCCGGGGCCAAGTTGCTGCATGTGGAGAAGGGGAAACTAAAACCCCTGGCCGACTGGCCGGACGCCAACATGGCCGATCCTGGGACCCTGAAGAAGTTTCTGGATGCCGCCGCAAAAGCGTATCCCGCCGAACACTATGGCTTGATTATTGCGGATCATGGCTCGGGCTGGGAGGCGCTCTGCGTAGATGAGAGCCACGGGGACAAGGAGATGAGCCTGCGGGATCTCCGCACCGGGCTGGAACCGTTCACCACGGCCCATGGGAAGCTTGAACTGGTCGGTCTGGATGCCTGCCTGTTGGGCAGTTTTGAGACGGCGCAGGCGCTGGCGCCGGTCGCGCATACGATGGTCGCCTCGGAGGAGTTGGCGCCAGCGCGCGGCTGGAACTACGATGAACTGACGAAGGCGCTGGTGGGGAAACCGACCATGACCGGCTACGACCTTGGGCGGGCCATCGTGGATGCCTATACCATCCACTTCAACGAATCCAAGGACCCCCTCGCAAAGTCCGAATCGATGGGCACGACGCTCTCCGTACTGGATCTGGACCAGTTCCCGCTGCTGGTGACTGCCATGAACGCGCTGGGCGACAAGTGCATCGCCTCACTGCACAACGGCAAGCCCGGCTGGATCAAGGTGGCGAAGTCACGAGCCGGTTCCGAGGAGTATGGAGCCGAGGGGGTGCGCGGCGAGGGCAGCGATGAGGAGATGCATGACCTGATGCACATCGCCCAGTTGCTGGAAGCCTCGGGAGATCCAGGGGTTGCCGATGCGGCGCAGCAGGTGGATGGCGCGATCCGTAAAGTGGTCCGCTACATGATGCGTGGTCCCTGCCGTCCGCACGCAGGCGGCATTTCGATCTACTTCCCGACGGATGGGATCAGCCTGGAGGACCCGGTCGGCTCCGCCTACATGACCCGAACGTTCGCGAAGGATTGCCGCTGGATCAATTTCCTCAGCCTCTATTCGGTCGCAGTCAATGATTTCAGCGACAAGCCGGAGCTGAAACCTATCAAGGCGACCGGGAAGACCGCCTCGTTGGAGAAGCCGATAGATGTCCTGTCCAAGGTTACGGATAAAGATATCGACAAGGCCTATTTCATCATGCTGGCGCACGATGGTCCGGATCTGCTCATGATCGGCAGGTTTCCCACCTTTGTGCTTCCCGATGGAACGCTGGGTCACCATTTCAATGGGCTCTGGTTTATGCTTACCGACAAGAAGAAGGCGGTCACCTGCCCCATCACCTCCTTTGAATCGCTGGATGAGAAGGGGACGCGCTACCTGGCCTACGTTCCGGCCCAGATCCGACGCGCCAACTCTATGAAGTGGATAGACGTTGAGTTTACCTTCTTGATCGGAGCAGGGGGTGGACCGCCTCACGGCGAGTTACTCTATGCCTTTGCAGGGACCGATCAGGGGCCCTTGCAGGTATCCTTGAAACCCGGAGATTCGATCCGACCGGTCTATGCGCGCATCAAGGCGAATGGCGATCTGGCGGATTGGACGGGCGGTGAGAATGCTGGAATCCACCTGGAGGATCCCCGCGACTTCTCCATGGGGTGGGGCCAGGTGGGCAAGGGGGCGTATCAGCTCGGATTTGAAGTGGTCAATCTTGCGGGGCTTCCAACGATTGAATTGGACGATTTCTTTCTGGAGTAGGCGCGCAATGGACAGCAATTCTGTCGAGACCGGATCTCGGCAGCGTCGTCTACCGAATCGGATACCTGCTCATCGTCTGGGTATTACACAAGGGAGGGACGGATGAATCATACATCTCAGCGTTTCGCGACAGTGGGGGCGCTGGCGGCAATGCTCTGTATCGGAGGGTTCTGCCAGGCAGATCCCCCCAGTTCCGCGGTGAAAGTGCCTCAGATCAAGTTTACCGACTATCGCCTCTCCAATGGCCTGCGTGTGATCCTGTCTGTAGATCACGCCGCTCCGGTGGTTGCCGTGAGCGTCACCTATGATGTGGGATCGCGCAACGAGCGCGAGGGGCGCACCGGGTTCGCCCACCTGTTCGAGCACATGATGTTCCAGGGTTCGCAAAACGTGGGCAAAGGCGAACACATGCTGCTCATCCAGGACAATGGCGGGACAATGAACGGGACCACCAACCAGGATCGCACCAATTACTTTGAGACGGTACCCGCCAACCAACTGGATCTCGCTCTGTTCCTGGAATCGGACCGTATGCGTTCGCTCGATATCAGCCAGGCCAACCTGGATAATCAGCGCGCGGTCGTGCAGGAGGAGAAGCGACAAAGCTACGACAACCAGCCCTACGGCGGGATGTCCGAGGCCCTTCAGGGCCTGGCCTACTCCAGCTTCGGCTATCGGCATACCACCATCGGATCCATGGCCGACCTCAATGCAGCCACGTTGGAGGATGTCCGGAACTTCTTCAAGACATACTATGCACCGAACAACGCGTGTATTGCGATTGTAGGGGATTTCAATGAAGGGGAAGCAAAGAAGAAGGTAGAGAAGTACTTCGGCAGCATTCCCCGCCAGCAGCCGCCTCCCGTACCGGACCTGACGGAGGCGCCCTTGAATGGTGAGAAGCGCAAACTGCTGTCGGACCCTCTGGCCCGCCTCACACGTTATGAGATGGCTTTTAAGACCGTTTCCGGGGACAACCCCGACTACTACGCGCTCTCGATGCTGAGCAGTATTCTGAGCGGAGGGCGCACGGGCAGGCTTAATAGCGACGTTGTGGAGAAGCGGCTTGCGTTGAATGCAAATGCCGGGGTCCAGGCGGGGCGAGGTCCCGGACTCTTCTCCTTTTCCGGAACGCTCTCTCCGGATGGAAATGTGGAAGAGCTGGAGAAGGCGTTTGACGCCGAGATCGCCAGGATCCAGAAGGATGGGGTGACGGATGCCGAGATCCAACGGGCGCGGACGCAGGCACGCGCGCGTGCCCTGGTCGGTTTCGGCGGAGGAGGGCGTGGTGGCGGCGGCTTTGGAGGCGGATTGCAGACCGTACTCGGTCGGGCCAATGCTCTCTCTCAAAATGCCATCTTCTATAATGATCCCGGTCGCATCAATACCCAGCTTCAGCGAATGGAAGCGGTCACGGCTGCCGACGTGAAGCGGGTAGCAAATCAATATCTCAAAAGGGACAACCGGGTGGTGGTGGTCGTCGTGCCGGATTCCGATCCGGGAATGGAGTGGACGGGCGATGTGTGGGCGCAGGATGGAAAGGGGAGCCACTAAGATGATGCACCGTAGAGAGTGGATAATCAGAGAGAGTGGATCTGCCGGCAAGATCGTGGGGAGAGGCATTCTCCTTGTCGCGTCGCTCCTTTCGCTCACCCTGGCCGCGAACGCACAGGAGACGTCGGGAGTGACCCCTTCGACCTCGGCGGGTTCTGTGATTAAAGGGAAGGCGCCCGTAGCAAAGAAGTTGCTGACGGTTCGCTTTCCGCGCCCGAAATCCTTCACACTGTCGAATGGCCTGGCTGTCTATGTTTTGGAAGATCATAGGATGCCTGCCGTGCGTTTGCGCCTGATGATGCGTGCCGGGAGTCTCTACGAGCCCAAGCCTGGGGTAGCGGAGACCACGGCGGCGATGCTGACGGAGGGGACGGAGAAGCGCTCCTATCTTCAATTGGCGGAGGTGACCGCAGATATGGGCGCCTCCCTGTTTGCCAGCGCCGGGGCGGATACGGCCACCATCAGCGCGTCCGGATTGTCGGAAACGACGGATACCCTGATCGGATTGATGGCCGAAGTCCTGATGCATCCCAGCTTCCCGTCGGATCGCCTGGATCGGATCAAATACCAGCAAGCCTCTCAGGTCGCCCAGCGGCGCTCCAACCCGGCAGCGTTGACTGCGGATCTCTCGGCTCGCGTCTACTATGGCGGGACGCCCTACTCACTCCCCTCGCCGAAAGCAGCCGAAATCGAGGCGCTGACCACTGCGGACCTCACCGCCTTCCATGCTGCCAGATATCGGCCCAATGGAGCGCTTTTGGGAGTTTCGGGTGACGTAGATTTGAACCATCTCAAGAAGAGCCTGGAGGCCGCGCTCGCGGATTGGAAACCGGGAGCACAGACCGTGGATCTTCCCGCCGCTGACTTTAAGCCTCACGAGACGACCCGCATCTATCTGGTGGACAGACCGAACTCCGCGCAGACGGTACTGCAATTCGGAAACCTGTCCGTGCGTCAGAACGATCCGGATTACATCCCGTTGGTGGTTGCCAATCGCATCCTGGGCGGGGGATCCTCCGGACGGCTGTTCCAGAACATCCGGGAGCAAAAGGGATATACGTATGGCGCCTACTCCAATCTGCCCGCCGGGAGATGGCCCGCCGTGTGGGGAGCGAGCGCCAGTGTCCGTACTCCGGTAACGGAACCTGCGGTCCGCGAATTCTTCCGCGAATTCGACCGCCTCCAGGACGAATCGGTCCCAGCGGAGGAGTTGGAGCAGGCGAAGCGTTCCATTATCGGCAGTTTCGCGGGCACGCTGGAGAATCCCGACGGGATCCTGGGACGCACGCTAGAACTGGTACAGAATGGCATGCCCCTGGACTACTGGGACACCTATCCGGCCCATATCCAGGCGGTGACGGCCGAGGATGTGCAGCGCGTTGCCCGTAAGTATCTGGGCAAGGACCGCATCCAACTGATCGCTGTCGGCGAGCGCGCCCAGATCGAGGAGGGGCTGAAGAAGTTCGGCCCGGTCGAAGAGGTGGACGCCTCGGAACTTGGAGGCGTTGGCGGCGGACGGGGAGGAGGACGCCGGCGTTAATTCCTTGCCTGGATGTAAATAAAGATCGATTTTGATGTAAATAAAGATCGATTTTTGGTTTGCAGAAGAATCGAATTTCGGTCCACAACCATCACAAGGGAGTAAACTCCCTCGCTGCGGGCGCTTTGCGTCAAGTGTCGGCCTTCGCCGACACGTACAGTCCTTCAGGTAGTTCGTGTCCACGCAGGTGGACACTTTGCCGATGGCTCGTAGCGAGGGAGTTTACTCCCTTGAATACTTGAATATAGCATGAGGCACATGGAGGGGGCGGGAACTTAGACCAATGTGAATGTGTAGTATAAGGTAATATGAGTGTGATACGCGCAAGTATGAGAAAATAGACGAGTTTTTTGGTGAACAATACGGAATTTCCTCAGTCACTGCTGCGTATGGAGGGAAAACTATCCGGTCACGAAGGATGAAGACGCGCATGGCAAGCCGAAATTTCAATCCACTCGATCTCTTGCATCAGATGGAGATCGAACTGCGGCGCAATAGCGAAGGAGTGCTGCATCAAGTTCTGTTTCAACCCTGTCTGGATATGTATGAGACGGAGACGGCGCTGGTAATCAAGATGGAGCTTGCCGGGATCCACCCGAAGCGTCTGAACATCTCGTTATCGGCGGATGATCGCGTGTTGACCATATCCGGAGAGCGTTCTGAGGCGGCGGTAGAGCATCGGGATCGCGTTCGCTGTTATCATTTGGAGATATACTTCGGGAATTTTGAGCGGGTAGTTCTGTTGCCGCCGGGGGTGCCCTTTGATCGGGACAATATCACCGCTGCTTATAAAGACGGGTTTCTGATGATATCGCTCCCAAAGCGATCCCGACAACCGTCCGAAAAACGGACTATTCCGATCACCAACGAGTAGGTTGGGATCCTGGCGGACGGTTTTGATAGGAGGTTTTCCGCAGGGGAAACCTTGTTGAGAGTAGAGTAAAGAGAAAGGGCCGGCGTGGTGGAACAGCTCAAGCCGCCGGACACAGGCAAAAGTGAATGGAACCCAAAAACCTTTCTGACATATTACAGAAGCTGGAACAGATGAACGAAAAGAGTGAGACGGATCAGGTTGAGGAGCCGAATGCAGGCATTCCGGAAGAGCTCAATCTTTTGCCTCTACGCGAAATGGTCATCTTTCCGGTGCTGGTCGCGCCGCTCGGAGTGGGGCGCGAAAACTCGATCAAGCTGGTGAACGAATCCACGCAGGGCGGAAACCGTCTGATCGGGGTCGCCTGTATGAAGGATCCGACGATTGAGAACCCCTCCATCGACGATGTCTACCATATCGGAACGGTGGTCGCCATTCGGATGATGGCGCAGGTGCCGGAAGGCATTAAATTGATCGTGCAGGGGATCCAGCGGTTCGAGATCACGGAAGTCGTTTCGACGACGCCCTACCTGCGCGTCAAAGTGCGTCCCATCGAGGAGTTGCCGATCCCCGAAGAGGATCATTTGGAGATCGAGGCGTTGAAGCGCAACATTGGGCAGCTCTTCACACGGGTGGTTCAGCTCTCCAGCGACCTGCCGGATGAGATGCAGAATATGCCCAACAACGTCCAGGATCCACAGGTGCTTACGGATCTGATCGCCGCACAGTTGCCGCGCCTGAGCTTCCAGGAGAAGCAGGAGTTGCTGGAGACGATCGCGCTGAAGCCGCGCATGATGCGGTTGATGGAGATGCTCTCGCGTGAGGTGCAGGTGCTGGAGTTGGGGAGTCGGCTGCAATCCGAAGTGGCGCAGGAGATGGGCAAGACCCAGCGCGAGTACTATCTGCGAGAGCACATGCGCCAGATCCAGAAAGAGCTGGGTGAGGGCGATGACCGGACGCAGGAACTAGACGAACTGCGTGAGAAGATCGCCAAGGCCGGGATGCCGGAAGAAGCATTGAAGGAGGCGGAGCGAGAGCTGGATCGTCTGAGCCGGATGAACCCCGCCGCGCCGGAGTACAACGTCGCGCGGACCTATCTGGACTGGATGATCGCCATGCCCTGGCAGACCAGCACCGTAGATAACCTGGACATAAAGGAAGTCAAGCAGGTCCTGGATGCGGATCACTATGGATTGGTGAAGGTCAAAGACCGTATCCTGGAGTACCTGTCGGTGCGTAAGTTCAAGCAGGATGGCACGGCGCGGCAGCCCATACTCTGCTTTGTCGGACCTCCCGGCGTTGGTAAGACGTCGCTCGGCCGCTCCATTGCCAAGGCCATGGGCCGGAAGTTCGTCCGCATTTCGCTCGGAGGCGTCCGCGACGAAGCGGAGATCCGGGGGCATCGGCGCACCTATATTGGCGCGCTGCCCGGGCAGATCGTCCAGAACCTGAAGCGGGCGGAGACGAATAACCCCGTCTTCATGATGGACGAGATCGACAAGGTCACCTCGGATTTTCGGGGCGATCCCTCTTCGGCTCTGCTGGAGGTGCTGGACCCGGAGCAGAACACGGCGTTCCGCGACCACTATCTGGATGTGCCGTTCGACCTGTCGAAGACGCTCTTTCTGACAACCGCGAACGTGCTCGATACCATTATGCCGCCGCTGCGGGATCGTATGGAGATCATCGAGATCGCGGGATATACCGAAGAGGAGAAGGTTGCCATCGCGGAGCGGCACTTGATTCCCAAGCAGGCGGAGGAGCATGGGATCACCGGCAAGATCACGTTCACGCCGCAAGCGGTGCAGCAGTTGGTCCGTGGCTATACCCGTGAAGCCGGGGTGCGCAACCTGGAGCGCGAGATCGCTGGCGTCTGCCGCAAGGCGACGCGCCGGTTCGCCGAAGGGGAGATGGAGGCGCTGGAGGTGACGCCGGCGATTATCACCGAGTATCTCGGTGCGCCCCGCTTTGAGAACGAAGAGGCTATGGAGCGGATAGATCGCCCCGGTGTGGCGACGGGCCTGGTTTGGACCCCGATGGGTGGAGATATCATCTTCATCGAGGCGGCGGCCACGCCCAGCCCTACGAACCGCCCTTCGACCTTGACGATAACGGGGCAATTGGGAGACGTGATGCGGGAATCCGCGCAGGCGGCGCTCTCCTATGTTCGGGCGCATGCCAAGGAGATCGGGGCGCCGTTGGACTTCTACGAGAAGCACGACATCCATATCCACGTACCGGCGGGAGCGATCCCCAAGGATGGTCCCTCCGCGGGGATCACGATGACGACGGCGCTGGCCTCGCTGTTCAGCGGGCGTAAGGTGAAGCCGCTGTTGGCAATGACGGGGGAAGTGACGCTCTCCGGACGCGTCTTGCCTATCGGCGGCATCAAAGAGAAGGCGCTGGGCGCGCGCCGAGCAGGGATCAAGATCGTGGTCGTTCCTGAGAAGAACCGGAAGGACGTCATGGAAGACCTGCCGGAAGAAGTTGGTAAGGATGTGGAGTTCCACTATGTCCAGGACGTAGGGGAAGTTCTGGCCCTGGCCCTGGAACCGGCGGAGACCCAGCCCCTTTTACCGCTGGAGGAGAAGGAGCGGAGCGAGGAGGGAACCGGCTCAAAACCCGCGCGGAGGCAGCGACCTGCGCCGGCTATACGTCCGATCCCGGAGGTAGTCCCTACACCTCCCAACCTCCACTAAGGAGCGCGAGCGGAGGAATGAACACTCATTCCTCCGCTTTTTTCTATTTTTGTCCTCCGGCTTTCCGCATTATCTGCATCTTGAGGAGTAACGGATTGAGGGAGAAAAGAGGGAACCTCTCCATCGAAAAATCCGTCAAAAGAATCTTCCGGAATCCCGGAAAAGATGTTGACAAGTATATGTGTGTTTTGATATACTGAACACCAGGAAAGCATTTGGACTGTGCCGGACCCTCTGGTTGAATGAACCGGCTATCTTGAGGAAGGAGCCTTGAATGAGCCTGCCATTACGTTGGGAAGAACCTTCATCGCCCGAATCACCCTCAACGCCATCTCATTCGCCTCTGCGGCGCCGCCGCAGATCCCCTGCTCAACGCATGCTCGGTTCCACGCTGCTTTTCACACTGATCCTCTCCATCGGAACACTCACCGCAATCGGTGCGCAGAGTGTCTGGGCGAAGGTTCATGCGGATGCCTCCCTACAACTCGACGCGCGCCCTGATGGACAACAGGTGACGTCGAGTTATCCCGCCATAGAGAGAAGGCTAGGATTTGTCACAGTGACGGGTAACATCGTCAGCCATGACCCGCAACCGCTTCATCAGGTGGAAGCCGTGGTGGAGTTGCTCAACGCCCAACATGAGACCATTGAGGTAGAGAGCGGAATGATCGGCTTCGATCCCCTGATGCCGGGGCAGACGGCTCCCTATCGTGTGGATCTCCCGGATAATGTGCACGCCGCCGCATACCGGATCCGATTTAAGCAACTCTCCGGCGCAACGTTGAACTAATCCGGACGAAAAAACATTTTCTCACCGCAAAATGGGCGTGTGGAGCGCAAAAACGAGGCATCCGATGGATCATCCCATCGGATGCCTCGTTTTTGTAATAAAATTGGACCGTGAAGAAGGAAATTGCCCGTCAGACCGAGAATTGGCGATTTGACACTGGAATCCGTATGAATCGAAACCGAGATCTTGTTACCTCGTCTCAGCATGCGTGGATATCAAAGGGAGGGACGTTATGCAGAGAGTTTCTATCTTTGTGGATGGGGCAAATATGTACTATGCCCAGAAAAAACTCGGGTGGTATATTGACTTTCGAAAAGTATTGCAATTCTTCGGGAAGGATGCCGGTGCCCTGATCAGTGAAGCCTACTACTATACGGGAGCGGATTCCACGGTGAAAAACCGGGACAGCGCGTTTCACGAATACCTCATGTATTCCGGTTACACCGTGCGAACCAAGGCCATCAAACAGATGGTGGACGACACGACGGGCGAGATCGTTGAGAAGGCCAACCTGGACATCGAACTGGTGATCGATATGTTCAATACCGTCACGCTCTACGACACCTGCATTCTGATGAGCGGTGACAGCGATTTCGAGCGCGCGCTGGAACTGGTACGCAGCAAGGGCAAACGGATCGCCGTCGTCGCCCACCCGGAAATGACGGCGCGCGAACTCCGCAATGTCGCCGGACGTAATTATTGGGACCTGCGCGATCTGGAGCGGGCCATTGCACGTACGGATCGCCTGCCGGAACCGGGCTCTCCCGTTACTGCGGTTGTCGAGATGGAGGACCCGGTACCGGATCCCCAGGGAAATATCCAGGCAGGGGGGTGGCGGAGCGGCGCCGTCTTACCGCAATCACCCACCCCGCGCGTGGAACGCTATTGATGTGAGAGCGGCAGTGGAAGACATGACAGCGCTTGACAAACGCGATGAGGGTGCGGAAATGACCGGTTTTCGCATCCGGGAGGCGAAGAGCGCGGATCGCGAGGCGATAGGGAGGCTCTGGTATGAACTGATGACCTACCATCGTGCGCTGGATTCCCGTTTCACGATTGCGCCGGATGGACCGCAGAAGTACATGCGACACGCCGTGGACATGATGCGGTCCCGCAACGCCAACGTTCTGGTAGCGGAAGACGAGGCCACCGGCGAGGTGGTCGGCTATTTGATGGCGGAA
>Ga0070734_10002879_pt1 | contig 19459 bp, 10 predicted proteins | sample Coa_R1_8_FD_66444 | JGI IMG/M metagenome (GOLD analysis project Ga0070734, IMG submission 66444) | Surface soil microbial communities from Centralia Pennsylvania, which are recovering from an underground coalmine fire - Coalmine... | ecosystem: Environmental > Terrestrial > Soil > Unclassified ... | reverse complement strand
TTCCATATCACGCTTGACGATGGTTGCCGCTCCTCTCAGCCAGGCGACGAAGCCCTGCAGGGATGGGGCTTCGTGTCTTTCGTATTCAAGCGCCAGTTCCAGGAACTCGTCGAGCGCGTCAGCGGCTTCGAGGCCGAGGCGGGCAAAAATCTTCCGACGTCCCTGTTCCGGCCCGAGCAACCAAGCGAAAAACGCAAACGGACTTTCGTGGCGCGCTTGCGCGGTACAACGGCACAGCAGTGCGTCGGCGGCAGCGAACTCCGCTCTCTCAGTGGCGCGTGCCGCAAGTACCGCTCGCAGGCTCGTGCGTCGATCCCAGGCGAGTTCAAACAAGAGATCGTCGTTAAAGCCGAACAACGGGCTCTTAAGAGCAATCGCCAGCGCGAGGTCATCCTGCGGTAGGAGCAAAGCGTCGGCCAGCGCGAGCAGATCCGTGATCGCGATATGCTCGGTCAGCACCAAGCGATCGGCGCCCGCAACAGCAACGCCAGTATTCTTCAAAGCGCGAATGATCGCGCCGAACAATGGCCCGCGCTGGCGCACCAGAATCAGCACGTCTCCGTAGCGCATCGCGCGCTGCTCGTGGTCCACCCGTGCACCGCCCTCAATCCAGCCTCGCACGGTCCTGGCGATTTTCGATGCGAGCTTGACCGGCGGGCTCGTCTCCGAAACGGCGTCGAATGGGGCATCCCAGGCGGCGATCTCGGGCGAGGGGTCCGGTTCGATCAGGGGCCATATTTCCACGAGTCCGGGCGCAGCGCCTGGCAGCGCGAGGTGAACAAGGCTGCCGTCGCGGTCGGACGTGATGCTGCGATAAATGCTGGGAGACCGAAACACCTGATCGACCGCGCCGAGCACGTTCTCGCCGGAGCGGAAAGAATGATCGAACCGCACAAAGCGCCAAGCTGTGTCGGAGGCGAGAAAGCGCTTCTCGAAATGCCGCCGAGCGGCGTCGTATTCGCGCGGTGCTGCGCCTTGGAACGAGAAGATCGATTGCTTTTCATCGCCGACAGCGAAAACCGTGCGTTGCCGAGACCCACCCACCCCGAGGCCGGCGCCGAATTCCGATACCAGCCGCTTGATGATGTCCCACTGCTTCTCGCTGGTGTCCTGCGCTTCGTCGATCAATATGTGATCGAGTCCGAGATCGAGCTTGTAGTGCACCCAATTCGGATCGCATTCGGTCAACAGCCGATGGGTCTTGTCGATCAGATCGTCGTAATCGAGGAGGCCCCGGCGTTCCTTCTCATCGGTGTAACGCCTGATGACCTCGATCGCGATAGTGACGAGCGCCGCCGTCCGGTCGCGGCAGATAATGCCGTTGCGTCGCTCGATGAGACCGATGACTCGCTCCTGTTCGGCGCTGAGCCGTTCAGCGAGTTCCGGATAGCGAGCGGCGAGACCCGCCGTAATCAGCCTCTTTCGCGGTTCTTTGTCTTCAGTCAGAAAGACGCTGACATAATGCTCGATTCGTTCCTCGTCCGATGCTGCCAATGCCGCCGATAAGCGGGCGGCCATGTCCTCATCGTGTTTGGATCCTTCTTCAAGCGCTGCCACGGCATCCCTCCAACGGGAGAGCGGCAGATACGGTCCGTTAATGATATCGCCCTCGACGCGCGCGCGATCATCGTTCGCATCGATGCCGAGCGTCGCCGATAGCTGCGTCATCGCGCGCGCGATGCCGCCTTCGATCCAGGCGATAAGCTTTGCGCGTTTGGTGGTCGCCTCATTGAGCACGTTCACCAGCCGGCTGTCGGCCGCAGCCGCAACTGCAACCTTGAGAGCGCGGCCGAGGGGCTTGTCGGGCGCCGCGGCGGCCTCGAGCAGGACCGCCATCCTGGCGCGTTCCAGCATTTCGTCCTGCGCGCGTTCCTCCAGCACGGTGAAACGCGCCGCCACATCCGCTTCGAACGGGAACTGTTGCAGAATGCCGGTGCAGAACGCGTGGATGGTCTGCACCTTGAGTCCGCCTGGCGTCTCGAGCGCCGCCGCGAACAGGCGGCGGGCGCGCTGGCGTTTCGCCGCATCGATGGCCGTGACGCCGATCTCGCGCATGGCCCCGTCGAGCGCATCATCATCGAGCGCGATCCAGCCCTTGAGCCGGTCGTAGACGCGCGTCGCCATGTTGGCGGCCGCAGCCTTTGTGAACGTGATGCAGAGGATTTTCGACGGGTCGACGCCATCAGGAGCGCCATCGAGCATCAGCCGGATGACGCGTTGTGCCAGCACATGCGTCTTACCGGATCCGGCGTTGGCGGAAACAAAGACGGCCGCCGACGGGTCGGACGCCTCCGTCTGCCTGCTGCGCACCGAATCCGGAATGATGCGGGCGGCCCTCACTCTTCTTCTCCGTCCTCGCCGCCCGACAGCGACCACTCCTTGACGCGCGCCAGGTCGTCGTAGGCGCCGTAGCGGTTCTTCCACATCGAGAGCACCAGCGCGCGGTAAGGCGTCGCCTCATCTTCGAAGCGGGCGATGAGTGCCTTGAGGCGTTCGAGCGCGTCATCGGCTGCTGCGTCCACGCCGCGATCCTTGAAATCGCGGGCACACGCCTCGCCCGCCGGGCTGCCGCCGTTGAGCTTGACATAGAGGAGTTCGGCGATAGAGCCGCCAGGGGGGAAACCCGGAAAGCCGCCGTGGCGCAGCATCGCGGCTTCCAAGGTCAATTGCGGCGCGATACCGGCCTGCACCTGCGGATTTGTTGGCGGTGTCCCGGTCTTGAAGTCCAGAATGGCGTACCTGCCATCGGCCCGGCGTTCGATACGGTCGGCGCGGCCGGTCAGGCGGAAGACGCGAGCGCCCGCGGGGATCGCCAGTTCGCCGCGAATTTCCGCGTGAGCCGCGGCGATGTGGGCGCGACGCGCGATCTCGAAATCTGCGAACCAGCGCGCGATGCGTTCATAGCGCGGCCACCAGAAGGCCCGGGCTTCCGGAAAATCTCTGAGCGGAGCAAAATGCTGCTCGCCGAAGCGCAGCAATTCGCGGTACGGATCATCCGGCAACGCCTCGGCATAGGTTCTGGCGAAATCCGCGATCGCACGGTGAATGATGCTGCCGCGATCAGCCGCCCCGAGGCTGTCGTCGACCGGATCAAGCCGGGGCAGCTTGAGAACGTGCTTGGCATAGATTGTGTAGGGGTCGCGCAGCCAATGCTCGATTTCCGTTACTGACAGCGACGTCGGGCGTGCGTCACGCGGCGGGCGCGGGCAGGGTCGCGAGATCGGGCGTGGCGGCGTTCTCGGCTCATCGAGCCGGCGGCACAGCGCGCGGTAGCGTTCGCCGCGCTGGAGCGCCTCGTCCCACTCCTTGTTGCCGGCAACGGCCGCAAGCCTCTGCACAAAGCGGGAGGTGACCGTCGGGGCGCCGCCACGCTTGCCCGGATAGGTGAGAAACACTTCGCGCGCGCCGAGCAATTGCGCAAAATCGTGGGCCGCAAGGCCGATGCGGCGCTCGGGCAGATCGAGGCCGAGCACATGGCGCATCGGCCGGCTCAGCCACGGATCGGTGCGCGGGTCGGGGGGCCATACGCCTTCCACGAGCCCGCCGATAACGACGCGGTCGGCGCCGGTGAGCCGCGCTTCCAGTGGGCCGTAAATGCGGATGCGATTGCCGGGAGCGCCCGGACGGCGCACCACGCGGTCCGCGATCGTGGCTGCGAGCAGCTCCGGATAGTCTTCCACCGTGATGGCGAAAGGCTCCAGCTTCGCTATCTCATCAAATGCCGCGGCAAGGGCTACGCTATCCGGACCCGCAAACACGCTTCCGGACTCATCCGTACCCGCTCGCCTGACCGCTTCCCAATGGCGCGCCGCGAGCGCGGCGAAATCCTGGCTGCGGGAGGAAGCCGCAGCGGATTCAAGCGGCTCAAGCGCTGTCGCGATCCGTCGCAGCAGCGCCCCGGCTTCGTCAAGCTCCGCAGCGTGCAGCCATGCACGTGGTTCGCTACGATGAACGTCTGCGGGCTCGCCACGCTTAAGCCGAGCGAGTTCGTCGCGAAAGTATGCGAGCGCGGCGATGAGACCGCGAGAACCCGAACGCGGGCGCGGACCGCGGAGGATGGCCTGCTCCAGCGCCACCACGCCGCGCCGGTGGCGCACTTCGTCGGCGCCAAACCGGGCGAGCGGATGCTTCAAAAGCGCCAGCAGGCTCGCCGGTGCCAGCCCGGAAACGACCGCTTCGGCGACGAGCCGGCAGAATACGCCAACGACCGTATCGGCGAGCTGATCGCCGCCCGAATCGTCGGCCACGATGTCCCAGCGCCGCAGCATCACAGCCACACGGCGCGCCAGCGCGCGATCCGGCGTCACCAGCGCGGCGGTGCGCTCCGGTTCCGTCAGCGTTTCGCGCAGCACCACCGCTATGGCCAGCGCTTCTTCTTCGGCATTTGCCGCCGCAATGACCGTTACGCCGGCCAGCGCAGGCGCAACCGCGGCGCCGATCTCCGCAAGTCGCGTGCGCCATTTGTCAGTCGCGGCGGCCGGACGCAGCGCTTCGCTCACCAGGGTTTCACGGCCATGGGGTGAAGGGCCCACAACAGTCCTGACATCGCGACGCTTAAGGCCCATGCGGGCAAGGAGCGCCTGCATGGCGAATTGGGGATGTCCGGGTGCGGGCGGGACTGAGGCATGCCCGGGCTTCACCACGCCGCCAATTACATTCCACGAGTCCTCGTCGAGTTCGGTGTCGAGGCCGGGGAGCACCACCGCGCCGTGGGGCAGGCCCGCAATGGTGGTAAGGAGCTTGGCGGTGGCCGGCATGGAGCCGGTTGAACCCGCCGCGATGATCGGCTTATCCGGGCGGGACGCCAGGCGTGCGGCCTCGGCGGCAATCAGGCGATCACGCCGCATCGCCGGCTCGATAGCGCCGCGTTCGGCGAGAATGCCTGGCCACACCTCGCGCGCGATCAGCAGGAACCGCAGCGTCAGCTGCCAGTAGCGGTCGAGTTCGCCGGGCACGAGCCCGTCGAGGTGCTGCCAGGGCACCTCGCGGGTCGTCATGTCGTCCATGAGCTTGGCGAGGTCGTCGGCGAGTGCCAGCGCGGCCACCGGATGGCGCACCACCAGCGGTGTCTCGCCAGCCGGGGGGGCGATCCGCTCGGCCCACTTCAACACCAGGCGTGCCAGCAGAAAGCGCCGCTCCAGTCCGCCGAGTGCGGGCGGCAGAGCGAGCGAATCGGCTGCTACATTGCCCGTCGCCATCTCGGCGAAGACAAGCTCGTCCTCGTCGATATCGCCGATCGGCACGATACGAGGCAGCACCGCCGCGTCAACGCCGGGAACCTGCAGAAACGTGTGGTGGGCGAGCCGGCAGGCGCGGCGAGTCGGTAGAAATATCGTTACGTCCGCAAAATCGAGCGGCCCCGGCGCGAAACCATCGATCAGCCGACCCTCGCGCAGCGCGCGTATCAACGTCGGCAGGAACGGGGCCGAAGGTGGGATCGTGAAAACACGCGATGTCGCAGACGGCACATTGCGGGCTGCCAACGGCGTCGCGGTCCGCGATTGCGGCCACTGAAACTCCAGTTGATCCATTGATTGTTGACGTGCCCGACAGATGATTCCCCAGTCGGTACTCTATCACGCCACGCTGGCATGGATTGCGGCTTCTGCCGCACCGATCGCGTCGGGGGTTCCGACGTGCATCCACACGCCCTCCAGCCGCAGCCCGTACAGCCGACCAGCCTCGATGGCACGATCAAACAACAGATTGAGCGAGAAGGCGCCAGGGGGGGCTGTGGAAAACAATGGTCTGCCGAGGATCGCGACGCCGGTATAGACAAACGGCACGACCTCGCGTTCCCGGCGCCGGCTGATCCTGCCGTCCGGCGCCATCACGAAATCGCCGCGGCCCGCATATCCCACGCTGGTCGAGGTCGCGGCGAGGAGCAGCAGCGCGTCCATGCGGGCGGGATCGAACATTTCGGCAAGGCGGATGAGATTGGGTCTCACGCCGTCGATCCAGATGGCGTCGGAGTTAAGGAGAAAGAATGGCGCCGTGCTGAGGTCGGGCAGCGCCTTGACGACGCCGCCGCCGGTGTCGAGCAATTCATCGCGCTCGTCCGAGATCACGATTCGCGGCGTGCTGCGGCCGGCAAGATGCTGCTCGACCTGGTTGGCGAGATAATGAACGTTGACCACCGCCGTCTCGACTCCCACCTGCGCCAGGCGGTCGAGCACATGGTCGATGAGCGCCTTGCCGGCGACCGTGACAAGCGGCTTCGGCGTGCCGTTGGAAAGCGGACGCATCCGCAAGCCCAATCCGGCCGCGAGCACCATGGCGCAGCGAGGTACGCGGCGAGCGTTGAATTCCATCATTTGGCCTCGAACGAACCTCCAACTTTCGTGGGTAAACCGCACGGGAATGTGACAGGCGGCTGCAGACTCGACTCCCTCTCCCGCGGGCGGGGAGGTTGAGATCAAGGCGACGGGACGTGGAGAACGTACCAATCCTTGACGGCGGCGAGCGTGGGATGACCGAGCGCGCGGCGCAGATAGGCGAAGATCCGCGGCAGGTGGCGCAAGTATTGCGGTTTGCCGTCGCGGCGGTCGAGTCGCGCGAAAATGCCGAGGATTTTGGTGGCCCGTTGCGCCGCCAGTGTCGCATAGAGCCGGGCGAACGCTTCGGCATCGAAGTCCGGGGCGTGCGCACGGCGCCCCTGCACGTAGCGTCGGAATAGCGACATCTCCAGCTCCTCCGCCACATCGACACGGGCGTCCTGAAGGAGCGAGGCGACATCATAGGCGGCGGGCCCGATGACGGCGTCCTGGAAATCCAAAAGTCCGACCTGGGCGACGCCCGGCCGCTCTTCCAACCACAAGAGGTTCGGCGAATGAAAATCGCGCAGGACCCATGTCTTCGGCGTCGCGAGCGCTGGACTCAGCGCATCACGCCACAGCGACAGGAACTGCGCGCGCGCCTCGGCCGTTGCAGGGGCGTCACGGAGCGGCAGGTACCAATCGATCAGCAGTTCCGCTTCGATCAGGAGCGCGTCGACGTCGTAGGGCGCAATGCGATATTCCCCTCGCGGCGCGACCGGGAGCACCTCAGGCAGGTCGTGTTGGTGTAGCTCGACCAGTACGTCGACGGCGCGCTCATACCGTTCACGGATCGGCGTCGGCGGGTCGCCCGCCACGATCGGCTCGGTGCCGAGATCTTCGAGCACAATGAATCCGGCATCGAGGTCCGCGGCAAAAATCTTCGGCGCCGAAAACCCGCGCTCGCGCAGGGCGTTTGCAACTGCTATGAACGGCTTCACATCCTCCGCAAGGTGCGCGATCGCACTGTAGGGCAGGCCGCTTTTGATCGGCGGGCCGTCCGGCCTGCGTGGGGCGTTCATCAGCACAAACCGCTTGTCGCCCTGGACAATCCGCTCATAGGAACGGGTCGAAGCATCCCCTGTGATGCGTCGGCGCTCCGCCATCCCGAAGCAGGTCCGGTCCAGAAACGCCAGCATTGCGCCAAGGCGATCGACGCGCGCCGCAGCGGCGCCGTGCGCTTCAACACAAACGATGCGCTCCTTGATCTTGTCGGGGGCGCTCAGCGTGATTGCAATATCGATGCGGTCTTTCGGCAACGCGCTGCCGGCACGATCTGGCCATTCCATCGCCACCACTGCATCCGCGATCTCGTCAAGGCCGAGTTCCGCGAGTTCATCCGCGCCGGCGAGGCGATAGAGATCCGCATGCACGATGCGAAAACGCGGCAGATCGTAGTGCTGCACCAGCGTGAAGCTTGGGCTCGGTACCTCGATGGCGGCATCATTCGCCAGATGCGCGATCATGGCGCGCACGAAAGTGGTCTTGCCGGCACCGAGATCGCCGGAAAGCGCGATGAAGTCGCCCGGCTGAAGCATGTTTGCGACATCGGCCGCAAGCCGCCGGGTCGCGTCCTCGTTTGCCAGCGCGAACGTGAATCCTGAAGCGCCGGAAGAATGGGACAGCATGCTGGTTCGCCACGGTTGTCATGCGGCCTACTCGGCCGCGTTCCGCGCCGTCTCGGCCGCGAGCGGGAAGGTGCATACCACGGTCGTGCCTTGTCCTGGAACGGAATCTATCCGAACCGTGCCGCGGTGCAGCTCGACGAACGAGCGCACGATCGACAACCCCAGGCCGGCGCCGCGATGATGGGTGCCCTGGGTGTGGGATTCGAACCAGTCGAACACCTTGTCCCTGATTTCGCTCGAAATGCCGGGACCGTGATCTTGGACCGTGAACGAGACTTCGTCGGCTTTCCGTTCGGCCGCGAGCACCACCGTCCCGCCCGGCGGTGAAAACCCGATGGCGTTTGAAAGCAAATTGAACAGGATCTGGCGGATGCGCCGCTCATCGGCCACGAAGCTGCCGATATCGCGGGGCGCACGCAGTTCCAGCCTGATGTGGTTTTTGACGAGGCGGTCCTGCACGCCTTCGACGGCAGCCGCCATGGTGGCGCGAATGTCGACGCGATCGAGATCGAGCGTCATCGCCCCGGCGCCAATCGAGGCGAGGTCCAGGATGTTGTTGATGATGGCCAGCAGCGCGTTGCTGGAAACCGTGATGTAGCCGAGATATTCCGCCTGCTTGGTGGTGAGCGGCCCGGTCGTCGGATCGCCGAGAAAATGGGCAAATCCGATGATGTTCGTCAGCGGTGAACGCAGCTCGTACGAGACATGGTGGACAAAATCGATCTTGATCTTGTCGGCCTCTTCCAAAGCAGCGTTGCGCTCAATCAGGGCGCGTTCGACCTTGACGGAATCGGTCACGTCCTGGAACGTCATCAGGGTCGCGCCGTCCGGCAGCCGCACAGTGCGGCAATCGACGACGCTGCCGTCGATCCTCTCGATGCGCCGCAAGATCGGCTCCCGGCTGTCGATCGCCGTCACGGCAGCGCGCAGGGATTGCCAAGTCGCGCGGTCGGGATGGAAGAGGCGGCATTGCTCGATGATGGCCTCGATATGTGGATGCTCATCCAGCATGGCGGGCGACAATTGCCACATTCTCTCGAACACCGGATTGTACAGCCGCACCCGGCCGTCGCTGCCGAACAGCGCAACAGCCTCGGTGAGATTGTCGAGCGTTTCGCCCTGGACGCGGATCAGAGCGTCAAATCGGCGTTCGAGATTGAGACGTTCCGTGACATCGTCGAATAGATATGTAACGCCGCCATCGGGATTGGGCGTGGTCACGACACGCAGCGTACGCTGGTCCGGCAGGTGCCATTCGTAGGTAGCGGGTTCGGACGCGCGGTAGGCGCGGTGTAGCTGGGCCTTCCACGCGCGGAAATCCTGTTGCTCGGGCAGTCGGCGCGCCGCCCGCAACCGATCGATCACAGCCGAATCGGCCGGGTGCTGATCGAGAAATCTCGCATCCATCTCCCACAATTTGCGATAGGCGGAATTGTAGAAAGCAAGATTATGATTGGGGCCGAATATGGCGACTCCCGTGGAGAGCTGATCGAGGGTGCGGCGATGGGCCTCGACGGTGGACGCGAAATCCGACCGCAGTGTTTCCACCTCGGTCACGTCGCGGCATATTCCGGCGCTGCCGCGCGGCGATGGCGTCTCGAAAACATCAAAGATACGGCGCGTGCCCGCGACATTGACGACGGCGCGGCCCGAATAGGCGCTGCCCTCGGCACAGATGCGTTCGATTTCACCGCGGACGTTGGGGTCGAGAAGTTCGCGCCCGCTTGCCACCGCGCTCGCCGGGTCGGCCGCCCCGACCGCACGCGCAAAGGCCGGGTTGACGAAAGTGAGCCTTCCTGTCGCGCTTCGCGTCCAAGCTGGAGATGGAAGTGCTTCGAGTAGGGCGCGCTGCGCGTCCGCATCTGCCTGTTGGCTCTGCAAACGATGGGTCAGCTCGGCAATTTCCTTTTTGAGACCGCTCACGTCATGGAGCCGCAGCGTGGCGCTGCCGCCGATCACGCGGCCCTCAGCTGCCACATGGCGTCCCGCTGCCGTAGTCAGGTGGGTTGAAAAGCCCTCACCCCGTGTGAGCAACCGTTCGACCACGGAGTCGAGAAGCACGACCTGCTCGGGCCGCAGCCAGGCCGAAAAGCTCATGACGCGGTCCGTCGTGAGCCCGGGCGCGATCGTCGCCGGATCGCCAATGACCTCGGGCGCGGCGCTTCGGCTCCAGGAGACGATCACTTGCGGCTCGGCGAGCAGGAGCCCGTAGAGTCGGTCGATCTCGCTTTCGAGCGCCGCCATGCCGACGCGGGCACGGCCGCGTTCCGCCCGCAGCCGTTCTCGGGTGCGAACCAGCATGATGGCGGTTACGACCGCGAAGATCAGCGCGCCGAAGAAAAGCGAGAGGCCGGCAAGCGCGTGCGCATCGAGATCGCGTATCGCCTCCAAAAACGTCAGACCGCGTGCAACTTGATTGCCGCTCTGCGCCCAAGCCGGCGCCGCCGTTGTCGGGAGCGCGATGAGCACTGCAATCGGCGATGCAAGACGTGTGCGCGCATCACGCAATTGACCTATCCCGATTGCCCGGATCATGTCCGGCATGCGCTGCCCCTGGTCTGCCTCGAGCCCCTACCTTACCCTCTTCGCAAGCGGCGGAGGGTGGGGTGGGGGTGCACCTCGAATCCCCCGAATCGCCGCCGCCTTCTTTGGGACGAACGCACGGCCGATCCGATCGACGACTCGGAACAACTTAAGCGGAGCCGGGCTGCCTGCGGTAAGGACGGCAATCCGACGGTCGCGGAACGATTGCCCGTTCGAGCGCTGAATCGATTCGCGAATCACAACAATGTAGCCTCAACTCCGGCCTCTCGATAAGAGTCCAGACCGTGAACGAGGCAGAGAAACGCCCATCGTTCGACGCCGCGAAAATACTGATATAACTGGTCGAATTTGTCCTCCTTCATGTGTGTTCTGAAAGACACCCGATCTTGCGAGGTAAAGCGATGTCGACACCATACCTAGGCCCCGTGCAGTCCCTGGGGTATGTCGGTCTTCGCGCCAAGGAAATCGACGACTGGTCCGGCTATGGCACCAGGTTACTTGGGCTGCAGGCCGTGGACCGCAGCCGGGCGACGCTGGCGCTGCGTATGGACGATCGCAAACAACGCCTGATCGTGAACCAGGACGGCGGCGAGGGCATCAGCTTCTTCGGCTGGGAGGTGGCGGACGCGGCGGCGCTCGACCGGCTCGGTGGCCATTTGGAAGCGCGTGGCGTTAAGGTCGCGCGGGCGTCGCGGGCGCTGGCGGACGAGCGCCATGTCGCCGATCTCATCGTCGTCAAGGACCCTTTGGACAATCGGCTGGAGTTCTTCCACGGCGCCGCGACCGCGACCGAAGCCTTCATGCCAGGGCGCAACATTTCAGGATTCCGCACCGGCCCGCTCGGGCTCGGCCACGTGGTTCTGCACGTCGAGCGCGTCGACGAGATGATGACGTTCTACCGCGACGTACTGGGCTTCCGGTTGAGCGATTATTTCCTGCGCCCCTACGAGCTTTACTTCCTCCACGTGAACCCGCGCCATCACAGCATCGCGTTCGCGGCTACCGGCAAGAACGCAGTCCACCACATGATGCTGGAGCTCTACAGCTTCGACGATGTCGGCCAAGGCTACGATATTGCCGCCGGCGAGGAGGGGCGCATTGCTGTCACGCTCGGTCGCCACTGCGGCGATTTTGTCACTTCGTTCTACACCTGGAACCCGTCGGGCTTCATGATCGAATATGGCTGGGGCGCGCGCGATATCGATCCGGCAACGTGGCAGGCATCGGAACGCAAGGAAGGCCCCAGCATCTGGGGCCACGACCGCATGTGGCTCGGCCCCGAGCAGCGCAAGGAAGCGCGCGAAATGCGGCTTGCCAACGCGGAGCGCGGGTTGCGCCGCCCGGTCCAGGTGCTGCCGGGCAACCACGAGGTGATGGCGGGGGTGTGCCCGTGGTTCGACGCGGTGAAGCGGAACGCAGCCGCAAGGTAGCGCGGGTCGAACGCAGCGAAAGCTGGGAGCCGCGCTGCCGCCATTGAATGCCGGCCCCGGATTTCGCGGAGTTTATCATCGGGCCGGCCGAAGGCCGGACCCGGTGGCTCAATCCGGGCTTACGTCGGTTTCACCCCGACAGTGCCCCCTTCACCAGCGCCGACGCCTTGGCGAAATCCATTCTGCCCGCATATTTGCCCTTCAGCGCGCCGATCACTTTGCCCATATCCTTCATGCCGGCCGCGCCGGTCTCCTGGATCGCCTCCGCGATGGCGGCCTTGACCTCGTCCTCGGACATCTGTTTCGGCAGGTAGGCCGCAATGATAGCGATCTCGTCGCGTTCCTGCTGCGCTAGCTCTGCGCGACCGCCCTTTTCGTAGAGATCGACCGATTCCTGGCGCTGCTTGATCATCTTCTGCAACAGGCCCAGCACTTCGCCGTCGCCGGGAGGCTCCTTGCCCTGCCCGCGGGCCTCGATGTCGGCATTCTTGAGGGTCGAATTGACGAGGCGCAAGGTCGATACGCGTCGCTCGTCCTTCGCCTTCATGGCCTCTTTCAGGGCACTGTTGATGTCGTCGCGAATCACGGTGACCTCCTGCCAACCAGCGTGAGAACGTTTCCGTCGGGGTCGCGGGGAAAAGCCAATATCCCGCCCCCGGGTTGCAGCTCCGGTGACCCCGAAACGAGATGCCCTTTGCTACCAGATTGCGGTAAACATCGTCGATATCGTCAACGGCAAACGAAACGGCAAGTAGCCGCCCCGCTAACGCCCGTTCGGCATCATCGTGAGTGACGACCTCAAGGACTAAATCCTGACCGGCAACGTCGAATACCGCCCAATTCGCCGCCACAGATTTCTCTGTCAGTTCGAGGACGTCCCGGTAAAATCGCGGCGCGGTCGAGATCATCACCAAAAATGCGGACCGTACATAGCGATTTGAGAATTGTTCCCATGATCGCATTCCCTTTGACCCTCTGGAGGACAGCCACTATCTAGTCGGGCAAATGACCATCGAGCATTACGATTCCGCCTGGGCGGAGCCCACCCCTACCGCACTTCTCGTGCTGGCGGACGGCACCGTGATGGAGGGTATAGGCTTCGGCGCGACCGGGCATGCGGTCGGCGAAGTCTGCTTCAATACGGCCATTACCGGTTATCAGGAGATCCTCACCGACCCGTCCTATGCGGGCCAGATTATCACCTTCACGTTCCCGCATATCGGCAATGTGGGCGCCAATGAGGAAGACATCGAGACCGTCAATCTCGCGGCGACGCCGGGGGCGCGTGGCGTCATTCTACATACGGCCATTACTAGCCCCTCCAACTACCGCGCCCGCCGCCATCTCGACCAGTGGCTCAAGGCGCGCGGCATCATCGGGCTCGCCGGCATGGACACCCGGGCACTGACCAGCTTCATTCGCCGCAAAGGAATGCCCAATGCGGTGATCGCCCATGCGCCGGACGGCCGGTTCAATCTCGACGCTCTTAGGGTGGAAGCGCGCGCCTGGCCGGGCCTCGTCGGCATGGACCTTGTGCCGATGGTGACGTGCGGCCAGCGCTTCACCTGGGACGAGACGCAGTGGCACTGGAACCTCGGCTATGGCCGCCAGGAAGCGCCGGAGTTCAATGTGGTCGCCGTCGATTACGGCATCAAGCGCAACATCCTGCGCCTTCTTGCCGGCTCGGGCTGCAAGGTGACGGTGGTGCCCGCCACGACGCCGGCAGCGGACATCTTCGACCTCAAGCCGGACGGCGTGTTCCTGTCGAACGGTCCGGGCGACCCGGCCGCTACCGGCGAGTACGCCGTGCCGGTGATCCGGGCCTTGATCGATGCCGGAATGCCCACTTTCGGCATTTGTCTCGGCCACCAGATGCTCGGCATCGCGGTCGGCGGCAAGACCATGAAGATGCATCAGGGCCACCACGGCGCCAATCACCCGGTCAAGGACCTGACCACCGGCAAAGTCGAGATTACGTCGATGAACCACGGCTTTGCGGTCGATCGCGCGAGCCTGCCGGACAATGTCGAAGAGACCCACGTGTCGCTGTTCGATGGCTCGAACTGCGGCATCGCGCTCAAGGGGGCGCCGGTGTTCTCGGTGCAATATCATCCCGAGGCCTCGCCGGGCCCCCGCGACAGCCATTATCTGTTTGACCGCTTCGTCGGGCTGATGCGCGCGAACCGGCCGACATGACGGCGGCTGTAAACCTCCGGTCATGAGCATACCAGCTTATCTCAAGCCCGAAAGCGGAGCGGTTGGACGGGCGCTTGCGACCTGGCTCGACCACGCACCGAAGGGACTTGCCACCCGGTTTCTGCTGCTGTGGTTTGTGCTTCTCTACACAGCGTTTGCGGTCATTTCCTCTGCTCCGCTCGGCCTGCCTCCGGACCTCCTGGAGATCTATGCCCGCGGGCTGCATCCGGCCGCCGGCTACGCCGACGGGCCGCCGCTGGCGCCGCTCATCACGGCTGGCTGGTTTGCGCTGTTTCCTCCCACCAACTGGGCCTTTTACCTGCTCGCGATGGTCAATGCGGCGGTCGGGCTCTTCGCAACGGACCGGATTGCACGCAGGCATCTCGACGGCGACAAGCGGATCGCGGTGCTGCTGCTGCTTCTTTTGACGCCGTTCTATCAATTCATCGGCCAGCGCTTCGGTGGCGACCAGACGCTGCTGTCGACTTGGCCGGTCGCGACCTATTGCTTTCTCCGCGCCTTCGAGACGCGCGGCCTTGCCTGGTCGGCCGCGGCGGGCATCGCCGCAGCGTTAGCGCTGCTGGGCGCGTACTATTCCGTGTTTCTCATCGCCGGCTTTGTCGCGTCCGTGCTGGTGCGCGCGAAGCGCCGAGACTATTTGCGATCCTGGTCGCCGTGGCTCTCAATCGTGGTCGGCGGCATCGCGCTAGCGCCGCATGTCCAGTGGCTCCTCGCAACAGATTTTACGACCTTCAGCGATGCGGCTACCTCGTCGGCGGGCATGCCGGTAGCCGAAATGCTGTGGAACTATGCCGCCTACATCATCCAAGGCATCGCCTGCACGGGCGGCCTGCTGGCGGTCTACTGGATTGCCGTGCGTCCCGACCGCACCATCCTGCGGGAAACCTTCTGGCCGTCGGATCCGGACGGGCGGATGCTGGTCGCCCTCCTGGCGACGCCGCTTGTGCTACCGGCCGTCGTGGCGCCGTTCGTCGGCGTCGCGTCGATGCCGTTGTGGACCATGCCGGTATGCTTCCTGCTGCCGATCATTTTGCTCCGGCCGAAGTCCGCCGAGCTTACACGCGTGGCGGCGATCCGCATCACGGCGCTCGTCGCGATCGTCACGGTCTTCTCGTTGGCAGCGGCGCCATGGCTCGCGTGGCGCAGGCACGTCGAAGGAACGCCGGAGGGACGCGAGTACTATCGCTTGATCGGCGCTGAGATTACGAACACGTGGCACCTTGCCACCGGATTGCCGCTGCGGATCGCCATGGGCGACTCCAATCTCGCTGCAGCGGTGACTTTCTATAGTCCCGATCACCCTGATTCGATGCCTGGTTTTGAGACCCCCTCTATTCCCTCCGCCCCGCGCGAGGGAGGGAAGGGAGGTGGGCCGATCACTTCCGACCGACTTGCCAGCGACGGTTGGGTCGCGATCTGCAATGCCGATGATGAGAAATGCGTTGATGCCGCACGGCAACGGGCGGCAGGCAAACCCAATGTTCAATTCGTGAGCTATTCGACAACGAACCGCTACCTTGGCAAACCCAGCAAGCTGGGGCGATTCTTTTTCATACTTGCCGCGCCTGAGGCAAAACCGCTCATCATGCTGCGCTAGGTCATCACGATGAAAGACTGGGTTGCGTACTACGACTCCAACCATTCGATCTACGTGAATGCCCGTCACCGCGACGTGCACTATGCGCGGCTGGCGGACGCGATCGCGAGCTATGTTCCGGCCCGCACCGCCGTTGTCCTGGATTACGGCTGTGGGGAGGCGCTGCATGCCGACCGCGTGGCCAATGCGGCCGGGCAACTGATGCTCGCCGAGGCGGGGCCCGCCGTTCGCAGCCGCCTGATCGTGCGGTTCAAAGGCAATCCAAAGATCGTGGTTATTTCTACGGACACGGCGGCGACGCTGCCGCCCGAATCGCTCGACATGGTGATCTTGCATTCGGTTTCGCAGTATCTCAGCCGCGAGGAGTTCGATCGCACGATTGCCCTCTTCCATCGCCTGCTCCGATCCGATGGATTGCTTCTGGTTGGCGACGTGGTGCCGCCCAATGCGTCGGCGGTGTGTGACTCATGGGCATTGTTGCGTTTCGGCTGGCGCGACGGTTTTTTCTGCGCCGCCGTTATGGGGCTGATTCGAACGTTTTTTTCCGATTATTGGCGGCTTCGAACGAAGATTGGCCTGACCCGGTACGGTGAGTGGGAGATGGCGGACAGACTTGGGGCGGCCGGTTTTACTGTGAGCCGGGCGTCGAAGAATCTTGGCCATCTCACCACTAGGATGACGTTTTTGGCGCGCAAGGCGCCGGGGGCGTTGCGCCCGGCGGGGTGAGCGAGCATGGTGGCGCGCCGGCAGCTCTTTCGCTCAGTGGTCAAAATTTGTCCAATTTGCTTCGCCGATTGGAGCGCCGCGACACGTATGCACATGCTATCGGCTAATTCCTCTTAAAATCTTATTTTAGTCCTCTTTTGGAGGCATATTGATTCGAGCTTCGTGCCTGGTGAGGTCGATAAATGTCAATGATAAATTCCGCGCCTTTGGATGGCGCTTCATCAACGTCGATTCGCACCTGCTCGGCGGCAAGAGACGTCCGATGCATCTGCCGGAGCCCTTTTTATGGGCAAATCCGCAGAGGTCGCGCGCAGCCCGACGTACTCCGATTCAATGTGTCACATGCTCTTTCTCAACAGCCACGCGCTTCGTCAAAAGGAGAATTGCTATGATGCCCTAGGGCGCGTGATTCGGGGGAACAGGTTCAATGGCGGCAGCAACGGCCACGGCAGAAACGAATATCGTGCCGATCCGTGCCCTTTCCGACGACGAGGCTCTAGCCTGGATTAGCGGAAAGGGTCGGATGGAAACGAGTGCAGCCGCCCTTGCTCGCGATTGGGACTGGAGCCCCGGGAAGGTGCGGCGCCGCCTTGCCGGTTGGTCGTCGGCCGGCCTTGTCAGGGTTAAACCTGGCCGGGGGCGCGGCCAGACCGTGATCGAGGCGGTGGTGGAACCATTGGCCGCTCCAGGCGTCCGTCGCGGCCGCAGCCTCATAGCGCAACTGTCGTCGCCGGCACCGAGCCCGGTGGTCGAAGCTGCGAGTCAAGCTGCGGTCGATCTTTCCCCCGCACCAGCCACGGTCGATGCCCCCCCGGCTGCAGTCGACGTTCCAACCGCGACCGTTGCTCCTGAGAAAGCAACTGCTCCTTCGGGTGCATGGGCGAGCGGTTTGGTCCATGCGTTGGCCTATGCGGTCGCCGTCACCCTCGCCGGCACCGCTGCGTATTTTTCGATTCGCGGCATGATCGTGCTGTTTCCTGGCGCTCCCCTGGCGATCGTCGTCATGGGGCTCGCCATGGAGGGCGCAAAGCTCGTGACGGTGGCGTTTCTGGCGCGCCAATGGCGTCTGCTTGGCCGTTTATCTAGCGCCGTGCTTGTCACGTTGGTCGCCGGGCTCGCGGTCATCAACGCGGCCGGCGTGTATTCGCAGCTTGTTGCCGCGCACTTCGGCGACCGGGTGACCGCGACCTCGTCGGTCGAGACCGAGGCCGCCGCGCTCGCGGCGCGGACCGAGGTGCAGACGCAGACCGTCGCCGATCTCGACCGCCGCCTCGGCCAAATCGACGCCGCGATCGCCGAGATGGTCAAGCGCGGCCGGACGGCCGGCGCGCTTGAGGCGATCGGGGCGCAGCGCAAGGCGCGTGAGGCGCTCGTGAGCCAGCGTCGCCACGAGGCGGATGTGTTGGCGGATCTCAAGAGCGAGGCCGGCGCGATCGCCGCCAGAAATCGCCAGATCGAGGTCGAAGCGGCGCCAATCATGTACGTCGCCCAGCTGGTGGGGGCCAGTACCGAACAGGCGATCCGGCTGCTCATCCTGCTGATGGTGCTGACCTGCGACCCGCTCGCGCTCGCGCTGACCGCGGCAGCGAGCCGGCCGAAGGCGGGGCTGACGGCCCACACCTAGGCCTTTCCACATCCGGCATTATGGGATAAGGCTCCGCCCGCCGCGACGGATGACGGTCCGCAGGCGTGGGGAGTGGAGTTCAAGGGCGCCGCGCGGAACGACGCCTTTTTTTGTGCCCGATTAATGTCTTGCTGGTAACAAGATGCCGAAACGAACCGATCTTTCCACGATCCTGATCATCGGCGCGGGGCCGATCGTCATCGGTCAGGCTTGCGAATTTGACTATTCGGGCACCCAGGCCTGCAAGGCGCTCAAGGCCGAGGGCTATCGCATCATCCTCGTCAATTCCAATCCGGCCACCATCATGACGGACCCGGATATCGCCGACGCCACTTACGTCGAGCCGATCACCCCGGAAATCGTCGCCCGCATCATCGAGAAGGAGCGTCCCGACGCGTTGCTGCCCACGATGGGGGGGCAGACGGCGCTCAACTGCGCCCTGTCGCTGCGCCGCATGGGCGTGCTCGACAAGTTCGGCGTGACGATGATTGGCGCCACCGCCGAGGCGATCGACAAGGCCGAAGACCGTGAACTGTTCCGCGAAGCCATGAAGCGGATCGGCCTCGAAACGCCGAAGTCGTCGCTGGCCAATGCCTCCGATTTGAAGAAAGCCGACCGCGACCAGCGCGAGGCCGAGATCGGCCGTATCCGGGCGCGTGGCCTTGCGGCCGAGGAAGAGCGCCGCGCCATTGCGACCTTCGAAGGCATCTGGGCGGCCGGCGAGGCGGAACGCAAGCGCCGGTATATCGCCAAGGGGCTCGTGGAAGCCTTGGAGGCGCTGGTCGATATTGGGCTTCCGGCCATCATTCGCCCCTCATTCACGCTGGCCGGCACCGGCGGCGGCGTCGCCTTCAACAAGGAGGAATATCTCGAAATCGTGGAACGCGGTCTCGATGCGTCGCCCACCACCGAGGTGCTGATTGAGGAAAGCGTGCTCGGCTGGAAGGAATTCGAGATGGAGGTCGTGCGCGACAAGCACGACAACTGCATCATCGTGTGCTCGATCGAGAACCTCGATCCCATGGGGGTTCACACCGGCGATTCGATCACGGTGGCGCCCGCGCTCACCCTGACCGACAAGGAATACCAGTTGATGCGCGACGCCTCGATTGCGGTGCTGCGCGAGATCGGGGTCGAGACGGGCGGCTCCAACGTGCAGTTCGCCGTCAACCCGGCGGACGGCCGGCTCGTGGTCATCGAGATGAATCCGCGCGTGTCGCGCTCGTCGGCGCTCGCCTCCAAGGCCACCGGCTTCCCGATCGCCAAAGTGGCAGCGAAGCTGGCGGTCGGTTACACGCTCGATGAGATCGAGAACGATATCACGGGCGGCGCGACGCCCGCCTCGTTCGAGCCGACCATCGACTACGTCGTCACCAAGG
>Ga0070734_10002877_pt1 | contig 19488 bp, 22 predicted proteins | sample Coa_R1_8_FD_66444 | JGI IMG/M metagenome (GOLD analysis project Ga0070734, IMG submission 66444) | Surface soil microbial communities from Centralia Pennsylvania, which are recovering from an underground coalmine fire - Coalmine... | ecosystem: Environmental > Terrestrial > Soil > Unclassified ... | reverse complement strand
CCCGACATGGCGTTCCCGCGCATGAACAATATTTCTTTCTGGCTGCTGCCGGCGTCCTTCTCGCTGCTGATCATCTCGTGTTTCATGGAGGGCGAGCCCGGCGCCCTCGGTGCCGGCACCGGCTGGACGCTCTACGCACCGCTGTCGACCTCGGGCCATCCGGGACCAGCGGTCGATTTCGTGATCCTGTCGCTGCATCTGGCCGGCGCCTCGTCGATCCTGGGCGCGATCAACTTCATCACCACCATCTTCAACATGCGCGCGCCAGGCATGACCCTGCACAAGATGCCGCTGTTCGTGTGGTCGATCCTGGTCACCGTGTTCCTCTTGCTGCTCTCGCTGCCGGTGCTTGCCGGCGCCATCACCATGTTGCTCACCGACCGCAATTTCGGAACCACCTTCTTCTCGGCCGAAGGCGGCGGCGATCCCGTGCTGTTCCAGCACCTGTTCTGGTTCTTCGGTCACCCCGAAGTGTACATTCTGATCCTGCCGGGCTTCGGCATGATCAGCCAGATCGTCTCGACCTTCTCGCGCAAGCCCGTGTTCGGCTATCTCGGCATGGCCTACGCCATGGTCGCGATCGGCGGCATCGGCTTCGTGGTGTGGGCGCACCACATGTACACAGTCGGCATGAACTCGGCGACGCAGGCCTATTTCGTCGCCGCCACCATGGTGATCGCGGTGCCGACCGGCGTTAAGATCTTCTCCTGGATCGCCACGATGTGGGGCGGCTCGATCGAGTTCAAGACGCCGATGCTGTGGGCAATCGGCTTCATCTTCCTGTTCACCGTCGGCGGCGTGACGGGCGTCGTGCTGGCCAATGCAGGCGTCGACCGCGTGCTGCAGGATACCTATTACGTGGTCGCGCACTTCCACTACGTGCTGTCGCTCGGCGCGGTGTTTGCGATCTTCGCCGGCTGGTACTACTGGTTCCCGAAAATGTCGGGCTACATGTACAACGAGACGATCGGTAAGGCTCACTTCTGGTTCACCTTCATCGGCGTGAACCTGGTGTTCTTCCCGCAGCACTTCCTTGGTCTCTCCGGCATGCCGCGCCGCTATGTCGACTATCCCGATGCCTTTGCCGGATGGAACTTCGTGTCGTCGGTCGGCTCCTACATTTCCGGCTTCGGCGTGTTGATCTTCATCTACGGCGTGATTGACGCCTTCGTGCGCAAGGAGCAGGCCGCCAACAATCCATGGGGCGCCGGCGCCACCACTTTGGAATGGACGTTGTCGTCGCCCCCGCCGTTCCACCAGTTCGAGACGCTGCCGCGGGTGCAGTGACAAAGACGCGCAGCGCCCGGTCGGACGCCGCGCTGTTTTGAAGGAAGCCTTGGATCTTGTCGGTCGTCGATCAAAACGCGATTGCGCTGCCCCGGATTTCAGAAGCCGAGGTCTCCGACTACATTGCGCTGCTCAAGCCGCGGGTCATGTCGCTGGTGATCTTCACCGCGCTTGTCGGCCTTTTGATCGCGCCCGGGCATTTCCACCCGGTCCTGGCCTTCACCTCGTTGCTCTGCATCGCGGTCGGTGCCGGCGCCTCCGGCGCGCTCAACATGGCGCTGGAAGGCGACATCGACGCCAAGATGTCGCGCACCGCCAACCGGCCGATCCCGCGCGGGCGCATCACGCGGTCGGAAGCCATGGCGTTCGGCACCACGCTCGCCTTCTTCTCGGTGATGACGCTCGGCATTCTCGTCAATTGGTATGCGGGTGCGCTGCTTGCCTTCACCATCTTCTTCTATGTCGTGATCTACACGCTTCTGCTGAAGCGCTGGACGGCGCAGAACATCGTGATCGGCGGTGCTGCCGGCTCGCTGCCGCCGGTCGTGGCCTGGGTCGCGGCGACCGGCTCGATCTCGGTCGAACCTGTCTTGTTGTTCCTCATCATCTTCTTCTGGACGCCGCCGCATTTCTGGGCGCTGGCGCTGTTCCGCTCGGACGATTATGCGCGCGCCGGCGTGCCGATGCTGCCGGTGGTCGCGGGTCCCGATCAGACACGGTTGCAGATACTGCTCTATACCATCGTGCTGGTTGCGGTTGCGGCTGCCCCGTGGCCGCTCGGCTATTTCGACGCGGTTTACGGCGTAACCTCGCTGGTCCTCGGGGCCGGTATGCTGGCGCTCGCAGCCAACGTGTTCGTCAGCCGCGAGCGCAGCGCGTCGCTGCGCGCCACGCGCAAACTGTTCGGCTTCTCCATCGTCTATCTGTTTGCGCTGTTCGCGACGCTGCTGATTGAGGTCGTGGTGCGAACGTTCGCGCCCTTGGTTGGTTCTTGGGTCGGGTAGGGGGCGCATGGTAAGCCGATGTCCGATCAGCGTGAGCACAAGCCAGAAGAGGGAATCGTCCTCACCGAGGCGCAGAAGCGGAGCCGCCGCAATCGCTCGATCGCGACCGCGCTCGCGCTCGGCGTGCTCGTGCTGCTGTTTTTCGCAGTCACGCTGGTCAAGGGGCCGGCCGTACTGATTCGGCCGTTGTGATAAATATGGATCACGAGGTGACATCGAAAAGGGCAAAGAGCCCGCCACGGCTGACCCGCGATGCGCTGGTCGGGGCCGCTTGCGGCCTTGTCGTGGTGCTGATGGTCGGCGCGTCCTACGCCGCCGTGCCGTTCTACAACTGGTTCTGCCGTGCCACCGGCTTCAACGGCACGACGCAGGTCGCAACCTCCGCTCCCTCGGTCAAACCGCTCTCCCGCACCATCGCGGTGCGTTTCGATTCCAACGTGTCGGGCGGGCTGCCCTGGAAGTTCGAGCCGGAGCAAACCGAGATCCAGATCCATATCGGCGAGGTCGTGACCGTCTACTACACCGTGACCAACCAGTCGGCGCGGACCACGACCGGGCAGGCCGCCTATAACGTCGCCCCGCTCAACGTCGGCGCCTATTTCGAGAAGATCAACTGCTTCTGCTTCACCGAACAGACCTTCGGGCCGGGCGAGACGCGCCAGATGCCGGTCGTGTTCTATGTCGACCCTTCGATCGCCGCCGATCACGAAAACGATGGGGTCAACACCATCACGCTATCCTATACCTTCTATCCCGTGCGCGATCCGGCGCGAAAACCGGTCGCCGCGGGCGAGGAGGACAAGCGCAAAGGAAACCTTTAAGTTCCCGTTGCGTAACAGGGTTTAAGTTTGGGGATGATTGGGGGCCGGCTCGACCGGCTACCTGCAACGAGAGAGACCGGAGAGACCGCTAATGGCTACGGCGCAAGTCAAGCATCACGACTATCACCTCGTCGATCCGAGCCCGTGGCCGATCGTCGGCTCGGTTTCGGTCTTCATCGCGGCCGTGGGTGCGATTTCCTGGATGCACCACCTCTTCTCCGCGGCCTGGATGGTGTTCGCGCTCGGCATGATCGGCGTGCTCTACACCATGGCAAGCTGGTGGGGCGACGTCATCCGTGAGGCACAGTATCAGGGCCACCACACCCGCGTGGTGCAGCTCAGTCATCGCTACGGCATGATCCTGTTCATCGCCTCCGAGGTGATGTTCTTCGTCGCCTGGTTCTGGGCCTTCTTCAACTCTGCACTGTTCCCGGCCGACGCTGTGCATGCCGCGCGCGATGCGATCTTCGGCTGCGGCCCGGGCACCCAGATGGGCGCATGCAGCGTGCCTGGCACCTGGCCGCCCAAGGGCATTGAGGCGTTCGATCCCTGGCACCTGCCGCTGCTCAACACGCTTCTTCTGCTCACCTCCGGCACCACGGTGACCTGGGCGCACCATGCCCTCCTCGAGAACGATCGCCAGGGCCTGAAATACGGGCTGATCCTGACCATCCTCTTGGGCGCGACCTTCACCTGCGTGCAGGCCTGGGAGTACAGTCACGCCCTCTTCCAGTTCTCCGGTAACGTCTATGGCGCGACCTTCTTCATGGCGACCGGTTTCCATGGCTTCCATGTGCTGATCGGCACCACGTTCCTGATCGTCTGCCTGGTGCGGGCCTATTTGGGGCATTTCACCCCGAAGCAGCATCTGGGCTTCGAGTTCTGCGCCTGGTACTGGCACTTCGTCGACGTGGTGTGGCTGTTCCTGTTCGCCTGCATCTATGTCTGGGGAACCGGTGGTGGCCGGCTTGTGGCGGCGGAGTAGTTGGCCGGTTTCGCGTCCAAACAAAGGGCGGCCGCTGGGCCGCCCTTTTTACTTTCAACGTGCTAAGCATTTCGACATGAACGAAGTTTCCGATCTCTCGGGACAGCAAGCGACTCTCACCGAAACCATCCTGCGCGGGCTGGCCTGCAAATGTCCGCGTTGCGGCCGCGGAAAACTCTATGCGGGGTTTCTGACGCTCGCGGCAAACTGCGACGCGTGCGGACTCGATTATGCCTTCATCGATTCTGGTGACGGGCCCGCGGTGTTTATCATCATGATCGCCGGCGCAATCGTCGTGGCGAGCGCGCTGATTGTCGAAATCAAATACCAGCCGCCGCTCTGGGTGCATGCGGCGCTATGGCTGCCGCTGACGCTCGCAGTCACGCTGTGGCCGCTGCGTGCGGCAAAATCGCTTCTGATCGCACTGCAATTTTTTCACAAGGCTGCCGAAGGCCGGTTGGTGAAATGAGCGTGCCGCGTGGGAAGTGCGCTCGCTCCCCGCAAAGGGGAGGGGAGAAGAAAAAGCGCACGCACGATTTTGAGACGAGCTTTGGTGCGTAGCGGAGCGGGTTGCAGTGAGTGCGGAGCATCCCAAACGAAACACGACGGGCTTCGCGATCTTCACGCTTGCGATGGTCGCGCTCTTCATCGGCCTCGGCGTCTGGCAATTGCAGCGCCGCGTCGAGAAGCACGTGCTGATCGCGGCACTCGACCAGCGGCTGGCGGCCGCGCCAGTGCCGCTGCCGCCGGCGGCGGAATGGAGCAAGCTCAACGCCAAGGATGACGAGTTCCGCCGCGTCAGCTTCACCGCGACGTATGAAACGCGGCTGGACGCGATGGTCTATAGTTCCGGCTCGGCCATTCGCTCCGATATCTCCGGCCCGGGCACCTGGGCTTTCATCCCCGCGCGGCTGCAAAGTGGCGAGACGCTTGCGATCAACGCCGGCTTCGTGCCCAATACGATGCAGGACCGCGATGTGCAGGATCGCGCCGTCGCAAAGCTGATCACCGGCAACCCTGTCGCGATGACGGGCTACATCCGCTTTCCCAAGACGGGCGGGATGTTCACGCCCAACGCCGACCACGCCAAGCGGCTGTGGTTCGCCCGCGATCATCTTGCGATGGCGCAGGCGTTCGGCTGGGACAAGGTCGCGCCGTTCTACATCGACCTCGAAACTCCGGTGCCGCCAAACGGGCTCCCAAAACCCGGCCCGCTCCAGGTGCAGCTGCGGGACGACCATATGCAATACGCGATCACCTGGTTCACGCTCGCGGCGGCCGTGGTGATCGCGTTTGTCGTGTGGATGCGGGGACTCTATCGCGTCCGTACATAGGCGCGCTCGCCGCTCTTCGGGTCAAACCACACGGCGAGCGTCTCGCCCGAGCTGGGATCAACGAAGCGTTCGTCGGTCGCCACCCAGTCCGGTCCCGGCGGCGCATCGAGTGGCACGCGCTTGTAGCCGCCCTTGCGGAAGGCGAACCAGATCAGGAAGGGCAGCACAATGGCGCAGCACCAGATCAAAAATCCGGTCATGAATCAGGCTCGATCACGGCGGCCGTTCCATAAGCCACGATCTCGCTCATGGTGTTGCCGATCTCGGCAGAGTCGAAGCGCATCATCAGCACCGCATTCGCGCCCATGGCGGTGGCGTTATGAACCAGCCGGTCCAGCGCATGGCGACGCGCTTCCTCGAGCATCTGGGTATATTCATGGATTTCGCCTCCGACGATCGAGCGAAGTCCCGCCATGACATTGCCGCCGAGGCCTCGGCTGCGGACGACCACACCAAAGCATTGCCCCAGCATCCGGACCGTACGATGTCCGGTCACGTTATCAGTTGTCACGACGATCATGCTGCCTCCTGTTTCGACGGGCTTTCCAAAATCGCGAATCGCGGCAACCTGTTGTATGTTGGCGCCCTTCGCCCGTGCCTGCGCCGTTGTCCCCTGACGAGTCTTTCCGAGCCATTGTAACCGAAAGACGGACCCTCACGGCGGCGTGTTGATACATTTGTCCACGAACGAGATCGCGACGCCGAGCGGGTCAACAAACCAGCGTGATCACGCCGATAAGGGCGATCCACCCCAGGACGGACATAGCCTACCGCCCGCGCTTTCGGGCCACCCGATGAGCCGCCGCGAGCGCCGCGCGTGCCCACAGCAAAAGCTCATCCGGTTCGTCGAACAGCCGCTCCGGGACGCGCCAGAAGCCGAGGTCGATCGTGAATCCGTTCTTCGCATAGTTGAGCGGCGGAAACGCCGCCGCCTCCTCGAAGGTCGCCTTGCTCTCGTCATCGACCCGGACATAGAGCGTGTTGTCGGCGACCATCGCAAACATCACACCGTCGCAGAACAGGCCGGTCTTGCCGAACATGCGGCGGAAGGCGAGCCGGCCGAGGGGAGACAATTGCTCGCGCAAGAACTCCGCAAAACTGTCGCTGGCGACCATTTGGAACTTCCTGCTTGACGCGGACCCGACTCATATTTATGTTCCTGTTTTGTTCTATCCGCAAGAGGGGCGGTCGCGACGTCACGAACGTTGGATGGAATGCGATGGACGTGGGCTGTGGCGGAAGACGTGCGCCATGACCGCGGACAGCAAAGTTGTGTGGTCCTGGCACCCCTGGGCTGGTGCTAAGCCTGCGAGACGTTTTCGCGGGCGACGGTGACTAACAAGGTCATGGACACCGGGGAGAGCACAAAGTAGCTCGTTAAAACCATTGCGCAGGGAAGGTCGGTGTACGGCTAAACCTGTAGTGACTTTGCTCGTGTCCTTTTTCCATTCGGACGCGGGGCTATGGGTGCGGCTAAGCACCCGGCCTTCCCTGCGCCCTCACTTTTCGAGGGCTGGAATCGCCAAGAACTCGGACGCGACTGCGCCGCGGGAATGCGAAAGCACGTCCCGATGGTCGTCGTTGCCAGCGAAGCGACGGCCATCCAGAGGCTTCGGCGGTGACGGTCTGGATGACTTGGCCGCTGTGCCTCCGGCAATGATGCCCCCATCGCCGGGCCAGTAGGCAAACAACCCCTTTCCCCTCCGCCACAAAACGCTCTAAGGTGCCCGCCCGGCCAGTCCCGGTCGGACCACTAAATATCTAGTAAAATCAAAGGCTTGAGCGATAGCTCGTGCCTTTGGAGGGTGGCTTGACGCGCTACATTTCAACCAGGGGAGAGGCCCCTGAGCTATCTTTCTGCGAGGTGATGCTGACCGGGCTTGCCCGCGACGGCGGCCTCTACGTGCCCGAAACCTGGCCGCATCTTTCGCGCGAATCCATCACCGCGTTCTTCGGCCGGCCTTATTGGGAGGTCGCGGTCGAGGTGATCCGCCCGTTTGTCGGCGGCGAAATTTCGGATGCGGATCTGGGTCGCATGGCGAATGAGGCCTACGCCACCTTCCGCCATCCTGCGGTCGTGCCGCTCACGCAGATGTCGCCGCATCTCTTCACGCTTGAGCTGTTTCACGGGCCGACACTCGCGTTCAAGGACGTGGCGATGCAGCTGATCTCGCGGTTGATGGATCACGTGCTAGCAAAACGCGCCGAGCGCACCACCATCGTCGTCGCAACCTCCGGCGATACCGGCGGTGCCGCGGTCGAGGCCTTTGCGAACCTCGACAATGTCGACCTCATCGTGCTGTTCCCGCACGGGCGCATTTCCGATGTGCAGCGGCGGATGATGACCACGACAGGCGCGTCCAACGTCCATGCGCTCGCGATCGAAGGCACTTTTGACGACTGCCAAGCGATCGTGAAAGGCCTGTTCAATCACCACGGCTTTCGCGACGCCGTCTCGCTGTCGGGTGTCAACTCGATCAATTGGGCGCGCATTGTTGCGCAAGTCGTCTATTACTTCACATCCGCGGTCGCGCTCGGCGCGCCGTCGCGACAAATCGACTTCACGGTGCCGACAGGCAATTTCGGCGACATCTTTGCCGGCTACGTCGCAAAGCGGATGGGGCTACCCATCCGCCGGCTTCGCATCGCCGCCAATGTCAACGATATCCTGCCGCGCACGCTCAAAACCGGCCACTATGAGGTCCGCGAGGTGCACGCCACGACCTCGCCCTCGATGGATATCCAGGTGTCCTCGAATTTCGAGCGGCTGTTGTTCGAGGCCTGCTGTCGCGATGCCGGGACTGTGCGCCGCCTGATGGATCAGCTCAAGCAATCCGGCCGCTTTGTGCTGCCGGATGCCATGCTGGCGGCAATCCGCGAAGATTTCGACGCCGGCCGAGCCGATGAGACCGAAACCGCCGCCGCCATCCGCGCCGCCTGGCGCGAGGCCGGCGATCTCGTCGATCCTCACACTGCGGTCGCGCTCGCGGTTGCCGACCGAGACACTTCCGATTCGAAAATCCCCAACATCGTGCTCTCAACCGCGCATCCGGCGAAATTTCCCGATGCGGTGGAAGCGGCCTGCGGTGTGCGGCCGCAACTGCCGCCCTGGCTCGATGGGCTGATGAGCAGGGCCGAGCAGCTAAGAATTATGAAAAACGACCAGGGAGAGGTCGAGCGGTTTGTCAAATCGGTGAGCCGCGCCGCCAAAGAAGGAGTAGCCGGATGAGCGTCGAGGTCACCAAGCTTCCGACCGGGCTGACGGTGGTCACCGACACCATGCCGCATCTAGAAACCGCGGCGCTTGGCGTATGGGCAGGCGTCGGCGGCCGAGACGAGAAGCTGAACGAGCACGGCATCTCGCATCTCCTGGAACATATGGCATTCAAGGGCACCACCCGTCGCTCGTCGCAGCAGATCGTCGAGGAGATCGAGGCGGTCGGCGGCGATCTCAATGCCGGTACCTCGACCGAGACCACCGCCTATTACGCGCGGGTGATGAAGGCGGATGTGTCACTGGCGCTCGACGTGCTGTCCGACATCCTTGCCAATCCTTCCTTCGTGCCGGAGGAGTTGGAGCGCGAAAAGAACGTGATCGTGCAGGAGATCGGCGCGGCGCAGGATACGCCCGATGACGTGGTGTTCGAGCATTTGAACGAGCTCTGTTATCCGGACCAGCCGATGGGACGCTCGCTGCTCGGCACCGCCAAGACGTTGAAGCGCTTCGATCGCGACATGCTGCGCGGCTACCTCGCCACGCATTATCGCGGACCCGACATGGTGGTGGCTGCGGCCGGCGCCGTCGATCACGAGAGTGTCGTCGATGAGGTCGCTGCGCGCTTTGCCACCTTCAACGGCGATCCGGCGCCAAAGCCGCTACCTGCGACGTTCGGCCAGGGCGGCTCGCGCGTGGTGCATCGCGAATTGGAACAGGCGCATCTGACCATGGCGCTGGAGGGCGTGCCGCAGACCGATCTGTCGCTGTTCTCGCTGCAGGCCTTTACGAACACGATCGGGGGCGGCATGTCCTCGCGGCTGTTCCAGGAGGTGCGCGAGAAGCGCGGGCTTTGCTACTCGATCTATGCGTTTCACGCGCCGTATACCGACACCGGCTTCTTCGGCCTCTACACGGGAACCGATCCCGCAGACGCGCCCGAGATGATGGAGGTCGTGGTCGACGTCATCAACGAGGCGGTCGAGACCCTGACCGAAGCCGAAGTCGCTCGCGCCAAGGCGCAGATGAAGGCGGGGCTGTTGATGGCGCTGGAAAGCTGCTCGGCGCGCGCCGAGCAGCTGGCGCGGCATATTCTCGCTTATGGCCGGCCGCAGACGGTAGAGGAATTGGTGGCGCGGATCGACTCGGTCAGCGTTGAATCCACAAGGGATGCCGCGCGTGCGCTATTATCGCGATCCAGGCCCGCAGTCGTCGCACTCGGCAGCGGCCGGGGTCTGGACAGCGCGGTTGCTTTCGCCGAAGGTTTGACGCGGGGGAAGGCGAGATCGCTGCACTAGCATCGATAATTTGCAATGGTTCTTTGATGCTGACATTCGAGAAAGGTGCCTGCCGAGAGGGGATCCGAATGTTAGTATCGGACCGCTAGGGTAAATTGGGGAGTACGGGGAGCATCGCATATGGCTCTGTTTCGTTTGCCATCCAACGGACCTCCCGCGCTCGCGCCGCGCGCCAACGGGCTGCTTTTGCGCGCGCCGCAAATGGCCGACTACGTGCAATGGGCGCAATTGCGTGAATATAGCCGCGAATATCTGACGCCATGGGAACCGATCTGGCCGTCGGACGATCTCACCCGCGCCGGCTTTCGCCGCAGGCTGCGCCGCTATGCCGAAGACGTCGCTGCCGACCGCTCCTATCCCTTCATCATCCTTCGCGAGCAGGATGGCGCCATGATCGGCGGCATCACGCTCGCCAATGTGCGGCGGGGCATCGTGCAGGCCGGCACCATCGGTTATTGGGTCGGTCAGCCGCATGCCAATCGCGGCTACATGACGGCGGCGCTGCGCGTGCTGTTGCCGACCTTGTTCGGCGAGCTCAATCTGCATCGTGTCGAAGCCGCCTGCATTCCCTCCAACGCGCCGTCGATCCGTGTGCTGGAGAAATGCGGTTTTAGCCGTGAGGGTCTGGCGCGGCGCTACCTCTGCATTAACGGCATCTGGCAGGATCACCTGTTGTTCGGCCTGCTGCACGAGGATTTTCGGGGCTAGTGCGGCGGTTCAGAAGTTCGCACGAGCCCGTCATGCGGACTCCTCAACCAAAACCACACTGGATATATAATTTTGCTGCTGTCCTTTGAATCCAACGTTCGCAAAAACGTGGACGCCGCAAAATGATGATGCGAACTTCGGATTCGGGACACTGGTGTCCGACCTAAAGATGAAACCGCGCGCCTTGGGTTCGCCCCGATCGGCCTGCAATAAGTTCAGAGCTACTGGCGGAGACGGCCTGAACATGTTCAGGATCACTGGAATGGCTGAAAAACCTCTCATCAAACTCGCGATGGCTGCTTCGCTCGCGTTCGCGATCAGCTGGGTTGGCTTTGCACCTCCGGCCTGCGCGCAATCGCTTAGCGATCGTTTCAAGAGCCTGTTCGGCGGCAAGCCAGATACCCCGCCGCCCGCCGCCGCGCCCTCCGATGATCCGCAGCCGGATCTCAATTGTCCGCCGGTCGGCATCCGCGCCGGCGCATCGACGTATACGGTCAGAGCGTCGGAAAACGAGGCGGTCGGCAACGATGTACGCTTTCAGGTGACCATCACCAAGACCGCGCGGGAGTGCGTCAAGGCCGGCAGCGAGATAACCGCCCATATCGGCATTCAGGGCCGCGTGATCGCAGGGCCCGCCGGCGCGCCGCCGACCGTGGAAGTGCCGATCCGCATCGCTGTGGTACAGGGCGGCGTGGGCGAGAAGGTGATCGCCACCAAGGCCTATCGCACCACAGTCGAAATGAGCGAGGACGGCGTTGCGCCCTACAGCTTCGTCGCCGACGATCTGGTTTACCCTGCGCCTCCCGGCGGCGCCGGCGATCAATACATCTTCTATGTCGGCTTCGATCCGCACCTGGTTTCGCCGGAGCCGAAACCCAAGCTGGCGAAGAAGAAAAAAGGCTAATTCAACTTGGCGCGGACTTCGGCGATGCTCTTGGCCAAAAGGTCGTCGGCAACGGAGCCTTTCACCGACTGCGACAGGATGCTGGAGGCGGCAGCGACCGCCGCATCCGACGCCGCCGCGCGGACATCGGCCAGCGCCTGCGCTTCCGCCATCGCGATCTTGCCTTCGGCAGCCTTGGTGCGGCGCGCGACAAAATCTTCCATCCTGGTTTTGGCGTCTGCGGCAATGCGCTCCGCCTCGGCCTTGGCGTTCTCGATGATGTCCTGCGCCTCTCGCTCGGCGCTGGCGCGGCGGGCCTTGTATTCGCCAAGCACCTTGGCTGCCTCGTCCTTCAACCGCCGCGCGTCATCGAGCTCGGCCTTGATGCGGACGGCGCGGTTATCGAGCGCCGTCAGCACGGTGCGGTGAACGCCCATATAGGCAAACACCGCCATCAGGATCACAAAGGCGATCGCAACCCAGGTTTCCGGATCTTCGAACATCGAACTATCCCTTCAAAGACCCCTCGACGGCGGCCTCGACCGCCTGGGCGTCGGGGGCGATGCCGGTCAGCCGTTGCACGATGGCGCCGGCGGCGTCCGCGGCGATGCCGCGGACATTGCGCATGGCGCCGGCGCGCGTCGCGGCGATGGTCTTTTCCGCGTCCGCGAGCCTGTGCGACAACTGATCCTCCAACGTCTTGCGCTCGGCTTCGGAGGCCGCATTGAGCTTTTCGCGCGTCTCCGCTGAAATCGCCTGCGCGCGCGAGCGCGCGGCGGCAAGCTCGCTTTCATAGGCCTTCAGCGCACCCTCGGATTCGTCCTTCAGCCTCTGCGCCTCAGTGAGGTCGCCATCGATCGCCTTCTGCCGCGCATCGATCACGCCGCCGACCCGCGGCAACGCGATGCGCGAGACGAGCAGATAAAGCGCGACGAAGGTGATGGCGAGCGACACCAGTTGCGAAGCAAAGGTAGAGGAATCGAACGGCGGAAACGCGCTGGCGCCGCCGTCCGCCTCGGTGTGGCTCTTGGTGTTCTGGCCTTTTACGTCGCCATGACTGTCAGCCATGGAGTTCTCCTGTTGCGGTCATGCGCGCCACCCGCGGCGGCGCGATGGGCGTCGCTTACGCAAGCGGAACGAACAGCAAGAGCAGCGCGATCAGCAGCGAGAAGATGCCGAGCGCCTCGGTAATGGCGAAGCCGAAGATCAGGTTGCCAAACTGGCCCTGGGCCGCAGAAGGATTGCGTATCGCGGCGGAAAGATAGTTGCCGAAGATGACGCCCACGCCAATACCCGCACCGCCCATGCCGATGCACGCGATGCCCGCGCCGATAAGTTTAGCTGCTGCCGGTTCCATTTTTAGCTCCTCAAAGAGAAAGTTAGGTGTGGGTGGGAATTCCCCGGACGGTTCAGTGTCCCGGATGAATGGCGTCGTTGAGATAGATCACGGTCAGGATCGCAAACACATAGGCTTGTATAAATGCGACCAGGATTTCGAGAGCGTAGAGCGCGACTGTCAAAGCCAGCGGCGCAATGCCGCCAATCCAGCCGATGACACCGAGCGAGACCCCGAGCATTGCGACGAAACCCGCGAACACCTTCAGCGCGATGTGGCCCGCCAGCATGTTTCCGAACAGGCGCACGCTGTGGGAAACCGGCCGCAGGAAGAAGGAGAAGATTTCGATCGCGACGACCAGCGGCAGGACGGCGATCGGAATGCCCGACGGCACAAAGATTTTCAGGAATTTCAGGCCGTTCTTGTAGAGGCCATAGATCAGCACGGTGAAGAACACGAGCAGCGCCATCGCAACCGTGATGATGATCTGGGCAGCGAGCGTAAACGCGTAGGGAATGATCCCGACCAGGTTTGACACGCAGAAGAACATGAAGATCGAGAACACCAACGGAAAGAACTTCATGCCTTCCGCGCCGGCGTTGCCGCGGATCGTCGCGGCGACGAATTCGTAGGTGATCTCGGCCATCGATTGGAAACGGCCGGGCACGAGCCTGCCGCCTGCCGCTCCGCCGACCATCAGAACGATCGTAAGCACGACCGCCAGCACCATGTAGGCGGACGAGTTGGTGAAATAGATCGTGTGGTCGCCGATCTGCGCGATCTTGAAAAGGTTATCGAGTCTGAACTGATGGATCGGTTCGATGGTCATCCGCGCGGCTCTTGGTCCACCGGGCTGGCCGGCAAGCGAAATTCAATTGTCACTACTTCCTCAGGCTACTAGCGATTGCGGGGAGCACCACCAGCCGACCTCACCAGGTTAACCACGCCGGCAACAAAGCCGAGCAGGAAGAACACGATGAGAAACAGGGGCGACGTCGACAGCAGCCAATCGATGCCCCAGCCAATCAAAGCCCCTGCAACAACGCCCGCGATCAACTCCGAGGCAAGGCGGAAGCCGCGCGCCATCGCGGAAGCTCTGGCAAAGTCGTCTCCGTCCTCGCTTCCAGGTTGGTCAGTCCCAATCTTGCGGCTGTCCCGAATCTCGGACAACCGCCGGTCAAGACTTGCTAGCCTTGCGGAAAGCGCAGCTTCGTCAGGCGACTTATCGCGACTTCCATGCCCCTTTTCGTTTGTGTCTTCCGCCATGGTCTGGAGATCCGACACGATCGGCAGAGGAAATGGAAATTGCGCCCGTCGCCCTCAAAAAGCCGCGCGGACCATACTGACGGCACCTAGGCGAGTCAAGATTCCGTGTTGATCGGTTACAGCTTTGATTTGTTTGGATTTCCGTCTCCTGCGGGTGCATGGGACCATGCATCCATCGCAGCGCAAAAGCGCATCCGGGCAGCATGAGGCACATTTGATCAGGCGAGCAACCCAAGTTCAATGATAACTGAAGAGGTATGGGAATTCATGCACAAGGACCGGGAGTATTCAAAAGCGCTGCACCGCATTGAAATCCGTTTCCGTGCCTATAGCTCAACGGTTGCAGAGCGCGCTAAAGGTGTCCGATGGAACTGCGGGACGGAGCCATCGCCATGAGCCTAGTGGTCCGATGCCGACATTCGCCAGCATTCTCGGCAGGCACTTTAGCGACGTCACCTTTGCGATTTTCCCTCATCGTTTCAATGGTGGCCGCCGGCCTTGCCGTTACCGGGGGCGGGGCGTGGGCCCAGCCGCTGCCCGACAGCGAGAACGGCCGCTATACGATGCAACCGTCCGGCGACAGCGTGATCCGGCTCGATACCCGCACTGGTGCGATTTCCAATTGCACAAATTCGCCTTCCGGCTGGGCCTGCTATGTGGCGCCCGACGAGCGCAAGGCAATGGATGAGGCGATCGGTCGATTGCAGGCCGAGAATGAGAAGCTGAAGGCGCAGCTCGCATCGGTTGCTGCGGGAAAGACCGACGAGGCAATGCCGAAATCGGACAAGCAGGACTCCAAGGATGCGCCAAAGGCCGCCGAAAGCGAGCGCAAGATCGAGATTCCGCTGCCGAGCGATCAGGATATGGACCGCGTGATATCGTTTTTGCAACGCGCCTGGCAGCGGCTGGTCGATATGGCCAACCGCATGCAGAGGGACGCTTCGGGAAAGATTTGAGCTCTGAGGCGCGATGGCTTTGGGTCGAATTCCATCGCGCTCCAGTTTACCGTTTACGGGTTGAGCCCGTGAGTATGCTTTTCCGGATCATGCGCCAAGGCGTCTCCGTAAAACTTTGAGAAACCGACCATGGCTTTGTCGAAAATCCTCACCCGCACTCAACCGAGCACCGTTCGCGCCACCGCCGTTGTGACGTCGTGTCTGACGCTCCAGTCGCGCGGGCCGGGTTTTGTCGACATGACCGCCGAGGTCGCGAGCTTTGTCGACGAGATTGGCGCAAGGGAGGGCGTGTTGACGCTCTTCATTCGCCATACCTCGGCTTCTCTTACGATCCAGGAAAACGCCGATCCTTCCGTACTCGCCGACCTCATGACCGTCCTTGCGCATCTCGCGCCGGAAGAGGCCAACTGGACCCACAAAGCCGAAGGTCCAGACGACATGCCTGCGCATGTGAAGACCATGCTGACGGCGACGTCGCTACAAATCCCGGTGCTGAACGGTGAGCTGATGCTCGGAACCTGGCAGGCGATTTACCTGATCGAGCATCGCAGGCTCCCGCACAACCGCGAGGTGGTGCTGCAGTTCGTGGGCCAAGCCCGTTAAGGGACCCGCTAAAGAAAACGGCCGCGGGAGTGTCCCGCGGCCTGTTGGTCTCATCGCGTCGTGCGAGCGCGCACGCAAACCTCGGTTAGGTCTTGGTGATATCGACGTCCTTGGTCTCGGGCAGGAACAGGAAGCCGATCACCAGGCTCATCGTTGCGATCACGACCGGATACCAGAGACCGGAGTAGATGTTTCCGGTCCATGTGGCGATCGCGAACACGGTTGCGGGCAGGAAGCCGCCGAACCAGCCGTTGCCGATGTGGTAGGGCAGCGACATGCCGCTATAGCGGATGCGGCTCGGGAACAACTCAACCAGCCATGCCGCGATGGGGGCATAGACCAGCGTCACGTAGATCACGAGGATCCAGAGCAGGACGGTGGTCATGACATAATTGATGTCGTTCGGATCCGCGCCCGCCGGATAACCGTGGGCCTTGATCGCCGCGGCGAGTGCCTTGGCGAAGTCCACGGCGGTCGCGGTCAGCGTGGTGTTGCCGACCTTGACTTGCGCCGGCGTTCCCTTCGGCGCATCCTGGTTAGCGTAGTTCACCGAAAGGTTGACCAAGGCCGACTTCGCGACATCGCAACCCGTGGTGTACTTCTCGGCGCCGGTCGCCTTGAACTGGAACGAGCACTCGTTCGGATCGGCGATCACGACCACGGGCGATCCGCTGAGGGCAGCTTCAAGCTTCGGATTGGCGAAGTGGGTAATGCCCTTGAAGATCGGGAAATATGTCAGCGCCGCAAGCAGGAAGCCGGCCAGGATGATCGGCTTGCGGCCGATCTTGTCCGACAGCATGCCGAAGATGATGAAGAACGGCGTGCCAAGCGCGAGCGCAACCACGATCATGATCTGCGCCGGCACGGCGGGCACCTTGATGGTCTGGGTCAGGAAGAACAGCGCATAAAACTGTCCGCCATACCACACCACGGCTTCGCCCGCGGTCGCGCCCAACAGCGCGAAGATCGCGATCTTGGCATGCTGCCATTCGCCAAACGCTTCGGTCAGCGGTCGCTTGGAGGTCCTGCCCTCTTCCTTCATCCGTTGGAACACCGGCGACTCGTTCAACGTCAAGCGGATCCAGATCGAGACGATGAGCAGGATGCCCGACAGCAGGAACGGAATGCGCCATCCCCAATCGCCGAAGACTTCTTCGCCCTGCCAGTTGCGGATGCCGAGCACCAGAAGCAGCGCCATGAATAGACCGAGCGTCGCGGTCGTCTGGATCCAGGAGGTGTAGTAACCGCGCCGATCCTTTGGCGCGTGCTCGGCGACGTAGGTCGCCGCACCGCCATACTCACCGCCGAGCGCAAGGCCCTGCACCAGGCGGAGCGCGATCAGCACGATCGGTGCAGCGATGCCCCACGACGCATAACCCGGCAACAGGCCGATGAAGAAAGTGCCCATGCCCATTAGCGTCATGGTGATCAGGAAGGTGTATTTGCGTCCGATCATGTCGCCGAGGCGGCCAAAGATCAGCGCGCCGAAGGGGCGGACCGCAAAACCTGCCGCGAAAGCGAGCAGCGTGAAAATGAAGGCGACGTTCGCCGGCACCGTCGAGAAGAAGTATTTGGCGAGGAAGACGCCGAGCGTGCCGTAAATGTAGAAATCGTACCACTCGAACACGGTGCCCAGCGATGAAGCAAAAATGACCTTTCGCTCCTCAGCCGTCATTCCACCTGTGCGGGTCTGCCCGCCGCCCGCTGTCGCAGCTATCGTCATCGTTTCGCTCCCCGGCAAATCATTGATGCAAAGCCTGTCCGAACTGCGCCCGGAACCGGCCGGACTCAGACTGCTCCTCGCGTCAAGGTAACATTGGGGTGAAGGCTCTCCAAATAAGACTTTAGACTTTTGGACAAGTCCGCGCGTGCTGCGATGCACAAAGCGGCAATTTACCGCTTTGTCGAAAGGCGCGAATGTGTGCTTGCATGCGGCATACCAAAGCATGAGAATCGGAGTTGAAAATTCTCCGAAACACGCGAAGTGACGGGGAACTCCGCCGAGACCAAGACGTAAGAAGCTAATGCCCGCTGTCAGTACTCATCTTGTCATCGCCGATGACCATCCGCTGTTTCGCAACGCATTGCGGCAGGCGGTTGCAGGCGTCGTTGCCTCGGCCAAGATCGACGAAGCGGGATCGTTCGAAGACCTGACGGCGCTGCTCGAACAGGACTCCGACGTCGATCTGATTCTGCTCGACCTGACCATGCCCGGCATCTCGGGTTTCTCCGGCCTGATCTACCTGCGTGCGCAATACCCTGCGATCCCGGTGGTGATTGTTTCAGCCAGCGACGATGGCGCCACCATCCGCCGTTCGCTCGATTTCGGCGCGTCCGGTTTCATCCCCAAGCGATTTGGCGTCGACACGCTCCGCGATGCGATCATGAAAGTGATGGATGGCGACGTCTGGGTTCCGCCGGATACGGATCTCACCTCCGCTGCCGATCCCGAAATGACGCGGCTCCGCGATCGACTGGTGACGTTGACCCCGCAGCAGGTGCGGGTGCTGATGATGCTGTCGGAGGGCCTCCTCAACAAGCAGATCGCCTACGAGCTTGGCGTGTCGGAAGCGACCATCAAGGCGCATGTCTCGGCTATTCTGCAAAAACTCGGGGTCGAAAGCCGCACGCAAGCCGTGATCGCGGCCGCAAAGATCGCGGGCTCGCAATGGCGGCAGAGCACGCCGACCGAGCAATAGCGGCGCATGATCCGGAAAAGCATGCCCTCGGGCTCGACCCGACGAGTGTGCAGCGGTTTTCCCTCGCGACAATGTTTGCGCGGAGATCATGCGCAAATAAAGTTGTCCGCCGTCGCCTATTCCGCCGCGATCATCTGCTGAACGCGCCATTGGCCAAGCAGCGCGCGCAATGACGCCGGTTTGACCGGCTTGTTCAAGACAGCGATGTTCTCTTCCCGCGCCGCGGCGCGGACATGCGGGCTGCGGTCTGCCGTGATCAGGATCGCCGGGATGTTTTCGCCGAAGCGGCGGCGGACGTCGCGGATGGCGGCAACGCCGTTGCCGCGGTCGAGATGATAGTCAACCAGGAGCCCCGTCACCTGCCCATGCGCGGCTTCGATCGCCTCGATCGCCGCATCGGGGTCCGTGACCGCGACGACCTCCGCGTCCCAGGCGGTGAGCAGCGTCTTCATGCCATCGAGGATCGCCAGATCGTTCTCGATGCAGACGATCCGCGCGCCGCTGATCGGGGTCTTTGCGAGCGGTGTGGCGCTCGTCACCGCAGCCGTATGGTTGATTGCGGAGGCGATCGGTACCGTCACCGAAAACACCGAGCCGCCGCTCGCGTTGGCATTGAGCGCAATGCCGTGATTGAGCACGCGCGCCAGACGTTCGACGATCGACAGCCCAAGCCCCAGGCCGCGGGCAATCCGCGCGCCCTGCTCGAGACGGTGAAACTCCTTGAAGATCTCGCCGCGCTTCACCAGCGGAATGCCGACACCTGTGTCATAGACCGCGATTTGCAGCGATTGACCGCGGCGGCGGCACCCCACCAGCACGCGCCCATGCGGCGTATATTTGATGGCGTTGGAGATGAAGTTCTGCAGCAGCCGCCGCAAGAGCAGACGATCCGATTCCACCGGCAGCGAGCAGGGCACGAAGGCGAGTTTCAGTCCCTTGGCACGGGCAGCCGGCGCAAACTCGATTTCCAGCGAGCGCATCAAGTCGGCCATCTTGAAGCTGGAGATCGCGGGCGTCATGGCGCCGGCATCGAGCCGCGAAATGTCCAGCAGCGCGCTCAGGATTTCCTCGATCGCCTCAAGCGAGTCGTCGAT
>Ga0070734_10002876_pt1 | contig 19492 bp, 21 predicted proteins | sample Coa_R1_8_FD_66444 | JGI IMG/M metagenome (GOLD analysis project Ga0070734, IMG submission 66444) | Surface soil microbial communities from Centralia Pennsylvania, which are recovering from an underground coalmine fire - Coalmine... | ecosystem: Environmental > Terrestrial > Soil > Unclassified ... | reverse complement strand
CCACGCTGGAGGCCGCCTCTTAGCTGAGGTGAGGACAAGAGCTTGGCCGCCGCAATCATCGCGGCTGAAACAACTCTCCGATCACGCACTTTTTCAACACCCACGGGCCTTAACACAAGCTTGCGCCGTTTGTTCGCCAGACAAGTAATAGCACGGGAGCGCAAGTCATTTCTTCATTAGTGCATCAATTCCGGCTTGCGCGATTGTCTCGTCGACCTCGGATTTGGCCCCGCTGGCTGCGATCGCGCCAAGCGTCTGGCCGTCCACTTTGATGGGTAATCCGCCCTGTCCCGGAAAAAAATTCGGATATGCGAGCGCCGCGGTGTTTCCTGCTTTTACGGTGTCGGCGGCGTCTTTCGATGGGCTGCCGTACAAAGCGGCGTGCCGCGCTTTTTTCTGCGCCCATTCCAGCGTGTTGACGGACACGCCATCACCTCTCTCAAGAAAGAGCAACGCCCCGTTCTCGTCCATAATGCAGATTGTAACGGACACCTTCTGACGCCTGGCTTCTGCTTCGGCGCCGGCCACCATTGTCTTGATGGCGTCCAGATTTAAGTACTTTCTTGAGGGCAGATCGGCGGCCATAAGCGTCTCCAGCAGGCAGAGTGCAACAAGAAATGATTTCAACATGCGCGGGATAGTATCAACCACGTGGCGGTTTTCCAAGCTGGATTTCAGCTACAAGCGGTTACCGTCAGCGAACGGTCAAAGGGTGAAATGGCGATTTATAGTCAACGACGCGACTCCGAGGCAGCAATGCGATCCAAAATCTGCCAAAGCTTCGCAGACTCTATATCGGAAATATCGACTCCATAAACCTCGTTGATCTTCGCGATTAAGGCTTGGTTGTCATCCGAATCATGAAAATCCCATAGGCTCGACTCATCGGAAATCCAAGCCCAGTCGAGGTTCAAAACACGGCGAACAAAGTCTTCCGCTAGTTCTGGATTAGCATCCACTCGTTCCCTCGTTGCAAATTCGATTTCAACGTGGGTGCCCGGTCCCTTCTGTTTTGCACCTCGCTGGCATTTCACATTGGGCGCACGGCAAGCTCCGAGGACAAGTTCCCATGCCTTGTAAAGCGTGCCAAGCCGAGACCATACGCATCCTTAGTGGGGAAATCGCTCTTCATGTTCCCGGGCTCGACGGATTGGACATGCCCATCGTGTGGGTATTCCCCAAAGTCACGATCTGCTTGAGCTGCGGCGTGGCTGAGTTCCAAATTCCCGAACGCGAATTACAACTCCTCCAGGATAGCGAAGAGGGCTAGAGTTTAAGTTGCGTGCTGCATTAGGAGATTTACACCCCAGACAGCGTTAGTTCTTGCGCTGCCAGCGCGGTGTCAACCGCATTCAGTAGCCGGCTCGCATTGGTCTTCACAATGTAATCCTGTGCGCCGGTTGCCAAGGCTTCTGTTATCACCTCGACCGACGACTCTTGACTAACAAATATTATTTTGGAATGAGGGGACAGGCCTCGGAGCCGTCGAGCAGTCTCGATCCCGTCTAGTTTAGGCAAGCCGATGTCAAGCAGGATCAAATCTGGCCGAAGTTCTTGGGCTTGTTCAATTGCTTGTAGGCCGTCTGACGATTCACCAACAATTTCCACATCATCCCGGTGTCGTTGAAGTAACGAACGGAGACAATGACGCCAGGATTGGAAATCATCTACCAGGAGAACTCGGAATCGCTCCACAACTCCTCCATTCCGAGCCGACTCTTACGCTGAGGATCGCACGTTGTACACGGCCGGTCTGTGACTTCGATCACTGGCTGACCGCGAGGTAGGCTAATCGCAGGACGCTCTGTCCACAACCGGGCCACGTTTCGAGCGTTGAATACTCAAACCACTGCACGAGGGCATCTTGAGTTCGCATGGGCCTGAGGCCCACCCAGGGAGATGAAAGTCGCGTTTTCCGCCGCAATTGATTCCAAATGGGTTAACTGGCGACTTTCGACGGAGTGTAATCGGGATTCATCGCCGGGTGACGACAGAACCTATTTCTTTCGGATCAAGCCCCGTGAGAGGAGGAAGTGCCTTCCGATGATATACTTCGCTTTTTCGAGCAGTTCTCAGCACTGTGAAGCTCTCATCTCCTTCTGCATTCTCATTGGTCGTATTCGTTTCTCTCCTAGGCGCACGGTTACCTGCGCAAGTAGCGCCGGGCGTGCAGCAAATGAATCAGATGCAGGGGGACCAGCGGATTTCCACTTACGAAACTGCGCCGAACACCGCAGTGGTTATCGTTCACACCTTCGCCGAGGAAAAACCTGTTAGCCTCGATCGCTCGGTTCGGGTGGATCTAACGAATCTCGCAAACCATGTGGGAGGATTTCTAGTAGTCCCAGGGCACGAGGCTGCGGTGTTCGTCAATACAGTCCTCGGCAAGTACGTCATTTCCGTCACCGCCGTGGGATATATAAGCGCGAGCCGCGAAGTTAGCGTTTTGAGTCCCGCACGGCAGGAAGTCGAGATTGTGCTTCACCGTGACCCTGCTGCTTTCACTCTGAATGAAGCATCAGGCCTGATGCCGCCGAAGGCACGAAAGGAAGCAAGGCGCGCTGTATCTCTCTTGAAATCCTCTGATCTCACGAATGCCGAGAAGCATTTGAAAGCCGCTTATGTTGCAGCCCCATCGAATGCGGATTTAAACTTCCTGTTAGGGTATTTGTACTTCGAGAAGAACGACTACGCACAGGCTGGGACCTACTTGGGCACGGCCGCCAATCTTAACCCTCACTCCGTCGAAACTCTAACCCTTCTCGGCAGAACGAGACTGGCACTACAGAAGTATCCTGAAGCTCAATCGGCGCTCGAGCAATCGATTCTCGTCGATTCGGAAGACTGGCTGCCACACAACTTATTGGCTGATGCATATCTTCACCAGAAGGAATACAGCAAGGCTCGCGATGAAGCCCAGATCGCCGTTGCGAAGAGTGCGCGAGCTGGAAAGAATGCTTCCGGGGCTGCCGAACTTACTCTCGGGCAGGCTCTGCTTGGACTCGGTCAGAAGAATGAAGGAATTCAGGCGCTTCAGGTATTCCTGAAAGATTCCCCACCAGAAAACATGATCGAGCCAGTTCACACGCTGATCACAAGGGTAGAAAGCGATCAAGGACCAGCGGCAGGCTCAGACATTACTGCATTACCTACTCCTCTCGTGGCCGTGCCCAAGCTTGTGCTCTCGATGCAGACTTGGCGGCCTCCTGATGTCGACGACATCAAGCCGACTCTCGAACCCGGAGTAGCTTACTCCTGTGCTGAAGTGCTCGCAGGAGCGGGACAACGTGTTCAGGACTTGGTTCAGGATGTAACCCGTTTCACCGCCGACGAGGATCTGTTCCACAAATCGCTGGATGGAGCTGGCCTTTCAATTCACGCAGAAACCAGAAAGTACAACTATGCCGCCGTCATTTCGTCGAAACCGGGATCGGTTTTGATCGAGGATTATAGCGAGGCCCGAGTTACTCAGGGTGGCTATCCTGACGGAATCAAAAGTACGGGCTTCATCATGCTGGCGCTGGTTTTTCATCCCGAGATGCAGGGCGACTTCGATTTCGACTGTGAGGGACAGGTCAAGTGGTCTGGAAAACTCACCTGGTTAGTGCACTTTCGCCAGCGCCCCGACCGTCCAAATCGCATGCAGGACTACACTGTCGGCGGCCAGACTTACCGCATCGACTTGAAGGGAAGAGCTTGGATCTCCGAGGACACTTCTCAAATCGTGCATATTGAGGCTGACATCATTAACCCCGCGCACGAGGTCCAACTGCTCAGTGAACATCAAGTGGTGGAATATGGCCCCGTGCCGTTTGCAAGGAAAAACACGATGCTGTGGTTACCAAGAAACGTCGAGATTTACTTCGACTTTCGCAAGCATCGTTATTACCGGCACTACGCTTTCGATCACTACATGCTCTTCGATGTCGATGTATCAGAAAAGGTCAAACTCCCACCGGATACCGCCGTCTCAGAACCCACGCCTTCAACGCAAACGAGCCCGAAGTAGGGGCTGTTCGGTCCTCCGAACCACGACCTAAAATTCGTCCGATTGGCGTTCGAGATTTTTCCTCAAAGGCCGGGGACTTCTCCACCCGAAATCAATGTTCTTCGCTCGGACTAAGTCCGGTGCCACCGCTGCTGCTGGGGTGGAGAAGGAGCAGGATTCGACGCACAAGAGGCTTATAGTCCGCGCGTCCGTGACTAGTGTTTGTTAGCAGAATGACGCCAGTTTGGGTTGATCGGTCAAACTCGTAACTAGCCTGAAACCCAGAGCGGCGCAATCCTCCGTGTCCCAGGGCGGTGAGTGGACTGTCAGCATTGCGAACCGCAGCGAAACCAACGCCGTCGCCATAGCGCAAATCCCCATCAGAGGGGACCAGTCCGCTGAAAGAGGCTTCCAACGTCTTCGACGCCAGGACTGTTTCCGGGCCGCCACCGAGTTGGAAATGCATTAATTTCGCGAGATCGCCAAGCGTTGACAACAGTCCGCCAGCGGGCAATAGGAAATCCTGCTCCGAGTTTTGCACCGCTGAAGGAGCCGCGTTAGGATCGCCCAGAAAGTAACCTTGTACAAGACGGTTCTGCATCTGGCCGGTGACGGAGAAAGAGCTGTTCTGCATTCCCAAAGGTAAGAGAATTTCGTTTTGAACATATTCGGTGAACGGGCGTCCGGCAGCACGACTCAGGGCCAGACCGAGAATAGAAAAACCGAGATTTGAATACTCACGTTTTGTTCCCGGTTCGTAATCGTATTTCAGGTAAGGCATAGAGTCGAGGACCTGTTTCTCCCAAGGGTCGGTTTCGACCACAGATGCATTGTGAAAATCGGGCTGGTTCGCCTCCAACCCAGAAGTCATCGTCGCGAGCTGGATGAGAGTTACTGGTGGTGCCCAAGGAAATGGATTTGGAATCTTCCTGAATTCAGGAACGTAGCGCTCCACGGGATCAGCCAAATGCACCTTGTCGCGTTCTACGAGTTGCAGGAGCATGATGCCCGTGACCATCTTGGTCAGAGAGGCAACCGGATATATCGTCTCTGCCGATGTGTGGACTCTCGCTTTCTCGTTGGCAAATCCATAGACACCCGTCCATGACAAACGGCCTTTCTCAAAAATACGTACCGTTAAACCGCCACGACTGTCTTTAGCAAACTCGGATCGAATCAGGCTTTCAATGCGAGCGTATCTGGCTGCGCGGTCGTTAGGCCGTTGCGCGGGCGGGACGGCATTTGTAACCAATGGGACGGACAAGATCAACAGAAGTGACACAATCGAGCGCCTAACCGAAAGCGACCGGATGCTGTTCTTTTTGATTCGCATTGAGCTGTGAAATTGTGGCCTAGAATATCGCCTACCGCAATGTCTTGAGGATTACGTGGGCCCGCGTTGCGACACGATCCGCGAAAGATGTCGAAATCAGGCCTCAACACTCAGAACGCAGCGGCGGGATAAGAACTTCTCAACATTAGCTTCGCCGGGCGGCACGCTTGTTCTTTCTTTTCGGCTTCGCATTCTTCTCTACTCTGAGCTTCCATGCGGTAAGTAGTGCACCCGCCAGGACGTCCTTGCTCGCTTTTGCCAGACGGATGTGGGTCGCTCCCATCCTTCCCCATCCACCTCGAATGGGCAGGAAAACATCTGGCAGTTCGCCAACGAAGTCCGCTTGTTGCTCGGGTGTGAGCATCAGGTTCCCGTATCCCTCTTTTTGCGAGGCTAGAGTGGCAAAGATCCTGCCGCCTACACGGAAGTCGACGGCGCCCATGTGTGAACCTTCCTCCGCGCCTGCGAAGCTCAATGCAATCCGGCGGAAGTCTGCGGCATTCATTGGGGACTCCTGATGATGTTGGGACAGCGGTGAAAATTCTAATGCATGGTTGGTGAGTGACGCTCAGTCCGTCACCGACCAAGCGAGATAAGGTCGCGAAACCTTAACGATCTTGTCGGACGGAAGCTCTTCCTCACGACTTAAAGCGGCGAACGTCACATCAACTTTGATGTACGGGCATTGGCGGTAGACGTCGGTGCGCTGGGAGGTTGTTGAGAGTCCGCCTTCAGTCGTGAACACGGTTGTCAGCTCTGCTCGGGTCATACCGACCTTGATCGTTTGCATTTTGTTCAAGGCAGCCGAAAGCCACGCGGTGTGCTCTTGATCTGTCTGAGGCGGGCCTTGTTCGGTGTGTGTTTGCGCGACTGCACTGACTGAAAGAATGCAAAGAAACACAAAACGTACAAGCTGGCTCATGCACCACCTCCACAAGCAAAGATATTATCCTTCTAGGAACCGACGGGACCATGCGATGGCGCCGAGTGATGGGTTTTGAGCGTAAATGGAGATGTTACGTCAACATGGTGACGAGTGTTCTACTCGGAGCAGAATCTGGAGTCGATGTCTTCAAATACAGCAGAGCGAAGCCGACGAACAATGTAGGTTCGACCACCGTGACGCCGACAATCGACGCTCCTGTCAGAATCCACGAAGACCATGAAGGCAATGGGACGGCCACGTGAACAAGAGATGCTAGCCAGAACGGGCACATCCCGGCGACGTATCCCCCGACTAAAGACTTCGCCAACAGCGCCGCAAGCGTCAGCCACTTTCCCCGAGTTAGTTCATCGCTTCGGAACATCGCTCGGCCGACGCTGAAATCATCCAGAATAACCGCTGGTACTGCCAGAAAGAATCGTGACGCGACAAGAAGCCCCAGACCTACGATTGCATATGAAACCGGCATAATTAGAAGGCCAGTGGGCACCTGCAGTCGGCGAAACATCCAAAACACACCTGTCCCTAATACCATCGAAACGCCTTCGGCTACCAGCACGAGAACAAAGAGAAGCAAAGACAAGCGCAGGAAAGGACTCAACCGTTCCCGAATGTCTAGGAATGAACTCCATGCTGATGGAGCAAATCCGGCCACGCTTTCTTCCAACGCGATGCAAATAGCGCCGAAGACACAAGAGAAAGCAATCCAACTAATAAACCACGCCGAGTAATTGATGATCCACATCTCGATAATCTCGGCGTGGTGCGCAAGTAATTGAACACCTCGCGGAAGATGGCGCGAAATCTCCCGCACCTCATTGCGGGCAGTCAGAATGACGATGGTGCTGATAATCACGGCTGGCGCTGTGATTTGGAAGAACAACCAGAAGTGGTTGTGATATGTCCGAAGAACCTCCGCCACAAAATCGCCCACACCTTGCAACTCAACCACCTGGGATCCTCCCATAGCGGTCTTGCCAGAATCGTACTCACCACCATTGTTTTGGGATGCACAAGAGTCCTTGGCAACATTGATTCGGCGTCTGGACAATTCGCCTTGGAGTGCGACCAGTGCGTCAGAAGTGAGCTGTTCCGAGACAGCGCCCAACAGGATTAATTCTTCGTCGGTCTTTTTTTGGTAAATCTTTACTATGGCCTCTGTTTGCATCGACGGGATGGTAATTCATTTTCAAACAAGAGGCGAGTTCGATGGTGGCGAAAACCAGGCGATTTCACTCAAAATACTCCCGCTGCTGGATTTTGAGAAAATCGCGCCTTATCACCTACTTCGATAGACGGTAGGAGCAGGCCTCCGCCTTTGCACTCAAGACTCAGGCGCAAGTTCTTGTGGGTTCACATATATCCGGCTTTGGGGTCTCCGATAACCGCTTCGGCGGTCGCTCGAAGCTCGTTACTCACCCGTCGATCCGAGTACGTTGAAGCCCAATGGTTAATCTTCTCGGCCATGTATTGAAGAAAGATCCAGCCAAGAGCGTGATATTCCGCGTATTCCTCAGAGCTGAGCCGTACCATGATCGGAAAGCTTACCGCAGACTGATCACAAATCACGTAGAGATAGTGGATATCGCCGTCAACCAATAGATGCCAAAATCGATACTCCAGAAGCCGTGGCGGTGGAGTTCTAACAACAAGTTTCGAAGTTCACCCCTTGTGGAGTCTACTTGCTTGAGCGGCGGGTATTTCAATGGACGCTACGAAATCGCTATTGTTGTCAGGCGATTGCATTCCCCACAACCTGCCCCTGCTTCATGTGGCCGCTCCTGAAAACTTCCTGGGCTCTGTCTTTGGGCTTCGGGCATTGAACTACTGAAGATGGTTTATGCGTCTCGGGCCTGCATCGGCGGTGTTGCTATCCGTGCGTGGCGAGATGGAGACGACGATGTAGGGGCGCTCTTTGTTGTCGACACCATCCATGTGGAGAAGGATTACGCCATTATCGATGCGGAACTGTGCGCGCTCGCCTTCCGGAAGAGCGACGGCGTGCTTTGCGCTCTTCGGGCGAATGTGGAATACGACGCTGTCCGATTCAAGGACGTACAGCGAGCACGCGAGTTCGGGCGATCTGCTCTGAGCGGCGCAACTGGCCGAGTCTGTTTGAAGCTTGCCGGTCTGGTACGGCTTGAGATCGTCCGCGAAGGAAGCTGACGCGAGTATGAGAACTGCACCGATGAGTGCGGTCGAACGCATTTTCTAGTCTCTCTTTCTTTGGAGGAAGCAGTGTGTATTGTCTTCGGGAGGGAGGGACTAGAGCAGGTCACTTCCGTAATCCGCGGGAATTACTTCGGGAAACCAATTAACCACCAAGGACACTAAGGAACACTAAGGGAGACAGTGCGCACCCGCTCCCCACAGAAGGCACAGGAGGCACAGGGGAACACGGGGATCCTTGCTGCGTTAGCGTTCGGTGAGGGCTTCCAGTGTTTCGAAGAATGCCGGGTACGAGATGGCGGCCGATTCGGCTCCGGAGATTTGGGTTTCGCCTTGTGCGCGCAGAGCGGCTACGGCGAAGGCCATCGCGATTCGGTGATCGCCGAATGATTCTAGTTCGGCACCGTGAAGATCCTGGTCGCCGGGAACTTTCAGGCCATCTTCACGCTCTTCGACCTGGGCGCCCATGTGACGAAGATTCGTTGCGACCGAGGCGATGCGGTCGGATTCTTTTACGCGGAGTTCCTTGGCGTCGCGAACTTCAATTCCCTTCTCGGTGAACGGAGCGATCGCGGCCAGTACAGGGATTTCGTCGATCAACGCGGCGGAATCTGCTCCGGCGATGGTTGCGCCGGTGAGCTTTCCTCCATTCACCTGCAGTGATCCGACCAGTTCGCCGTTAATTTCGTCGAGTTGCGTGACCGAGATGTGGAGACCCATCTGCATGAGGATGTCGAGCAGGCGGGCGCGGGTGGGATTCATTAGAAGATTCGAGACTGTCAGCTCGGAATCGGGGAACAGCGCCGCGGCGCAAAGGAAGAACGCGGCACTGGAGAGATCTCCGGGAATGCGGGCCTCGATGCCGTGTAGACGCTGGCCTCCGCGGATGCGGACTTCGCTACCCGAGCCGACGCTCTTGCGATCCAGCTGTGCTCCGAATGCGCGTAGAGCGACTTCTCCGTGGTCGCGGGTGCGGATGGATTCTTCGACGCGAGTCTCGCCATCGGCGAAGAGTCCCGCAAACAGCAGGCACGATTTCACCTGTGCGCTGGCGACGGGCATTTTGTAGTCGATGGACTTGAGGCCTCCGCCGGTGATGCGAAGCGGCGGCTTGCCCTGCTGCGATTCAATGCGGGCTCCCATGGCGGAGAGCGGCTTGATCACGCGCTCCATGGGACGGCGAGAAAGTGATTCGTCGCCGATCATCTCGCTGGTAAAGGACTGCCCGGAGACGATGCCGCTTAGCATGCGCATCGTTGATCCGGAATTGCCGCAGTCGAGTGGTGTAGTGGGTTCGGACAGAGCCAAGCCCTTGCCCTGGACTTCAATGACATTCTGTTCCGGCTTGCGCTGCCAGGAGACGCCGAGTGTGCGCATGCAGCCGAGGGTGCTGGCACAATCAGCTCCCGTGGAATAGTTCTCGAGTCGCGATGGTCCGTCGGCAATGCCGGCAAGCATGGCATAGCGGTGGGAGATGGACTTGTCTCCGGGGAGCTGGACGCTGCCGCGGATGCGGCGGGCTGGGCGGATTACGGTCTCGGTGGCTAGTTTCATCGACAGATCAATATTACAGGCTTCGGGCAGGCTTCAGACTTCAGACCTCTGACCTCAGACCTCGGCCCTTCGACCTCGGCCCTGTGAAATTTCGATCTTGGCTTCGGATTTGGGCTTCGGAGTCCGGAGTCCGAAGGTCTAACGCCTGAAAGCCCGAAGTCAGGATCAAAAGCAGAGGTCTGAGGTCCGAGGTCCGGTTCTTAGGCTAGCGCTTTGGCTTCGGCGCGGGCTTCCTGCAGGATTTGGGCTGGGATTTCTTTCATCGTCACGCTGAATTCGAACATGGGCGTTTCGGTGCCGCGTCCCCAGCGGGCGACTTCCCAGTGGGCGCGAACGAATTTGATGTTCGGGTGCGCAGTGAGATCGAGGAGGAGCGGTGCCTCTTCCGCGTAGAACTTTTGGGGAAAGGCGGCGATGGATTTGGGTTCCCAGGTCGCTCCGTCGGCAGAACCGAAAATCGACACGTCGAGCGATTCCTGCTCGATGATCTTGGTGATCGAGAGCATGACTAAGAAGACGCGGTTGGATGTGGCGCTTACGTCGACAGTGGGGCCGTCGCCTTTGGCTGTGACCACAGTGTTCGGAGGAACCAGAATCATTTCGGGCGTTGCCATGGCGACACGATTGTAGCAAAAGGATAGCTGTTGCTCGGCGATTGTGTTGGCAGTGCCCTCTCAAGAGATGAAAACGTGCTGGACAGTTTCATGACAACCGCTGCCAACGAGTCTATAGTTAGCGCCAGTTTCGACAATTCAATGGCTACTACTCAGACTCCCCCTCAAGCGAAAACGAGCGTCCCGATAGAAAAGCCGACCATCCGACGTTTGACTTCGGTGGACATCTATCGCGGCCTGATGGTTGCGGCCATGATCCTGGTGGACAACCCGGGCAGCGATGATCTCGCGTACGGGCCGATCAAGCATGCGGAGTGGAATGGCTGGACCACGGCTGATTTCATTTTTCCGTCGTTCGTATTTCTGGTCGGCGTATCGATGGCGTTCTCGTTTCCAGCACGACTGGAGCGGGGGGAATCGCGCTCGCGGATTTTTCTCCACGTTATCTGGCGCAGCCTGATCCTGATTGCGATCGGCTTGCTGGTAAATGCCTCGCCTCTCTACGGCATTGATTGGCACACGTTTCGAATTTACGGAGTGACGCAGCGGATTGCGCTGTGCTACTTGGCTGCGTCCATTCTTGTGCTCTGGTCGAATTGGCGGGGCCAACTGATTGCGCTCATCGCATGCCTGGTGGGTTACTGGGCGATGCTGCGGTTTGTGACGGTGCCGGGACTTGGCATCCCGGGACACGACTTTCCGTTCATGGATCCGGAAAAGAACATTGTGGCGTGGCTTGATCGAAGGCTGTTGATGGGCCGGCTCTATAACGGAGTGCGTGATCCGGAGGGATTGATCAGCACGATCCCGGCGATCGGAACTGCTTTGACGGGCGTCCTCGCTGGACAATGGCTGCGGTCAGGAACAAATACACGTACGAAGGGATCCCGCATGGCGGTCGTGGGAATCATCGGTCTCGCCGCAGGGTTGATTTGGAACCGATGGTTCCCCATCAACAAGAATCTCTGGACGAGTTCTTTCGTGCTGCTGACTAGTGGATTCGCCGTTGCATTCCTCGGTCTGTTGTATTGGGCCTTGGATGTAAAAGACTGGAAAGGCAGGTGGACGACGCCGATCCTGGTGTTTGGAACGAATGCGATCGTCGGCTTTGTTGCGGACTCGGTGGTCTACGGTCCGGGATACACGTTCACGGCGAGAGGACCGAACGGGTCATCGATGACCTGGCACGACGCCGCACAGGCACGGCTCGTTTCGTTTGGGTTGGGTGCGTCGAATGCGTCGCTCGTTTATTCGATTGCAGCAGTACTGTTTTGCTGGCTGTTGTTATGGCTGCTGTGGCGCAAACGGATCTTCATCAAAATCTGACCTGCGTTCCTTTTTGCGTCTCGCCTTTACTCCGTCGGGTGTGGGGCGGTGAAGTCGCTGCAGCACGGCTTTTGCACCGGCTTGAATTCCATCAACTCGACGCGCGATAGGTCGGGGTCGAACACATCGAGTTGCCATTTGCCGTCTTTGCCAACTTCCGCCTCCTCGTCTCCGTGTGGTTTCCATCCGTGAGATTCCATCAGGGCTTGCGTCTTCTTCATGTCAGCGACGCCGTAGGAGATGTGGTTCATCACGCCGGTTAGCTGGAGATCCGGATGCGCGGGCTGATTGCACATATACTCGAGCCAGTCGGAGCCATCGGGGACTTGAAGAGAAACCCAGTCGGTTTGGTTGTCGTGCATGCCTCCGTGCCAGTAGGGACGGAATCCAAGAATCTCGCGGTAGAAATGATCTTCAGCATCCTGGTTGTAGACGAGGAATCCGGTGTGGATCATGTGGCGTGAGACGGCATTTGGCTCGGCCGACGCGGCGTCGCCCTTGGCGCGCTCGACGAATTCGACGTGGTGGCCTTCGGGATCGCTAACAGTAAATGTGAGGCTGTGGTCGGAGCGGCCTTCGATTTTGCCGGGCTTGAATCCTTTGTCCGTGAGATAGCGGCGGAGGGCGCCGATGTTGTCGGTGGTGAAGGCGACGTGGTCCATACGGTCGGTGGCTTTGGGATCGGGAGCAGGGCTGTATCCGACCCATTGTTTGCCGGACATGTAGCGGACCGTCTCGCCGGGCTCGATCGGGTCGGCCGAGGTAAGGCCTAGGACGTCGGCGTAGAGGTGCTTCACGCCGTCGGGTGAGGTGGTGTAGAAGGCGACGTGATCGATGCCCGTGATGCGTGGGCGGGCAGCAGGCGTTTGGGCAGTTGCCGACGCGATACAGAAAAGAAGGACGAAGAGGTTCTTCATGGCGAAATGATTGTAGTCTCGGGGGCGCTGGGGCTGAAGCCCCTAATTTCATTTCTGGCCCTTGACGCGGCCCTTAAAGGGCCGCTCTTCCACGTTGCTTCCAGCTTCCGAGGTGATGGCCGGCGCATCGGTGGCTCGATCTGTCGTCTCCGGATTCAGAGGCTGTCCAGGAATTGGCGGAAGCTGCGGGTTGCTTCCCCCGGTTGCTCCCACGCGGAGTAGTGGCCGGCTTTGCGGATGACGCGGAGTTGGCTTCCGGAGATGTGCTGGCGCATCAGTTCGGCTTCGTTGACGCCTGTGGCTAAGTCTTCGTCGCCGGTGATCAGCAGCGTTGGCACATTGATGGTCCTCAATGTATCGATCGAGTCGGGGCGTTCGGCCATACCGCGCTGGACTTGGGCGATATCTTCCGGAGACATCTGGCGCATCATGCGTAGCGCTCCTTCGACAAGATCGGGGCGGGTCTCGCGGGTGGTCTTGCTTAAGACGCGCGGGATCATGGATTCGAGGAAAGGCTCGGTTCCGCGTTCGAGGACATCTTTGGCTGCTTGCAGGCGTCCGGCGCGGGCTTCGGCGCCATCGGCTCGGGCTTTGGTGTTGCAGAGTCCGAGGGCAGCGACACGGTTGCGCGAACGGCGCCAGAATTCGAAGAGGAGATATCCTCCGATGGAGACCCCGATGATGGGGGCGCGGCCGATGTCGGCGTCGTCCATGATTCGGGCGAGATCGGCGGCGTGTTTCTGCATCGTCGCCGGGCCTTCTCCCGCGGTGGATTCGCCGTGAGCGCGGAGATCCGGGAGGATGATTCGGTAACGCGTAGAGAGTGCTTCTGCGACCGGGAGCCAGAATTCGTGGTTCACGGGAAAAGGATGGAGGAGGAGGACGGGGGGGCCGTCGCCGAGAGTCCAGTAGACGATTTCGGCGTCGTCGGACTTGACGCGGTGATGCGGAAGCGGGGGCATGGAGGGATTAAAACACATCGGCGCGGAGTCTCATCGCCTCGACTCTCTCGATTTCTAGAACGTAATGGAACGCGCCCCTCAAGCGACAGATGACGCAAACGTCAAAAGCCTTCACCGCCGAGGACTCAGAGAATTCCGCAGAGTACGCTAAGAAAAGCCACGTCCCCTTATTTTACGGATTCTGGGCCGGGTGTGCGGCGACTGGGGGTGCTGGTAACAGGAGCGGCTCTTCCGGCATGATGATCCACGCGATCGGGTAGGAGAAGAAACCGATTCCGGTCATGCAGGCTACGATCAGCCAGACGACTCGCACGAGCGTGACGTCGATGTCGAAATATTCGGAGAAACCGAGGCAGACGCCAGCGATCTTGCGTCCGATGCGGGGACGGATCAGCTTCCGTCGAGCCAGAGTGGCGCCCACGCGCACCCCACAGTATGCGCAGACTACTGCATCGTCCTGGATTACTTTGCCGCAGTAGTTGCAGTACATAACTTCGCCCTCTGGTCTATTTTACGCTGATCAGATCTCGGAAGTTCCCTTATGGCATTCACCGTGTCTATGAACCGCTTTGAAAGGGCATGGCTTCAGTGACTCCGCGTACGAGGCTGTGAAAAAGACTGTCATCCTGATGGCGCCGTTCTTTGGCGCCGGAGGACCCATGCAACTCTGCCTGTAGCGCTTGTGCCGACCGTTGCATAGGTCCTACGGCCTGCAAAAAGCGCAGGCCATCAGGATGACAAGGCGCGGCTTAGCCGCGCCCTTTCAAAAGCAAGTCCAAGGTACCAAGAAAAGCGAGAACTTACCGCTGAGGGCGCTGAGAACTGCCGCAGAGGGCGCCGAGAATATCATTCTCTGTAGGCTTCTTTGATATAGCGGCGGGCTTGGTCTGCTTGACCTGTATTGGCGTTGCCGGCCAGAACCGTCTCGTATCTCTTCATCGCCAGGTCTCGTTGCTGCAACAAGTCGTACATTTCGCCGGCAGCCAGATTCGCCTTTTGCTGGATGTCGGGATCTGGGCTTGGGGCTTCATTCACCAGTTCGTAGGCTGTCGCAGCTCCTTGCAGATTCTTCTGGCTGCGAAGCAGTTCTCCCAGTCCCCAGGCGGCCAGCTCGTAGTGGGGGCTGCCGTACTTCCCTTCTTTACCGTTCTGCCAGACTTTGCGATATCCAGCTTCGGCCTCGGAATAGCGACCCGCGGAACGCAGCAAGTTGGCTACTTCAGTAGGAAAGAGGTAGTTGCGGGGATAGCGGTCGGCCAAGCTCTGCATGTAGCCGATCGCTTCGTCGTACTGATGCTCGCGGCGGAGAAACAACGACAAGATGACCTTGGCATCTACTGCGGTGTCCCCTTCTCCTTTGGCAACGCTGCGGAGATAGGCGAGGCCCTTCTCTTTCGACCCGCTCAGCCCCGCGATGGCCGCCGCGGTCTTAACGCTCCAGGGAAGATTGGCGATGACATAGTTGTGCGTTCCGACCACGAGCTTGGCATCGAGGTAATCGGGATCCATTTCGAGGACGTGCTCATGGTCGTGGCGCGCGCCGACGGCATTGCGGAGAGCGGAAAACCATGCGCGCTCGACCAGCCCGGTATACACGGCGAACTCTGCGCGCGTGACGCCTCGGCAGTAGAGAGCATTCACGTCTTTGGAATTGGCTTTCAGTTGCTTGTCTTCTACGGCCTCCGCGAGACGAACTAGAGTCTTGATCCGATCTTTGACTTTGGGATCGGTGGGGCGGGGCGCGCGTCCGATGAAGCTGTCGTTGGTGTAATCGCCGGTATTCATGCCTCCGGTCTCATACAGATTGCTCATCAGGATGGCGGTGAGCAGATGATTGAGCGCGAAGGCGTCATTAGGACGCTTCTGAACCAGCTTCTCGAAATCCTCGATCGAGCGGCGATACTCCATGTTGTAGAAGTGATCAAAAGCCGCGTCGGTTTGGGCGTCGTGCGGCGCGCCTTGCGGCCTTGCAGAATCCGTCTGCGATTGAGCAGCAACTGCGGTGACACCGAGGACGAGAATAGATGGCAGTATGAGGGATCGTGCGAATTTCATTCGGGAACTCTACTTCGGTACCTGGGGAGCCGACTTGTCCCTAGTCTAACCGAACTTACGGGAGGCCGTGGCGAAGATACGCCTGCGAAAATCGCGGACTGCGGGAACCAAGAGCGTCATGCGGTACCGGGGTCGCTACTCCATCGGTCGAGATGGTTTCGATAAGCTAATTTGTGTCCCAGTACAGCCGCAAAGTGCGGATTCCCAATAGGATTACGGCTTTGGTACCGATGCATCTTTACTCGGCAATGCGGGTAAGAATTGCGCGACATCAACGTGTGAAAGAAGACGACCTTTTCCGTAAGTAATTGAAAGCAAGGATTGTACGGTCTTGGCGTACTTTGGCGTTTCAGATGCCAAGATGCAGTTGAAGAATCTTAACGCGAGCGCAACATATGGCAGGAGCAGTACAAGGAACGCAGCAGGAGTTTTGGAGACCGCCCACCCCAAGCTTGGGGCAGGAGGTCGCGGTGAGCGAATCCGTTCAACTGGCGGAGGCTTGTCCCCGTTGCGGTACGGAGTTCCTGCTAGGATCGAAATTCTGCCACACCTGCGGTGGACGGCGTCCAGAGGCGATCAGCTCCGCGACCCGAGAAGATGCTGCCGCCATTGCTAATGTCTGGGAACGGGGTATTCGCCGGATCCAGGCAAGCATAACTGGGATCAAACTGCCCTCCCTCACTAGAATCAAGCTTCCCCCGCTTTCGAACCTCAGAACCCCAGGCTGGCTTCATTATCTGCAGTTCCACGAAATCAAAGGCAGGGTGGGTCTCTCCACTGCATCCTTTATCGCTTTTGTAATTGGGTTGGGATGCGTTGCAGGGGCGCTACTCGTCGGTTTGCTTACCGTGAAGACCCTCGTGGAGTGGCAGGCGATCCAGATGTATCGGATCGAGTGGCTACTGGCGGCGACGGCTTCGTTCGTGGTGGGTATTCTGCTGAAGAAACAGGATCGCGACGACCGCGATTAGCTCGACTCTCCCCCACCTGTTCCTGCGGCTCTTCTCTGCTGACTTATCCGATAAAGGTGATGGACTGGTCCAACTCCCTTTCCTAACGGGTGGCCATACGATATCGCGGCAGTGACGTAGGTTTTCGCTAGAAGCGTCGCTTCGGCCAGCCCACGATCCAAGGCCAGGTGGCATGCTATGGCAGTCGCGAAGGCACAGCCGGTTCCGTGGGTCGAGTTGGATCGCTGGCGCTCGGCTTTGAAGATCTCCTGTTCCACTCCATGTTTGGTCGTGAAGCTCAATAAATCAATCGCCTTGTCCAGATGACCGCCAGTGACGACGACGGCAACCGCACCCATTTCGTGGAGTTTGGTCGCAGCCGCCTTCATCTCATCCAGTTCTTGAACTCTCAGTCCAGTTATCGCTGAAGCCTCATCGACATTCGGGGTGACCACATCGGCGAGCGGGATCAGACGCTCGATCAGGATCCGGGTCCCGGCGGAATCCAGCAGGTTGGCTCCTGATGAGGACTTGAGGATCGGGTCTAAAACGAGGTTCGGAAGACGGGATTTTCCTGACCGATTTCGGGAACCACCTTTCTTCGGTCCCTCCAGGAAGTCGGCGACCGCTTTGGCGACCTTTCCGGATCCGAGCATGCCGATGCGGACGCCGGCGATCTCAACGTCCCCTGTTAGTTCTTCCAGAGTTTCCGTGATCAGGACGGGGTCGGAGGGGTTAACCTTCTTCACACCAGCTGTTGACTGGACCGTCATCGCGGTGATGCACGCGATTCCGTAGCATCCGTGGGCAGCGATGGTCTTTATGTCGGCAGTGACGCCGGCCCCACAAGAGGGGTCAAAGCCGGCGATGCTGAGCACTACAGGTGGTTTTTCGGCCATGAACTACCGTTCTCGAAAACCTTGATAGTACCGCGAGTTCGGCCCACGATGTCACATCGGCTTACCTTGGGAAGTTACTTTAGGAGCGGGGTACTAGAAAAAAATTCTAGTGGGTCCGGTCGAGAAGGTCTCCGTAAATACATGATTTAAGGCAGGTTGCAATCTTTCATCCTGTAACGCATTGATTCCACTAGGCTTGTAAATTCTACGCTGCCGCGTCTTTGGTGCTATTTACCTTTAAGTAAATACGTAAACTTACAGAAACAAACGAGGTTTTATTGATATAGCAAAATTATCAATGGGTTACGTAAAAAGTATATTACTAGGCGGTCATCGTCCGACCGGCCATTACGCCTTGACACCCTTTTGGCACGCCGATAGCATTTACCAACTGCAGGAAATACCAGCCTTAGGCCAAAGGTACTTTTGAGTATGCGAGGAGAACTGAATGCAAAGACGTACAGCTCATGGACTGGCGATTGTTTGTACTGTCGCCTGCCTGGGAGCGGCTCAGGGACCGAACATCTCGGAGGCGAAATCGGCTCCAGTTAGTTCCGTTCACGCACCACCAGTCCGCACACAGGTCAGGAAGACCAAACCTTACCAGGTAGGAACAGCCTCCTGGTACGGTAGAAATTTTGAGGGTAAAGAAACAGCCAGCGGCGAGAAGTACCACATGTACGACATGACCGCGGCTTCGTTAAGCTTGCCTTTGGGAAGCCACGTAAAGGTAACAAATCTGAGGAATGGGAAGTCCGTCGTAGTCCGGATTAACGACCGTGGACCGATCGTTCCGGGGCGGATCATCGATCTGTCCTTCGGGGCGGCTCTAGCGCTGCAATTCCGGCAACGCGGGCTGCAACGTGTCCGTCTGGATCTGGTCGAAACGACCGTTGTCGCCAAGGGTAACCAACCCAAGCCGGCGTACCAGACTGTCGCCTACAACCATCCCCCTGTAGCGCAACTCCCGTAAAACTCGTACACTAGCCGGGATGACGGCTGCTCTGCCCAACCGCATCCCGAACGATAGCGCACGCTATCCGAGTGGTGACCCGCGTCAGCGGCTCATCGTCGCGCTCGATGTTTCGACCGCCGCCGCCGCACAGAAGATTGTGGCGGCGGTGGGCGACTCCGCCTTAACCTACAAGGTGGGGATGCAGCTCTATACCGCTGTAGGACCGCAGGTTGTGCGCGACCTGGTGGCCTCCGGACGGCGGGTGTTCCTCGACCTGAAGTACCACGACATTCCAAATACTGTCGGTGCAGCCGTCTCTGAAGCAGAGAAACTGGGCGTGAGCATGCTGACGGTGCATGCAGCCGGCAGCGGCAAGATGCTGCGAGCGGCCGTCGAAGCGGCCAAAGTCCGCGCTGATTTGACGGTGCTAGCGGTTACCGTCCTGACCAGCATGGACGGGCAGGATCTGGAGAAGATCGGGGTACGAGGATCGGTAGAAGATAGCGTGGTTCGACTGGCTACCATCGCGCTTGCCAACGGATGCCAGGGAGTGGTCGCGTCAGCACGCGAGGCCTCGACTCTGCGCGCGGAGCTTGGGCACAACTTCGCCATCGTGACCCCGGGCGTACGTCCAGCGGGTAGCAGCGTAGGGGATCAGGTCCGGGTGGTCACTCCGGCGGCGGCGATTGCGGCCGGGGCTAGCCATATCGTAGTCGGACGTCCGATCACCGAGGCGGCAGATGCCGCGGCTGAGGCAAGGGCGATTCTGGGACAGATCAGCGGGTAGCGTTACGCTCGAAATTGCCATCATTCCGATTTGACCATTT
>Ga0070734_10002874_pt1 | contig 19500 bp, 16 predicted proteins | sample Coa_R1_8_FD_66444 | JGI IMG/M metagenome (GOLD analysis project Ga0070734, IMG submission 66444) | Surface soil microbial communities from Centralia Pennsylvania, which are recovering from an underground coalmine fire - Coalmine... | ecosystem: Environmental > Terrestrial > Soil > Unclassified ... | reverse complement strand
TAGATAGCGCAAAACTCTGTCCAGGCCTGTTCGTCGCGCGGACCATGCAGGCGTACCAACAGACTCGGACGTGTGGCCGGCGTTTGCTCCATTCGCTCCCCTCCTAACCCTATATACAAGCCCGGCGCAAAAACCTGAGTGGAATTTTCGTTTGGGGGACGCTTGACCCAAGCGGGGCAGTATGGATAACAATAATGGCTTGAGCGGTGCTCCGTTCTCTCATCCCGAAAAGGAGAAGTCCCATGCCATCGAAGCCGGAAGTTCGCATCCAGGAGCTGCATCTGACGCTACCGCCCCCGCCGCAGCCGGTGGCCAAGTACAAGACTGCTGTCCTCGCCGGGAATATCCTTTATGTCTCCGGTCATGGACCGACGAAGGCGGACGGCAAGACACTCGTCGCGGGCAAGGTCGGGGCCGAGCTCACTCCGCAACAGGCGAAAGAGGCGGCCCGCCTCGTCGGCCTGGCCATCCTCAGCACGGTCCGCCATACGCTCGGTTCGCTGGATAAGGTCAAACGGCTGGTCAAGACGCTCGGCATGGTCAACTGCACGCCGGATTTTAAAGAGCAGCCGCAAGTCATCAACGGTTTCTCGGAGTTGATGGCCGAGGTCTTCGGTGAAGACGCCGGCGTCGGCGCGCGCAGCGCGGTCGGCATGGGTTCGCTTCCTGGCAATATTCCGGTCGAAGTGGAGTGTATCTTCGAGGTGGGGACGTGAACGAACCGGGTGGTGAGCCGCGACCGGCTCACCACCCCTCTCTTCAGCGCGTTCGGGAGTCGACGGCGCAGCCACGTTCAACGGGAGGCTGGCAGGGCCGATTCGAGCACTTCGTGAACCAATTCGGCAACCCCATCACGCTGGCTGACGAGCGCGGCCGCACCTACAAACGAGGCCAGCCGTTCGTATTCCGGCATCGGATCGGTCGCGATCAGGAAAACCTTGTGGCCAGGATGTTTGCGAATGAGCTTATCACATACCAGCCAACCGCTTTCATCCGTAAGGTTCACATCGAGGACGACAACGGCCGGTGCCAGCTTCTCCGTCAAGCGGCGTGCATCGGCGGCGGTCTGGGCCAGATAGACCTCCCAGCCCATCAGGCGGAACTGCCGGCTGGCGTGCGCGGCGAAGCCGAGGTCCGTATGGGCCAGCACCAGGCATTGGTTAAGGTCAAGCGGGACCGTAGTTTGTGTCATCGAACCGCTTTCTGTGCTGCGGGACCGGCAGGGCGTCCGGCCCGGATTCCGCGACTCATCCACCCAAGGACTATTCTTACGACGTTCTTCTCTACCAATTAGTTCGCTTTCGGGGCAGGGATCTTGCGTGGTCCTTCACACCGGGCGAAGTTCCAGGCGGGGCGGGGGAGCAGTTTTGGGAAAGTTTCTCCTTGCCTGTGGGCTGGCGGCACGCTATAAGCAGGCCACAGAGCCTTCACACAAGCAGCGGCGACCCGGCGTCCTACCGGCAATCCAGCTCGTTCCAGACAGCCTCAGGAGACCAGAACCTCATGGCCAAGAAAACCTCCCCGTCCAAGAAGACGACTCACCCGCCGACTCCTCACGCGGGCGAGGCCAACTTGTTCCGGCAAGCGCTCGAAGCTGGAGAAGGCATCCTGCGCTTGGCCCCAACGTGGGTGCCGCGGTCTTTCCTGATGCCCGGCCGGCGCTTGAAACTGGCGCCGCAGGATCTGTATGCCCTGGGAGCCCACCGTGGCGGCATCGACGAACGCTGGTTCGCCTCCACCACTCCCGCAGCCAATGAGGGCGCACCGCCGGACGAAGGTCTCAGCTATGTGGTGCATGACGGCAAGCGCGCCTTTACGCTGCGCGATGCCGTTGCCGCGGAAGGGCCTTGCCTGGTTGGGGCCGCGATCTGGGAACGGTTCCAGCGCTGGCCGGTGTACAGCAAATTCTTCGATAACCTCGGTCCGATTCCCCACCATATGCACCAGAACAACAAGCAAGCGGCTCTTGTCGGCCAGCAGGGGAAGCCAGAATCCTATTATTTTCCGCCGCAGCTCAACGCCGTCGGCAACCACTTTCCGTATACCTTCTTTGGACTGGAGCCGGGCACGACCAAGCATGATCTTCGCCGCTGCCTAGAGCGCTGGAACGAGGGCGACAACGGCATCCTGAACTACAGCAAGGCCTACCGGTTGCAACCCGGAACGGGTTGGCTTGTCCCTCCGTGCATCTTGCACGCACCGGGTTCTTTGGTGACCTACGAACCGCAGTGGGGCTCCGACGTGTTTGGCATGTATCAATCGATGGTGGAGGGCCGGGCGGTACCTTGGGAGTTGCTCGTCAAGGATGTGCCCAAGAGCAAGCATCAGGATCTGGATTACCTCGTCGAGCAGCTCGACTGGGAGGGCAACGTCGATCCGTCCTTCAAGGACCATCATTATTTGGAGCCAATCCCCGCGGCCGACACGGCCAGCGAAGGCTACGTCGATCGGTGGATCGTCTATGGCAACGTAGATGGCGAGGAGTTGTTTAGCGCCAAGGAGCTGACCGTCAACCCGGGCGTCCAGGTGACGATCAAGGATAACGGAGCCTTTGGGCTGATCGCAGTCCAGGGCTGTGGCCGGATCGGCAAGCACCGCTTACAAACGCCGGCCATGATCCGTTTCGGAGAGTTAACCGAAGATGAAGTGTTTGTCAGCGACGAAGCCGCCCGGCAGGGCGTCGTTTTCGAGAATACCGGCAAGGAGCCGCTCGTTACGTTGCGGTACTTCGGACCGGATACGAATCCGCAGGCACCGAAGATTGGCGATTATAAACGATAAAAAGTCCGTAGTCCGTAGCCAACTTGCCAGGGACTACGGACAAAATTGATTTCTTGGGAGTATCACCATGAAGAAAAAACTCTCCATCGGCAGCTGGGCCTACATCTTCAATCAGGAAGCTCCAACCAACGATTTCCATCAGGTGCTGCACAAGTTGTCGGATCTGGGCTACGAAGGTGTGGAGCTGGGCGGCTTTCACCCGCATCCCGGCCCGGATACTTGCGACACCAAAGCCAAGCGGCAAGCACTCCGGCAAGAGGTGAAAGACCACGGGCTGGCGTTCTCAGGCCTGGCCGCCGATTTGTGGTCGCAAAAGCTGGTGAGCGTCGAGGACAGCGGGCCATACATTGCGGCCTTCGCCAAAAATCTGTTCTTCGCGGAAGACCTGGGCATCGACACCATTCGAGTAGATACCGTTGAGCCGGTCTCGGAAGTGAAGAAGTTGGGCATCGACCCGAAGCTCGTGTTCGACCGCGCCGTGCGGGCGTTTGATCTCTGCGCCAAGCTAGCTGCCAACCGTGGCGTCCGCATTTGCTGGGAGTTTGAGCCGGGGTTTCCGCTCAACAAGCCGTCGGAGATCCTCGCCTTGGTGGACGCGGTGCGGGAACGCGGCAACCAGAATTTCGGCGTCCTGTTCGACACTTGTCATGCCCACATGTGTGCCGCGGTTGGCGCTAATCAAATCGGCGAGAAGGAAACGCTGCCGGGCGGGGAGCTGGAGCTGCTGAACAGGCTGAAAGGGAAGATCACCCATCTTCACTTGATCGATTCGGATGGCACGTTGAACGAACACAACACGAGCACCCACAATCCGTTCGGCACCGGGAAGTTGAATTTCGACAAACTCGTCCCGGAACTCATGCAGGCCAGGGTGCCCAATGATTGGTGGTGCGTGGACCTCTGCTTCTGGCCCAACGCCTGGGACGTGACCGCGGACAGCAAGCGCTACCTGGATAAACTGAGACAGAAATATGCAGTCTAAAACCGCACCCAGCAAGCTTCGCCGCGGAGGATCATCAATGGTGGGCCGGACGGGGAATTTCGCACTGCTTATCCTGCTTACGCTGTGCCCGATGTGTCTGGGGGATGAAACCTCGCTGGAGGCTCGGTTGGCGCCCTTGGCCAAGGCTCACAAAGGCAAAGTCGCCATCGCTGTCAGGCACCTCGGCAGCGGCGAGAGTTATTTCCTCAACGCCGATGAACCGATGCCGACGGCCAGCCTCATCAAGCTGCCCGTCATGATCGAGGTCTACCAGCAGGTGGCCGAGGGAAAACTGAAGCTTTCCGATCCCGTGACGCTCCGGCAAGAAGATAAAGTTCCGGGCAGCGGTGTGCTGACCGAGCATTTCACGGCCGGGATTAACTTTCCGCTCCGCGATGCCGTCCATTTGATGATCGCCCTTTCGGATAACACGGCCACTAACCTGGTGCTGGACAAGATCGGCATCGGCGCTACCGCCGAGCGGATGGAGCGCTGGGGCTTTCCGAATACCAAGATTCATGCCAAGAGTTTTCGTGGGAGCACAACCTCGGTATTCCCGGAGCGGACCAAGCGGTATGGCTTGGGTTCGACGACGGCACGGGAAATGATCGAAATTCTCGCCAAGCTCCAGGACGGCAAACTGGTCAGTCCCGAAGCATGCAAGGAAATGCTCGCCCTGCTCCGCCAGTGCGAAGATAATGCCAAGTTTCCTCGCTTTCTGCCGGAGAGCATCAAGGTGGCACACAAGACCGGCTCGGTAAGCAATGCCCGGACCGATGCGGGCATCCTTTATCTGCCCGGCGGTCCGGTGGCCGTGTGTGTACTCACCGACAACAACGAAGACAAACGGTGGGTCATCGACAATGCGGGCAACCTCTTCTGTGCGAACGTCGCCAAAGCGGTTTATGACTATTACAGCTCCAAGGCGGTGGCGCCGGCTGGGCGGACCAAGTAATCGGCACCCCAAGGAGACAATTTTATGTTGAAACCCTTGAACGTCGGCATGATCGGCTACGGTTTCATGGGGCGGGCCCATTCGAACGCTTACACCAAGGTGAATCATTTTTTTGATCTCGAGCATCAACCGATTCTCAAGGCGGTGTGCGCCCGCAGCGCTGACAAGGCGAAAGGCTTCGCCGACAAGTGGGGCTATGAGGGTGTGGAAACGGATTGGCGGAAGCTCGTGGACCGCAAGGATATTGATCTGATCGATATCTGCACCCCGAACAACACGCATGCCGAGATCGCGCTCGCCGCGGCCAATGCGGGCAAGATGATCCTTTGCGAGAAGCCGTTGGCGATGAACGGCGCCGAAGCCCGGAAAATGGTCGAGGCGGTCGAGAAGGCTGGCGTACCGAACATGGTTTGGTACAACTATCGGCGAGTGCCGGCCGTCACCCTCGCCAAGAAGCTGATCGATGATGGCCGGCTCGGAAGGATCTTTCATTACCGGGCCAAGTTCCTCCAGGATTGGACAATTAGCCCGGACTTACCCCAGGGCGGCACCGCCTTGTGGCGCCTGGATGTGGGCGCAGCAGGCAGCGGCGTCACCGGCGATCTTTTGGCTCACTGCATCGATACGGCCCTTTGGCAAAATGGGGCCCTCGATACCGTCACGGCCATGACCGAAACCTTTGTCAAGGAGCGGAAGCACAACCTGACGGGCAAAGTCGAGCCCGTCGGGATTGACGATGCCTGTGCCTTTCTGGCCCGTTTCCGCAATGGTTCCTTGGCCACCTTTGAATCGACCCGGTACGCCCGCGGCCACAAGGCGCTGTACACGTTCGAGATTAACGGCGAACACGCTTCGATCTTCTGGGACCTCCACGACCTGCACCGCTTGCAATACTTCGACCACCGTGACCAGGGCGTGACGCGCGGTTGGCGCTCGATCCATGTCAGCGACGGCGACCATCCGTACATGGACAAGTGGTGGGTGCCGGGTCTCCAAATCGGCTACGAACACAGTTTTGTCCACCAGGTGGCCGACTTCCTGAAAGGAGTGGCAAAGGGGAAGCCTGCGCAGCCCGATTTCCGGAATGCTTACGAAACCCAACTGGTTCTCGATGCGGTTCTGGACTCGGCCAAGACCGGGAAGTGGGTTACGGTCAAGCAGCCATGAGCGGCCGAGTTATCCCTCTGCAAATCTTGATCGCGCGCTAGCTGTGCTGGACTTCTGGCACCGAAGCGATGCGGCCTTCCATCGGGCTGGACGCCTGGGCATAGAGTTTTCGCGGAATGCGGCCGGAGAGAAAAGCCAAGCGACCGGCGTCGCACGCGTACCGCATGGCCCAGGCCATCCGCAGCGGATCTTTGGCGTGGGCAATCCCAGTGTTCAGCAGAACGCCGTCGCAGCCTAGCTCCATCGCCACGGTGACATCGCTGGCCGTCCCTACACCAGCATCCACAATAACCGGGTAGTCCGGATCGTCGGCTTTAAGATATTCCAGGATGATGCGGAGGTTATTGGCGTTCAGGATCCCCTGACCGCTGCCGATCGGGCTGCCGGCTGGCATCACGCTCGCTGCCCCGGCCGCCTTGAGGTGCCTTGCCATGATCGGATCATCGCTGGTGTAGACCAGCACCTGGAAGCCTTCCTTGACCAGCTGTTCGGTCGCTTTCAGGGTAGCCACGGGGTCCGGCAGCAGCGTCTTGGCGTCGCCCAGACACTCCAGTTTGACCCAGTCGGCTCCCGGATTGCCCAGATTGGCCAACAATTCCCGAGCCAACCGGGCATGCCGGATTGCATCCTCGGCGCTGAAGCAACCCGCGGTGTTCGGCAGGATGGTGTAGCGCGTCAGATCGAGGAAATCCAGGATGTTGCGACCTTCCTTATCCACCAGGCGTTCGCGGCGGACGGCGACGGTGGTCGCCTCGCAGCCGCTTGCCGCCAAGCATTCCCGCATCAGCGGATAAGTGGCGTACTTGCCAGTACCAGTAATGAGCCGGCTGCGGAAGCTGAATTTGCCGATTACGAGCGGCTTGTCGTTCGGTACTTCCGGCTCCGATGACCCGCCGCCGACCAACGTCACGATCTCGACCAGGTCGCCGCTGGCCAGGCGATGCATGGGCTGCTGCAGCAAAGGAATCACCTGGCAATTGACCTCCACGGCGATCCGGCGGCAGTCGTAGCCGAGCCGTTGGACCAAGTCGGCAACCGTGAGCGCGTCCGGAAGGGTTTGCGGTTCCCCATTCAAGGTGACTTGCAGCATAAGGGCATTTTCGACTTTTGCTTTTGATTTTTAATTGCCTTCCTGATACTAACTCTCGTACAAAGTTCAGTGTAGGAAATCAAAAAACAAAAATCAAAAATTGAAAACTCCTGCAATGACTTGCCAGTACGTACCGCATACCCGAATCCCGACGCTGGTCTTTTCGACCAGTAGTCAGGCATCGCAACATGTTGCCGTCATGATTGAAAGTCTCATCCGGCAAAACAACTCAGCCGGCCAGCCGACAGTATTGGGCCTGCCTACCGGGTCGACGCCTGTTGGGATCTACCGGGAGCTGATCCGGATGCACAAGGAGGCGGGGCTCGATTTTTCGCGCGTCATCACCTTCAACCTGGACGAATACTTTGGCCTTTCGGGGGACGATCCCCACAGCTACCGCCGCTGGATGCAGGAGACTTTTTTTGATCATGTGAATATCCGTCCGGAGAATATCCACATCCCCGATGGCACGATTTCGGAGGAAGAAGCCGAAGACTTTTGTGCCGCGTACGAACAACGGATCCGCCGTGCCGGTGGAATCGACCTCCAGCTGCTGGGGATTGGCCGCACCGGCCATATCGGCTTCAACGAGCCAGGGTCCACCCGCCATAGCCGAACGCGGTTGACCACCCTGGATCCGGTGACCCGGCGTGATGCCGCCGGGGACTTTTTCGGGGAAGAAAATGTGCCCCAGCAGGCACTGACCATGGGCGTCGGAACGATCCTGGAAGCCCGGAAAATTGTCATCCTGGCCTTTGGCGAACACAAAGCGCCTATCGTGCAGCGGGCCGTGGAAGGCGAAATGACGGACGCCATTGCCGCCAGCTTTCTTCAAAAACACCCCGATACGACCTTCATTCTGGACCGCGCCGCGGCCAGCGAACTCACCGCGGTCCATAGCCCCTGGATGGTGGGGCCGGTCGAGTGGACTCCCTCTCTCATCCGCCGGGCGGTCATCTGGTTGAGTCTGACGGTGGGCAAAGCGCTGCTCAAGCTTTCCGATGATGATTTCCGGGAACACGAGCTGTACGAATTGCTGCGCGAGCATGGTCCCGCTCAGCGCCTGGGCCGGCACGTTTTCGACGAGATGATGAAAACGATTTGCACCCATCCGGGCGGCACGGGCTCCGGCACAATCCTCGTTTTCAGTCCGCATCCTGACGACGATGTCATCAGCATGGGCGGAACTCTGATCCGTCTGGTTTACCAGAATCACCCGGTCCATGTTGCCTACATGACCAGCGGCAACATCGCCGTCTTCGACCATGATTCCTGGCGGTTTACGGATTTCGTCGTGGAGTTCAACCGACTCTTTGCCATCGACCAGGAGCATACGGAGGCGGTCAAGGAACGGGTGCAGAGTTTTCTGCGCACGAAGAGACCCGGACAATCCGATTCGGAAGATGTGCTCAAGATCAAGGCGCTGATCCGGCAGACGGAAGCGCGCGCGGCCGCCCTGGCATGCGGCATCCCTCCCGAACACCTGGAATTCATGGACCTTCGCTTTTACCGAACCGGCACCATCGCGAAGGCCCCGATTCATCCGCAAGACATCGCCGATATTGTGGCGTTGCTGCAACGGCTCCAGCCTTCGCAAATCTACATGGCCGGCGACCTTTCCGATCCCCACGGCACGCATCGGGTTTGTGCCGATGCCATTTTCCGCGCAGTGCATCAGGTCTGGAAGGAAGGGCTCCACTCGGAGGTTTGGCTGTACCGTGGCGCCTGGCAAGAATGGGCACCACACGAAGTGGATCGGGTGGTGCCGGTCAGTCCCGATGATTTGGAGCGGAAGAAGCTTGCCATCTTCCGCCATCAGTCTCAGAAAGATCGCGCCATGTTCCCCGGCGGCGTGGACCGACGGGAGTTCTGGCAACGGGCTGAAGACCGCAACCGCCACACCGCGAAGGTCTATGACGACCTCGGCCTGCCAGAGTTTTATGCGCTGGAGGGATTTGTGCAGTGGAATGGAAGCTCGGAGTGGTGAGGCGGTCCGCTCGGGAAATTGTGACTTTGATTCTGGTCCTCGCCACTTTCGCCAGCCGCTGCATCATGACTTTCTCATCTCCCTTCGCGTTCGCAGCGTGCTTCCCGGTCCCAGGCGCTGCGCATTCGCTTTAGCAAGGGTCCCTTGATCTCCGACGTATCATATAAATGTGTGGAGGAGATGGCGGCAAACCATTGCAGGGGAGCGCGACATGAACGGTTCAACAGAAAATCGGGCCCAGGGCGCTTCTGAGAAACCGGGACGGCGGCCGGGGGCATTCAATCTGGCCACGGCACGCCGCATGCTGCCATTGGTGCAGCGGATTGTCAGTGATGTCGTGAGTTGCCGGCGACTGCTCATCCAGATTCGGCCCGAGCAAGCGCGCCTTGATCGGCAGCGCCGGACGCTCGCCTGGCCGGAACGGTCGCGGCGTTATCAAATTCAGGAAGAGGTTTCCGATGCCGATCGGCGTCTCCAGGAGGCCATGGCCGAATTGGCGGGATTGTCGATCGTACTCTTGGACCCCGAAGGTGGGCGGATTGGCTTTCCAACGGTAGTAAACAATCGCCAAGCGTTTTTTTCCTGGCAGCTGGGCGAAGAGGGGATCACGCAGTGGCACTTCCCGGAAGACGACGTGCGTCGGCCCATCCCTGCGAGCTGGGCAAAGGCCGCCAACCTTCGCCTCACGGCCCACAATGCATGAGTTCGTGAAAAAGCGGACCGGCCGCTTGCATACCCGGTAAATCTGACCTAGGTTTCCAGTGTGACGCGAGTGATGCAAGCCATCGCTCGCCGGAACAAAAGGAAGGCGTAACTAAGCCATCCTGGATAACGGCAAACCCGTCGTGAGGCGGGGACGCAAAGCTATGGGCTCTTAACCGTCCGAGGGGGGACGGTTTAAGGCTGCCAGGCTACCGAAGGGATGGACGGGACCCGTAAGTATGCTTGGTGGTCCGGGCTTCCGCAAGGAAGCCCGGATTCTTTTTTGCGCGCATGCATGCCATCGCCCCCAAACGATCCGCCATAGCCAGTCACCGTGGTTCTTCTACAATGTCCGGGCGCATCAATCCCATGGGGCTAGGAACGCGGATTCCTTTGAACGATGGCGATTACGGCAACCTTTCTGGAGCAGGACGGGCAGCCGCCCGCCGCGGTAGCGGCCCGGCTAGCAGCGTTTCTGCGTGCTGCCCAATCTACCCTGCATCTGGCGATTTATGATTTCCGCTTGAGCGACTCTCTGGCCGGGCCGCTGATGGAAGCCTTGCGGGAACGGGTGGCGGCCGGGGTGGAAGTTCGCATCGTTTATGACGCTGGCAAGCCCCACTTCTCGTTTCAGCAGGCCAGTGCGGACCCCGCTCCACCGGGTACGGCCCAATTCATCAAGAGCCTGGGCGGCGGCATCTTGGCCAGGGCCATTACCGGTGGCGATCCAAAATTGCCCAAGCTCATGCACCATAAGTACATCATCCGCGATGGGCAGGACGCGAACGGGACAATTTGGACCGGCTCGACCAATTTCACCGATGATTCCTGGACATACCAGGAGAACAATATCATCGAGGTCGAATCCTCGAGCCTCTGTGCCTATTTCGAAACCGATTTTGAGGAGCTTTGGCAGCGCGGCGACATCGCCACGACCGGCGCGCACGATACCGGCACGGTTTCAGTTGATGGGAAGCGTGTTGGCGTGGCCTTTGCCCCGGGTGAGGGCCGGGCCATTGACCACGAGATCGCCCATGTCATCGGCACCGCCCGCCGCCGCATCAAGATTTGCTCCATGCTGATCACCTCCGGAGCCATCCTCGGCGCGTTGGGGGATGCCCTCGATCGAAGGTGGTTGCAGGAGTTTGGCGGCATTCATGATGCAACCCAGATGGCCAGCGTATTGGACCAGTGGCAGGGCGGCCAGGCGGCATGGAAAATCAAAGCGTTCGAGCACATTGCAAGCACGCTGGCTGGCAAGCGCTCCACCCCGTATACTCCTGATGGCCGGCACGATTTCATGCACAATAAAATTGTGCTCGTGGACGATACCGTCATCACGGGAAGTTATAACCTCTCGCACAGCGCCACGGAAAACGCAGAAAATGTTCTCTTCCTGCACGATCCGGGATTAGCGAGCACGTACAACAGCTACATCGACCGGCTGGTCCAGCGGTATGGGAAGGGTTAACGGACAGACTGCCGAGCGCCGCTCTCCTGTCGGGCCGCAAGCAGTCCCGCCATGAAGTGCACGGGATCCTGTTGCTCGCGCGCAATCGCTGCCAAGGTTTGGAATTCTTTCGTTTCCTTGCACAATTCGGCGATGCTTGGACAGGCCGGCGGTGGATTCTCCGTTCCCGCAAGATATTGCCGCGCTACCGCCAAGGCTTCCGGCAACCGGTTCAGACGGACATAAAGGTTGACGAGCACGGCGGCCGGGAAAGCACCAATTTTCGCGAGGTCACTATTCTCCACTTTGGCCCGAAAGTGGGCCAGACCTTCTTCCACACGCTCACCGGCCACGATGGCCAAATAGACGGCATAGTCGTGGTAATGATTCTCAAACGGAGGGTCGCCGGGGTACTGGAAGCGCGGCTTCTGCCGCCGGCCATATTCGCATAATTCGCGGGCCATCTGGAGTTCCGGGCATGGCGAGAGCGAAATACTCATCTGCACAATCGAACCCAGGTGAGAAACGTCGATGTGAGAGAATTCTTCCTCGAAGAGCCAATCACGCCCGGCCATGAGGCCGGCAATCGTGGGTTCCGCGGGTGACTTCATTTCACGGGCTGCGATGTCTTCCACGAGTCGCCCCCGCAGCTGGTCGTACAGTGCCCGCACCAGTCCCTGCACGCAGTATTGTCGAACTTCCAGGTTGGGAAACTCCTGGCCGCTGACCTGCGTTATCGCACTGCAAATGCCGTAGCGTTCCAGAATCCAGTCGAAGCCTTTACGAAGATTGACGCCATGGTGGAACGCAATCTCGATCAAGGGCTGGCAATCCTCTTCTTCCTTGAAGTGGTAGTTTTCCAGGGCCCGGGCAACCGGCTCGGACTCGCCCAGCATGCGGAAATACATCCAGGCACGCGGAATATCCTTCTCCTCCAAGTAGAGCTGGCCGACCAGCCGCCCGGCTTCGCGGATCGCCTCCTCGTATGGCTTCTGTACCGTTTCCGGAAGGAACTGGGCCGGATCCGTCGGCACCGGATACACGCCCAGCTCATGGCGTTTTTTCATAAGCAACGCATAGAACAGCTTGTCGTACTCCTTCCTCTGTCGGAGGGTGGCACACAACTGATCGAGCGCCTTCTGGGGGCCTTGCGCTGCGAGTGTCTTCTCAAGTTCGTCAAAGATGGGGTCCATAATTCCTGTTCGGTTATTTTGCCAGTGCCGTCAATAATTCGAGCGCAGTTTGTTGAATCACGGTGGCGGCCTTCACTTCCAGAAAACTTGACTTGGCCCGCCACGTTTCGTAGCCGCCCAACGCATGCTGTTCCTCCGTTGGCAGATAGCCGGCGTAATCGTTGGCCATGCCAACCATCATCGTCGGCTTAAACGGGCTTTTGGCCTTGATATCCAGGCCGGTCTGACAGAACGGTTCCCCTGGCAAGGCGCACAACCCGAGGTCGCCGATCCGAAACGCTTGCACCGGGGTTCGGAAGCGATCGGGCCATTCGGCCAACTGAACAGTTTCCCGCGCATAGATTTCGGGCAACAGACGCAGCGGTCCCTGTGGGGCTCGCTCCAAAACTTCCTTGGCCTGCTGCACCTCGGCTGGTGACGGCTTGCGGGTTCCCAGCTCGATGGTCTTCTCGGCCACCGCTAAGGGAACCCAATCGCGGTATTTGATCGATCGCCAGGTTTCGTGAATCGCTTTCGCAACCACTAGAGCGACTGCGTACATCTGGTGATAGGGGTAGGGCTGCTTGAGTCGCCGGCTCACGTTCACGTTGTTAATATCGCCGAAGCAGGCATTGGCCAGCGCCGCCACAAACGGCTGACGGGGGTCGCGGCGGGGACCGCCGGTCCAATCGTGTAGCGAATCGGCCACCGCTCCGAAATAATCGGCCGAGATATCCGTGCCCGCCATACCGCCAACATAGTGCAACCCGTAACTCGCAAAGATGGCAAGCGGTTGGCCGTCCGCATGTTCCGCTTTCTGGAGAGCAAGCACGCAGATCTCGGGATCAATCGGGCCGGCAGGCCGGTCGATGGCCGCGTTCAGCTCGCCGGGGTTCATCTTGACCTTGTCGTCAATCCCGGGAAACGGACTGGGCAACTTGGTCCCCGGCTTCATGAAATAGCGCCGGTTGAAAACGACGTGCTCTTCCCGCCCAACGCCCCAGCCGATGCGGGCCGGCTGCAACCGCTGCACCGCCACCCGCACACTATCCGCCACGCGCGGAGCCGCCCACTTCAGATACGCGGTTTCCACGTTGCTCTGAAACACCGGCACCGGTGTCGGTGCGCTATGGGTGTGTGTACAGCTAATCAAAATGTGCGCCAGCGGGATGCCGGTAAAGCTGTGGATCTGGTGCTTGATCTCACTGAGCCATTCCTTGCGGGCGGCAATCAGGTCCAAGACGACCAAGGCAAGCTTGGTGTCGCCGTTGTCCAGGACGAAACTGCGGGCATGCAGCTCATCATGGATATTCGCCGCTGATCGATCGAGCATCGAGCCGCAGAGCGAAACGCCAAGCGACGGCGTAAGGACGGCAGTGGCGGCACCGGCAAGGAGTTGTTTTTCGGGCATCGGCGCTTCTCCTGGATATGCGTATGGTATCACCTGGCCCGAGCCGTGGGCAGTGGAGCTGGACCGGAGGGGGCAGCCAACTTGTCTGGTGATGGCGGTAAGTGGGTAAATCCTCGTTCGGTTCGCTTTTGTCCTCCGAACCAGGATGTTCGATGAGCAGAAAGTGATGATCGAAGTGGACGCCCAGCACGAAGCGATTGTGCGGCGTGCGTTGGCGCTGGCGGAAGAAAGGGAACAGTCGGCGCTCACCGCATCGGATGGGGCGGTGTCCGACGCCTGCGAAGAAGAGGTGATGGAGAAAGGACGCACTTTGCAAGCACCAGTGTTGGGCGAGGCCGTCGCACGCCGCATCGAGGCTGCGGAAAAAAAAGGTGCGCCGACCCGGCTCTGCGCCTGCGGTCGCAAAAAGGAAAATTGCAGACCCAAAGAACGACGGCCAGCATGGTGTGCGTGCGCCACTCATCCCAATGGGAGACCTATTGGGCACTGGCCGCGTGAACATCCCAAGAGAATACGGCCAGACGCTTGTCTCCTCCCCGAGCAAAGGGCTATTGCGGAGGAGAGGTGCATGCATTATATGGGCGCTTTCTCTTCTTACAAAAAAGACCAGATCCTCCACATCGAGAGGGGCATTGAATGCTCTCTTTGGAGGCGGCAACGTGGACTCAGAAGCCTTGGTCGCGGCGCACCCTTCTTGCCCTTGGTTTCCTCATCATGGCGACTGCCGGAGTTCATGCCCAGGAAGCCCGCCTCTCTGTTGACGAGACCAGGGCTCGAATCGAACAGCTCGAAAAAGAGGTCCAGGCGCTCAAGACAACGCTGCAAACCCAAACTGCTACTCCCGCGCCGCCGGCCGCGGGCACGGCGCCCGAGCTTGACGTCGAGTCTGTCAAAAAGGTCATCGAACAGTGGTCCAAGGAAAAGACGGCAAGAGAGCAAGACCAGACAAAGGCGCAAGAGGAGCAAAAAAAACTTGAAGGCTCTGTGGTCGGCGAGGATCTCAAGTTGAATGTGGGCTGGGATGCGGGCGGCTTGCGTTTTCGGACTGCTGACGAAGCCTTCAGTCTCCACATCGGCGGGCGTCTCATGTCGGACGAAGTCTGGTGGGCCCAGTCCCCGAACCTGCGCCGGCCCCCCACTCAACCCGCCAACTCGCCCTTGAGCAATGTGACCGGTGTCGGACCGGGCATCGGCGATTTGCTGGACGGCTTCTTTGTCCGCCGGGCGCGCTTCACGGCGGACGGCGCGATCTTCCAAACGATCGAGTACAAGGTCGAGCTTGATTTTGAGAACTACAACAACATCTCCTTCGACGAGTCTTATGTCGGCGCAAGGGACCTGCCGATCATTGAGACGTTTCGCTTCGGCCAGACGCACGTGCCCTTCGGTCTCGAAGCCTATACGAGCAGCCGGTTTTTGCCGATGCTGGAAAGATCGCCCCTGTTCGACGCCTTCTATCAGGAATTCGCGCCCGGGATTTTCACGGACACGACGTTTTTTGATCAGCGTGTGACCACCCAGCATATGTTCCACCGCATCGACAGTTTTAGCCCATTCAACGGCGCCTCGTTTGGCGATGGCAAGTATGCTTACTCCGGCCGCGTTAGTGCCTTGCCCGTATACGAGAATGACGGCCGCTGTCTGCTTCACCTGGGCTTCGCCTACCAGATTCGGAAGGGGTCGCCGCCGCTGGATTTCGATTCTGGCACGAAGCTAGCCATGGCGCCGAACCCCAGCGTTACCGAAAACACCGATCTTCTCCGTTTCCGCGCCCGCCCAGGTATCCGCGATGCCGTCGGCCTGCAGGGCAACGGAGCGCGGGTGGTGGACACGGGCAACATCATTGCGGACGATGTGCAGGCTCTGAACGCCGAGCTCCTGTGGTACTGGGGGCCACTCTGGGTGCAGTCGGAAGCATGCCTGGCCCATGTCGATAACGCCGTCTTCCCGGCATCCAGCAGTGCCACGCGCCGAGGAGATCTGAACTATTACGGCAGCTATGTCCAGGTCGGCTATTTCCTGACGGGTGACAACCGTGGCTACGATAAGCGGATGGGAAAATACGATCGCGTCCGACCTTTGGAGAATTTTTTTCTCGTTCGCGACGAGAATGGCCACCTTCAGTACGGCTTGGGGGCCTGGGAAATCCTCTATCGCTACGGCTACATCAATTTGAACGACGACTTTGTCCAGGGCGGAACCTATGGTGAGCACACGGTCGGCCTAAACTGGTACTGGAACCCCAATATCAAGTTTCAGCTCAACTACATAAATGGCCAACGACTCGTGCCGGCGGGAGCCGCAAGCGGAACGGTTCAGGGCCTCGGCCTCCGCGCTGCTCTGGAATTCTGATTACCAGGGAGGGAAAAGCAGATGCGGTTTCTCTTCAATGCCGCCCTGATTGCCGTTGCAAGCCTTGGCGCACTTTCATCTGGTTTGAACGCCCAGAAACCTGGCGCAACCAGTTCCTCGCAGCCCAACAAACTCTGCATTAGCCAGGCAAAAGAAAACACGCGGAAGGCTTATGCTTGTAAGATCGAAGAATACTGCCTGCCACGCTGCGGTTTGCGATCGTTGCTACGTGGCACATGCGACTGCGACGGAGGGGCTTGCGGTGACTTGAAAGTGCGGCATCGCCTGATCGTGAAAAAAGTTCCTGACTGCGACACGATCCAATGCGTGCCGCGGAAGGCGCCTGCGGCGTTTTCCGCATTGTGCGCCCCAGAGCGCTCGGCGCCAAGGCCCGATTTGTGGCGTTCTTCGTGTCCCACTCCAAGCGAGCCAAGGTGATGCCCACCTATTTGGACCGGCTAGGCAAACGCGCGGCCTCGGAGGCCCGCCCTCTGTTGTTAGCATTTCTCTCTTACACCTCCGGCTCCCATCCGATACACGGGCCCGTTCATGCTGTTTGCTGAGCGGCGGTTCGCAGAACCGCGTGGGGCACATCCCCGCGCGGTTCTGCGAACCGCCGCTAAACAATAACAATAATCAGGGCTGGAAGGCCTATTACGGGGAAGATGGGATGCCGCTCATCAAAGCTTAGCTCGGCGAGGAGCCAAGTTTCCTTTGGGGAGGCAGCGCGTGCGCCATCGCGTTCCTGCCAAATTGACGGCGTGGCTGCCGCGGGACGAGAGTCCTCGTAAGCGCAGCGGGATACTGGAGGTCCGCACAGGTTCAGGGGCTTTCCTGGTTGCAGTTTCGGGCAGTAGAGAACGCTGGATACTCAATGCCGACCATGCAGTGCGCTGGGTAACGCGACACGATCGCATGCTCCATCGACTGGCACAAGATACCAAGTACGAGAAGCAATGGCCGAAGGGCTCACGCAGAAAGTAATGAAACGGAAAAAGAAGCTGCCTGACCAAATGCGGTAGCAAAGCGTCTGAACTGAGGACCGATCAACTCGGTCCTCAGTCCTGGCTTGTCATCGTGCTCTCTTGCTCAGTTTCGGTTTGTCCTTTGAGTCGGCGCTGGAATCGGCGTTTCCGCCCGTGGCACGTAGTGCACCGGGGTAGGGATAGCGCCTTCGGTACCAATACCGGCGCCGGCGATCCCACCGCATGCTTTACTACAGGCTTCTACAAGCACAGGCTTGCACACGACCGCTGGTCGCTCTTCGGTGCGTGTCCGAACGACCAGGTAATACTTCGTGCGCGGATGCTCACAGTTGGGACAAGCATCTTCGCAGCGATGAAAGCCCAGGCTCAGCGACCATTTCGGAAAGCAAAGCGGTTCGCACACCCTTGAATACATCGGCGTGGTTACTACCTTTGTGGTAGCCTCCGGCACGCAAACCGTTGTCAGGGGCACAGCACAGCATGGACGATCGCTGGAGGGGTCTCCTGCGGCATTCGTCGCCGATACGCTACCGACCGAACTGGCTCCAGAAACGAGCGGCTGCGGTCCTTGAGCCAGAACCGTGCCGGCGATCGCGAGCGCCATTACACCACCGAGCACAATCCGTTTCATGTTTGACTCCTCAGTATCTCAATCTTGTGAGAGATCCGGCAGACCGATGGGTCTGTTACCGGCTGACTCCAACCAACCATTCCCTAAAAGGCGACCTGGGCGCGGACGCCGAACCCTTCGACAAAAGCGGGAAACACACCGGGAGCGACGTGGTAACGCTCGTCGTTGACGTACTCGAACTGGATTTTGAAATTCGTATTCAAGTACCAGTTGAGGCCGAGCGTCAACCCATCCATGATGCCCCCGTGAATCGCGCCGTTGCCGCCGTTTAAGTCCAGGTGGGACCAGCGAGCCGCCACTTCCCAGGCACCGATGCCCCAATTGAGGCAGCCGTTTTGATCGCGAACAAACCAAAAGGGCGTATTTACGGCGGCGATATACGTCGGGCTGAAGCGACCGATCCGTCGGTCGTAGGCCCGGCTTTCACCTGTCAGGAAGTACGATGCTTGGATGTAACCGCCGTCAAACCAGGCGTCGCCGATTTTCGTGCCACCGAAGAGGACATTGTTCGCCGACGCCCAGGCATACTCTGCCTGCAGCGAGAAGGGCCCGCGAACCCAGGCGAACTCCGTGCCGATCACGGAGGACCCTTCGGACACCAGAACGCCCGTGTCCACCAATCGGTTGCCATCGCCCGCGTTGATGACTCCATCGTGCGCTGTACCATCGATGTCTCCGGCAAAGTCACGCTGCTCGGCCCGCGCTCGGAACCGGACGCCTTGCGCACCGGTGAGTTCGTTGCCTCCACGGTTGGCGTGATGCCAATTGAAGGAAGCGCCAAGATGAACAAAGTCACGCCCCTCGTTTTCCCAAAGCGGCAATCCCGTCAAGCGCACACCGGCGGCGAATTCGCCATCACCAAAAAAGTCACCCGTATTGAGCCCCCCCACGGGTCCCACCGACGTGGCAGCAAGGCCGGCATCCGTGTAATACAGCATGGACTGGTAGCAGAAACGCTGGTCCAGGATGGAGTTGCCTTGCCAGATACCCGAAGCAAAATTCTGATAGAACGCATCGCTCATCGAGGAACGCTCAAAGAAGGTCATCGACTTGTTCGTGGTCGTGTCGTCGCCTTCGAGGCCATTGGGAGTGACCATCCGGCCAACACGAATCATACCCAGGTACGGCACATCCTTGATGCCACCCCAAAGCTCAAACACCGAGACAATGCTTTTCTCCGTGTTCTCAAAACCAAAGATCATGTTGTACTCGTACACCTGCCAGAAGCCGCCGTCGAGTTGTAGGCGGACGCGGCGGAAGAAGTCGCCGTCCTGGAAGTCGCCGATGCCTGCCGGCGGAGCGGCCAGTGACCGCTTGTTCTGGTTAAACCAGACATTGTCGTACTGCAACCAGCCACCAATGTGGGCAAAAAAGTCCTTGTGCGCCGTTTCAAAGAGTAATCCATCTTTCCATCGGGCAGTCATTTTTAGGTCGGTGCCAACCTTGTAGCCCTCTTCCTCTTCCTTCTTCTTTGCGGCCTCCTCTTCAGCCTTCTTCTTGTTCTCTATGCTTTGGAGGTAATCGTCGACGATCCTTTGTACGTCGCTCTTGTTGAGAGACGGATCGGCGCTGTTCGTAAGTGCCGGCTGTTCCCCGCCACCGGATGCGGGCACCGTACCTTGGAGCTTTTTCAGCGCCTCCACCAGCTCTTGGTTCTGCCGTTCCAGCCGCTCGACGCGCGTCTTGAGTTCTTCCGCCGACACGCCCGCCGGCGAAGAATCTTGAGCGCTTACGGCCGAACAAACACCTACCGTTAACCCCAAGGCAATCCAGAAGCCTGATTTCTTTCCATCCATGGGATGAGCCTCGTTTCATGAATTTGAGTCAAGATCCT
>Ga0070734_10002873_pt1 | contig 19503 bp, 16 predicted proteins | sample Coa_R1_8_FD_66444 | JGI IMG/M metagenome (GOLD analysis project Ga0070734, IMG submission 66444) | Surface soil microbial communities from Centralia Pennsylvania, which are recovering from an underground coalmine fire - Coalmine... | ecosystem: Environmental > Terrestrial > Soil > Unclassified ... | reverse complement strand
GGTCAAAGCACTCGAAAAGGAGGGCATCGGCCGGCCCAGTACCTACGCCCCGATCATCAGCAAAATCCAGGAACGCGGCTACGTCGAGCAGAAGGAACGGCGTTTTTATGCCACGGAACTGGGCATGGTGGTCACCGATCTCCTCGTGGAACATTTTCCAAAGGTGATGGACCTCAAGTTCACCGGCCACATGGAAGAAGAGTTCGATTTGATCGAATCGCGCAAAGCCCATCGCGATGAGGTCTTGACCGAATTCTGGGAGCCCTTCCGCCAATCGCTCGAGGTGGCCAAAGCGAAAATGCAGGCCGTGAAGGGGGTCGAGACCGAAGAAAAATGTCCGCAGTGTCAGCGGCCGCTCGTGGTCCGCTTCAGCAAGAAAACCAGGGGTAAGTTTCTGGGTTGTTCTGGCTATCCGGAGTGCTCATATATCAAGTCGGCCAATGGCGAGGTCCGGGAAGCGCCGCAGCCGACCGAGTACAACTGCCCGACCTGTGGCAAGCCGATGGTGCAGCGGATGGGCTCGCGCGGCCCCTTCCTGGGTTGCAGTGGCTACCCGGAATGCCGGACGACGATGAATTTCGACAACGAAGGCAAACCGGTCCTGGCGAGCAAACCGACCGAACACGTCTGCGACAAGTGTGGCAAACCGATGGTGCTGCGCGAAGGGCCGCGCGGGCCCTTCTTGGCCTGTACCGGGTACCCGAAATGCCGCAACGCCAAGGATGTCGACGCCGAAGGGAATCCCGTCAAGCCGATCGAAACGGGGCAGGCCTGCGAGAAATGTGGAGCCGCCATGGTGGTCAAGCGCGGCCCGCGCGGTCCTTTCCTGGGTTGTAGTGCCTACCCCAAGTGCCGGAGCACGAAGCCGATCCCCGAGGAGCTCAAGGAAAAGATCAAGACATTGATGCCTGCCCCGCCCAAGAAAACCACGCCGGCAGTGGAAGTGACTGAGACGTGCCCGGAGTGCGGCGCTCCCATGAAATTGCGCGGCAGCCGCCGCGGTTACTTCCTCGGATGCAGCAAGTATCCCAAGTGCCGGGGCACGCGGGAAGCATCGCCCGAATTGCTCGAACAGGTATAGCGCCCGCGGTTCGTTCTCAATTTTAGGGGCTTGGCGCGGTTCACAGGACCACGCGGTTCTTCGAATCGCCGCCAAGCAGGTTTGGGGCCACATGGAGCAGCTTTGGGCACCCTGGCGACATACCTACATCGCGGCCGCCGAGCCTCCCACTGCCAGTGATCCCTGCTTCATTTGTCAGGGGCTTGCCGGCCAAGAGGATCGAGCTTCGCTCATCGTCCAGCGCACTCCATTGAGCGTGGTGCTCTTGAACCGTTTCCCCTACAACAATGGCCACCTCCTTGTCGCACCCCGGTCCCATAAAGGACAGCTTGATCAACTCGACGCCGCCGAGTTGCTCCAAACCATGCAAACCGTGCAGCAAATGGTGCGGTTGCTCGATCGGCTGATGCATCCGGATGGCTACAATATCGGCCTGAATCTTGGCCGCGATGCCGGTGCGGGATTGCCTGGGCACATTCATTGGCATGTGGTGCCGCGCTGGCAGGGCGATACCAATTTCATGCCGGTCCTGAGCGATACCAGGGTGATCTCGCAATCCCTGGACGCCTTGCATGAGCTTCTGGTGACGAACCTCCGAGACGAAGTGACCCCATGACCGCGACTGGCCGTCCCCATTTCGAGCCGCCCAACTGGCTGGAGCGCGAACAGGAAGTGTTAGCCCCCTATGCGATGCTCACGGAACAAAGCCGGGGACGCCGCCATCCCGAAGAACCGCACCCGTTTCGAACACTTTATCAGCGTGACCGAGATCGGATTGTCCATTCGACGGCCTTCCGCCGGCTCATGTACAAGACCCAGGTTCTGGTCAGCCAAACGAATGACCATCACCGCACCCGGTTGACGCATACGTTGGAAGTGGCCCAGATCAGCCGGACGGTCGCCCGCCAACTGGGATTGAATGAAGATTTGACGGAAGCGATCGCCCTGGCTCACGATTTGGGCCATCCGCCGTTCGGCCATGCTGGGGAAGAAGCACTCGACGAATGCATGCGGGAGCATGGAGGTTTCGAGCACAATCAGCATGGTTTGCGGATTGTCGAGCACCTGGAGTATCGCTATGCCGATTTTCCTGGAATCAACCTATCCTGGGAAGTCCTGGAAGCACTGGCGATGCACAGCAAACGGCGAGAGGCTCCCGAGCTACAGGAGTTCGAGATCGGCGGCCAACTACTGCTCGAAGCCCAGGTGGTCGATGCCGCCGACAGCTTGGCCTATGATACGCATGATCTTGATGATGCCCTTTCCGCTGGCCTGATCACTCCCGGCGACCTGCAAGAAGTTGAGTTTTGGAAACGGGCCGAGGATGTGGTAAGGCAGCGCCACCAGAGGCTGGGGCCGGAACAGTTCCAGGCGACAATGGTGCGCGCCCTTATCAATTGGCAGGTGACCGATCTCCTGGAACACACGCAGCGGCGGTTGCGGCAGGAATCAATCACCACGGTGGAAGAGGTCCGCCAGGCGCCCGAGCCGCTGGTGCTTCCGGGACCGGAAGTGCGGGCGTTGAAAACCGCGCTGGAACGATTCCTGCACGAGCGCGTGTATCGACATTACCGAGTTGCACGCATGGCCAACAAGGGCAGGCGTTTCTTGCAGCTCCTGTTTGCAGAGTTTTGTCGCCGGCCGGAGGAAATGCCGCAACGTTATGCTGCCCGTGCCCGCGCCGGCCAAAGCGAACGGGCCGTTTGTGATTATCTTGCCGGAATGACCGACCGGTACGCCCAGGATGAGTATCTCAGGCTGTTTGAGCCATATACGAATGTGTAAGATGGTTAGCAAGCGGTCCGGGGAGGAAACCATCGGGACGACCGCCGTTTATCCCTTGCACCTGCGATCTACGGAGGTTGCCCATGCTCCTTTGGCTGGTACGGATGTGTTTCATCGTCGCCATCCTGAGCGCGTTGGCCGCCGGGGCGGTGGTTTATTTCGAGACGCAGCATGCGGATCCGACGCTTCGAGAAGATGACAAGCTAACCGGCATCCTGGCGTTCGTCATTATTTTCTTGATTGCTACGGTGGCCGTCATTGGCGACCTCTTCGTTCGCCACAAACAGATCACCACGATCTCGTCCGTGTATTTTGGTTTGCTGCTGGGGCTGGTGATTGGCTCGCTGATTTCGATGGCGTTGGAACCGATCCTGCTGAAGGGGCCGCCATCGACCCGCGATCTGGTTCAACCGCTCCGTTTATTGATCATTTTGATCTGTTGCTATGTCTCCGTATCGACGCTCCTCCAGACGAAGGACGAATTCCGCTTCATTATTCCGTATGTGGAATTTTCCAAGCAGGTAAAAGGCGGTAGGCCGATGGTCCTGGATACCAGCGTCATCATCGACGGGCGAATTGCCGATATTTGTGATACGCGGGTAATTGACACCAAGTTGATCGTGCCGCGTTTCGTCTTGCAGGAGCTACAGCACATTGCCGACAGTGCCGACAAGCTCAGGCGCAATCGGGGACGGCGCGGCCTGGATATGCTCAAGCGGATGCAGAGCAATCCGAAGATCGAGTTGCAGGTTCACGAAGCGAACCTGAGTGAGCTACGCGATGTGCAAAAAGTTGACGAACGCTTGGTCGTCTTCGCCAAGGCTCTGGGAGCCCGCGTTGTTACCAATGACTTTAATCTCAACAAGATCGCGCAGCTTCAGGGCGTGGAAGTGATCAACTTGAACGAGGTAGCTAACGCGCTCAAGTCGGTCGCGCTGCCTGGTGAAATCCTAACGGTTCGCCTGGTCAAGCCAGGAGACCAAATGGGTCAGGGAGTTGGCTATCTGGATGATGGCACGATGGTCGTGGTGGAACAGGGCCGTTCCGCGATTGGTCAGGAAGTGGGCATCACGGTCACGAGCGTTTTGCAGACCAATGCCGGACGGATGATCTTTGGGCGGATTGAGGGAAAACCACCGCCGGCCAGTGGTAATGTGGCCACGGCCGGCGAGAAACAACGGGCCGAGACAGGTTCCTGAGTCGAAACCGTCGTGGGGTGCGAACAAGCCCCACAGGTCGCGGCGGTTCGCAGATCCGCTGCCGAGCAAGTTCACCGCGGTTTGGCCCTGGGGGAGGTTAGATGTGGCCTACTCCCGATACCTTGGCGTAGTTTTGGCCGGGATGCTTCTCCTGGTCGCGGTTCACGCGCAGACGCCGGGGACTGCACCGCCTGCCGGGGCTTCGCAGACGCCGGGGAAGGTCCCTGCGGACGTAGCCAAAGTCGAACGCCTGATGGCGGCACGCCGGGATTATCAGCGTGCCCTCGAGCAGCTCCGCGAGTACTACATCCAAACCGGCGATATCGAGCGGGCCAAGTGGGCCGAGGAAGAGCTGATCCTCTATCACCGCATTCAGAAGCACTGCTTCATCCTCGATCTCGACGTCCCGGGGACGCTCCTGAAAGCCACGCTCAATATCCCTGATGCGAATGAGCTGTTCAAGCAGGCCATGACGTACAAGGACAAGGGCTGGATGGGCAACGACTATATCGACAACCAGCGCCGGGCGGAGTTGCTGCTGCAAAAAATCCTGACGCTGTATCCGGAAAGCAACAAGATCGGCGAGGTTGCCTACCAGCTCGGCGACCTGTACGAGAGCAAGGCCTACCGGGACTACCGCCGGGCAGCGCTTTATTTTGAACGCTCTTTCCAGTGGAACCCGAACACCCAGTCGGACGGTCGGCTGCGGGCGGCGCGGCTCTATGACAAGTACCTTTCGGAGCGCAGCCGGGCAATGGAACTCTATAAGGAAGTTACCATGACCGAGATCGATCCCAAGCGTCTCACCGAGGCCCAGAAACGCTTGGCCGAGCTGAGCGGCAAGAAATAGCCTCTTGCTGCCGGTCAGCGTGCATCCGTTCCGCTTCTCTGAAGCGACAAAACTGGACAATAAAGTCCGATCTGTTCTCTTCGCCACCAGGTTCCCTCGGCCCGGCGGGTTGCAGGATCGGTGAAGTGGTACTGATACAGGATGGCACGGATATAACGCGGCGGCCGGTCCGGGAACGGGCTGGGCTCCAGCAATGCCTGCACTTCCGGAGAGCCTTGCAATAGCCGGGCCATGAACGGAACGAACCAACGGTTCTCCTGGCAGCTGCCCAGTGCAGCAAACCACAGTTGCCAATCCAACCGCGGCATGTGCAAACCGGCGAAGCGGGGCCGGCGGCTTGGATCGCCAGGCTTCCACCGAAACTCGAACGGCTTCCAGCTCTCCCCGTCCTCACTCCCCTCAATGACAATTTCGGGCCGTCGCGTCGTCATTATGGCAAAGAGACCATAACTGTTAACGGAGCGGAAGGCGGCAACAGTCCGGTGAACCTGGCCAAGCCAGGCCGGCCAGTGCGCGGGTAGTCCGCAATTCTGCACGAACCCAACTGTGCTCATGAGGAATATGCCGGCTGCTACGGGGTACGTAAGCCAACCGCCCCAGTTCCGAACTTGGGAAGAGTCGCGGAGTTCTTCCGGGGAAGCAAACCACGTTTGCCATCGCGCTGGATAAACGGCATCATCCAAAAGGAGCACACACAGGGCGATCGTGAGCAGATTGAAGAATCCGTAATTACCCGTGGCAGCGATCAAGAGCTGAAGGGCCACGATACCACCGCAAGCCAGGAGGCGGGCGCGGCGCGGTCCGAAAATCAAAATGGGAACAAGCAGCTCGGCCCCGAAGGTAAACATCACCGAGAGCTGCTGAAACCAGTCCGGCAACTGGTGCATGTACCAACTCGACCAGTTGGGCAGCGGCTGCGTTTCGTAATGGCATTGCAAGGCGCGGAGCGAGCGCCAACTTTGGTCGCCGCTCAACAGTTTTACCACGCCGGAGCCGAACATCAGCCGAAACACGAGCCAGCGGAATAACCACAAAATGACACGGGACGGCGCTCTCCTGCTTGGGCGGCGGGGCCACCATTGCCAGGGAGCCAAGAGAATTGCCAGGAAGCCAGTCTCCAGAAGGAGCGCATCCCATTGGTAGCCGAGGAACTCCTGACCAACGACCGTCAGAGACAGGTAAAGGGCCCACAGCAGAACCAGAACGGGGACCGGTGCGATTCCTGAAATCAACGCCGCGGACAGGACCACGCCAGCAATGCACTGACCGATGAGGGACGCATCGCTCGCATCGAGCCAGCACAGTGTCGGCAGCAGATAATACCGCTCAGTTGCCGTTGCCTGGCGCACGGCGGTGAGGTAATCGGTGACTGGAAGGATTCCCTGGCTGCCGATCAATCCTCGGACCTGGACCCCGAGCGAAAGGAAGGCTGCCAGGTATACCACACCCAGCAGGCGTAGGAACAACCATCGAGATAGAAGGAATTCCGCCCGCGCACCTGAGGATTCGGAAGGAAATCCCTTGCGAAACCAGGCGGAAAGTTGGCTCATCATCAGGAAAGTTGACTGGCGACCAACGATAGAGAGTTTGGCGATTATTTTACGGTCTGTGCCCAGGCCACCAAGGTGGCGACGCAGAAATGTCTGCCGTGCGATCGGCCGGCGAACCCATTACGCCGCCTGCGGGATGGCCGCAGGTGCTGGATCGTTGCCATTCAGCAACAACAAAGCGAGGTGCTCCACCTGTTCTTGTAACGCCTGGAGCTGTTCTTCATAAGCGAGGCGCTGGCGCTGCAAGGCGCACTGCTCCAGCCGCTGCGATTCCTGAGTGGCACGGACCTGGAGCTGTTGCTCTTCCCAGGCGGCTTGCCGCGCCGTCAGATCCCTTTCTTGTTCCAGGAGAGCCTCGGTCTCCTGCTTGAGTTGTCGAGCCCACTGTTCCAGACGGGCATTCTGACTTTCCAAGGAACTCCATTCCCGCGCATGCTTCCGCTGGGTAGCCGCGGCCAGCGCGGCCCAACGGCGGCGGAGTCGCTCCAGTCGCTTCTCCGCCGCCTTGGGGTTGGCTGCACGCGCAATGCATTGCTGCCGGAATTGCTCCAGAGCCAGAGCACGTTCGGCCAGGGCACGCTGCTCCCTGGCCAAAGCCGCGCTGCGGTCCATCCATTCCTGTCGCGATGCCGCGGCCTGACGATGGAGCGCTTCGTCGGCCCTGCGCCGTTCGCGTAAGCGGGAGACCTGGCGCTGGCGGCGTTTATCCCAGCGTTCCCGCAGGTCACTCAAGGCGGCCGCGCGCTGCTCCACTAACTCCTGCTGCGTCCGCAAGCGGGCGAAAAGACGGTCCTGTTCCCCCTTCCATGCGGCCTCACGGACGACCAGCCCAGCCTTGGCACTTTCGTATTGCCTGTACATTTGGCCGACCTCTGCCCAGCGGCGGCGCGTCTCCTGCTCCGTGGCTGCCAGGGCTTGTTCGCGCTGGTGGAGAGTCTCTTCCCAGGTACGCAAGCGCTGTCCCAAAGTTTCGAGGTCCGCAGCCACGGAATCGCGCTCCGTCTGCCAGTGCTGCTGCACCAAACCGAGCCGCTCGACCTGCTCGGCCAGGTAAAGCCGTTGATCTGACAGTTCGCCGGCCACCCGGTGCAAAAGATTCATTCGGCTGGTAAGCTCGGCTTCCATCCATTCCAGTTGGCGTTCGCGCTGCAGCCATTGGGATGCGAATGGAAGAAGCGATGCGGCAGGGAGCGCTGCTGGAACCGCCGGCGGCCCCCCGGCCGGAGTACCCTGGCTGGCCGACGCGGGGGAAGCACTCTCGAAGCGACTCCGCTCCTGTTCCTGGTCCAGGAGCTTGCGGCGGGAGCTGACAATGCGATTCTCCAATCCTTCCGCTTCCTGCCGAAGCTGGTTGAGAATCTCTTCTGCGCGCTGCTTTTCGGCGGCCATTTCTTGCGCCTGTTTATCCAGCATGGCTTGGCGTTGCTCGAGTGCTTGCTCCCGATCCTGTACCTTGGCTTCGCGTTGCCGAAGCTCCTGCCCCTCGGCCTGCGCGCTCCGGCGATTGAGCTCCATCTCGGCATTGAACCTCAGCCGGGCATCGTTCAAGTCGGTCTGTCCTTGGCGAAGCCGGGCTCGCTCGGCTTCCAGCCCGCGCCGGTCCTTGTCGAGCTCGGCTGCACGCAGCTGCATCTGCATGCGTTCACTGGCCCAATGACGGTGAAAACGGCGTTTGAGCCGCTGACGCAGATGAACGACGCGCTGCCGATCTTTCTGGATCTGGTTTTGCCCATCGACCAGTTCTCGGCGTGATTGGGCCAACTCACGCATGATTTGTGCGACGCGCTGTTCATACGAAGCCCGGGTTTGTTCAAGCGTCTTGCGTGCTTGGCGAGCCTCATTCCGAAGGTGAAGAAGGCGTTGCTGCTTCTCCTCCAGGTGCGTGGCCAATTGCTGCTCTTGCCGCTGGAGGGCCTCACGGCGGCGCTGGAGACGCCGTTCCTCTTCTGTCAACGCTGCCTGCTGGGCGGCGACAGCGGCGGCCTGGATCCGCAGCGCTTGCTTTTGGCGCTCCAATTCCTCGGCCGGACTGCCTGGCAACGGGTTGTTGCTCGGATTCATGCGCGGCATCCTCGCGGAGTGTGCGAATCGCAACCCTACATTTATCGGCTGGTTCTGAGAGCGAGGTTGACCACCGTGCACTTCTTACGAAACAGGCAAAGCCAGCAGTACCGGGCAGGCTGGCCCAATTCTGCTGGCTCTATCGATTGTTCCGGCGATCCAATGGCTTGAACTGGTCAACTTGCAAGAACGCGGTCAATGACTTTGGCCAGAGCGCCTTCCGATTGCAGTCCGACCACGCGCTCGCGCGGTTCGCCACCCCCCTTGAACAGGAGAACTTGCGGAATCCCGGAAATACCGTAACGCACGGCCAGGTCGGGATTGTCATCCGTATTCAGTTTACCGACCTTGAGCCGTCCCGCGAACTGGCCGGCGAGCTTGTCGATGGTGGGCCCGAGCGCCCGACACGGCCCGCACCACGGAGCCCAAAAGTCTACCAGTACGGGCAGTTCGCTTTTCAAGACTTCCTGTTCCCAGTTGGCCGCGTTGAATTCCGCCACGTTTTGGCTTTCCATAGAAATCACTGCCTTTCTCGTGAAATGCTTTTCCGCCGTTCTGCCAAGCTTCATTCAATAGAGAGTCGGAACCGGACTTTGGATTCGCCCATCCTCAGACATTGGAAAAACCGGTTGTCGATCCCATTCCAACGGGACATCGCGAGCCCTACCTTCTGTCCCCATTATACGAGTGCCCACTTCGCCCAGACAACGCAGTACCCCGACGTCCTGAACGGCGGCAATCTTGCGAACTTGACGGTGTTGGAACCGTCTCCTAAGATGCGTGCTGTCGCCGTACCGGCGGCGTGGCCCCGTCGTCTAGAGGCCTAGGACACGGCCCTTTCAAGGCCGCGACACGGGTTCGAATCCCGTCGGGGTCATCAGGTTACGTCGCAAGGAATCGCTGCGAATCGCAAGTTCTCGCACCGCTTCACTATTCAGTGTTTCGGCAGTTTGCTCTTGCGGCTCGATGCAAGGCAGTGCGGCGGGTTGCTGCACCGGATTTTGCAGCGCCCTTTGGTAGTGCTCCTCTGTTACTTGCATGTAGTACGCAAGCGCTGTCTTCGGGCTGTTACCAAGCGACTCTGCGACCACGTGGATCGGGAATGTCTCTACCAATTCTGTCTCACGTGAGGAACGCAGGTTTTGATAAAAACGCGGCCACGGCTTAACGCCCGCGTGACGGAGGATACGCAGAAGCCCGGTACGCAGATTCTTCTCCGAGTCCCGCCATCGCGTGATGACGTGAACCGCGCTAGGAGCAGCCCGTTCAAACGCCTCGTCCTGGTAAGGACGCAACTCGGGAAACAGCGGCACCCAACGCTCGCCTCCATCCTGATGCTTGGTCTTCGGCGCGACCACGCGGAAGCGTTCGCGCTCCCAATTTACGTGGCTCCACTCCAAGGCCAGCGGAAGGCGTGCGTAGTCCGCCATAGCGGGCTAGCGCGAGCAGCCAGCGCCATTCGTGGTCGGGACAGGCAGTCAAAGCCTGCTGGATGGTTGTGCGATCTACGAAGAAGGCGCGGGAAGTGTTCACGTCGGAGGGAGTGCGAAGGTGGGCAAATGGGTTGCTGGCGGCCAGCCCGTCTCGGATCGCCTGCGCCCAGAATTGACGTGCCACCTTGACCGACTTGCTCACGGTGGGGCCGGCATACTCCTGCTTCAACCACACGAGCCAGCGATCAGCGTCCCCCTCGCTGATGGCGTGCAGCGGCTGGTCGGCCGAAAAAAAGGCGAGCAGGCGGTTGGCAATGATGCCATAATTCGTGTTGGTCCCTTCAGACACGTCAGCCCGGTGCTGGCGATAGCCTTTTAGCCACTGTGCCAAGGTGGCACTAGCCGTCTTACGCGGAGCGATGAGCCCGGCCGCCGCCAGCTTGGCGGCTAAATCGTTGCCGATCTTGGCCAGCCATCGCGCCGTCTCGGTGTCCAGAGGACAGCTGGAGATTGCCGCCGCGTTCAGAACCTCGACCCTGGCCTTGATTTCTTCGGCGAGGCGCTGCGAGACCTTGCCGAGCCGGATGCTCTTTCGCTTGCCGTCGGCAGCGACGAACTGGACGGTGCGACGGCCGTTCGGACCGCGGGAGATGCTTGCCATCGTTGCTTGCCCTTTCTGTCACGCGCTCATACCGAGCTATCCACGGTGAAAGCTCAGCTTGCAAGACCGTTTGGGAAATGATAGCGCAATCATTACAATCTTTCAATAGGAGTCGATGGGAGATGCTGTGGTTTCGAGGCGTGAGCGGTCAGAAATTGGTCGGTTACTCGCATCGCTGCGAACGAAGGTGCAGGTCCGGTGTGCGCATTGCGGGGCTGAGGTCACTGGGACGAAGAAGAGAAGATACTGCTCGAACCGGTGTCGCGTGGCAGCCTGCCGTCAGCGCAAGACCAAGTAGGTGGGAATGGCATCCCCACACTCAATACGGCCGGGACTGGTCCACGGCCTTGAGCTGATCCGACAGCGGACCATCCCGGGCAAGGCCACAGCGAAGTCGTCTACGGGATCACGAGCCTTTCCCCCAGCGTGCCGATGCGGCCCGCCTGTTGGCGTTGGTGCGCGAGCATTGGGGATCGAAAACCGCTTGCACTACGTCCGGGATGTCACCATCTCACCCTTCTGGGAAAAATCAGGTTGCCCCTGGCTCTTGCCAGGAATATATTGACTTTCCGGTAACAGTCTGGGCGATGGTTATTTCCTTCCTGACTGCATACTGCCCATCGAGACAGCGAGCCATCGAAGCGACTGTTTCCTGTGCCCCGAGGTCATGCCGATGACCGGTACATGGTCATTGCTGAACGCCTTCGTGCTGGCATCCTACGTTCTGTTGTGGGTGGCCGTTCTCTTCCTGGGCTTCTTGCTCTTGGGTACGCTGAAGGCCTTGGGCCTTCTCCGCTGGCGTCTGGAGCAAGTGGAAGCGACGATGCCCAGCCGCCTGGGTCGCAGTGGCTTAAGGCCGGGAAAGAAAGCGCCGGACTTCACGTTGCCAAGCGTCGCAGGCGAGCCGATCACCTTGCACCAATTTACGGGACGCAAGGTGCTGCTGGTCTTCACGCAGACTGGCTGCTCACCCTGTCAGAAGATCGTGCCGGAACTCAATCGCTTGCAAACCAACGACGATCTCCAGGTGCTGATGGTGAATAATGGTCAGACCGAAGCCACCCGCCAATGGGCCAACGACGTACGCGCAAAATTCCCCGTGCTGGTGCAGAATCATTTCAGCCTGTCCAAGCGGTTTGAAATCTTCGCCACGCCGTTCGCCTTTCTGATTGACGAGAAGGGCATCATCGCATCCAAGGGTGTTGTTAACAACCTAGAGCACGTCGGCTACGTGTTGTCTGCAAGGCGGGACGCGGCGAACAACGCGCCGATCGAAACGGAACGGTCCGAAGAAGAAAGACCTGTATCGGGAAATTCCCTCTCCCCTTTGACAACCGAGGAGGTCCGCCATGATTGAGAAGATTGCCAACCTAGCGGAGAAGCTGGCAACCCACGTCAGCCATTCTCGTCGGGGGTTCTTGACCCGGGCCGGGCAGGCTGCGTTGGCCGCGGGGGCCGTGCTTGGATTCTCGGCCGCAGGTCAGGGTCAAGATCCACCAAAGGAAGTGCTCTGTTGCTTGTATAACTGTCCGCCATTTCACGCGGAGGTATGCGTCCCCGTGAGCCCAACAGGGTGTCCCGTCCTTCAGATCCCCGTGAACGGACAGACCATCACGTGCAAGGCCATTCAATCGGTCCCCGAGAAGTCCTGTTGCCGTTGTTGTCACGTGCTCAATGGTTAACGAGGGAGGCTTCTGCGGACGAGGACCGCCTCCTTTGCGCACGGGTTCTTGGCTTGCCGCCCTAATCCTACGGCTTGATCGCCTCCAGGCGAAATCGAAGCATGAACCGGCTGGAGCAAGGCAAGATCTCTACGTACTCATCCTTGGGTGCCAGGACCATGTCGCCGCTCGTGGCCGGCTGGATCCGCCAGCCCGCCGGAAACGGCAGGCGGAGAGAGAATCGCTCCGGCTGACGTGCGGGCGGTACGAGGTGCACGAGGACTTCGCGTTGGCTGAGCCTCGATTCCACCTGGAACGAGATTTCCCGTTAAAGGGTCGGCTGATAGATCGCCTCGCGGCACTCTCACTCTCACCGGTAGCCAAGTATGCTAGAGCCCTGCCAAAGCTTCTTTCCGTCTGCCTTGCCGGCTTGCGTAGGTCAATCGATGGCAGTGCCTACAGCCGAAGTATCGGCGACCGGGAGGTACGTACAACGTATCCACACGGCGATTGCAGGGGACACCATTCACGAGCAACGGGCCGGCGAACCACAAACGGAACCCGCCGAAACGTGGCTGAGTGGTCGCTACGCGAATGCAATAGCCTACCGATTCCTGTTGCCGTGTTTGACTCCAAGTTCCCGAATAGGTGAGCCAGAGTTGAAAAAGGTCGCGAATGAAGATGTATCCTATGCTGGACTTGTTCCAGTGCAGGATGCCAGCCGGCGGCATCGTTGCCAACTGGGCGGCGGATAAGGCGAAGCACTCTTCGACCGTGAATTTACGGCCGGCCCGGCGTGCCTTGCCATCCCGCAGGTTCAGGTTGTACTGCCCTGCTGCGAGGCCGAGCCGGCAGATGGCAAGCTTCATCCGGACCGGCGTATCTTCGCGAGGGAGTGGCGACATGGCTTCGCGTAGGATAGACCTGCTCCGCTTGACCGGAACCGGCCAGTCTTCTCGGATAGCTTTGCGGATCAAGAGGAGGTTGGAAAAGGATGCGCCGCACCAGATTCCTGCACACGGCCCCCCCAACCCCCCTGAGGATTTTCCGATATCTTCGGTTGGGGCTTGGGTCCGGTCGCCTCGCCGCCCAGCCGCCTGACCCATTTGGATCGCAGCCTGGCGACGGTATCGTTTCCGCTTGCGTCGGGCCGGCGGTCGCTTGCAGCGATCACTCTTGCTCGGACAACAGCAACAGCCATCGCTACCGTCCAGCCGCCTTGTTGTGGATATTGTACCATGCTCAGGCATTTTTCACCTGTTGTTTTTGGGCGATGTTGACTTGTAGCTGATCCCCACCGTCAACCGGCGGCCTTCGCGGGCAAAGGACGCTGCTGTTGCTCAGCTCTCGTAGCCTGACTCGGCGGCTCGGCTCCTTCACTGGCCGCACGCCAAGAGTGGTCCAGTGCCAGCAGCACGTAGCGCACCACCCACTTCCTCCGCCGCCATTTGTACCGTAGCTTCTCCGTGAAACGGAACCGCCGGTTGGCCCTCTCCACATGATTGTTTGTCCGCACTCTTTCGGCTGTCTGGCTGTACACGAAAGCCACAACCTTCTGGAACTTCCCCGTCTCCATCAGCTCCATTGCCTCTACCCATTCCGGCAGCGCCTGGTACTGCTGGTTCCCCAATAGTGCTTGCCGCCGCTTCCACAGGGTCTGCACGCGCGCCTCCTTCTCGAATAGCCCGCGCACCTCGCAGGCAAAGTACCACAGCGTGCGCAGCTCGGGCAGGACCGCAAACATCAGAACCAGGTTGTCTCACTGCTGCTGGTCCAGGTCGCCGGTCTTCTTGACGATCAGGAAACGCTGCTCGAGGATAAAGCTCGCCCTCTGCTCGAGTGTCGGGCCGCCAACGGCTCGGGAGGCCTGGTGCGCCTTCTTGGGCCGACCCCGTTTGCGTGGGCGGCCGGCGTTTCCCCGACGCCTCATGACGCAGGCCAGCCGACGCAGGGCCTGGAGGATCAGGTCGTTGATATCCTCGAGGAGATGGAAGACACAGAGTTGGTGACGAGCCGCAGGCCACCGCGCGGCCAGCACACTGGGATACAGGTTCGAGCCGTCCGTGACCACCGCCTTGGGTTCCACTCCCCAGGTCTTGAGGTTCTTCAGGAAGCGGCGCATGTGGTCGGCGTCATTGCGACTGACCAGGGCGAAGCCGACGGTCAAATCAGCGAGCGGATCGGTGGCCAGCAAGAGCGTGAAGCGTCCCAGGTGCAACTCGTCGACACACAAGGTACCAGAAAACTTCTGGAGCACGAGTTGGCGGTGGACGCGCAGGTCGAGTTGGGCGACCTTCCAGCGCAGGGAGTCGTAGATGAAGCCCTCGGACAGCTTGAGGAAGAAATCGCGCTGCATGGTAGCGCGAGTGCGTTGGACATTGAGGCCGTCTTCGAGGATGCGGTCCAGAACCGCAGTGCAGACCAGGGCATCGTAGTCGGACTTGGCCGGGACCTCCAACGGCCAAGAGCGGAAGAGCTTGCAGCAGCGGCAGCGGGACTGGTACTCAGCATAATGGACGTCGAGGTAGGCCACCTGGCGGTACGCCAAGGAGCGGAGGCAACGGTGGAGGTGGCGTTTGCGACGGCCATGTTGGCCGCAGTGGGGACACGGATGGCTCTTGGGGGCGCAGCGAACGACGCGGACCTGAGGCGCAAGCATGGCCTGGGTTCCTTGGCGTAACGGAGGTAGTGGACAGCCGAGCCATGCTTCAGCGCAGTGACCTGGGATTCAGAAACCTGGCAAACGCGAGACGGTCGCGGGCCAGGCGGTATACTCTTCCCTTATATGGCTGCCCCTGGGTTTTGAGCCGCTCGAAGGTACCGCCGATGAGTGAAGTCACTCGCATCCTGTCCGACCTGGAACACGGCGATCCCCACGCCGCCGAACAACTGTTGCCACTGGTCTATGATGAGCTGCGTCGCTTGGCGACGTCGAAGATGGCCCAGGAAGCGCCAGGCCAGACGCTTCAGCCGACCGCCCTCGTCCACGAAGCGTACCTACGGCTCGTAGGTGTGGCGAAGGCCCAGCATTGGGATAGTCGGAGACACTTTTTCGCCGCTGCGGCCGAAGCCATGCGGCGGCTCCTCGTCGAGAATGCCCGCCGCAAGAAGGCGCTGCGCCGTGGTGGCGACCGGCAGCGGCGCGATCTGGAACGGGAGGAGCCGGCAGCACCCCAGCCCTCCGACTATCTTCTGGCCCTGAATGAAGCCCTCCAAAAGCTCGCCGATAAGGACCCTGGCAAGGCGGAACTTGTCAAGCTCCGCTACTTCGCCGGCCTGACGATGGAGCAGACGGCCGAAACCTTGGGCATCTCGCTGGCCACGGCGAACCGCTGGTGGAGCTACGCGCGGGCCTGGCTGCACCAGGAAATCTCCGGCGGCGAAGCATCAACCTGAAATTTCTGGAAAATCGGTGAGATGTTTTCGCCTCGTCTTACGCATTAGGGAATAAGGACATTCCCAATCAGGAGTCAAGCCATGCCGAAAACATTGCGTACCGAGGAATCGATTTTCGCCGCCGCCCTGGAGAAGGGTTCTCTCCAGGAGCGTGTCGCCTACCTGGAGGACGCTTGCCAGCACGATGCCGCGTTACGAGTCCGCGTCGAGAACCTACTGCGGTCTCACGAGCAAGCCGACTGGTTCCTGCGTCAACCGCCGGCCGCGACCGTGGACGAGCCGCCCTACGAACGACCGGGGATGGTCATCGGCCCCTACAAGCTGCTCCAGCAGATCGGTGAGGGCGGCATGGGTGCCGTCTTTATGGCCGAGCAAGAAACCCCCGTCCGTCGCCGGGTCGCCCTGAAGATCATCAAGCCGGGCATGGACTCCGCTCAAGTCATCGCCCGCTTCGAAGCCGAACGCCAGGCGTTGGCCCTGATGGACCATCCCAATATTGCCCGTGTCCTCGACGCCGGCGCCACTACGAGCAGTCGGCCCTACTTCGTGATGGAGCTGGTCCACGGCGCCCCCATCACTCGCTACTGTGACGAGAACAAGCTCTCGCCCCGCCAGCGGCTGGAACTGTTCGTGCCGGTCTGCCAGGCGGTGCAGCACGCCCACCAGAAGGGCATCATCCATCGGGATCTGAAGCCATCCAACGTCATGGTCACGCTCCACGATGGTCAACCGGTGCCCAAGGTGATCGACTTCGGCGTGGCCAAAGCCACGCAGCAGCGGCTGACGGAACGGACGCTGTTCACGCAGTACGGCATGATGGTGGGCACGCTGGAGTACATGGCCCCGGAGCAAGCAGAGCTGAGCGGTCTGGGCGTCGATACGCGCAGCGACATCTACTCGCTCGGCGTGCTGCTCTACGAGCTGCTGACAGGCGCAACCCCCCTGGAGCAGAGCCGGCTGCGCGAGGCGGCTTACGAGGAGTTGCTGCGCCTGATCCGCGAGGAGGAACCGCTCCGACCCAGCCAGCGCATCAGCATGTCGGGCGACCGGCTGGCGACCATCTCGGCTGCTCGTGGCACCGAGCCGGCTCAGCTTTCACGGGTGATGCGCGGCGAGCTGGACTGGATCGTCATGCGCTGTTTGGAGAAGGACCGCACACGCCGCTATGAAGCAGCGAGTAGCCTGGCCCGCGACATTCAACGCTACCTGCACGACGAGCCGGTGGAGGCGTGCCCGCCGACGAGCGGCTACCGGCTGCGCAAGTTCGCTCGCAAGAACAAGAGGCTGTTGGTCACCGCGGCAGCCTTTGCCGCCGTGCTGTTGCTAGGAGTAGTGGGCGTGCTGGGGCAATGGCAGGTAGCCGTGGCGAATGAACAGAAGGCGAATGAACAGGCCCTGCAAGCCTGGGAGAAGGAGCAAGAAGCGCACCAGCAGCGCGACGAAGCCAAGCGGCAGCAGGCCGAGGCACAGCGCCAACGTGATGAAGTCAAGGCACTCAACGACAAGCTCGCGGCCAAAGAGCAGCAGCTTCAGCGAAACCTTTACGCGGCCCACATGAACCTAACTATGAACGCCTGGGAGGCGGGTGGTATCGCGCGGATGGTGGAACTGTTGGAGCAGCACCGCCCCAAGGCGGGGGAACCGGATCTGCGCGACTTCGAGTGGCATTACCTCTACCTGCTTTGCCATGCGGATCTTCTCACCCTCCAGGGCGGTGGCCAAAGCGTGGCCTACAGCCCCGACGGCAAGCGCCTAGTTAGCGCTTCCAGGGACAACTCGGTGAAGGTGTGGGATGCCCAGACCGGCCAGGTACTCCTTACCTTCAAGGGCCACATGGGCTATGTCCGGAGTGTGGCCTTTAGCCCGGACGGCAGGCGCCTGGCCAGTGCTTCTGAGGACAACACCGTGAAGGTGTGGGATGCGCAGACCGGCCAGGAACTCCTCTCCCTCATGGGGCACACCGGGGGCATACAGAGCGTGGCCTACAGCCCCGACGGTAAGCGCCTGGCCAGCGGTGCTCGCGACCGAACCGTAAGAGTGTGGGATGCGCAGACCGGCCAGGAACTTCTCAGTCTGAAGCCCGGGCGCAATGTTTTCAGCGTGTCCTTCAGCCCGGACGGCCAACGCCTGGCCAGCGCTCCCAAGGTCTGGGATGCGCAGACCGGCCGGGAACTCTTCGCCCTCAAGGAGAGCGGCTGGAATGTAGCCTTCAGCCCGGACGGCAAGCGTCTGGCCAGCGGTGAGGATGGAGGGTTGGTCAAAGTCTGGGATGCCCAGACCGGACGGGAGTTCCTTACCTTCAAGGGGCACACCGGCCAGGTCAACAGTGTCACGTTCAGTCCGGACGGGAAACGCCTGGCCAGCGCTTCCCTGGACAAAACGGTCAAAGTGTGGGATTCACAGACTGGCCAGGAGCTGCTTACCTTCAAGGGGCACACCGGCGGGGTGTGGGGCGTGGTGTTCAGTCCCGACGGGACTCGGCTGGCCTCGGCCGGCTCGGGGACCGTCAAGGTCTGGGATGCGACCACCAGTCGGGAAGCGCGGACATTCCGCGTCCCCACCGGCAATTCCCGCAGTATCGCCGTCAACCCGGATGGCAAGCGCCTGGCCCTTGGCAGTGGCACCTGGAATGGCACCAAGAGAGCCTTCGTTGCTGAAGGGGTGCAGGTGTGGGATGCGCAGACCGGCCGGGAACTCCTCGCCCTCAAGAGCGGTGGCAGCGGGCCCCCAGGAAGCAACAGCGTGGCCTTTAGCCCCGACGGCAAACGCCTGGCCAGCGGTTCTTCTCGTGATAACACGGTCAAGGTGTGGGATGCCCAGACGGGTCAGGAACTCCTCGCCCTCAAGGGGCACACCATGCACGTATCGAGCGTGGCGTTCAGCCCCGATGGCAAGCGCCTCGCCTCGGGTAGTGGCGATGTCGTGAATGCAGGTAAAGATGGTGAGCTGAAGCTATGGGATGCCCAGACCGGCCAGGAGATCCTTGCGTTCAAGGGGCATACCGGCGGTGTCCGAAGCGTGGCCTTCAGCTCCGACGGCAAACGCCTGGCCAGCGCTGGCGGAGGGCGACCGGGGACCCCTGGTGGAGCGGAGGTGAAGGTGTGGGATGCCTTGACCGGCCAAGTACTCCTTGCACTCGAGCACGGGAATTCTGTCTACAGCGTGGCCTTCAGCCCGGATGGCAAACACCTGGCCAGCGCTGGCGGACGGACTGTACCTGTGGGGCAGGGGGAGGTGAAGGTGTGGGATGCCCTTACCGGCCAGGAACTCCTCACACTCAAGGGACACACCGGCATCGTCTCGAGCGTGGCCTTCAGCCCGGACGGCAAGCGCCTGGTTTCGGGTGCCGGCAGCCCGGGAGGGGGGCAAGGGGGCGAGGTGAAAGTATGGGATGCCCAGTCGGGCCTGGAACTGCTCACGCTCAAAGGGGGCGCGTATGGCCTGGTAGTGGCGTTCAGCCCCAACGGCCACTGGCTCGCCAGCTACGCGGGCGACACGGTGAAGATCTACGACGGCACGCCGCTACCGGAAAAGCCGTGACCGCCAGGGATCCGACGCGGCGAACCGAGATGCATGCCGGCGGCGGGAGCAGCACACGCTCTTCGCCGCCGCTTTGTTCTCCACGAGCCGCGTGCTTATCGTTCAACCTTCCTTAATCTCACGTTCCAGACTACCTATTGCCACTCCCGCTCGAAAACAAGCAACGGTAGTTAACTTGTCATACGATAATTGGTTGCGCCGAAACCACGTGGGGATGAACGACGAGTCTCTAAAAGCCCCTATACTCTTCTTTCCCGTCAGTGCAGCGGTCAGCAGAACGATAACCTCTCTCGGAGCAACCCAATCT
>Ga0070734_10002872_pt1 | contig 19537 bp, 15 predicted proteins | sample Coa_R1_8_FD_66444 | JGI IMG/M metagenome (GOLD analysis project Ga0070734, IMG submission 66444) | Surface soil microbial communities from Centralia Pennsylvania, which are recovering from an underground coalmine fire - Coalmine... | ecosystem: Environmental > Terrestrial > Soil > Unclassified ... | reverse complement strand
CGAACGGCGCGGCCGGGGCGGGCGGCACCAGCTGCGGCGGGCTCGACGATCTCTGCTGCGCGGGCGGCGGCAACACCGAGTGCACGGCCCCCAACACGCTGTGCGACACGACGACCGACCGGTGCATCTCCTGCGGCACCTCGGGCGCGCTGTGCTGCAACGGCGCCACCGCGGCCGACGACTGCGGGACGGGGCTCTCCTGCCAGGCCACCGCGAGCGGCGGTGCGATGACCTGCCAGCCGTGCGGCGCCAGCGGCGACGCCTGCTGCGCGGGCAACGTCTGCAACAGCGGCCTCGGCTGTGCGAACCCGGGCAACGGGATGCCGCGCACCTGCATGGACTGCGGCGCGGTCGGCGGGGCCTGCTGCACGGGCAACGTCTGCCAGCCGGGCGGCCAGTGCGCCCCGCCCTCGACCGGCGCGGGCGGCGCCGGCGGGGCCGGCGGCACGCGGATGTGCACCGCCTGCGGCGGAGCGGATCAGGCCTGCTGCGGCACCGGCGCCGCCGCCACCTGCGACAGCGGCTTCCGCTGCCTGACCGTGACGACGGGGGCCGGCGGAGCGGGCGGCGGCACAGGCACCACCGCGCGCAGCTGCCAGGCGTGCGGGGCGACCAACCAGGTCTGCTGCGCCGGCCGCACCTGCACGACCGGGACCTGCATGGGAACCGGCAACGGCATGTGCATGTAGCGGCCCGCGGCGAGCCCGCTCGTTCCACGGGCGGGCTCGTTCTATGATGGGCGCGTGCAACGACGGCGAGCCGGTCTCCTGGCTGCGGGGCTGGTCGCGCTCGGCGGGTGCGCGCACACCGCGGGCGCCCCGGCGACCGGGTCGGCGACGGGCGACAGCGAGGTCATCGTCTCGGCCGACCTCGGCTCGCCGGATCTCCTCGGGGTCTGGTCGGTCTACGGCCTGGCGCTGGCCTCGGGCGCCGAGAAGACGGGCCGAGACGACTACGCGACCGAGGTGACGGCGCGCAGCCTGCTGGCCGACAGCTGGAAGGACCTGCGCGCCGGCAAGCAGCTCAAGGACCCGTACCTCGATCTCCTCGTCGAGGTGCGCGACGCGGGCTTCATCGACGAGTACGTCCTGGCCACCCTGGCCCGCCCCGGCTGGACGCTCTCCGGCGAGGAGCTCGCCCGGCTGAAGCTCGCGCCCTGGACCGCCTGGGCGGCGACCCACCTCCCCGCCGACCACCGCGCCCTCACGCCGGTCACCGTCCGCCTGCGCGGCGTGCGCGCCAGCGCCATCGCCGGCGCCGATCTGCCAGCGGGCGAGCTCGACCCCAGCAAGGCCCCGTGCGCGACGCTGCAGCCGGCGATGGATCGCGCGGTGGCCGCCTGGGAGCGCCAGGCGGCGGCGCTGCGGGGCGCGCCGCTCTCCATCCAGCTGCCGTCCCAGACCGTCCCGGTGCTGGAGCGGCTGGCGGGCGATCCGCGGGTCCGGCGCGACGGCGTGGTGTTCGTGGCGCCGACGGCGTTCGAGGTGATGTTCGCCGCCGGCTTCTGCGCGGTCGATCGGGGCGACTGGCGCGCCGCCGAGACGATGCTCCGGCGCGCCGTCGAGCTGTGGCCGGCCGACGCGAACGCGCGGGGCGAGCTGGTGCAGTCGCTCATCATGCAGAAGCGCTCCGACGAGGCCGACGCCCAGCTGGACGTCGCGCTGGCGTTCGCCGACTCGGACTGCCGGCGGGCGATCCTCTGGCGCAAGCGCGGCTACATCCTGTTCGACCGCGGCAAGCTGGTCGACGCGTACCGGGCCTACGCGCGCTCGCTCGAGCTCGACCCGCAGAGCGACCTCGCGCGCAGCGAGATGAACCTGATCGTCACCACCTTGCGCCGGGCCGGCAGCTACGACGAGAAGGCGCTGGCCCCGCTGGTCGCGCCGGCCACGGGGAAGCTACCCGTCACCAACTGCCCGCGCTGAGGCGCCGATCGCTCAGGGGAGGCAGTGGAGGCGGCCCGTCCCGTCCAGCGCGCCGCTGACCAGTCGCGAGCCGTCCGAGGACAACGCGAGGCGGTTGATGCTGGCGTTCACGCCGTGTCCGGGAAGATCCGGCAGCGCCGACCAATCGGCCAGGTTGAACCGCTGGAGCGTGAACCCCGCGACGTAAACCGTCGCGTCGTCGGGAGAGAGCTTGACGTCGTTGGCGTAGCCCACCGTCTTGCTGGAGAGCGTCGTTCCGTCCGCCAGGTTCCATAGCCGCAGCTCCGAGCCGGAGTTGCCGTTCTCGTCACCGCCCAGGATCCGCGAGTCGTCGCTGGTGAAGACGATCGCGGTGATCCCCGCCGCCGCCCCGGTCAAGGTCTGCCGGTAGGTTCCGTCGGCGACGTTCCACAGCTTCACGGTCTTGTCCTGGCTCCCGGTGGCCACCGTCTTCCCGTCGTGCGAGAAGGCGACGGCGGTCACCGGCAAGGTGTGCCCGTTGGCGACCGTCCAGAGCGAGAAGAGCGTGACGCCGGCGCTGGTCATCAGCGAGGCCGTGTTGTCCGAGTTCCCCGTGACCAGCCGATCGCCGGCCGCCGAGACGGCTATCGCGTTCACGCCGGTGCTGGCGTTCGGCTTGTAGGCGCTCGACACGTAGAGCGTGCCGTCCGGCCCCAGGACCATCGGCCCCGAGCCCGCGCCGGTGCCCGTCGGGGACAGCGTCTCCGCGTCCCACAGCGTGATGCCCCCGGAGGCGCCGGCGGTCGCCACGCGCCGCCCGTCCGGCGTGATCGCCACGTACGACCCCTGGTTTGCGAACATCGCCGGCAGCGCGCCGACGACGGCGCCGTTCTCGGCGAGGCCGAACGAGCTGGTGGCGACGTCGACCGATCGAACTGCCAGGTTCGGTCCCAGCCCGACGGCCGAGAGCTTGCCGCCGTCCGGCACCGGGTACGTGCGCAGCACGGTCCCGTCCGAGACGCGGAAGAGGGCCGGCCCCAGCGTCGTCGTCTGGTTCAGATAGGCGGTGCCCGCGATGACCGTCCCGTCGGCGGAGTAGACCCACGGGTCGGCCCCCGCGACCCCCACGGTCGTGACGGTCGCGCCGGTGGCGGCGCTCAGCAGGACGACCTGCCCATAGTAGTTACTGACGGCGATCGTGGCGCCGTCGGGGGAGAAGACCGCGCGCCCGTCGCCCGCGTACATGCCGAAGTCGCGATCCCACACCGAGGCGCCGGTCGCCATCGACCAGAGCGCGACATGCGTATCGGGCTTGGTGCCGCCGGCCCCGAAAGTGTAGGTGGCCGCCACCACGGAGCCGTCGGCCGAAACCGCCAGGCCGCCAACCGCGGCGTTGATCTTCGTCCAAGAAGTGAGGGTGCCGGGATCCGACGCCTGCCAGGCGCTGACGCTCCCGGTGAGGCCGGCGGCGATCACGTCACCGGTCCATGACAGGGCCAGCAGCTTCGCGCTGGCCAGCCCCGCGATCTGCGTCTGCAACGAACCGTCGGCGACAGACCAGACCTTCACGCCCGCGGTGTCCGCCGCGGCGATCAACGTCCCGTCGCCCGAGAAGCCGATCGCCGTCACCCCGTAGACGCCATCGGACAGGTCGGCCACCAGCGTGTCGTCGGCCCAGCGCCGCACCTCGAGGTGGGAAGGTGGGCTCCCCAGCGCGACCAGGCTGCTGTCGGGCGAGAGCACGGCGAAGGCCCCGGTCCCCCAACCGAGCGCGCCCGCGACGCACGCCGCGGTCGTCCCCCCACCGCCTCCCGCACCGGCGTCCGGCATGCCGGCGGCACCCGCAACACCCGTCGAGCCTCCGACGCCCCCGCCTCCCTGCCCGCTCGCTCCGGCCGCGGGCATCCCCGCGGCGCCTCCCGCACCACCCGAAGCGATGGTGCCGCTCCCTGCCGCACCACCCACGCCTCCGGTCCCCGCCATGCCGCCCGCGCCGGCGCCACCCGCCCCGGATGTCCCCGCCGCACCGGCCCCGCCGCCTGCCCCCGATGTCCCCGCCGCACCGGCCCCGCCGCTTGCCCCCGATGTCCCCGCCGCGCCGCCGCCGCCGCCTGCCCCCGATGTCCCCGCCGCGCCGCCGCCGCCTGCCCCCGCGCCGCCGTCGAGGCCGAGACAGACGCAAGCGCCGTAGGACGATCCCGCCGCGTTGCAGGTCTGCGCGCCGGACCTCCCGGTCGGGCAGCTGCACGACGCTGCCGCGCCCGGAACACATGCTTGTTGCGGACCCGAGCCACACCCCGCCGCGAGAGAGGTCAGGGAGATCCACAACGCCGAGTAAGCAAGGCTGCGCGGAACTTCACGCATGATTCACCGTCCGATCTTAGCTTCCCGACTTCACGTGGACAGCGCGACCTCTTCCTAACCGAGGTGGTGCGCGGCCGCGCGGCGAGCCTGCCGGCGCGCGTGCGCGAGCTTGGCCAGCCGCTGCCGCTTCTCGCTCATGGCCAGCTGGTTGGTGAGCGTGCGATCGGGCGGCAGCACGAACGCCGCCAGGAACGGCACCGGGTCCTGCAGCTCGCCGTCCTTGTGAACCTCGAAGTGCAGGTGGCTCCCCGAGACCTTGACGCCCGAGCGGCCGACGGTGCCGATGATCTCGCCGGCGTGGACCGTCTGGCCGGCCACGACCTTGAAGCTGGTCAGGTGGAAGTACCCGCTGCGGACGCCGCCCGCGTGCATGACGCGGACGAAGAAGCCGCCCGGCCCCATCGTGTAGCGGTGCCAGCGGCGGATCTGCCGCGGGAACAGGCCCATCGCCGGGTGATCGCCCGTGAGGTCGACGCCCGCGAACTGCACCACGCCATCGGCCACCGCCCGCACCGGCTCGCCGATGGTGGCGTCGATGTCGAGGCCCCGGTGGGCGCGCGCCCCGTCGTCGCGATCGGCGCCGAGCCCGCTGGTTCCGAGCCGCGTCCCGCCCTCGAGCGGCGACACGATGGCCAGCCCCAGCGACGAATCCTTGACCACCGGCGGCGCGCCCTCGTACGCCTCCATCAGCCGGCGGCGCGCCGTCAGCGTGCGGTCCTCGGCGGTGGTCCCCCAGACCCGATCGCCCCAGAAGAAGTGCGCCAGCGCCGTCCGGTGCGGCGTGCTGCCGAGCGCCTTGTCGATGGCCAGGTGGTCCGCCTCCCACATCTTGAGCAGCGCGATCCCGACCCGCACGTTGTGCGCCGGATCGAACAGCGCCTCGCGATCGAGGTCGGCGCGCGCGAACGGCAGCGGCGCGCCCGGCGCGAACATCGAGGGCTGGATCCCCAGCAACCCGAGGCCGGCCTCGCCGTGATCGTGGGGGCGGCAGCGGCTCTGGCGGTAGGCGAGCGCCGCGATCAGGAACGGGTCGGCGCCGGTCTCGGCGCTCACCTCGCGCACGACGCGCGCGACGTCGGGGATGATGGCGTCGGGCGCCACCTCGCCGCAGACCTTCATGACCGCGGCGTCGAACCGGGCGGCGTCGAGCGGCCCCTTCTCGGCGGGCGGCTCCGGCGGCCAGTACGACGGATCCTCGAGCTCGTGAATCCCGCGCTTCTCGGGCCCGCTGCAGCGCTTTTGCCGCTGCCCTGCCTGCGGCATCTCGAACGACGGCGCTGGCGGGGCGGGAACCGCCGGGGGCTCCGCCGCCCCACCCGAAACATCGACCGCGACCAGGACCAGCGAGAGCGTGACGGCGCCGAAAACCATGTTCTTTCACTGCCCTATCGGCTGAGCCCGTCAGTTTTTGAGTTTTTGTACACAGGTCACATAGACCTACACGCCGCGGACACGGCGCCTTAGCTTGTTGGAGGGGGACGGACGAGATGGGGGGACGAATCCGGGTGATGGCGATGGCGGCGGCCCTGGTGGGATTCGGGTGCGGCAGCATCACCCCCCTCGACGCGACTAATGACGCTGCGACCGCGCAACCGGCGGCGCCCGACGCCACGGCGGTCGCGGCACCACCGGCCGGCCACGGTCCCGGCAACGGGGACGACCCCGGCGGCGGCAAGGGCAAACCCGGCGGCAAAGGCCCGGGCGACGACGACGGCAAGTGACGGCTCGGTCGGCGCTGTCACGGCCGACGTACGCCACCCGGGCGCGAACGCGGTACAATCGCGAGGTCCATGACCGCTGAAAGCCGCTTCCCTTCCGCCTCCAAGCTGATTCTGCTTTTGCTTCCCGCGCTCGTCGTTGATTGCGGCTCCGGCGGCAATCCCGTGTGCGCGCCCGGCATCTCGATCCCCTGCGCTTGCTCCGACGGGCGGACCGGCGCGCAGGCCTGCAACGCCTCGGGATCCGGCTACGGCGTCTGCGAATGCACCGCCACGGGAACCGGCGGCGCGAGCGGAGGGACCGGCGGAACCATGACGTCGACGGGAGGCAGCGGCGGACGACCCGCCGGCGGAGCGGGAGGAGGCGGCGCAGCAGGTAGTGGATTGGGGGGAACGTCCGGCGGTGCAGGCGGCGCCAGCGGCGGCGCTGCGGGGAAAGCCGGCACTGGCGGCGCAGGCGGCACCAGCGGCGGCGCAGGCGGCGTAGCAGGCAAAGCCGGCACCGGCGGCGCGACCGGATCGGGCGGCGTCACCGGCCAAGGTGGCTCTGGTGGTGCCGCTGGGCAGGGCGGCGGGGCGGGCGCGGGCACCGGCGGCACAGCGGGAACGGGCGCGGGTGGAAGCGCGACCGGCGGAGCCGCCGGCAGCTCGGACGGCGGGGCCGGATCGGGACTCTTCGCGCTGGCCGCCGTCTACGGCTTCCCGGGCTATCCGGCGGACGTGGACGGCGACGGGGTCGTCGATCTGGTGGGCGGGACCAGCCCGAGCGGACCCGTCTCGGTGTGGAAGGGACGCGGCGACGGGACGTACGTCCTTCCCCCCGTCGTGACAAGCGGCAGCCTCCCCCCCAACGCCATCTACGACTGGAACGGCGACGGTCGCGCCGACCTCCCCGACATCGGTGGGGCTGGGCCCAGCGGAACGATCTACTTCGGACAATCCGACGAGACGTTCGCGGCCGGCCCGACCTGGGCGGGTCTGACGGCACAGCTCCCCGACCAGCCCCCGTCGTTCTGCGGCGTCGGCCGCTTCAATGGCCCGGCATCCTGGGAGTTGCTGTACGTCGGATACAGCATCGTGGGAACGAGCAGCCCCCGTCTCATCTACGCTGATCGGGTCCAGATCACGCAGTCGTCGGCCGGCCTGGTGGCCGGAGGGCAGACGACGTTCAACAATCTCAACCCCGGGAGCCGCGGGGGGGTCACCGCGACCCTCGGTGTCGGTGACTTCGACAAAGACGGGAACCCCGACTTCGCCTTCGTGATGACGTCTCAGGGGCAGACGGGCACGGCGACCACCAACCCGATCATCGTCTACGGAAATGGCGACGGGACGTTCCGGTCGACGATGACGACGGTCCCGAACCCTTCCACCTCCTCGCTGTCGTCCGGCCGCGTGATCGACATCGACGGCGACGGTCTGAGCGACCTGGCCCTCTGGGACGGCACGCCCGCCTGCCAGGTGGTCTGGAACCGCGGCGGGGGGACGTTCACCGCACCGGGGTCGTCAGTGCCCTGCCCCGCGTACGACTCCGGCTCCAACGCGGTCGGAGACTTCGATGGCGACGGCGTGAACGACATCCTGACCTACAACGGTCAGGTGCACCCGCTGCAGTGGTACATCCTCTTTGGAGACGGTTCCCGTGGCTATGGCCGGCGGCTGGACATCCCGATTCAGACGTCGGGCGTCGTCTGGGCCTTCGACGTGAACAACGACGGCGCGATGGATCTCGTCTTCCCAGTGAAGTCAGCATCACTCGAGCCGTCCGGCACGTACGTCTATCTCTCGACGGCCAAGACACCGGCCCCCGCGTCGCCCGATGTCCAGTGCGACATGGCCACGCTGGGAAGCCTCTGCACGCCTCCCGCCCGCTTCTAGTGTCCTGAGTCAATGGGGCCCGGCGCTCGCCTCGGCGGAGGTCGAGGCGCCGGCGCGCAGCGCGTCCACGGCGACGGAGAGCACGACCGCGTCGCCCACCGACTGAACCAGGTGAACCGAAACCTCGAGCGTCGCGGGCCGAAAGATGTTGCGGCTGACCCCCAGCCGATCGGCGACGTCCTTCCGGACCGTCACCAGCAGGGACTCGATCGTCCAGCCGTCGCTGTCGAGGAACAGAGCCGCCACCTGCCCGACCGCCAGCCCATCCGACGCAATCACCGTCCGTCCCCGCAGAGTCTCGTCGGATAGTCGCATGCTGATCCCTCCCCTTTGAAATGTGGGGCCACGAACGCGTCCCGGAACCTCGTCGGTGATATGACAGCGCGGTGGGAATGACGCCGAAGGAGCTGCTCGAGCGGGGCGCCGCCGAGCTGGGGAAGGTGCTCGAGCCCGCGGGCTTCATCTTCGTCGACGGCGGCGTGGAGTCGACCAGCTATGGGCTGGCGGCGCGCGGTGATTTCCTGCGCGACGGCCGGCAGCTCGAGCTGCATGTGCGCGCATCGCTCGACGTCGTGCGGTACCACTTCGACGACTACGTGATCTCACACGAAGACTTCGTCCACGCCGTCCGCGGCACCGAACGAATCGCCGGGCCCAGCGAGTACCCCGGCTTCTCGGAGGATCCGATGACCGGGTTCCGCCACCTCCGCGCCGACCTCGAACGGTTCGGGGCCGTGTTCCTCAGCGGCGGCGCGAAGGCCTTCCGCGCCCTCAAGAAGTGGCTCGACAAGCACCCACGCAAGAGCGGCCTCGCCGCGCTCGAGCAGGACCGGAGCCGCTGACCCGATCGAGGCTCGCGCTCAGGCGCGGGGGTCCGGCGTCGCCTTCTCCGCGCGCCGCCCGGCGGCGGCGCGCATCCGTGCCGCCGCCCGCTCCCCGATCCGGAATCCCCAGCGGGTCAGCCCGTAGGCGAGCGGCCCCGCCACCGCCACGATGATCAGCACGAACGCGGCCGGGCTGATCCCCAGCTTTGCCACCACCGACGCGTCGCCGACGACGACCGCCGCCGCCGCCAGCCCGCCGATGACCAGCTGCCCGACGGCCGCCGCGAGCCCGAGCCGGTGGGCGTAGCCGGGTCCGAACCCGTCGGGGTAGCGCTTGACCGAGAGCTGCACGAAGGACTGGGACCCCACGATGATTCCCACCCCCGCGACCCAGCTCCCCGAGCCCGCATCGAACGGCAAGAGCGCCAGCAGCACGGCCATCACCGCGCTGATGCCCATCTGGAGCGCCAGCAGGATGGCGATGTCGCGCGCCGAGGGCTTCACCGCCGCACTATAGCGAGACCCGCCGGTCGCAGGCGAATCGGCCGGACGGCGAGCAATTTGGCACGCCCCACCTGGTGCGAGCGCACCACACCGGCGGATTGAACGTGGCGGAGGCCACGGCGATGGGCGACGGATCGAACGGCCCCGGGCTTGCTACAGGGGGTGTCCGTGTCCCAGTCCAAGGTAGCGGCCGCGAGCATCGTCGCGTTGTTGGTCTCCGGCTGCTACACGACGGCGGCGGTCCCGCCGGCGCAGCTTGCTTCGATAGAGCATCCCCTCGACGCGCCGAGGTCGGTCGGCGACGGCGTCCGGCTCGGCCCGCGCACGGAGATCCGCGCGCGCCTGGCAGATGGGTCGGTGACCACCTGGCTCCCCGCCGGCCGCGTCGCCGTGGCGAAGGAGGGCCTGGTGACCGGCCGGAGCTATCCGCTGGGCGCGGCGACCGGGGCCGTCCTCTCCGACGCCGGCGACGGAGCGCGGGCGATGCTGGAGGCGGCCGCGCCGCCGGGCGCCGACGTCACGCTCGTCGATGGCGAGCTGTGCCTTCGGGTCCCGGACGCGCGGCTCCTGCTCCCCTGGCTCGCCGGCTACGCCACGGGCGCCGCCACGCTTCACCAGCCGTCCGGCGTGCTGTCGTTTCACGGCGCCGGCGGCAGCTGGAGGTCGGGGCCGATCTCCGCCGCCGACCTCGGCGCCATGAAGCCGGCCGACCTGGCGCGGCTGGAGATCGCCGAGGGGATCCCCTGGCGCCTGGTCTCCGCCCTCGACCTCCACAACCTGGATACCCTGCGCACGACCGGCGCCATCATCGGAGCGCCGTTCGCGGGGGCGCTGATGGTGCTGTCCGCGCTGGGGACGGTGGCGGCGGTCGCCGACGGGGACGACCCCTCGCCCAGCATCGATCTCGGGGTCGGCGTGGCCAGCGTCGTCTCGGACGCCGCGGCGAACGCCGACGCACGGGCCTCCGCGGGCGGCGCGCCCCTGCGAGCGACCGGCGCACGCCCCGCCGTGCTGCTGGCGCCCGACGAACCGAGCGCCACGGTGCGCGTGACCCCGCTCTTCTCCGCGCGTGCGCGCCGGCGTGACGCCTTCAAGCTGGTGCTGGAGGGCGAAGCGGGCGTGACGACCGAGGGCGCGTTCACCGGCGCCGCGGGCATCGGCGCGCGCCTGGGCGACTTCCTCGAGCTGACCGCGCGGGCGCGCTCGCTCTCGCTGGCGGCCCCGGCGCTGTACGGCGGCCCGGCGCCCTCCCCCGCGCAGCACCTCCTCTTCGGCGGTCGGATGGGGCTGCACATCGACACCGACGGCAATCCCCTCACCGCCTTCGTCTTCGGCGGCGAGGTGCTGGCGGGACAGGTCGACGGCCAGACCGTCACCGAGCTGGGTCTCGTGCTCGGCCCCCGCTTCGGCATCGGCGACAAGATGTTCGCCTCGCTGCTGGTCACGCCCAGCGTGCTTCTCACCAGCGGGCAGCCGGGCCGGTCCGACACCGCCACGATGCAGATGCTGTTCACCGGCGAGATCGGCTTCGATCTCTGAGCCGCTCCGCCGTGCGCTTCAGCGGATGCAGATGTTCACGCCCGCGCAGGAGTAGAGGAACTTGTAGTTCGTGTAGGTGCCCGTTCGGAGGTTGGTGCAGGCCGCGCCGTTGAGGATGATGGTGTCCATGTTCGCGTCGGTGTACGACCAGCCGTCGGAAGCGTCCTGCGGGATCTCGACCGCCTGGCCGGAGGCGTCGGTGGCCGCGACCGCCACGTTGGTGAGCCCCGCGGGCACGTCGGTCAGGGGGATGGTGCAGGTCGACACGGCGCCGGCGATGGCCATCAGGGCCGCCTCCAGGCTGCCTTCGTCCGTGACCTGGTAGTAGGCGGTCGCCCCGCCGGACTGTGCCTCGCCGCCGTCCAGCGCCAGCTGAGTGAACGTCGCGGCCACATTCGCGTCCGACGGCGCGAGCCCCACGACGAAGGCGGGAAAGCCCTGCATCCGCGCGCTGGCGACGGCGGCCTCCGCGCCCTGCGAGTCATCCACCGTGGTGTCGACGTCGCCAGGCACGCAATCGGGCAGCCCGTCGGTCACCAGCAGCAGGTACTTCGGGTTCGAATCGGTCAGCGCCGACATGAACGCCGCCGCGCCGTTCACGGCCGTCTCGAGCGGATTGGCGCCCGCCGGTTGGTTGGCGCTGAAGGCCTGCCCGATGGCGACGGCGTTCATCTCTCCCACCGGGACGTACGGCACCGAGGTCGTCCCGCAGGCCGAGGCGCCGCCGTAAAATTCGAGACCCCAGTTGATGAAAGTGGCGCTGGTGCCCACGATCGACTCGACGGCGTGGGCGGCTCCCGCCCACTTCGAGCTCGCGCCGCAGCCTCCCGGGCACGGCTGATTGTCCCAGCCGTTGGCCATGGAGAGCGCCTCGCTCTGCACGATGAGGATGTCGGGCGGCGGCGGCGCGATCGAAACGCTCGTCACACCGCAGGTCCCGCCGGAGAGGGCGCCACAGCCGATGGTGCCCCCTGCTCCGGTCGACGGGCCGCCGCCCGACCCCGTCTGGGTGCCCAGCGTTCCGCGATCGAGATTGCACCCCGGCGGCGCCATCATCAGGGCCAGCGCGATGAATCTCCAACCGGGGTGACGCATCAGGACCTCCCGCCGCAGAGCTTCCGACACCCCAGTCTACGCCGCCTCCCTCGCGGGAGGCGATATTTGGAGCTCGGATGCGAGGCCCGGCGGCCGGGCGACCGAGACGCTCAGGGGAGCGGGAGGCCGGGGACCGGCGCCGGGATCGACAGGATGCCGGGGTGCGCGGTCTGGCCGCTCAGGAAGCTGCCGATGGCGAAGTTCGCGATGTAGAGGGTCTGCTTTTCGCCCTGGCCGGTCCCGAACGCGAAGCTCGAGGGGCCGTCGAGCGGCGCGCCCTGGGCAATCACCGAGATCGCGCCCCCCTTGTCCACCGTCGCGATCCGGTCCTGCGTGTTCACGGCGCACCAGATCGTCCCCCGCCGATCCACCGCGATCCCGTCGACGCCCTTGAGCGCGGGATCCTCGACGATGATGTTGATCGGCGGCTTCCCCTGACCACCCATCGGGATGCTCATGACGCGCCCGAAGTCGAGCGTCGAGACGAAGAGGTTGCGCTTGTTGTGGTCCCAGGCGATGCCATCCACGCCGAAGGTGTGGACGCTGAACGCGGGCGCGGTCGGGTCGCCCGCGAACAGCGGGTCGGCCAGGAACACCGACACGTTCCCGGTGGTGTCGACCTTCCAGAGCTGGGCCAGGAACGGGTCGGTCACGATGATCGAGCCGTCGTCCTGGAACACGAGGTCGTTCGGGAACCCGTTCGGGTCGAAGCTGGCGAACTGCTCGACCGCGCCGGTGCACGGCGACACGCGCCACATGAACGCGCCCGCGGGGCTCGGCGAGAAGCTGGAGCTCATGACGTAGATGAGCCCGTCCGGGCCGACCTTGATCCCGGTGGTCTGCGCGCCCGTGGGGAGCGGCACCGTCGCCACCGTCTCGAAGGTGCCGGTCTGCGGATCGATCTTCTGGATCGCGCCCGACACGTTGGAGGCGTACAGGTTCCCGTTGGGGTCCGAGGTGATCGACTCCGGGAGTTGCCCCAGAGCGGGGTTGAAGCTGACGACCACCGTCGGCTGCTCGGGCTTGCCGGGCGGCGCCGCGAGCGCGTTCGCACCGACGCTCAGCACCGCCGACAAACCAGCCGCGATCGAGGCCACTCTCTGCGCTCCACCAACCTTCGTCATCGTCATACCTCCCGCGATTCAGAGTTCATTCAACCACTTCGTTTCCGATCACTTCGTTGCGGCGTCGTTTGCGCCCGCAGCAACGTCGAACACGTTACTTGCGAGGCGCATATTTGCAAGCAACGGAACGGTTCCACCTCGCCGGCCGCAACGGCGTCCGCGCCGATTTCGGGACTTCTTGCGACGGACGGCGGCCCCTGCGGAAGGCGTCACCGAGACGTGGCAGAGAAAGTTCGATGTTTCGCGCCGTCGTCCGCTACTGATGTGTCCGTTGCGCAATCAGGCGCGAGGAGGGGTGACATGTCCAGAAATTCTGGTTTTCGGTCTGTGGATGGCAGGACGGCGCTACGGGCGGCCATTGCGATCGTTCCGGCGCTCATGTTTGCCGCGTGCAACGGAACGGACTCGTCGAGCAACGAAGCGCTGACGCAGACCACTTCCGCGCTCTCGGCCGACGCGGGGACGATTACCATTTCCGGCACCGTCACGGATCCCCTGACCGGTCCCCAGGCCGGGATCACCATCACGCTGAGTGGCAGCGCCCAGGCCCAGATCGTCACCAACTTCGGCGGGAGCTTCAGCTTCAGCGTCGCGCCGGGCGGTTCCTACTCGATCACCGCGGCGGGCAACGACAACTTCTTCCAGCCGCCGTTTCACAGCTGCCTCACCGTGACCCCCAGCATCGTCAACCTCAACAACCTCACGCAGAGCACCAACATCGCCTTCGTCGGTTCGGGGACCGACCCCATCTTGAACTGCTCGCCTGCGGCGGCCACCGGCGCCAACTCGGGGAGCCTGACGATTGCGGGAAAGGTGACCTCGGGCGGGCAGCCGGTCGCCGGCGCGCGGGTCATGCTCAACGGCAGCACGCAGGGCTATCGCACCACCGACGAGACGGGCGCCTATAGCTTCGCCGTGAACCCCGGCTCGTACTCGGTGAATCCGTCCGGGACGTGCGGCTCGTATTCGCCGACGGTGACGAACCTCAACAACCTCAAGGCGAACGCCACGGCGAGCTTCCAGGGGGCGAGCTGCCCGCCGGCGCCCCTCACCTTCTGCCCGGCGCTCGACAGCCTGGTGGGCCTGTCCGAGCCCGCCAGCTGCAACACGGCGTCCTCGGTCGCCTGCGCGAACGACCGCCTCTCGACCTGGGCCGGCGAGGTCGTCTTCGACTTCCAGAACCTCGAGAGCGACGTCCTGGCCGCGAACGACTGCCGCTTCGGCAAGTGGCAGCAGGCGCCCATCGTCAACGACTTCACCTTCGTGGGCGTCATCGAGCAGCAGTCGAACAACCTGAGTCTCTTCACCCTGCAGCTGTTCGGCTGCGCGCTGACGGGGAACCTCACCGGCCCGTTGAGCCTGCAGGGGTCGCTGATCCCGCCCGATCTCATCCAGGCTGGCCTGAAGTTCACCACCGCGGACCTCTCGGCCCTGGAGGACGAGTACATGGCCTCGATCACCCAGGCCCTCGCCGACTTCGGGCTGCCGCCGTTGAGCACGGCCCAGATGACGGCCATCCGCGCCCAGCTCGACTTCGCGGCGAGCAAGACGCCGGGCGTGATCGCGTCGTCGACGCTGTCGTACAGCACCTGCCCGTAACGACGGACCGGGCGCCGCGGCGGCGGGTCGCCGCCGCCGTGGCGCTCGCCACTCTCGAGGTTCGCTCGCTTCGAAGCCCAGGACCGCCGAGGCGCCGCGGGGCTACGGCGCCCCGTTCACGTAGAACCGCTCCGCGTTGCCGACCACGGAGCCGGTGACGTTGTAGGCGACCTGGATCGGGGTGCTGTCGAACTGCCCCACGCTGAACAGCAGCCCGCTGTCACCCAGCGCGACCACGGTGACCGGGATGCGCGCGTCCGGATGAAGATCGGCGCAACAGTCGGTGCTGTTCTGGATGTTGGTCGGCGCCGCCCAGGCTTCGATGGTCGGCGCGCCGTAGGCCAGGGCGAACTTTCCGTCGAAGCCCACGAACACCCCCAGCTCGTGGTTGCCGGGAAGAACGTTCAGTTTGGCGGTCGGCGCGTCTCCCTGGATGAGCCCGTAGGTGTTCCCCTGGTCGTCGACTCCGCACACGGCGGTGACCCCTTCGTTGAAGGGGGGCTCGACGGTGCCCACGTCGCCACCACCCGGCGCGTAGACCGGACAGCTCGCGGGGACGGTGAGCTTGCTGCCGGACCCCTCGACCAGGGGCGGCGCGTTGAGGATCGCGATCTGGTTCGTCTGGACGCCGCCGCCTCCGCCGCAGGCGGGGGCGAGAAGCATCAACACCGGAAGGATTCGTCGCGTGTTTGTCATGCACATGGAACACGCGCGTGGGCCGGAGATCTTGCCTGATATTTTCTCCGGCGCCCGGGGCTCAGCGCTCGCCGATGAACATCCAGGGGCCCGGCGTCTCGCCCGCGCAGTCGGTGCCCGTGTAGACGGCGCCGATCAAGGCGTAGCCCTGGTCGAACATCGGTTGCACCGGGGCATCGGGGCCGTGCCCGCCGGCGTCCGGTGCGCACGCCGCCGGCTCCGCCGCCATGATCGTGCGCGCGGCGGTCTGGCCCGGCGCCCGCGCGCCGACGGCGACGAAGGTGCTCGCGCCGTCGGTACCGGCGCCGTCGCGCCCGAACGCCGTGATCACGTAGCCGTCCGCCGCCAGCCCCTGCAGCTGGGAAACCAGGTCGTCGAGCGTTGCGGTCACCACCTGGGTCTCGTAGGCCGTCGTGTCGCCGTCGCGCCCGGAAGCAGCGACGAAGATCCCGTCGGTGGTCGGACCGAGGGCGGTGACCACCTGGCCCGGAGAGAGCTGGGTCGCCATCCAGTCGGCTAGGCCGGCGGAGGTCGTCATGCCGCGGGTATAGGGCTGGTACATGACTCCATCTTGCGAGCCGCTGAGCACCGCGATGTAGAAGCCGTAATCCGCGAGCGCCGTGTCGAGTGAGACGACGATCGTCCGCGCGTCCACCAGCTGGTCGAGGTCCGACTCGAGGTTGGACAGGAAGCCGGACGCTCCAGTGGCGTTCAGGGGTTCGAGGTCAGGAACGGAGAAGCCGAAGGCGTTGTCCGACAGGCCGAGCGACTCGCCGCTCAGAACCAGCGGCGCCACGCCATCCGGAACGTTGGTCCCCTTGAACGAGGTCCGCGTGGACGGCGTCCCCACCAGGAGGCCGAAACCGACGATCTGCATCTTCACCCCGGAGCCCACCCACTTGAAGCGCAGGTCGGGTGCGGCCACGAGGGGCGCGGCGCCGTCCGCGCCGGGTCCACCGTCGGCCGGCGGGCTCGCCGAGCCTCCACCCCCGCACGCCGCCCCGAGCACCGCCAGGAAGAGCACGCCCCATCTCGCCGCCAATCGAGCCATCGAGAGCCTCCTCGGAAATGTGCGCGACCATCGTGCAAGCGCCAGGCCGGTCGGGATCACACCCGGGTTCGCGCGGACGGCCGATCCCGGCGCGGCGTGAGCGCGCGGCGGTGTCGGCTTTGGATACAGCTGTCCGGGCCTGGAACGACGGGCGCTAGATCCCGGGGGCCGGCGCCTTCAGCCAGGCGTCGATCTCCGCCACGGCGGCGCTCCGTGCGGTCTGGGCATAGTCGGCGCGCGCCAGTCGCGCCAGCTGGAGCGCGCGGCCGCGCTCGCCGGGGCGGGCCCAGAGCGCGCGGGCCATCGAGAACCGCGTCTCGCCGAGCAGCTCGGGCGGTGCCTTGGCCTCCGTGCGGGCCTCGAGGGCCAGCCCCAGCGGCTCGATGGCGTCCAGCGGGCGCCGCTCGCCCAGATAGGCCAGGCCGATCCCGGTGCGCGGGTACGCCCGCAGGACCGCGTCCTCGTGAGCCGCCGTCATGACCTCGATCGCGTGCTCGAAGGCGACGGACGACTCCGGATAGCGGTGCAGGGAGTTGAGGATCTCCCCCATGTTGTTCCAGGCCATCGCCACGTGCGGGTGGCTCGGCCCCAGCACGCGCGCGAAGGCGTCCCGGACGGCCGCGATCGCCGCCAGCGCGCGCTCGTGCTCGCCGGCCGCCTCCAGGGACTCCGCCTCCGTGTTTCGGCAGGCGAGCGTGAACGGGTGGTCCTTGCCGCGCAGCCTCTCCTGCGCGGCGCAGGCGCGCGCCGCGACGGCGACGGACTCCGGCCCGTGACCTTCGTATTGCAGGATCACCGCCTCGGCGAAGTCCAGGTCGGCCGAGACGACCGCGTTGCCGCCAATCCGCGCCACGAAGGCGCGCCCGATCGCCAGCCAGTCGCGCGCACGCTCCGGCTCGCGCGCCCGATCCGCGATCGTCGCCGGGATCTGGGCCGCGACGCCGGCCGCCACCCCATCGTCGTGGGAGGCCAGAGCCACGGCGAACGCCTCCTCCATCATCGGAAGATTCGAGTGGGTCCGGGCGCACAGATCCACCTCGTACGACACGGTGGCCAGCGTCTCGGCCAACAACGGCTGATAGCCGGTCCGTCGCACGTCGCGCAGCAGCTGGTTCGCCAGCGGCGCCGCTTCCTTGCAGCCGCCGCCGAACGCGAGCGCCTTGAGCCGCGAGAGCTGCCCCCGTTCCGCCTCCACCCGCGCGCGCGTCGCCTGATTTGCCGGCGGCTTGACCACCGCGCGCAGCAGGGCCACGTCGGCGCAGCGATCGATCCGGGCCAGCGCGCCGGCGCTGGTCACCGCGTGCTCGACGACGCCGGCGTCCGCCCGCGCGAAGAGGTCGGTGAGCGCGCTCAGATCGCCGAGGCGCTCGTTGAGGCATTCCATGCGCAGGTCCAGCCCCTCGGCCGACTGCTCGCCGCGCACGTGCGTCGCCGCGCAGGCCTCGCCGTACATGGAGGCCCAGCGATCGGCGTACTCGTTCAGGAGGCGCGCGGTGCTGGCGAACGCGGTGTCGGTGTCGCGGGCGCCGCTGGCGAAGAACGCACGCCGGATGGTCTCCTTGCGGGCCGAGCGGACGGCCGAAGGCTCCCAGACGCCCGCCAGCCGCGCCTCGCCGCCCCCGCACAGCGCCTGCGCGGCGCGCCCCTCGCGGTGGGCGGCCACCGCGGCGCCCAGCACCAGGGCGAGCGCGCCGACGGCCGTGGCCGCCCAGCGCAGGCGGACCGTGGGGTCGGTCTCCAGGGCCTGCAGGAGGGCGGTCATCGACGGGAAGCGCCGCCCAGGATCGGTCGCCAGGCCCCGCAGCAGGACCTTGCGCATCCAGCCCGGGACGCGCGTCTTGCTCGGCGGCGCGTTCGCCGCGCCGCTCGTCACGCTGGTCATCAGCTGGGCGACCGTCTGGCCGCTGAACGGCCGGACCCCGTACAACGCCTCGTACAGCGCCACGCAGAAGCTGAACTGGTCGGTGCGCGCGTCGGTCGGCCTTCCGGTGAACTGCTCGGGAGACATGTACGCCGGCGTGCCCAGCATGGCGCCGGTCTGCGTGAGCTTCACCGACAGGTACTTGCTGGAGACGAGCTGGGCCGGGGCGGAGGAGGGCTTCCCGATCTGGATCGTCGACTGGGGGTCCAGATCCTCGCTCGGCGGCGGCGGGACCCTCTCGTCGGCCACGGTCTCCTGCTCGGTGACGTGGCGGGCGAGGCCGAAGTCCATGACCCGCACCTGCCCGTCGTTCGTGACCATGACATTGTCGGGCTTGAAGTCCCGGTGCACGAGGCCGGCAGCGTGCGCCGCCGCCAGTCCGCGCCCGGCGGCCAGATACACCCCCAGGATCTCGCGGGGCGTACGCTGGCCGGCCAGCAACCACCCGCCGACGGTCCGCCCTTCGACGAACTCCATCGCCATGAACACGCTGTCCGCGAACGTCCCGACGTCGTAGACCACCACCACGTTCGGGTGCTGCAGCTTGGCGATCGCCTGGGCCTCGCGCAGCAGGCGCGTCTTGTTCTCCGGCTCGGCGCCGCGCGTCCGCAGCAGCTTGATCGCCACCTTTCGATCCAGATCCGGATCGTACGCGGCGTAGACCTCTCCCATCCCGCCCCGCCCGACCAGCCCCAGGACCACGAACCGATCGATCGCCTGGCCGCGCTCCAGCACCGCCTCCGGCGCGGCGGGTGGCGCGAGCGGCGGTGGGGGTGACATGCGCGTGACGCCGGCACCCGGCAGCGGGCAGACGCCTCAGACGGCATCGGTTGCTGCGACCCGGAACTTGAAGCTCGGCCGACGCGCGACCGTCGCTTGGCAGGGCCGCGAGCCGCGCGTCCAGGAGCCGGTCTCTCGCCGCGTGTCGTGAGCGAGATGTCAGGAGGCGTCGAACGCCGCACCATCGGGGGACTGACAGCGCGGGCCGTAGCTGCCGCCCTCGGCCGGAAAGACCACGTACGGCTCCCAGACGCCGCCCGCCGCGCGACAGGCCTTCTCCCGGGCGCATTCGGAAGCCGACAGCGCGTTCGCATCGGGACGCCCGCAGATGCAGGGATCGGGGTTCTGGCTGGGACATCCGCCGGCGCCGGCCCCGCCGTCGTGGAGGCCATTGCCACCGCCCGCCCCCGCCTCTCCTCCGCCGATCCCGCCGCCAGCAACGCCCACGCTCCCACCGCCGCCCGCCAGCCCGCCAGCTCCTCCGCTCCCTCCGCCGCTGGAGTGCCCCCCGGCTCCGCCCGCCGCGCCCCCGACCCCGCCCGGTCCGGAACCGGCGCC
>Ga0070734_10002870_pt1 | contig 19539 bp, 18 predicted proteins | sample Coa_R1_8_FD_66444 | JGI IMG/M metagenome (GOLD analysis project Ga0070734, IMG submission 66444) | Surface soil microbial communities from Centralia Pennsylvania, which are recovering from an underground coalmine fire - Coalmine... | ecosystem: Environmental > Terrestrial > Soil > Unclassified ... | reverse complement strand
GATCGTCAATCGCGGCGCCCGCGTGCTCGGCATCAGCGTGACGGCGGACGGCGGCAACGAGATCGCCCGCCGCGCGCGCGGCACGCCGCGCATCGCCGGGCGGCTGCTGCGCCGGGTGCGGGATTTCGCGCTGGTCGGCAAGGCGGCGGCGATCGACCGTGTGGTCGCGGACCGCGCGCTGCTCGCGCTCGAGGTCGACGCCACCGGGCTCGATTCGATGGACCGGCGATACCTGACAACAATCGCGGTGAACTACGGGGGCGGACCGGTCGGCATCGAGACCATCGCGGCGGCGCTCTCGGAACCGCGTGATGCCATCGAAGAGATCATCGAACCATTCCTGATCCAGCAAGGTTTCATCCAGCGCACGCCGCGCGGGCGCTTGCTCACCGGCCAGGCATTCCGGCATCTCGGCCTCGCCGAGCCGCGCCGCGATCCGGCGCAATTCGGCCTGTTTGCCAACCCGGAGGAAGGCTGAGTGACGGTATCGGGTCTTGACGGCGAAGTTCGCGAGGGGCGCCACGAAATGGCGGTGCGAGTCTACTACGAAGACACGGATTTCACCGGCATCGTGTATCACGCGAGCTACCTGCGCTTCATGGAGCGCGGGCGCACCAACTACTTGCGCCTGATCGGCGCCGATCAGCGCAGGCTGTTCGAAGCGGCGGAACGGGAGGCGCCGAGATTTGCGTTCGTGGTGCGGTCGATGGCGATCGAATTTCTCAAGCCGGCCCGGATGGATGACGTCCTTGTGGTCACCACAGAGCCGCAGGAGATCAAAGGCGCGTCCATGACATTGGGACAGCAGGTCAGGCGCCACGAAGAGGTGCTGGTCGAAGCCCGCGTCCGCGTCGCCTTCGTGTCAGGCGGCCGTGCGCGGCCGATCCCGAAGCCGCTGCGCGCTGCCATGCAGGCGGATCACCTTCAAGGATCGGCGCGACGCGACGGCGGTTAGGATTACGAATCGGGCGGATGGCTTCCGGCGCTGCGCGCTTCCCATTCACCCCTCACCATTCACCCCTCAAGCGTACAGGTCGACGCCTGGGCGCCAATAATGTAAAACCATTTAACATGACGTGGAATCAGGACGAGGGGCCGCCGCCGCGCGGCTACCATCACGGCAATCTCAAGGAGACGCTGATCCGTGCGGCGCTCGATCTGATTGCCCGCAAAGGACCCGGCGGGTTCACCTTTGCGGAGGCGGCGCGGTTTGCGGGCGTCAGCCCGGCAGCGCCCTATCGGCACTTCCGCGACCGCGACGAATTGCTCGCCAATGTCGCATTGCGGGGTTTCAACCTGTTCGAGGCGGCGCTGACGCGGGCATGGAACGATGGCCAGCCCGAGCCGTTTGCGGCTTTTGAGCGCATGGGCCGCGCCTATCTGGAATTCGCCCGCACCGAGCCCGCCTATTATTCCGCCATGTTCGAAGCCGGCGTTCCGATGGATGCCAATCAAGAGTTGCGAGAGGCGGGAGACCGCGCCTTCGCGGCCATTCGCACTGCGGCCGAGCGGCTGGTCGCGCAAATTCCCGCCCCGCGCAGGCCGCCCGCCTTTATGGTGGCGTTGCATATCTGGGCTCTGGCGCACGGCATTGCGTCGCTGTTCGGACGGGGTGACTCCGGCCGACGCAAAGTGCCGATGTCGCCCGAAGAGCTGCTGGAAGCTGGCGTTCTCGTCTATTTGCGTGGATTGGGGCTGCCAAGCGAAGCCCCCGCGACATGACGCTCGCGTAGCTAAGAGGGCGGCGCCAGGCCTTGACAATTCGATAGCCGCCCCGTAGCTATGTAAATGTGATTAACATTCACGCCGAGAAGCCACCCTGTCACAATCGTGAGGCCGTCATGCCCATCGTTGCAAAGCTGGACGAGTTAGGAAGGCCCGCCTGGATCGCCCTCATGATCCTCGGGTTTTGGTTCTGGTGGCCGCTGGGCCTTGCGACGCTGGCGTTCATCATTGGGAGCGGAAGAATGAGTTGCTGGAACCACCACGGCATGGACCATTGGCAGCGCAAGATGGACCGTATGCAGGAAAAAATGGATCGTATGCGCTCAAGGATGAGCTCCGGAGGCGATTGGTGGGGAACTCCACGTTCCAGCGGTAACCGCGCCTTTGATGAATACCGCGCCGAGACACTGCGCCGGCTCGAGGAGGAGCAGCGCGAGTTCCGCGATTTCCTCGACCGCCTAAGGCATGCCAAAGACAAGGCCGAATTCGACCAGTTCATGGCGGAGCGCCGCAGCCGTCCGCCCGAGGCGAGCCCTCCGCCCGGTCCGCAGCCACAGACCTATTGAGATCACTCCTCCCCCCAATTGCGGGAGGGAGCGGAAAACAAAAGCGGCCACTCGCCCCGCGGGTGGCCGCTTTCGTCGTCCACGAAAGCGTGAAGCGATTTCAAACTGCAGACGTTTTACAGCTTTGCCTTTCTTCCGGATTGTGCGGTGCGACCATCCGCGCGTGTGGCCGCCCAACCACATTCTTGCCTGCCGGCTAACCCGTTGTTAACCACGGATGCCGCGTTATGGCTTGGCGATCATCGGTGATGCCGCCAAACAATGGACATTTTTCGCGGGGAATTCGTAATCGCCGACAGCGACTCATCGATTTTCACGCGAGATTCCGAGGTTGACGGGTCCATTAGGTCCGCGTTGTCCCCTTCGGAAGGTCCTCGCATCGGCGCCGGCCGGGTTCGCTGTGGCTACCGAGCCGAAAGGACGAAGCATGATCCCACCCGATGTGGCGCCGTCGGATCTTTCCATTTTCACCCTGTTCTGGCAGGCCCATTGGATCGTCAAGAGCGTGATGGTCGGCCTGATGGCGTGCTCGGTGTGGGTGTGGGCGATTGCAGTCGACAAGATCATCCTTTATGCGCGCACCAAACGCGCAATGGATGGTTTCGAGCAGACATTCTGGTCCGGGCAGTCGCTTGAAGAGCTCTACCGCATGGTGTCAGCGCGGCCGAATCACTCGATGGCGGCCTTGTTCGTCGCCGCCATGCGGGAGTGGAAACGCAGTTTCGAGGGCGCACCACGCTCATTCGCGGGCCTGCAAATGCGCATCGAGAAGGTGATGGATGTCACCATCATGCGCGAAGTCGAACGATTGGAGCGCAGGCTCCTGGTGCTCGCCACGGTCGGCTCCGCCGGGCCATTCATCGGGCTGTTTGGAACGGTCTGGGGAATCATGACGAGTTTTCAGTCGATCGCGGCGTCGAAGAACACCTCGCTCGCGGTCGTGGCGCCAGGCATTGCGGAGGCGCTTTTCGCCACCGCAATCGGGCTCGTGGCCGCCATACCGGCGACCATTTTCTACAACAAGTTCAGTTCCGAAGTGAACAAACAGGCGCAGCGTCTGGAAGGCTTTGCAGACGAGTTCGCCGCAATCCTGTCGCGGCAGATCGACGAGCGGGCGTAGCGGGGCGCAACATGGCAATTGGAGGACTTGCGGCCGCCGCTGCGGTGGGCCGGCGACGGCATCGGCGCAAGGCGGTGATGAGCGAGATCAACGTCACGCCCATGGTGGACGTGATGCTGGTGCTGCTCATCATCTTCATGGTGTCGGCGCCGCTGTTGACGGTCGGCGTGCCGATCGATCTGCCGCAAACCCAGGCCAAGAGCCTCGACCAGGATCGCGAGCCGCTGACGTTGTCGGTCAATCTGCAGGGGCAGGTGTTTCTGCAAAACAGCGAGATCCCGCTCGATGAACTTGTTCCCAAGCTCAAGGCCGTCACCGACGCGCGCGGCGGCTATGACGAGCGCATTTATGTACGAGGCGACCGCAAAGTGGATTACGGTACGGTGATGCGGGTGATGGGACGGCTGTCGTCGGCTGGGTTCCGGCGCGTGGCTCTCGTCACCGAGGTTGAACAGGGGCGATGAGGGCTTCGCGCGACCGAGTGGGATGAGAACCGGCTATACCATATCGGGGATCGGACATGCCCTCCTGCTGGCATGGGGCCTGGTTTCGTTTTCCGCCAAGCCTTTTCAGGTGGAGCCGACCGATTCCGTGATGGCCGACGTGATCTCGGAAAGCGAGTTCAACAAGCTAACCGCGGGCGTGAAGACCGCGCAGCAAGTCGCCAAGCCACTGCCGGTGGTGGACAAGATCGGTGACGTAAAGGAAGCGCCGAAGGATCCGGTGCAGAAGGTTTCCAACAAGCCGGAGGTGCAGATGTCGGCCGCGCAGCCGCCTGCGCCCCAGCCGCCCGAAATCAAGCCGCCGGAACCGAAGCCTGCGGAAGAGGCAAAGCCCGCAGAATCGAAACCGGCCGCCACAGCGCCCGCGACTGCAGCGGACTCCAAGCCCGAACCCGATCCGATCGCCGAAGCGCTGCGGCGCGAGGAAGTGAAAAAGAAGGAAGAGGCGAGAAAGCTCGAAGAGGCGAAGAAGCGCGAAGAAGCCCGCAAACGCGAGGAAGTCCGCAAGCGCGAAGAGGCCAAGAAGCGCGAAGAGGTGAAATCGGATCTCGACCGCATCGAGACCGCGCTGCTGGACAAGCGCGCGCCGCAGCGTCAGGCCGTGACCGGAACCATGCTCAATCCGACGCCGTCGCTCGGTTCGACGACCGGAAGCGCGCCGCAACTGTCGCAGAATGAAATCGCAATGCTGAAGGCCCAGCTGATGAGCTGCTGGAACCCGCCTGTCGGCGTGTCCGAGGCCAAGGACCTCGTGGTGACGGTGAGATTCACGCTGAACCGGGACGGTTCGCTCTCAAGCGAGCCGGTCGTGCTCAATCGCGGAAGGAACGCCCTGTTCCAGATCGCCGCCGAAAGTGCGACCAGGGCCGTGCGCCGCTGTCAGCCGTTTCGCCTTCCGGCGTCGAAATACGAAGCGTGGCAGGAAGTCGAAGTCAATTTCGATCCTAACGACATGTTCCGTGGCTGATACGTCACGGATCCGGGGGCAAAACAAGCACAAGCAAGTATGCGTCCGCTCAAGGGTGATTTCGCCATGTACGATCAATCCGGCACTTCCAATCCAAGGAACGATTCGCGCAGCAGCCGGAACGGCGCGCCATTGACGCGCCGCCGCGCCATGTTGTGCGGCGCTGCGGCGGGCGTGGGCGCCGCCGCGACGCTCGGCGCCAATCCGGCGCGAGCGGTGCTTCGCTTTGATCTCAACCAGGGCAACATACAGCCGATTCCGATCGCGTTGCCGGATTTCCTTGCCGGCAGCCCGCCCGATGGAGAATCGGCGCGCGGCATCTCCCAGATCATCACCGCGAACCTCAAGCGCAGCGGTCTGTTCGCGCCGATCGATCAGGCCGCATTCATTGAAAAGATCACCAACACGGACGTTCAGCCGCGCTATCCGGATTGGCGCGCCATCAATGCGCAAGCGCTGGTGACGGGCCGTGTGACCCGCCAGCCCGATGGACGCATCAAGGCCGAGTTCCGGCTTTGGGACGTGTTCGGCGCGGTGCAACTCGCCGGCCAGCAATATTTCAGCACGCCGGACAATTTCCGTCGCATCGCGCACATCATTTCGGACCAGATCTACGAGCGGCTCACCGGCGAGAAGGGTTACTTCGACACCCGCATCGTTTTCATCGACGAGACCGGTCCAAAGGACCGGCGCATCAAGCGACTCGCCATGATGGACCAGGATGGCGCCGGCGTACGCTACCTCACCAATGGCAACGAACTCGTGCTGACGCCGCGCTTCTCCCCGACGACTCAGGAAATCACCTACATGTCGTTCGGCCAGGGCGAGCCGCGCGTCTACCTGTTCAACACCGAGACGCAACAGCGGGAGATCGTCGGTAATTTCCCGGGCATGACGTTTTCGCCGCGCTTCACGCCGGATGGTCAGCGCGTGATCATGAGCCTGCAGCAGGCCGGCAATTCGAATCTGTTCGTGATGGACTTGCGTTCGAAGGCGACGACGCGGCTCACCGACACGGCCGCCATCGATACGGCGCCGTGCTACTCGCCGGACGGCAGCCGCATCTGTTTCGAGTCCGACCGCGGCGGGCGCCCGCAGATCTACATCATGTCGGCGGGCGGCGGGCCGGCACAGCGAATAAGCTTCGGGGACGGAAGTTATTCGACCCCGGTGTGGTCTCCGCGCGGCGATCTCATCGCGTTCACCAAGCAGAGCCAGGGCACGTTTGCGATCGGCGTCATGGGCGTGGACGGCAAGGGCGAGCGGATTCTCACCGAAGGCTTCCATAACGAAGGGCCGACCTTCGCCCCCAACGGCCGGGTGCTGATGTTCTTCCGCGACCCGGGCGGCAACACGGGACCGTCGCTCTACACAATCGATATCACGGGCCGCAACGAATTGCGGGTGCCGACTCCGAGCTTTGCTTCGGACCCGGCATGGTCACCGCTGCTGGCGTGAGCGGCCTTCGTGGGGGGCTCGATCAAACATGTTTTCGTTTGGCGCCGAGTCTGCGATGGTCGCCTCGCGCGACGCGTTAACGCGCCGGTAACCATTCGAATTGGTTTCCAGCAAATGAGCAAAGTTACCGGAGCACAGCAAGGCTACGTCAAGGTTGACAAAACCTTCGCTTAACGAACGCCCTGCTAAGCAGGGACTACAAGCAGTGCCCCCTCCCTACCCTCCCGGCAAGCGGGGGAGGGTAGGGAGGGGGCCGGCGCCAACAGTAGAAGGAGTAAACGCATGCCGAGAGTCATGCGCCTCGCTCGCGCAGCAAGATTTGCCGTCGCTTTAACGGTGGCGCTCGCCGCGGCGGCTTGCGCCAATAAGGCGAACGATTTCGGTGCCGCCGGAATGGGCGGCGGCAATGCGGCTCCCGGGAGCCAGCAGGATTTCGTGGTGAATGTGGGCGATCGGGTCTTTTTCGATACCGATTCTACCGACCTGACAATGCAGTCGCGCGCCACCCTCGACAAGCAGGCACAATGGCTCACGACCTATAATCGATATGCATTCACAATCGAGGGCCATGCGGACGAACGCGGCACGCGCGAGTACAACATCGCGCTTGGGGCGCGTCGCGCGCAGGCGGTGCGAGACTATCTCGCGTCGCGCGGCATCGAGCCGTCGCGTATGCGCACGATCTCGTATGGCAAGGAGCGTCCGGTTGCGGTGTGCGACGACATCTCGTGCTGGTCCCAGAATCGACGCGCCGTCACGGTGCTCAACGCCAGTTCGTAATTGGGAGTCGACGTGGAGCGCCTGACGCCTCGGCGCGGTTCGTGTTTCGGGTATGCAGCACGGTGCGCGCCATCTTGGGTTGACGCGCCGAAGTCACAATTTCGACGTAGCTTTGGCTATTGTTGGCAGCCGTCTGCTTCTCCCACGTCGATGATGCGAACGATGTTGAACCGTGTCGCCTTTGCCGCCGTCGTCGGCACCTGTTGTGTCGCGACGGTTGAGACTGCCGCGTTCGCGCAAGGGGCCCCTGCAGCGGACCTTATGGTCAGGATCGACCGGTTGGAGAATCAGATCCGGCAGCTCACAGGCCAGATCGAGCAGATGCAGTACCGCAATCAGCAGCTCGAGGCCGCGCTCAGGCGGCTTCAGGACGACAACGACCTCCGGTCCCCCGAACTCAGCAGCCGGGGCGGGCCGCGCGTCACGACTGCCCGACCTGGAGGCGCTCAGGCGCTCCCGGCGCCCAGCACGGTCCCGGCGCCCAGCACGGTCCCGGCGCCCCTGCCCGGTGGTCGACGCTCGGACGCGTTTGATCCTGCGGAAAACCCTGGCGCGCCCGGAGCACCGCGCATTCTTGGCTCGGTTCCGGCTCAGCAGCCTTTGATCGCTCCTCCAGGCACGATTGGTGAAGAACCGCCTTATGGAGGGCCTGCGGGGACACCGTCGGCGACAGATCCCGGTGCCGGGCGACCTCCGGTCGGGCCACCGCGAAGCGTTGGCCCGACCAGCGCGTACGCGGTCGCGACCGCCCCGGCAGCATCGCCACGAGAGATGGTCGAACTTGGCACCGGGTATCTTCAGCGCAGGGAATATGCACTTGCCGAGGAGACTTTCCGCGAATTTTTGAGGAAGTATCCCTCTGACAGGCAGGCGGCCGAAGCCCAATATGGCCTTGGAGAGAGCCTGTTTCAGCGCCAGAGCTATCACGATGCAGCCAATGCATTCGTGGTGTTGTCGAAGAAATATGAAACCAGCGCCAAAGCGCCCGATGCGCTGCTCCGACTCGGCCAGTCGCTTGCCGCGATCAATGAGAAAGAACTCGCCTGCGTGGCCTTCGGCGACGTGGGCCGCAAATATCCGCGCGCCCCGTCGAGCGTCAAGCAAGCGGTCGAGCGGGAACAGAAGCGTGTCCGCTGCTGACAGCTCGGTTGCTGAAGCCGAGGCTGAGGCACTGTTTGCTGATTTCGCTGCCGAGCCAGCTCTGATCCTCGCGATTTCCGGCGGTCCCGACTCAACAGCCCTGCTTTACCTCATGGCGCGCTGGCGCGCTTCCCGACGGCCAAAGCCACGCCTCATTGCCGTGACGATCGACCATGGCCTGCGGCCAGAGGCCAGGCAGGAAGCCGCCGCGGTTAAGCGCCTCGCCGAAATGCTTCGTGTTGAACATCACACTATGCGCTGGAGCGGCGCGAAGCCCTCAACCGGAATTCAAGAAGCTGCGCGGGTGGCGCGCTACCGCCTGCTTCGAACTGCGGCCAGCCGCGCCAAAGCCCGTTGCGTGCTCACCGCCCACACCCTCGACGATCAGGCCGAGACGATTCTGTTTCGCATCGCGCGGGGCAGCGGGCTTGCCGGCATGTGCGGAATGGCCCGCAATGTACCGATCGACAATCTGGCTGCCGGATTCGAACCGCGGCGCAATATGGCTCGTCCTGCACTCGCTGCGAAAGGAACCAAGGGATCGAATGATGTACTGGTGGTGCGCCCCTTGCTTGGTGTGCCGAAGGCGCGGCTGATCGTCACGTTGCGAGAGGCCGGAATTGCCTATGTGGAGGACCCGAGCAACACCGATCCGCGTTTCACCCGGTCCCGTTTGCGCAAACTGATGCCGGCGCTGGCGGACGAAGGTCTGACTCCGGAATGCCTCGTTCGTCTGTCGCGCCGGGTTCGGCGCAGTGAGGCCGCACACGAAGCCGTCGTGAATTGGGCCGCGAAGCGACTTGGCCTGGGTGCAGATACCCGCGAGCTCAGAATGGACCTCGCCGATTGGAATGACATCCCCGCCGAGATCGGGCTGCGGTTGCTCGGCCGGGCGATCGGAGCGGTTGGGACCGAAGGACCGGTGGAGTTTGGTAAGCTCGAGGCCTTAAGCGAGGCGCTCGGGGCGGCTGTGGCGGCTGGAGTCCCGCGATTCCGCCGCACATTGGCAGGGGCGATGGTGTCGCTGCAGAAAAACTGCATAGTTGTTGAGCAGGCGCCGGCGCGCCGTTCCGGCCGCCAACATCAGAGCCATGCAACTTAGGAATGATCACGGCCCCTTGTATAAGAAGCCTCCGGGCTGGAGGGGGCGGAAAAAGTCCCTATTCACCAATGGCGTGCATTATTTGCCGAAATCCTATAGGCCTGCTTGGCAGCGGCAGGCCGCGCACCTACATTGTGCGGGCGGGGAGTCGGGCGGGCTGCCGGAAGGTCGTGTGGCTGAGTTGCCGATCGCCGAAGCCTCGATGTCGAGGGGCAACGATGGCGGCAACGGAATGAAAGGCACTTGGCCTCGCACCATGAGGGTCGCTGGATGAATGCCAATCTGCGCAATTTCGCCCTCTGGGTGATTATAGTTTTGCTGTTGCTGGCGCTGTTCACGGTCTTCCAGAACCCGGGTCAACGCTCGGTCTCCCAGGATATTTCATTCTCCCAGCTGCTCAACGACGTTGATCAGGGCAAGGTGCGGGACGTGGTGATCCAGGGGCCGGAAATCCACGGCACCTACACGGACGGCCGCGGCTTCAACACCTATGCGCCGAATGATCCGACGCTGGTGCAGCGCCTCTACAACAAGCAGGTCACCATCACGGCGCGCCCGCTGCAGGACAATGTCCCGTGGTTCGTTTCGCTGCTGGTTTCGTGGCTGCCCTTCATCGCGCTCATCGGCGTGTGGATTTTCCTGTCCCGCCAGATGCAAGGGGCAGGCGGCAAGGCGCTCGGCTTCGGCAAGTCGCGCGCGAAGCTTTTGACGGAAGCGCATGGTCGCGTCACCTTCGAGGACGTGGCCGGCGTCGACGAGGCCAAACAGGATCTCCAGGAGATTGTCGAGTTCCTGCGGGATCCCGGCAAGTTCCAGCGCCTCGGTGGCCGTATTCCGCGTGGCGTGCTTCTGGTCGGCCCGCCCGGGACCGGCAAAACGCTGATCGCGCGCGCTGTCGCGGGCGAGGCCAATGTGCCGTTCTTCACCATTTCGGGCTCCGACTTCGTCGAGATGTTCGTCGGCGTCGGCGCGAGCCGCGTGCGCGACATGTTCGAGCAGGCGAAGAAGAACGCGCCCTGCATCATCTTCATCGACGAAATCGATGCGGTTGGCCGTCACCGCGGCGCAGGTCTGGGCGGCGGCAACGACGAGCGCGAGCAGACCCTCAACCAGTTGCTCGTCGAGATGGACGGCTTCGAGGCGAATGAGGGCATCATCCTCATCGCCGCCACCAACCGTCCCGACGTGCTCGACCCGGCGCTGCTGCGCCCGGGCCGGTTCGATCGTCAGGTCGTGGTGCCGAACCCCGATATTATCGGCCGCGAGAACATCCTTAAGGTCCATGTGCGCAAGGTTCCGCTCGCGCCTGACGTTAACCTGAAGACGGTGGCCCGCGGCACGCCCGGGTTCTCGGGCGCCGACCTCATGAACCTCGTCAACGAGGCCGCCCTGATGGCGGCGCGGCGCAACAAGCGCATGGTGACGCAGGTCGAGTTCGAAGACGCCAAGGACAAGGTGATGATGGGCGCCGAACGCAAGTCGCTCGTCATGACCGAAGAGGAGAAGTTGCTCACCGCCTATCACGAAGGCGGACATGCGATCGTCGCCCTCAACGTGAAGGCGACCGACCCGGTCCACAAGGCAACTATCATCCCGCGCGGCCGCGCGCTCGGCATGGTCATGCAGCTCCCCGAACGCGACAAGCTCTCGATGAGCCTCGAACAGATGACCTCGCGGCTCGCCATCATGATGGGCGGACGGGTGGCCGAGGAGCTGGTGTTCGGCCGCGACAAAGTCACGTCAGGCGCGGCTTCCGATATCGAGCAAGCCACCAAGCTTGCCCGCATGATGGTCACCCGTTGGGGGCTGTCCGACGAACTCGGCACTGTCGCGTATGGCGAGAACCAGGAAGAGGTGTTCCTCGGGTACTCCGTCTCGCGGCAGCAGAACATTTCGGAATCGACGGCGCAAAAGATCGACTCCGAAATCAGGCGGCTGGTCGAAGCGGGCTATAACGAAGCGAACCGTATCCTCCAAGACAAGCGCGAGGAACTGGAGTTGCTCGCGAAGGGGCTCCTGGAGTTCGAGACGCTGTCGGGCGACGAGATCAAGGATCTGCTGAATGGCAAGCGGCCACGCCGCGAGTCCGTGATCGAGCCCGTGACGCCACGTTCCTCGGCGGTACCCACTGCCGGCAAGGCACGCCCGCGCCCCGAAACGGGCGGCATGGAGCCACAGCCTCAGGCGTAAGCGGGACATTGACGAATAGGAGCGCCGCGCCAACCGCGCGGCGTTTTATTTTCCTGCCGGCTTTGCGGCCCACACGAACGCCACAATGGTTCCCATCAAGGCGAGAACCGCCGCCGACAGTGCGACCACCGCGGGCCAGCCTCCTTGGTTCCAGAGCACACCCGCCGCAAGGCCTCCGACGCTGCCGCCGATGTAGAAGCTGCTCACATACAGGCCGATTGCGGATGAGCGCCCCTCGTGGGCGCTTGCCGTCACGTATCCGGTTGAGGTCGCCTGGGACAGCATCCCGCAACCGGCGCACAGTGAAAGGCCAAGCACGATCATTGCCAGTGGCGACGCGAGAAGAAGTGCGAGGCCAGCCATCCAGACGGCGATCACGCCGATCATGAAGAGGCGACGCCCGAACCGCAGCACGGCTCTTCCGGTCAGCGGCGTCACCAGCGTGCCGATCAGGTAGGTAAGAAACAGCGCGCCCAGCAGTGACGGCGAAAAGTTGTATGGCGGGGCGGCCAGGTGGAAACTCACATAGGTGAAAATCGCAATGAAGTTGAAGAGCACCCCGAACCCGACCGCATAGGTGGCGACCAATTGCGGATTACGCAGGTGCCGCAACATTTGCAGGCCCGAGGCGAGAAACCCCTCCGAGCGGACGAACCGCCGCTCGCGCGGCAGCTTCGCGGCCACCAGGATGGCGCCCGCGAGCCCCAGCCCCGCAAGCGCCAGGAATGCGAAGCGCCACCCGGCGAGATCCGCAAGCAGGCCCGGTATGAAGCGGCCACAAAAGCCTCCGAGACTCGATCCGGACACGTAGAGCCCAGCAACGCCGGCAATCTCGGCAGGCGGCCACTCGTCGCCGATATACGCAAGAACAACGGTGAAGATCGGCGGCAGCAGCAGCCCCTGAATGAACCGCCAAGCCACGATGGTGCTCACGTCGGTTGAGATCGTCGCCATCACGATGGGCACCGGAACGGCAAACATTGCGGCCGTGATGAGGCGTTTACGTCCGAGCACGTCGGCAGCTACGCCGGTGAATGGTGCCGTCAACGCAATCGCCAGCGTGCTGGCTGTAATCATGGCGCTGATTTGCGCGGCCCCGACGCCGAACTCGCGCGCAAGCTCCGGCAACAATGCCTGGGGCGCGTAGAGGTGCAGGAAGGTGGAGAAGCCCGCGGTGGCGACGGCAAGGCGCCGGAAGTCGATGGCCATGTGCGCTTAATAACAGCGGTTCCGAAAAGCACAATACGCAGATCACGCTGGGGGCGATCACCTAACGAATTGGCAGGCAGCCGCCAAAGTCTGTTCGGGCGTACCGGAGGCGTCGACCTGCTGCCAGTCGTTGTGGCCAAGTGCGTAACGTTCCTGGGCCTGGACGATCGCCGCGTCCGCATCCGAAGCGTCCGCCTGCCGGGAGCCGACGCGCGCCAGCCGCGTTGCCACGTCGGTCGCGAGAAACAGCCCATGAAATGGGACGTTGTGTGTCTGCGCGACGCCGCGCAACGCATCGCGTTCCTGCGGGCGTGCGAATACGGCGTCCACGATCACCGAATGACCTGCCGCGATGATACGCGCCGCCTTTTCCACCAGGGCGGCGTAGACGCGCTGCGTGTTCTCCACCGAATAGGCCTCTTGCGGCAGCTGCTCGTCTTCGCGGCGTCCGGCGCCCGCCTTGCGTTCCACGTCGGAGCGCAGCACGACCGCGCCGGGCGCCGGATCGAGGCTCGGTGCGAGATCGACCGCAAGCCGCGACTTGCCGGTGCCCGATAAGCCGCCGATGCCGATCAGTACGGGTGGGGCCGGCCGGATCAGCCGGCACGCCAGCGCGAAATATCTTCTGGCATCGGCTCGCGCGCTCTCCCGCCGGGATGGCGCCTCAAGACCAGCCCGTGACTCGGTGACCTTGGCCCGGATCGCGGCACGCAGCGACATGAAGAACGGCAATGCCGCGAGCGCGTCGAGATCGGACGGGTGACGCGTTTCCGTGAGGTAGCGATTGAGCACCACGTTGGCGGCAGAGCTAAGATTGCGCTCGACCAGGTCCATCAGCAGGAAGGCAAGGTCGTAGAGGACGTCGCCTGCTGCGACCAAGGGATCAAATTCGATCGCATCGAACAACACCGGACTGCCGTCCATCAGCACCACGTTGCCGAGGTGAAGGTCGCCATGTCCGCGCCGCACCATGCCCTCGGCGCCGCGCCGCGTGAGGAGCAGCCGGATGCGATCGAGTGCGCTGCGGCTCCCTTGGCCGAGCGCCTCTGCTTGCGCTGCATCGAACAGGTCCGGACTGGCCCGGAACGCGGCGTCGTTCTGTTCGACATAAGCCGAAAGGGCAGCGATCCATGGCCCGCCTTCCAGCACCGGGATTTGCGCATGGGTTTCCGCGACAGCGCGCGCGAGCTTGTCCGCAAGCGCGCGGTCAATGCCGCCGCCATCCGCCACGCGGTCGAGCGTCCTGGTTTCGTCGAAGCGGCGCATCTCGACGGCCCACTCCACCGGATCGCCATCTCCGGCGAGCCGCAGCGTGCCGTCACCCTCGCGGGTGATCGAAATGACACGAAGGTAGATTCCGGGCGCGAAGACGCGGTTGATTTCTAGCTCCGCCTCGCAGGCTGCCTTACGTCGCGCCAGCGTGGAGAAATCCAGAAACGGATAGTGCACCGCGCGCTTGATCTTGAAAGCGCGATCGCCGGCCAGAAACACCACCGCCGAATGGGTATCGATGCGCCGCACCTGCCCGCCGCCATGCGTCGCGGGATCGGCCAGGAGCGCGAACACCTCGCCCTGCCGGTCGTCCCAGTTGTCGCGTGGGCTGTGGTGAGTTGTCATTTGATCAACATGTCCAACGTAGCCCGGGTTGAGCGCCAGCGAAACCCGGGGCCTGCTTTGCCACATTGATCGACCCTCCTGTAATGGCCATTGACCACGAGCCGTTCGGGCCCGAATGGTCGTGGCGGCGTCACGGTGGCGCCGCAAGCATGGAGGAAAACGTGCTGATCGATCATCGCTATCATCGGATCAAGCCCGGAATGGTCCCGGCCCATCTCGATCTCTATGAAAAATTCGGCTTCAAGGCGCAGTCGCGTCACCTCGGTCAGCCGTTCGCGTACCTGTTCACCGAATCCGGCGAAGTGAATACGCTCGTTCACATGTGGCTCTATGACGATGTTGCTGACCGCGCCCGCAAGCGCGCCGCGATGGCGGCCGATCCGGAGTGGCAGAACTATCTGCGCCTCTGGAACGAGTCGGGCTACGTAGTTTCGCAGCAGAACAACCTGATGCTGCCCACGAAGTTCGCGCCGATCACGCGCTGAGGGTGATGCCGGGAGCGCGGGCGTCCGCCCGCAGCGGCCTGGTCGCGGATTCGCATCGATACACGACGACGTTAGGGGCGACCACAAGGCCGCTCCTGCCGCGCCATTGCGGGCGTCCCGCCCGCGCTCCCAGCCTGGAAAGCGCTGTGCGATGCCTCTATAACGGTCGCGACGACAGGCCTGGAAATTCTAGATGATTGCCAAAGAGAATATGCGCACCGCTGCGGAGGTGCTGGTCGACCAGTTGCTGATCCACGGTGTACGCCACGCTTTCTGCGTGCCCGGCGAGAGTTACCTCGCGGTCCTCGATGCCTTTCACGATCGCGATATCGCCGTCACGGTGTGCCGCCAGGAAGGCGGGGCCGCCATGATGGCAGAAGCGGTGGGGAAGGCCACCGGGCGGCCCGGCATCTGCTTCGTCACCCGCGGCCCCGGCGCCACCAATGCCTCCGCCGGCATCCACATCGCGCAGCAGGATTCCACCCCGATGATCGCGTTCGTCGGACAGGTTGCGCGCCGCATGCGGGGACGCGAGGCGTTCCAGGAACTCGATTACCGCGCCGTGTTCGGCACGATGACCAAATGGACCACCGAGATCGACGATCCGGCGCGGGTGCCGGAAATCGTCTCGCGTGCCTTTCACATCGCGGCGAACGGCCGGCCGGGTCCGGTTGTGGTAGCGCTGCCCGAGGACATGCTTACAGAACGGGTCGCGGTCGGCGACGCGCTGCCCTATCAGCCGGTCGAGGCATCGCCGGGCAGCGACGACATGGATGAATTCGCGACCCTGCTGGCGAAATCGCAGCATCCGATGTTCCTGATCGGCGGCAGCCGGTGGACCGAAACCGGCTGTGCCGCTATCGCGCGCTTTGCGGAGCGATTCGCGGTCCCGGTCGCCACCACATTTCGTCGCGCGCATCTGTTCGACGCCCTGCATCCCAATTACGCGGGCGACCTCGGCATCGGTCCCAATCCGAAGCTCACTGCGCGGGTGAAATCCTCCGATCTGGTGGTGCTGATCGGCGGACGTCTCAGCGAAATGCAATCGCAGGGCTACACGCTGATCGACATTCCCACGCCGCAGATGACCTTCGTGCACGTGCATCCCGCGGTCGAGGAACTCGGCCGCGTCTACCGGCCCCATCTCGCCGTCAATGCGACTCCGGCCGCGTTTGCTATCGCGGCGGCGGCGCTCGATCCGCCGGCTCATCCGCGCTGGCGCGGCGACGCAAAGGCCGCCCATGACGAATATCTCGCGTTTTCGGAGAAACCGACCGAAGTGCCCGGCGGAGTCAACCTCGGCGCCGTCATGGTGTGGCTGCGCGACCACCTGCGCGACGATGCCATGGTCTGCAACGGCGCCGGGAATTATTCGGTGTGGGTTCACCGCTATTATCGGTTTCGCAAATTTGCCACGCAGTTTGCCCCCATTGCGGGTTCGATGGGCTACGGCATCCCGGCGGCGATCGGCGTGAAGCGCCTCTATCCGGACCGCACCGTGGTGGCGTTCAGTGGCGACGGTGATTTCCTTATGAATGGCCAGGACTTCGCGACCGCAGTTCAATTCGATGCGCCGATCATCGTCATCGTGGCAGATAACGGGCTTTACGGAACGATCCGCATGCACCAGGAGCGCCACTATCCGGGGCGCATCTCAGCGACGCACCTGCGCAATCCGGATTTCGCCGCTTATGCCCGGGCATTTGGTGGCTTCGGTGTCGTGGTCGAAAGGACTGAGGATTTTCCGGCGGCGTTTCAGTCCGCCGAAAAGTCGGGCCAGCCCGCCATCATTCACCTCAAGATCGACCCGGAAGCCATCACGCCGACCACGACGCTTGCGAAGATCCGGGAAACCGCACTGGCGCAACGCCATGGCTGAGCTGCCGGGCAGGCTTTGAACAGGCGGATCATGTAGGATGGGCTGAGCTATTGCGAGGCGATCGGCCGCCCCGTGGCGCGGGAGCGCTGATTGTGCGCCGAGGTTCAACCCACTCTAGGGCTCGCCCTATCCTGTGGTCTGCGGATCCCATGGCGTATCGTCGAACCGAACGTGAGACTGCGCGCCTTGCGGCGCGCTATCACGCCATCATCGCGGCGGCCCGGGAGCTGGCGAGCGAAAGTGGACTGCCGGCGGTCCAGATCGTGCCGGTGGCGGAGCGCGTCGGCATCGCGGCCGGTACCGTCTACCGCTATTTCCCCTCCAAGGACGACCTCGTCGCGGCTCTGGTGAGCGCCACGGCCGAGCGCGAGATCGCGGCGATTCGCGCGGCTGCTGCGGGGGCCCCGGGGACGCTTTCGGGACTCGCGGCTGCCATCAAGGCGTTCGCGGCCGGCACCCTGCGGACGCGTCGGCTTGCGTGGGCGATGCTGGCAGAAGTATGCGCCGAGGGCGAAGCCGGGCGCTTCGCTTTCCGGCGCAATCTCGGCAAAGAACTCGAGGAATTGATTCGCGCCGCGATCGCGGCCGGCCAGCTGCCCGATCAGCCTCCCTCCGTCGCAGCCGCTGCGGTCATCGGGGCGACGGTGGAAAGCCTGGTCGGTCCACTCGCTCCCCATGCGGCCGGACCCGAGGCCGAACATGCCGCCGTGCAGGCCGTGACGTTGTTCGCACTACGGGCGCTCGGCATCGCCGATGCGCGAGCGCGGGGGCTGGTGCTGTTGTCCAGGGATCAGTGATCAGGAATCAGTGGTCAGGAATCGAGCCTGAAATTCTGGTTACTGTCATCAATGCGCCATCAGCACGGGGATCGTCATCGATCGCAGAATCCCCCGCGTGGCGCCGCCGAGCACGAATTCGCGTAGTCTGGAATGGCCGTATCCGCCCATGACGATGAAGTCGGCGGCGCAGTCGGCCGCGTAGGACAGGATGGCATTGCTGACATCGACGTTGGCGGCAACCAATCGCTTGACCTCGACATCAAGATTGTGACGGGCGAGGTGCTCGCCGAGATCGGCGCCTGGCAGTTCGTCCGCTTGGCCGGAGCCACTCGCCACCGTGACGATTTCGATCTTTTTTCCTCGCGTCAGGAACGGCAGCGAATCCGCGATGGCGCGGGCGGCATAGCGGCTGCCGTCCCAGCAGACCAGGACGTGATCGAGCTTGAGGCTTTCTCTCTGAATGTAGGGCACCACCACCAGCGGGTGGCCGGATTCGAACAGGGCGGCCTCGATCAGGAGGTCGTTCGGCAGTGGGCGCTCGGGATCCGTCTGCCCGACCACCGTGAGGTCAAAGCGCCGGGCGATGCGGCCGAACAGGTTCGCGGCTTCTCCGAGGTTGGCGTCCAAAATCCGATGCTCGGCGGAGAGGCCTTCACGCTTGCTGGCGGCCTCGAAGCGATCGACCGCCTCTTGGGCGGCGGCCCGGTTTTCGGCCCGCAAGGCGTCTATCCAGCCCGCCGACAGTCCTTCCACCATGGAAGGAGCGATGGCCGGATCGTATGAAAATGCGATTCCGGCAATATGGGCTTCAAACTTTGCGGCGATTGAAATTGCAAATTGCGCCGCCGGGTCGCGATCGGCGCCGACCGCCAGGTTCACCACTAGATCCTTGATCATGGCCGATCTCCGATTTCCCGAAGCAACCGCTGGACGCGAAAATCTAGGCCATGTTCACCCGTGCGACCTTGATCCCCCTCAAACGCAGGCCGCGGGGGGTCGGCGCACGACCCCCGCGGCGGAATGGCGGTCACTTCTTCTTGTTGCCGTCCTTGTCGAACTGCGACACGTAAGACCACAGGTCGCCAAGTTCTTTTTCGCTCTTGATTCCAGCAAATACCATCTTGGTGCCCGGAACCTTGGCTCGGGGATCCTTGATGTATTCCTTAAATACCGCTTCGCTCCAGGTAATTCCGGAGGCCTTGTTGGCGTCGCTGTAGTTGAACCCGTCGACCGTGCCGGCCTTGCGACCATCCAAGCCGTTAAGCTCTGGACCAACTTTGTTAGCTGCATCCGGTCCGATCGAGTGGCACGGGGCGCATTTCCGGAACGAGGTCTCGCCCGCGGCTACGTCTTGGGCGAACGCTGCTCCGGTCGACACGACAAGTCCGACTGCAGCAACCAACGCAAGTCTCATTTGCATCCTCCTGGTTTATAATTTCGGGCCTCCGGGATGGCGCCCGCAGGCGCTCCCAACAACGAACGCGCCTCCAAGAATCGTTCGAATGGCGCGCTTGAAGCCGCCTGTCAACGGCGAATCGCGTGGATAGCGCTGCGCCGCAACGGCTATCCAAGGTATGCCGGCGGCAGCTGGGCGGGCAAGTCGTCGCTGGCGATGAAGGTGTATTTCATCCGGCTGACGTTCCGCGCTAGAAGAACCGCGACGAGGAGAAATTCCCATGCCGGTAGCGATGCCCGTTCAGGACGATGGCGTGCTCAAGCGCCGTCGCGAAATCGTGCGGGCGCTCAGGACCATTGTACCGGGGGAAGGGGTGATCGACACCGAGCGCGAAATGCGCCCGTATCAATCGGATGGCCTGACCGCCTACCGTCAGCTTCCCATGGTTGTGGTGCTGCCAGATACTACCGATCAGGTGGCGCGCGTACTTCGCTACTGCCACGAGAATAGCGTCAGGGTGGTGCCGCGCGGGGCCGGTACATCGCTCTCGGGCGGTGCGCTGCCGCTCGCCGACGGGGTCCTCCTTGGCATGGCGAAATTCAACCGAATCCTCGAAATTGACT